>WNFV01000011.1_pt1 | contig 169518 bp, 156 predicted proteins | sample 5400101 | NCBI WGS metagenome assembly WNFV01 (sample SAMN13153361, study PRJNA577476) | soil metagenome | isolation source: 115 cm soil or saprolite under grassland replicate 1 | place: USA:California | collected 2016-06-15 | reverse complement strand
GATGCGCTCACTAATGGTGCTTCGGCGTTTGAGGAGGCGCCGGCCGCGGCGGCTGCGAAGGCGGTCCTGCATCTCCTCAACGACGCCCGCGTCCCAGCGTCTAGAGATCATGCGATCAGTGGGACCGGGAGCGCACTGCGGCTTGAGCGGACACTCTCGACAGGCGCCCTTGGCGATTTTGTACATGGTCTGGTGGCGGTTGTAGTTCTCGCCGACGCGGTGCAGTTGCTTGCCCTCTGGGCAGATGTAGAGGTCGCCCTCAGCAACGTACGTGAACTCCGAGCGGTCAAGGCCACCATGTGGGTTGGTGGGTGTCCGCACTCCCAGCAAGGGCTGCACCTCTCGGGCTACGCAAGCCTGCACGGCGACCTGACTGCCGTAGCCACGGTCACCGACCAGCTCGCGTGGCCCGCGGTTCAAAGCCAGCCGATGCTTGTCGAGCGCTCTGCCGACCGCCTGCCCATCCGACTCCCCGGCCGGCCGCACCTCTACAGCGGTGATCACATTCGCCTTGCCGCCGTCGACCAGGAAGTGCGTCTTGTGCCCGAGCACGGCTGGCTTGCCCGGCCTCACTACCTTCTGTGCATCCGGGTCGGTCGGGCTGACGCAGAAATCATTGACAGCGGAGCGGCGGGAGTCGGTTCGCTTTCCACCCAGCTCAGGGCGACGCTTGCCGCCACTGCCATTGGTCTCCAGGTCGTCCTCGTTGACCACCCAGAGCTCGTTCAGGAACCGGCCGGTGTCCGGCAACTTCTGAGCCAGCAGGGCTCGCGAACGTAGCGACTGGGGAGCCGCGTTGGCCTTGCTGAGGGTCGAGTCAATGAAGAGGATGTCGCCCTCAACCAGTCCAGCCGACTCGCAGAGCCGGACGATGTGCTGGAAGAACTTTTCGTAGACGCGAACCCCGAACCGCTTGCGGGCCTTGCTCAAGACGCTGTGGTCGGGCAACGGCTCGTCGAGCTCGTAACCGAGGAACCACCGCCAGGCCAGATTCAAGGATGCTTCTTCGCAGAGCCGGCGCTCACTCGTGATGTTGAAGAGATAACCCAACAGCCAGAGCTTGAAGAGAACGACGGGGTCGACTGACGGCTGTCCGGTGTGGCTGTAGTCCTGACGCACCAGGCCGCGGACGAAGTCGAAGTCAACCACGGCGGCAAGCCGTCGGACCAGGTGGTTGGCCGGCACCGCGGCGTCCAACGAGAAGCTCATGTACAGCTTCGGCTCGACCGTCTTGTGGCCCATCATGGCCGGCACCTCCGAGTGGGACGTTGGCTGCGATGAAGGCGTTAGCGAAATTCTCGCCGAGATTCAGGAGTTCGGCAACAGGCCCGAGATGACAGCCAAAACCATTGACGGTTTTCTAGACCGTTTGCGCTCGATGAGCTTCCGGCGCGTCTTCCATCAATGTGGGATCGGCGGCTCAACCAGGAAGATCGCGATAACTGGCGACTTTCGGCATCTTCGCACCCGAACTTCCCGTGCAAGTGGTCCGGGACTGTCCATTCCTCCGGTATGACGACACACGAGTCAGAACCGCGAGGCCGCTTCGCAGAATTCGCACAGACCCCCAATCAAGCTGCCGGGTTAGCGACGGCGCATCCGATACCACGTGCCCACCCCTCCGAGCATGGGTCCGCCCGCCTTTTCGGAAAGGATCTCCCAACCGGTATTGAACCTCTCGACGATCTCGCTTGCAGACAGGCCTCGCGGCCCGATGCGCGAGCCTTTGTCGCCGCGCACGAGGCCGAACACGAGAAACGTCGCGCCAGCTCTCGCGACCTCTGTCGCACCCCGCACGTAACCATCCCGTCCGGCGTCCGGAATGCTGTGGAAGCACCCCAGGTCGAGGAGCAATGCAAAGTCGGCGCCGATGCCGAGCTCTGTCAGGCGGGTGACGTCGCCTACGATCAGCCGTGGCGACGCGTGCGCCGCCGCAGCTTTCTGCTTGGCCATCTTCACGGCGCGCGGAACGAAGTCGATCCCCGTCGTGTCCCAGCCGTGTTGCGCGAGGTAGATGCTGTTGGTGCCGGTTCCGCAACCGAGGTCGAGGCCGCGGCCTGGAGGCAGACGATCCTCCCCTTCCACCACAGCCACGAGCTCGGGGGGCGGCACACCCGAGTCCCAGGGCTTGAAGCCGAACCGATACGCGGCGCGAAAGAACACGCTCACGGCTCAGGCAACGATAGCCAGTATCGTGAGCGCCGAGAGCGATCCCCGACGTAGTCGCAGCTGGATCAGCGACCAGCTCGCGGATGCCGTCGATAACTGGCTCTTAGCGATGGCACTCCACCGGCCTACCTTCCGGATCGGGCCGTTATGGTTCGTTCAGCCGATCGTGCGATCGGGCTACAGCCTTTTCCCGACTGTGGCTACGGTGGCGCGTCTATCCCGGCCTTGAGAGCTGCTCTCTAAGACGGGCCTTGAGCGCGCCCGCCACGTGTTTCTTGACCCCACAGGTCAGCGAGCGATTCGATCCATCAACCACCGCCAAGCGCCGAGGACGATGAACTCGGAGCGGGGCTCTTGACACAGCCGCGATACCGGAGCAACGTTGCGGCGACATCAACCGGCCGACGCCTCCCAAGCCGTCGCCGGCCGATGGCGATCGATCGGGGAGCACGTGCGATTGCACCTATAGCGATCGCACCCATGTTTCTACGAAGGGCAGGCAGCCAATAGGCCGGAAGACGTCAATCAAGTCGCGTTCGAGTCTTGCAGGCCGCCGAGAAGCGTCGCATTTCATCTGCCGCCGGCAGCAGCCGTGATTCATGAAGGAGGACGAAACCGTGCGGGTCGAGGCGAAGAGTTCGAGCAAAGCATTCCGGGTCAGGGCCATAGCCGGAACACGCGCTGTGATGCTGGCACTGGACTGCGATCCGTCTGAGCTGGTCGGCCTCCTTGGCTTCTCAATCCAACATCTCGTCGGCGGTTCCGGCCAGGCGGGGTGGCTGGGGTCGGAAAAGGTCTTCAAGTCGGTCGTGCCCGACCCAAAGGGCTACAAGGGTCCCCGTCGAACTGACCGCTTTCCCGTGCAAAGCTTTCTCTGGAGTGACTACTGGGCGGAACCGGACACCAAGTACCGCTTCCGGATATTGCCTCGATACGGCAAGCCGGCGGCGCTGACCCCCGTAGTCGCCCAAACCTCAGCTCACGAGATCGAATTCGAGATCCGCACCGAGAAAGAGTTCGACGGCACGCATGGCGTCTGGTTCAACCGCGGTGCCATCGCCAGCCAGTACTTCGCCCGCAAGTTCGGCAACAAGCCGCCCAGCAACATCAATGATCCGAAGAACGATGAGGTGAAATGGCTATCTCGAGGCCTCCTCGAGGCCTGCCTGGACTACATCGACAAAACACCCAAAGGAGACGGACTCCGTGTCGCTGCCTACGAATTCACCTATGGGCCTGTGCTGGCTGCCCTGGCGGCAGCTCAAAAGCGCGGAGTCGACCTCAAGATCGTCTACCACGACACCACGTCCGAGAAGAAAGGCGCCAAGAACGCGAACGAGGACGCGCTCGTGGCTGCTGGCTTTCGTGTCAACGACCGAAAGGTCACCTTCAAGCGGTCGAAGACCAAGATCCCTCACAACAAGTTCATCGTCAGGCTGAAGGGCGGCACAACCCCAGTCGAGGTGTGGACCGGTTCGACCAACTTCACCGACTCCGGGTTTCTTGGTCAGACCAACGTCGGCCACCGAATCGTCCAACCGGCCACCGCCAAGCAGTACTTGGACTATTGGGAGTTGCTTCGCGGCGATCCTGAGCTTGCCAAGGCAAGGGCCGGCGCTATGCGACTCACCGGAGATCCAGCCGATGTCATCGGCGCCAACTCCGTTGTGCGCGTCTTCTCGCCCCGGCCCAACTCCAAGCTTCTCGGCTGGTACGGGAGGCGGATTCTCGATGCGACGAGCGGCGTGCTCTTCACACCGGCATTTGGGATCGGAAAGGCACTCCTCGACCCCGTTGCCAAGGCGCGACAGGTAATGCGCTTCGTGCTGATGGAGAAGCCTCCTCCCAAGGCTCAGGCCGACCTGTTCAAGAAAGACCTGGCGTATCTGCAGATCTCGTACGGGGTTCCGCTGGGCGAGCTCTACCAAATGAAGGACGGCAACGTCACGTCGCGGCGGCGGATCCAACCCTTTGAGCTAGAGAAGTGGTACTTCCACGAAGAGCACTTCCGCCCTAAGAACGCTGGATTCGTCTTCTTCGTCCACACCAAATTCCTACTCGTCGACCCGCTGTCGGACGATCCATTGATTTGCAGTGGCTCCGCCAACTTCTCCAACAACTCGCTCCTTCAAAACGACGAGAACATGCTGTTCGTTCGGGGCAACACTCGGGTCGCCGATATCTACCTCACGGAGTTTGATCGCATCTTCAGGCACTTTTACTTCCGAGACGTGGCCAATGAGCTCCACGCCAAAGGCAATGACGCGAAATCAATCTTCCTTGACGAAACCGACGCCTGGACAAAGCCCTATTTCGCCCCAGGTCATACCAAGAACAGCCGGCGTGTCATGTTCTTTGCGGTTCCCGCCAAGACGTGGGCGCAAATCGCGGCAGGCCCCCATTAGGCTCACTTTCATGCGCGTCCTGCTTGGTCGGGCCCAGGATCGCTGCAATGGGCTTCGGCCTTGCGAGAGGGCCTGGCGGTGGTCACCGCAAACGTAGGCCTTTGACCGTGCCGCCCTGGCTATCTATTGGCTTCGCCACCGAGCCTGAAGATCAGTCGACGCGATTGCGAGCTTGCCGCGAAGGTGCCCGGCCTCAATGTACTCGAGCGCTTCCGGGACGCCAGCCAGGTCGTAGCGCTTTTCGATCACGGGCTTTATGCGCCCGGAGGCGACCAGGTCCGCGAGCAAGGCCAGGTCGTCGTTCTTCAGCCTGGCGATGAAGGATGTGGCTCGCCGCCGTCCGGACTCGCGTCCTGAGCGTGGAGCAGGTGCTCGACCGCCTGGCCGACCGCTTCGGTTTGCTGACCGGCGGAAGTCGCGCCGCGCTCCCGCGTCACCAGACGCTCGAGACCGCGATCGACTGGAGTTACGACCTGCTGACGCCCGCGGAGCAGCGATTGATGAGGTGCCTGTGCGTGTTCACGGGGCGATTCACGCTGGAGGACGTCGAAGCGGTCACGGGGCCTGACGCCGTGTTGGAGGACCTGTCGTCGCTCGTCGACAAGTCGCTGGTCATGAAAGAGGACGCGCGAGGCGTCGCGTGTTACCGCCTGCACGAGACGATGCGCGCGTACGCGGCGCGCCGGCTGGACGAGGCCGGCGACAAAGTCGCCGTCGAGCGGCGCTGCACCGACTACTACGTGCAGACCGCGCAGTGCATGGCGCTTCAGGCCTCGTGATCACTTCGAGCATCGAGGGCGGCGGAGGATTTGCCCCGGCAGCCGGCCATGTTTCCTCGTCCGAGACCCTGTATCGGGTCGGCCTGTGCCTTGCGCTCCTCGGCAGACTGTCGACCATCCCGCTGGCGGTCGGTCTGTACGTGACGCTGCGGCCGGCGGAGCCGAACCTGGCGACGATGGGGCTGGCCACAGGGCTCTGGCTGTTGATTGTCACGGTCAGGAGCTGACCGCCGGCGAGCCGCCTCACAATGAGCCGGGTTGGGTTGGCTCTACCGTGCAGCCTATGTGGTCGGTTTCAAACCGTGGGACACAGGAGTCAGCCCTCCTGAGCTGGTCGCCCTTGTGGAAGGCGTAAACGCTCTGTCGCCCGGACGCGCGCTGGATCTTGGATGCGGAACCGGTACGAACGCCGTCTATTTGTCCCTGCACGGCTGGGACGTGACCGGGATCGACAACGCCGGTCGGGCTATCAGCACCGCGCGACGCAAGTCGTCCGAAGCTGGTGTCAAGCCTCGATTTGTCGAGGGTGATGTGACCCGGCTCGATGCCCTGGGAATTGGCGACGGATATGGCTTGCTGCTGGACCTGGGCTGCTACCACAGCCTTCCCAAGAGTCAGTGCGATGCGTATGCGAGGGGCGTGACGGCCGTTGCGGCGTCAGGAGCGACTCTTCTGCTCTACGGCTTCCTGCCGCGACTCTTGCCTGGCACGGCCGGCGTCACGGCCAAGGAGCTACAGACTCGCTTTCCCGACTGGGCGTTGATCAAGACAACTCGTGGCACCAACTGGCTTCCAACGATGGCTTTCGAACTGCGTAGGCGGTGACCTGGCCCGGGAGCCGGCGTTACGCGGTGGAAGGCGCCTGAACGAAGCCCAACTGGACCATCATCGAGAGCTGATCGAAGAAGTTGTCGTGAGCCACAATCCTGCCCTCCTCGTCGAAATGCAGGATCTGGACTCCCCGCGTTGAGAAGTGCCGCCCGCTCGCCGGCATTGGCCCAACCTGGCCGTCGTTGGTTCCGTCAATCTGCAGGACGCTGACGACAACCTCGCCGGCATCGATCACCTCGACCACAGTGACCCTGGAGTCGGAAGAGGAGGTGATCCAATCCTGCATCCATGCCTTGATCTCCTCCTTCGACCGCACCGTGGTCCCCCTGGCGTGGTCCGTCATCGTGAATTGGTCCGCGTAGCCGCTTGCCTGGGCCTCCAGGTCCCGCTGGTTGAACGAGTCAACCTGAGCTTGCGCCGTGTGCAGATTCCTCGATGTCATCGCCGCCTCCTCTGGACGTGTTTTCTGTCCCATAAGATCCGGAAGGAAGCCGAAAATCATCGGTCGCGACCACTTTGCCCGCCCCGCAGACCCAGAAGCTCTAGTCCGACACCTCGTCCTTCAAGACTTCGGGCAAGCCGAAAACAGCAAAAAGGCCGGGATCACCAAAGCCCGTAATCTCTGCCACCCGGTCTCCTTCGAGTCTGAGCGCCATGATGCCTGAGAAGCGGAAGGCGGCCGCCCCGCGATCCAGCTCATAGGCCGCGCAAGCGGGTTGTCCGTTGGCACCGCTGGAGAGCAGGCGAAAGCGTTTCGGGTGTTCCGAGAAGCACAGCTGATCGAAGAAGATCGCGATGGCTGTGCGGCCTCTGAACCAGTTCGGCGCCGGCGCCATGGTGAGCACCGCGTCCTCTTTGAGAAGGGCGGCCAGGACATTCATGTCACCCTGCTCCCAGGCCGTGATGTAGCGCGTCACCACCGACCGTACGGTCGCCTCGGAGGCTGCATCGCGATGAGGAAATGACCCGGCATCGCGGTGGTGGTAGGCCAGGGTTGCCCGGGCGCGTTGGAGGGCGCTGCTGACTGCGGCCGGGGATGACCCCAGCAGGCCCGCGACCTCCGCAGCTCGCCAGCCGAGGACGTCATGCAGGAGCAACACGGCTCGCTGTCGCGGTGGCAAGAGCTGAACCACGGCGAGGAAAGCGAGCTCGATGCTCTCGCGGAAGAGGTAGGTGGCTTCGGGGTCGGGTGCCCGCCCGGCGAGCTCGCCCAGGAGGTGGTTCGGGTAAGGCTCGAGAAGCACGATTTCCGTAATCGGGGGCGAGAGCGGCCGCATGGGGTCGGCCGCGGGGCTGAAGTCTTGAGGCAGGGTCCTCGACGGTCGGCGCTCGATCTCTCTCAGGCAGACGTTGGTGGCGATTCGGTAGAGCCAGGATCGGAACGGCGCCCGGGCCTCATATGTGGAAAGGCTTCGCCAGGCGCGCAGGAAAGTCTCCTGAACGAGATCCTCGGCGTCGTGGAATGAGCCGAGCATTCGGTAGCAGTGGACATGGAGCTCGCGAAAGTAGGTCTGCGTGAGACGGCCGAAGGCCTCGTCGTCGCCAGCCCGGGCAGCTTCGATCAACTGCGTTTCGGCCCGCCGTTGCGACCCCGCTACGGACGCCATTACGGTGCGAGTTTACTGTCGTGCGGCAGGGACTCCCAGGTCGGAGGGCTTGAGCACGTACTCGATGATCGCCGGCCCGGCAACACTCGTCCTTACTGTTGCCATGTTCTGGGTGTACACGCCGGGCGCACCACTGGTTTCCATGCAGTTGGGTGGGCTCATGGAGCGAGTGCGGTTCATCGAGATCCTGGCCTGGTACGTCGTTTTCGGGTGGCGCCTCTTCCGCGGACAAGGGAGCTTTTGAGACTAGTTCACAGTCCGGGCTTGAAGACCATGTCCCACACGGCGACAACCAGGACGGCTAGGACCGCGCCGTAACCGACGAGCCAGCGGTCGAGAAGGACGGGCAGGGCGGCCGGCAATACCGCGCTGCCCGGGCGTGTCGCCCGATCCAGCTGTATGCCCACCCGGCTCAAATAGATCCCTCCGATCGCGAACGCAATGGCGAACAGGGCGAGACCAAACCAGACCCAGAACTGGGAGAAGTTCCACTCCGAACCCGCGAGCACCATCCACACCCCCGTCACCAGGACGACGATCACCGCCGGCGTCAAGACTCGCAGGCCGACGAAGGGCAGCGTGCGCGAGAACTCGCCGATCGCGCTGAGCTCGGTGCTGGACCGCGAACGGAGGCCGACGAGGCTGAGGGTCACTCCGCCGCCGACCCAGATCGTCGCCGCGAGCACATGCAGGAAGTGCAGCCATGTATCCAGATCCATCTCAGCAGTCCCTCCATCTCGAGCGTGAGCTCGAAGCCAAGGTGAACGTGGTCACGATCGCCTCAATCATCTGATCCGCCACCTCCAATGAATTTGTCGCCGCCGGTCGTCCGGAAAGCCCGCGCCGGCAGTTCCTCCGGGTCTCTGGAGGACGTTACCACAATCCTTGGTGGCTATACTGTTTGGGTGACTCCAACTTCTGGAGACAATGCGGGAGAGGGTTCGGGCGGGAGGCAGCGGCCCAGCCTTCTGGAGCCAACAGCCAGGGGAGAGCATCGGCTGGATAGTGTGCATTCGCAACCTGCACCTGGTCGCTGGACCGCGCTCGTGTTCATCGCGCTCGCGCAATTGATGATCGCGCTGGACGCCACGATTGTGACCATCGCCTTGCCGTCTGCTCAGGCATCACTGGGGGCTTCCGATGCCAACCGGCAGTTGGTGGTCACCGCCTACACGCTTGCTTATGGAGGCCTCCTCCTGGTTGGTGGCCGGATTGGCGACTACGCAGGACGCAAGCGCGCGTTCATCGCCGGACTCATCGGCTTCGCCGTCGCCTCCGCGGTCGGCGGGGCCGCGCCTACCTTCACAGTCTTGATTGCGGCGCGAGCGCTGCAGGGCGCCTTCGCGGCCCTGCTCGCGCCGACAGCACTGTCGCTGCTGGCTGTCTCGTTCATACAGCCGCGCGAGCGAGCGACGGCATTTGCCGTCTACGGATCCATCGCGGGAAGCGGGGCAGCGATCGGACTTCTCCTGGGCGGCGTGCTGACTGAGTACCTGTCCTGGCGCTGGTGCCTGTTCGTGAACATTCCGATTGCCGTCATTGCCGGGGTTGGCGGCCTGCTGGTCCTGCCGGGAATGGCTCGCCGGGCGCGCACCCAGTTCGATATTCCGGGCACGATCCTTGGCACGGCTGGACTGGTGGCGCTGGTCTACGCCTGCACCGAGGCGGTCAGTTCAGGGTGGTCATCGACAACAGTCCTCAGCTTGATCGCTACCAGCGTCGCCCTCCTGGGCCTGTTCGTCCTGCGCGAGGCGATGACGCCGAGCCCTCTCCTGCCACTGCGCATCCTGACCGATCGCAGCCGTGGCGGCGCCTACGTCACCGTGGCGCTGATCAGTGCCGGAATGCTCGGCGCGTTTCTCTTCCTCACCTACTACCTCCAGGTCGTTCTCCGGTACACGCCGCTGCAGGCGGGATTGGCCTTTCTGCCCATGACGCTTGCCACTCAGGTGGGGTCGTGGCTCATCGCGAGACTTCTCATGCCCCATGTGCCGCCTCGGGCGCTCATGGGTCCAGGCGCGCTCGCAGCGGCTGCGGGGATGGCCCTCCTGACCCAACTTCAGGTCACGGATGCCTACCTGACCATCGTTCTGCCCGCGGAGGTTCTCATTGGTCTCGGCGTGTCCAGCGTCATGGTGCCCGCCTTCAGCACAGCCACCCAGCGCGTGGATCAGCGGGAGGCTGGGGTCGCGTCAGCCACCGTCAACACCGCTCTCCAGATCGGTGGATCGATTGGAATTGCCTTGCTGAACACCATCGCGATCAGCGCGTCTGCCAACTATGCGGGGCCTCGGCCCGCGGCTGTAGTGCACGGCCTGTCCGTCGCGACTGAATGGGGTGCCGTGTTTCTCATCCTGGCAGCTGTCGCCGCCGCTGTGCTGATCAACGCGCCTCGCCCGGCCCGGCATACGCAGCTGTCGCCTGCACGTCCTTCCCCTGGAGATTGATCCTCACCGGCCGGCCACTGATCAGGAGCATCGCAATCTACATGCTGCTGTTTGGAGCGCTTGGGGCGGTCGTCCTGGTCCGACGCGACGTCCAGTGACGGGCTGTTATGACGTGGCGGCCGGCCGAGCTTCGAGGCGCTGGACTCGCGATCTCGTCCGGCTCCCCTTGACCGCATATGCGCCAAGCCCGCCTTCGAGCAGCCGGAACGCGCGCCTGGCCTGCGTGCGCAGGTCGGCCGCGACCGTGGCTGCTCCCTGGCCGCTGAGGGCTCTGGCCCGCACGAACGCCACCAGCGCGCGGTGCGTGCCCATCAGGGCGCTGGCGGCCGTCCACGCTTCGAGGTCGTCCTCGGGTGCGCCAGTCTCCCGGGCGAGAATTCTGGCGAGCCGATCCGTGTAGCGGGCCACGATGTCCCTCTCCCGGGCTTGAAGAGCGGAGCTGGCGTTGATCAGCGGCGCCGACTTGAGAATCGCCTTCCAGCCTTCATCGGAATCCAGGCGGCCCGGACTTTCAAGCAGTTTGCGCCTGAACGCGGCCAGCGCCGATTCCCCGGGATCGCGGAGTTGCACAGCCTCGAGCAGCGTCTCTTCGAAGAACGCCATGCCTCCAAAGAAGAGGTCCTCCTTGGTCGGGAAGTAGTTGAAGACCGTCACCTCGGATAGATCGGCAACTCGTGCCACCTCGGCAACCGTGACCGCGTCGAAGCCGCGCTTTGCGAAGAGGCGCGTGGCGGTGTCGAAGATCAGCCGGCGGGTTTGCTGCTTCTTGCGCTCGCGCATGCCGAGTTCAGCTGCCACGCCGATAGCATAGGGAGAACGCGTTTGGCTGCTCAAGAATTGGGGTGAAATAAGCTCAGTCGCTCAACAAAGGCTGCGCGCCGCCATCGAGTGTCCGTCACATCCAACGCGATTGACTCGTCTACTTAGAAGACGAATCCGGCTAGACGAATGTAACTGATGGACGACCAAGCTCTGGCGAGGCAGTTTGAGCTGCACCGCACGCATCTCAGAGCGGTGGCATACCGAATACTGGGTTCGCTGAACGAAGCCGATGACGCCGTCCAGGAATCGTGGTTGCGGCTGATTCGTTCCGACCACGCGAGCCTCGCGAACCTGCGTGCCTGGCTGACGACAGTGGTCGCCCGCGTGTGCCTTGACATGCTGCGCGCCCGACGCGAGGAGCCCGGCGGCCTGCGCGTGCCGGATCCGATTCTCAACGATATTGACGAGCTCGACCCTGAGCAGCAACTGCTGCTGGCAGGCTCGGTGGGGCTTGCCTTGCAGGTGGTGCTCGAGACGCTCGGTCCAGCCGAGCGGATCGCCTTTGTTCTGCACGATGTGTTCGCGATCCCCTTCGATGAGATCGCTCCGATCGTGGACCGTTCCGAGGCCGCGGCCAGGCAGCTGGCCAGCCGCGCGCGTCGGCGAGTACAGGGGGCGAGCACTGTTCCCGACCCAGATCTCAATCGCCAACGAGAGGTAGTCGACGCCTTCTACGCTGCGGCGCGCCGTGGTGACTTCGACGCCTTGCTGGTGCTGCTCGATCCAGATGTGGTCGTACGTGCCGACTTCGGAGCCTTGCCCCTGAGCGCCTCGAGGGAAGTTCGAGGCCGGAAAGCGGTGGCTCGGGAGGTGCTCGAATTCGCGAGCTTTGCCGAGTTCGCGCGGCCGGCGCTCGTGAACGGTGCCGCCGGAGCGGTGGCAGCTTCAAGCGGCAGGCTGCGTGCGGTGGTCGGCTTCACTGTCGTAAGGGGAAAGATCGTCGAGATCGACATCCTGGCCGACCCCGAGCGACTCGGCCGGTTGCAACTGACCGCGCGCAACTGAAGCATCCAACCGGCAGACCGGCCGACAACTCAGGGCGCGAAGCCGGCTACGCCTTATCGAGAGCGATATTCCAGGTGATGCCGAATTTGTCCCTCAACCAGCCGTCGGTGCCCCAGGGCGCGTCGGTCAGCGGAAGACTGACCTGGCCACCTTCCCCGAGCCTGTGGAAGATTCTTGTGATTCGCTCCGCGTCAGTGCCGTGCAAGGCAAAAGCGACGCTATCGCCAACCCTGGCGGGGTGACCGGGACGGCCATCGGAGCCCACGATGACGACGCCTTCTGCCTCCAACCGTGCATACATGATGCTGTCGCCGGGCCCGGCCGGCCTGGCCCCCTTCTCGCTGAAGGTGTACAGGTCGAGCTTGCCGCCCAGCAGTTCCTGATAGAACTCCAGGGCCTCGCGCGCACGACCTTCGAAGTTGACGTACGGAAAGAGTTGCAGATTGCTCATGGCTGGATCGTTCTCCTGTTACCGGTGGCCGGCTTCGTCCGCTACTACTTAGACGTGATGCGCAAGGGAAATGTGACCTCTGCGGCCCAGCCGACGGAAAGCGAGCAGCGCCACGCCCGCAAGCACCAGGACCAACGCTACCTCGATCCAGAAGGCGCCGCCGCCGCCGCGTAAGGCGGTGGTCACGATCGACGACGTCCGCGCGGTGGCGCAAACGCTGCCGCGCAGCTACGAGGTGTACGTCGGCGGCCGCGTGAAGTTTCGCGTCGGCCGCCTCGTGTACCTGTCGTTCTCCAAAGACCAGGCGGTCATGGGCTTTGCCTTTCCCAGGGAGCAGCGCGAATGGCTCATCGGCGGCTCGCCCGAAAAGTTCATGTTCCCCATCGCCTCCGACATGCGCTACCACTGGGTGCTCGCCCGCCTCGCGGCGCTCGAACCGGATGAGATGCGGGAGCTGGTGATCGACGCCTGGCGCATGGTCGTCCCGAGGTCGGTGGCGGCCGCATATCGCGAATCTCGGTAAAACCACCGCGCCCGGCCAGGCGATTTGTCAATCTATGAGGCCTCATGGCATCGCCGATATCCGGTCTCAAGGGAGCCTACGTGCTGCTCGGCGTCGCCGACGGGACGCTCCTGCCCTTCATCCCGCTGCTGCTCGTCGAGCGCGGCCTGAGCCCTGCCTCGATAGGCCTGGTGCTGGCCGCAAGCGCGGCATCGTGGTTTGCCGTCGGCCTGGCCTGCTCGTACCTGGCTGACCGCAGCCTTGGCCCCGAACGGATGGTGGTTTTCGCCGGCGTGGGGGCGGCCGCCACGGCTCTTCTCCTGACCGTTCCCGGGGGAGTGGCCATCGCGCTCGTGATCGTCGCCCTGTCGGTCGTGCGGGCGCCGCTCATGCTTCTCGACCCCATCACGCTGCGGCGCCTCAGGCACGCACCCCGCACAGACTACGCACGCATCCGCCTGCGGACGAGCGCCGGCTGGGCGGCGTCATCGGTGGCTTCGGGCGCCGTCCTGCAAGGCTTCGGCCTGCGCTTCGTCCCGGTCATCTATGCGCCGCTGGCGGTGGCGCTTGGAACGTGGATCTGGCGCGCGGTGAAGCCGTTGGCGGGCGAGCCGGTCTCGCCCACCGATCCCGGGGTCCGGCTGCCGAGGGTGCCCCTGACCTTCGCCGGCTTCCTCGTCTGCTGCTTTCTGCTGGGCGCTTCGCTGGCTGCGACCCAGAACTTCCTGACTCTGCAGATCGACTTTCTCGGCGGCGGCGCCCTCCTCATCGGCGCAGCGGCTGCGTTCCAGGCGGTGACCGAGATCCCGACCATGGCCTACATGCATGTGCTGACGAGGCATCTCGGCCATCGCTGGCTCTTTGTCATCGGATGCGGCGTCTACCTCGCGATCTTCATCGCGTGGGCCCTGGTCACCGACCCCCTGACCGCTGCGCTGCTGAAGCTGGGAGGCGGGGTTGCGTTCGCGCTCACGTTCGTGGCCGCGGTCATGATCGCCAACGACCTCGTCCCAGCGCGCCTGCGCGCGACCGGTCAGGCGCTCATGAAGTCGGTGCTGTTCGGCGTCGCACCGATCGTCGGCGCGCTTGGGGGCGGCGTCCTCTACGAGAGTTTTGGTCCCCAGGTCATGTTTCTTGCGTCGAGCGTGTTCGTGGTCGCCGCCGGGCTGCTGGCGCTTGTCGTCGTGCCGGCCCCAGCCACCTCCCGCGTCCAGGAGGTGGCCGCTCCTGCCCCGGAGCCGGCGCCCGCGACTCCTTAGGAGTCCTCACGCTCCGAGGTTCAGCGTGGGCCTCGCGACTCCGCGTCCTTCGAGCGTCTGAGAAACTCCTTGGCCGCGGCCGCATCCCCTCGAAGCTCGGCGACCCTCGCCAGGTTGCGCCAGGTCCAGGGTGGGATCTGGCGGTCGCCCAGCTCCTCTGCGGTGCGGATCGCGAAGCGCAGGTCTTCCTCCGCCTGGTCGAGCCGGCCGAGGTTTCGGTACGCGATGCCCCGCGCGGCCCGTGCGTCTGCCATCTCCCAGCGCGCTCCCAGCTCGCCGAAGATCGCGATTCCCCGGTCGAAGCACGGCATGGCCTCGGCGCCGCGCCCGAACTCGTCCAGCACGCGTCCCTTCTGGACCAGGGTGTTGGCGACGCTGAACCGGTCGCCCGTCTCTTCGGCGAGGGCGCTCGCCTCTTCGATCCGGACCAGGGCGGCGTCGGCATCGAGCATGTCGGACCGGTTGATCGACAGAGCTGTCAGCGCTCGCACACGAGCCCAGTGATCTTTCGGGTCGGCGAGGGATAGCGCGCGCAGCCAGATCTCCTCCGCGGCTTCGTACTGCCCCCTCGTCCAGGGCACCCAGCCCGCGAACAGCAGCGAGCGCACGATCGCCCAGGGGTCGCCGAGCCGTTCGGCGGCGGCCACGGAGCGGTTGAGGAGGCGTTCCGCCCTGTCGACATCGGCTTCGAAGTTGATGGCGATGTCACCGAGGAAGCGGAACGCCAGAGCCAGCGCGAACGCGTCCTGGTTCTTCTCGCCGAGGGCGACCGCCCGGTTCAGCGCCTGGGTCGCCGTCGCGTATTCGCCGAGCCAGTAGCGCGACTCTCCCATCCCGGCGAGGATTCGAGCCTCCCGCGAGCCCCAGCCTTCTTCGGGCCCCGCCATCCGGAGCGCCCGCTCATAGCGATCGATGGCCGTGCGGCTCTCCATGCGCCGGCGAGCCCGGTCGCCGGCGACCAGCAGCGCCTCGACCGCGCGCTCGGGGAGGGTCCGATTCGACGGGTCGAGGTCGAGAGCGGCTGTCGCGGCCAGCTCGAGGTGGTCTGCGGCCAGCGAAGGGTGGCCGGTGTTGATCAGGTTCTGAGCCAGGAGCTGGTGGAGCCGTTCCCGCTCGCGCTTGGGCACGCTCGCGTAGACCACGTCCTTCAACGTCGCGTGGCGCATACGCCAGCGCGGCGGGTCGGCTGGCTCGGGGTCGGGCACGAGGATCTCGGCCTCCTCCAGCTGGTGGATCTCCTCCTGGGTAGCCTCCGCGTCGACGACGCGGAGGTCCGCCAGTCCGAAGGAGTACTTGAACACGGCTGTGCGCCGCGCCAGCTCGCGCAACCGGGGTGGGAGCGCGTCCAGGCGGGCGCCGACCACGGCCTGAACAGTTGGCGGCACCCTGCGTGGGGTCTGACCGTCGCCGCCCGAAGACGGCATGAGCATGCCAGTCGTCTCGATGATGAAGTACGGGTTGCCCCCGGCACGCTCGGCGATCTCGATGGCTTCGGCGTCGCCGATGTGGCCTCCGCCCGCGTGCCTGGCGAGCTGGACCGACTCGTCGCGCGACAGCGTCTCGAGCCGCATCAGGATCGCGTTGCCGCTGCTCGAGCCCCACGTCGGCCTCTGCTGGAGAAGCTCCGTGCGCGCCAGGGTGAGGATCATGGCGCGGCGCGGCCCTTCCCCTCGCGTGCCCAGGCGCTCGATCAGGTCGAGCATCGGCGCCTTGAGACTGTGCGCGTCTTCGAAAACCACCAGCACCGGATGGTCGCGCGCCAGGCCGTCGATCATCGAGATGAACCCCGCATGGACCTCGGGCACGAAGGACGTCTCGTCGGTGCCCTCACCCTGGCCGAAGAGCAGCGCCAGGCGCTGCGCGGTGCGGGCCGCGGTGCCCGGGCCGGACGCCCTGTTCGCCAGGTCCGTCAGCCGCTCCCGAACCTTCTCTGGCGTGTCCGCCGGCCGGATGCCGGCGAGGTCGCTGACGATCGCCGCGGCGGGTGAGAACGTCGCCGTGTCGGTAAGGGCGCGGGTCTGCCCGCGGAGGATCATGACGGCTGCGCTCACGCCGGCCGCGAGCTCGTCGGCGAGGCGCGACTTGCCGACTCCGGGCTCGCCGACGACCGTGGCCAGGACCGGGCGACCGCTGGTGCTGGCGCCGCCGAGGCTCTGGCCGAGGATCGCCTGCTCGCTGGCCCGCCCGACGAAGGGGATCGTCCGCCGGGCCGAGCGCGGTGTCAGGTCTTCGACGCCGAAGGCGTCGAGCGAGGAGTCGAAACCCTTGGCGCGAACGCGACGCCGCCGCGCGTAGGCCACGTTGGCGCTGGTCAGCAGGTACGTGGTCTGGCCGACCAGGGTCTGGCCCCCCTGGGCCGCGGCCTCGAGCCTCTTGGCGACGTTGACCACGGATCCCGTGACCAGCAGCTGGCCGCTGGGCGAGCGCCCGACGGCGGCGTCGCCGGACTCGATGCCGATCCTGACCTCGAGAGCCCGGCCCAAACCGAGCTCACCGCCGAGCCGGCGGACGCGCTCGCGGATGGCCAGCCCCGCCCGCACCGCGCGCAGGGCGTCGTCCTCGTGGACGTGCGGCAGCCCGAACACGGCCATCACCGCGTCGCCGATGAACTTCTCGGGACGTCCGCGCAGCGCGGTCAGCTCTTCGGACGCGGCGTCGAAGAACTTGCCAAGCACCTCGCGCGCGCGCTCGGCGTCCAGGGTCTGGGCCAGGCCCGTCGAGTCGACGAGGTCGGCGAAAAGGATGGTGACCATCTTCCGCTCTTCGGTCTCGACGAGCGGACCGGCGGCCGCGCCGCAGTTGGGACAGAATCGAGCCGCCTCCGGGAGCGGCAGCCCGCAGACCGTGCACGTCCGCACCATCAGGGCGTCCAGTATGCTGCGGCCGTGGTCGACGCCAAGCTCGAGGCCCTCAGCCGCGTGCCGCTCTTCTCGCGCTGCACGCGCAAGGAGCTGGTGTTCATCGCCCGCGAAGGTGACGAAGTCAGCGTGCGCGCGGGCAAGACGCTGATCCGCCAGGGCCGGCCGGGGGACACCTTCTACATCCAGCTCGAAGGTGAATCGGAGGTCTTCATCGACGGCAAGCGGAGGCGGGTGATGAAGCCGGGTGACTTCTTCGGGGAGATCAGCATGATCGACCGCGGAGTGGGGACCGCCACGGTGACCACGCTGACCGACGGAAGGCTCTTCGTCATGAGCCACTCGCAGTTTCGCGACGCGATCAAGGCCAGCGACCAGCTGATGGTCAAGGTGCTGCTTGCGATGGGAGCGCGTTTGCGCGAGGACGTCCACGCCCGGGGCTGAGCTGCTTACTGGCTAAGCGGAATCCAGAACTCGACGTGCGTGCCCGCGCCGGGACGGCTGTCGATGCGGTACCAGCCGCCCGCCATCAGGGCCCGCTCTCTCAGGGCGAGCAGGCCCAGGTGGCCGGGGAGGTTGCTTCGCTCGGCGACCACAAAACCCTGCCCGTTGTCCTGGACGACGCCGTGGATCCCCTCGTCGGCGACTTTCAAGGAGAGCTTGAGCTCGGTGGCCCGGGCATGTCGCTCCACGTTGCCGATCGCCTCGGCGACCTGGCGGAACAGCAGTGATTTGAGCTCGAAGTTCAGGTCGGACGGCAGGTCGATGTCGACCTCGTGCTGGATTCCCTCTCCGGCAAGCATGGCCATCCGATCGCGGATCGACTGGGCGAGGCCGTCTGGGCTCTCGAGCGCCGGCGGGCGGACGTCGAAGACCAACCTGCGCAGCGAGCTCTCGGTCTCTTCGAGCAGGGTATGCAGCGTCTCGACGGCGTCGGGCTGGATCCTGCCTTCCGTGGCCAGGCGGGCCAGCTGGAGCTCTGCGGCCGTGAGCCTCTGCAGCGCATCGTCGTGAAGCTCGCCGACAAACCGCTTGCGTTCCTTCTCGACCACCGTGGTCAGGTTCCTCAATAGCAGCTGTCGGGCGCCGTCGACCTTCGTCAGGCGGTCGACCGACCGGCGCAGCTCCTCGTGCGTGAGCCAGAGCTCGGTGACGAGGCCGGCGGCAAGCCCGCCGTTCTGGAGAACCCACGTGTCCTCTCGTGAAAATCCGCCGGCACGTCTCGAGTCGTAGGCGGCGACGAGCCCAAAGCGTTTCCCGCCCGCACGCCAGGGCACGCTGATGGCGGTCGAGACCCCCAGCCGCTGGAGAACGTGCCTGAACTCCGCCGACTCACCGGAAGTGCCGGCGCGAAAGATCAGGTCGCCATAGACGACCTTGCTCGCCACGTCGTCGCCTGACGGCTCGCAGCGGACCGGCGCCAGGCGGGACAGGAAGTCCTGGGCCACGCCAAACCCTCCGGCGGGCGCCAGCATCCCGTCGTCCCGAACCCGCCAGAACAGCACTTTCTCCGCATCGACCAGCCCGGCGAGGGTCTCCGCCAGCCGCCGATAGAACTCGGCGGGGTCCTGGCCGTGCGCCGCATGCGAGGACACGGCGAGCAGCACCTCGACCGCCAGGGCGTGCGCGCGCTCCACCTGGTCAGCGCCCAGGCGCGCCTCGTCACCCAAGGGTGCCTCGTATGGACTCACGGTCAACAAACACCTTCCCCCCGGCCACGAAACCTAACAACCTTTTACGCGGCGTTCGAGCTCGTCGCATCGCCGACACAGATGTACACAGGGCCGAAAGCGAACATTATGATCACGGGGCGGTGGGACTGGCGACGGGGTCCGAGGTCGAATCCGTGGCCGGCGCGGCCCCGGCGGCTCTCGTCTGGTTTCCTGGCCAGGCCGTCCACCCGAGTTTGAAAGAGCCTGTGCGGCCGAGCTGGGCCTGGCGACTCATGGCGGGGCGGGGATCGCCCATCCAGGTCCTCATGATCGAGGACGACCCCGCGATCGCCGAGATGTACCGGGTGCAGCTCGAGCACGACGGGTACCGGGTCACCATCGCCAACACGGCCGAGATCGGCCTGTCGACGATGTCGGAGCGAGCGCCCGACATCGTGCTGCTCGACCTGCTGCTCCCGGATCGAAGCGGCTTCGAGATGCTCGCCACCCTCAACGAGAGGCTTCCGAACCACCCTCCCGTGGTGATCCTGTCCAACTACGGGGAGCCATCGATGATCGACCGGGGCCGCTCCCTGGGGGCGGTGGAATACCTGGTCAAGTCACGAGTCACGCCGCTGGACATCTCCGGCCAGATCCCGGGCTGGATCGAACAGGGTCGAAGGAGCGGACGGGGCGAGTCTTGACCCAGGCGGGGGCAGTTGCCCAGTTCCTCACCACGGCCGCCTTTGTGGCCCTCGGCATTGCGATCGCCTATCGCTGGTACCGCCAACCGGGACGTGCCCAGGGCATGCTCGCACTGGCCGTGGTCACGCTGGCCGGGGCCATCCTGTTGGGGAGGGTTCAGGACCCGAATCACCCGAACGCGGTCCTGTCGCTGATCTCTGTGATCGGCTTCCTGCTCTCCGGCTACTTCGTTTTGCAGTTCCGCAGCCAGCTCATACCGATCGGACGGACCTGGCAGGTCGCGGCGGGGGTCCTGCTCGCGATCTCGATCCTGGTCGGCGCGCTGGACGTCCTCTTCCTGACGCGGACGTCCTCCCCGGTCACGACGTTGGTGACACTCGAGCTCGTCGGCGCCTGGGCGGTCTTCACGGGAGAGCCCATCGTCCGTCTCTGGCTGGCCAGCAACCGACTTCCGGCGGTCCAACGGGCGCGCCTTCGTTTCCTCAGCGGCGGTTTCGCCGTCCTGATCGGCATCCTCTTGGTCGCGGTGTTCGCCGGCAGCGCCCTGCAGAACCCGACCGCGATCCTGATCACGCAGCTGTTCGCGCTGGCGGTCGTGCCTGCGATCTACGTCAGCTTCGCGCCGCCCGCGCTGCTGCGCCGGATCTGGCGCATGAGCGAAGAGAGCCAGGTGCGCGCGGCGATGCAGGACCTTCTGATCTTCAGCGCTACCCGCCAGGTGCTCGCCGAGCGCGCGGCCTACTGGGCCGCTCGCCTCATGGGCGCAACCGCGGGCTTTGTGGTCGATGCCAACGGACAGGTGCTTGCGGCCTCCGGCATCGAACCGGCGGACGCGGCAGCGCTGACGGCGAACCCGCCGGCTGAGAGCATCATCACCGCCCCTTTGCACCTGGGCGAAGGTCAGGGCATGCTGGCGATCGTGGCGGGCAGATTCACTCCCGTCTTCGGATCCGACGAGATCTCGCAGCTGAGGGCGTACGCAAGCTCGGTCTCGGCGGGACTGGAGCGGGCTCGCGTGACCGAGCGGATGGCTGCGATCGAGACCAACAAGACGCAGTTCTTGAACCTCGCGTCGCATGAGCTCCGGGGACCGGTGACCGTGATCCGAGGGTATCTGTCGATGCTCGACGGCGGGCTCCTGGGACATCTCAACGAGCGGGGCCGAAAAGCAGCCGCGGTGATGGGGGCGAAAGTCTCCGAGATGAACGAGCTGATCGAAGAGATGATCGAGGCGGCGCGTCTCGAGGATGGCGCCCTGGCCCTGCGGCTGGTCGAGGCGGACCTTCGCGACATCGCCCGCTCCGCCGCCGACGGTGTGGCGCCGCTGGTCGATGCCCCGCACCGGCTGGACCTCGACCTGCCAGACCGGCGCGTCAAGGTGCGCGTCGACGTCGATCGCACCAGGACGATCATCGGCAACCTGTTGAGCAACGCCCTGAAGTACTCACCCGAGGGGGGCACCGTGGCCTGCCAGGTTCGGGCGGACGGGGGCATCGCCAGGGTGGCTGTGCAGGACGAGGGCCTCGGCATCGCCGAGTCGAACCTGCCGACGCTGTTCACGCGCTTCGGACGCGTCATCACGCCTGAGACCGAACACCTGAGAGGCACCGGCCTTGGGCTGTTCCTGGGCCGGCAGCTGGCCAGGATGCAGGGTGGCGACATCACAGTGATCTCGATCGCGGGCAAAGGCAGCACGTTCACCCTGCACCTGCCCGTCGCCGGCGCGGGGGACCCGTCCGGGAACGGCGCCACGGGCCCTGACGTGGAGATCGGGGGGGAGAGCCCGGTCGCCCAGCCGGGCGCCAAGACCGATTAGTTTTAGTCTTGCGGACAGTCTTCAACCCTTAAACAGCCAGCCACCTTTTTGTCTCACGGGGTGATGCTATGAGCGGAGTTCGCGTACTCGTCGGCACCCGCAAGGGGGCTTTCATCCTGACATCGGACGCCCGCCGCAAGGACTGGACGGTCGAAGGACCGCACTTTGCGGGCTGGGAGATCTACCACGTCAAGGGGTCGCCCGCGGACCCGGACCGCCTCTACGCGTCGCAGTCCAGCAGCTGGTTCGGCCAGGTCCTGCAGCGGTCCAGCGACGGCGGCAAGACCTGGGAGGCGGGCGGCAACGATTTCCAGTACGCAGGCCCGACCGGCACCCACCAGTGGTACGACGGGTCGCCCCATCCGTGGGAGTTCAAGCGCGTCTGGCACATCGAGCCTTCACTGAATGACCCCGACAGGATCTACGCGGGGGCCGAGGACGCGGCGCTGTTCGAGTCGAACGATGGCGGTCAGACCTGGGCCGAACTGCCCGGGCTCCGCACCCACGAGAGCGCGGGGGAGTGGGCTCCAGGCGCGGGCGGCCTGTGCCTCCACACGATCCTCCTCGACCCGACAAACCCGGACCGCATGTTCATCGCCATCTCAGCCGCCGGCGTGTTCCGCTCGGACGACGCAGGTAAGTCGTGGCGGCCCGCCAACCATGGTCTCCGCTCCAACACCATGCCCGAACAGGAAGCCGAGGTTGGCCACTGCGTGCACCGGATCGCCATGCATCCTTCGCGGCCGAACGTCCTCTTCATGCAGAAGCACTGGGACGTGATGCGCACAGACGACGGCGCCGAGTCGTGGCGCGAGATCAGCGGCAATCTGCCGACGGATTTTGGTTTCGTCATCGACGTCAACGCGAATGAGCCGGACACGGTCTATGTGATCCCGATCACGAGCGACTCGCACCACTTCGTGCCTGACGGCAAGCTGCGGGTGTACCGCAGCAAGACCGGCGGCGACGATTGGGAGGCGCTGACCGAGGGCCTGCCCCAGAAGGACTGCTACGTCAACGTGCTGCGCGATGCCATGGACGTGGATGCGCACGACCCGTGTGGGATCTACTTCGGCACCAGCGGCGGCCAGGTGTACGCGTCGGCCGACGGCGGCGACACGTGGAATGCAATCGTCCGCGACCTGCCTGGTGTGCTCTCGGTGGAAGTCCAGAGCCTCAAGTGATTCAGGTCGTCCTTCCGAAGAACCTGCAGATCCTGGCGGGTGTCGGCCGGACCGTCGAGGTCGATGTGCCGGGGACCGCCACCCAGCGGGCGATCCTCGACGCCCTGGAGGCGACCTATCCCGCCTTGATCGGGACCATGCGCGACCGGGCGACCAAGAAGCGGCGGCCGATGATCAGGTTTTTCGCCTGCCAGGAAGACCTCTCCGACGAGCCGCTCGACGCGCCGGTGCCATCCGAGGTCGCGTCGGGCAAGGAGCCGTTCTTGATCATCGGTGCGATCGCAGGTGGGTGACTATGGCGACGACCGGCGACGCCGGTGGCGCGGTAGGGGCGGTGGTGGTTGCGGCTGCGGATGCGCGAGCCTGTTCGTCGTCCTGACGGCCGGCCTGCTGCTCAGCCTCTTCAACGCCGGCATCGGCATCGGGGTCTCGGCGCGGATCCCTCTCACCCACAGCAACGTCACGATCGCCGGCTCCGTCGGCAAGAAGGAGAAGGCCGCCGCCGCGCTGCCGCCGTACGTTCGCGACAAGCTGGCCGGGAATCAGAACTTCATCAACCAGTCGAACACCCTGACGGTCTGGGTCGCCGAGGGCACCGCCATCATCGTCGTCGGCCATCAGGAGGGAGCGCCGCTGATCGACCTCCACCTGGAGGCGCGCTAGCCTCCGGCTTCCCTCTGCCTAGAGCACGAAGTAGAACGTGGCGCCGTCGCCCACCGCGCCTTCGGCCCAGATCCGGCCGCCGTGGCGGTTCACGATCCGGCGCGCCGTGGCGAGGCCGATTCCCGCGCCCGGGAAGTCACTCTGGCTGTGAAGCCTCTGGAAGGCGCCGAACAGCCGGTGTGAGTCGATCATGTCGAAACCGACGCCGTTGTCTTTGACGAAGATGCGTGTTTCGCCCTCGACCGTCTCGGATCCGACGACGATCCGCGGCGAGGGTTGGTGGGCGGTGAACTTCCAGGCGTTGTCGATCAGGTTGCCGACCAGGATCCAGGCCAGGCGCCTGTCGCCGTTGGCGGCGATCCCGGGAGCGATCACCACCTCGACCTTGCGACCGGGATCCTCCTCCCTCAACTCATCGGCGGCCTGGTTGGCCAGGGCGCTGATGTCCAGTTCCTCGCGGCGGATCTCGCCACCCGTGAGCCGGAACAGCATCTGCAAGCCGTCGAAAACCGACGTGATGCGCTTGCTCGCGACCCGCATGCTCTCGAGGCTCTCGGCGGCGGCGGGGTCGAGCCCGGTGCTGAGCTTTTCGAGAAGCCTCTCGCTCAGTGCGTCAAGCGTCGCCAGGGGTCCGCGCAGGTCGTGCGAGATCGCGTAGCTGAAAGCTTCGAGCTCCCGGTTGATGGCGGTGAGGGCGATCGTGCGCTCCTCGACCAGCGTCTCGAGCTGCGTCCGGAATCGGCGAAGCTCCTGCTGGGCCCGGTAGAGCTCCACGAACACGTTGACCTTGGCGCGCATGATGGCCGGGACGACGGGCGCGAAGACAAAATCCACCGCGCCGAGGTTGTATCCGCGGCCCATGTCCGTCTCGGCCTGGTCGAGCGCGGTCACGAAGATGATCGGCGTCAGCTCCGATCGCGGTCGCTGCCGAATCAGCTGCGCGGTCTCGAACCCGTCCATGATCGGCATCCGGACGTCGAGAAGAATGACCGCGAACTCGTTGCGAAGCAGGTGCCGGAGCGCGTCGGCCCCCGAGGAAGCCTCGACCAGGTTCTCTTCCAGCGGCGCCAGGATCGTGCGGAGGGCAAAGCGCTTGGTGGCGTCGTCGTCGACCAGGAGGATGTTGACCTTGCTCTTGGCCGGTGGCGTCCTGGCCATCTCGTTCGCCGCCCTGGTGCGCGTCACCATGGCACCGCGGCGCCGAGATGCAGCGCTGCCTCTTTCCTCGGCCTCACCTCGTCATCCACGACTTGAGCATGGACAAGAGGTGCGCGTTGTTGATGGGTTTGGCGATGTAATCGGATGCTCCCGCTTCGATGCATTTCTCGCGGTCTCCCCTCATTGCCTTGGCGGTCAGCGCGATGATCGGCCTCCCGGCAAAGGCGTCGAGCTCACGCATCTTGGACATCGTCACGTAGCCGTCCATCTCCGGCATCATCACGTCAACCAGGGCGATGTCGAGGTCCCTGTGCTCGCGCAGAATGTCCAGCGCCTCCTGGCCCGAGTCGACCGAGAACACTTCCATCTTCTGGCGCTCGAGGAGCGCCGTCAGGGCAAAGATGTTCCTGATGTCATCGTCGACGACAAGGACTCGCTTGCCCGCCAGGGCGCTGCCGGCAGCCTCCGATCCATTGCCGGACCCCTCGAAGCTCGCGACATCGTCCGCCTCCGTGTCGCGCAGGACCGTCGCGATCTCCTCTTTCAAACGTGCAGGTGACCTCGCGTCCTTGATCACGATGCTCCTGGCGGCCTTGCCGAGCTTGATCTCCTCCTTCCGAGTGAGATCCCTCGCCGTGTAGACGAGCAGCGGAGTGGTGCCGAGCACCTTGCTGGCCCGGAGCTCCTCGATCACACGCCACCCGGACATGCCGGGCAAGCCGAGGTCGAGGACCACGCAGTCGAACTTCTCGGAGCCGAGGAGGGCGAGCGCCTCCTGGCCCGTCGCGACCGCCGTCGTCTTCGTGTTGGTCGCCGCCATCAGGTCGGTGACGTATTGCCTCTGGACGGGGTCGTCCTCGACCACGAGCAGCGACCTCGGCGCGCCGCTCAGAACGGGCTCGGGTGCCGGCTCGACGGTCTCTTCGTGCGGCGTCTCCCCGTTTCTCGGGGAGGCCGAGGTCGCCAGACGCGAGGAAGCCTCGCTCTCGCCGGGACCGGTGCGGCGCGGCTGGCCGGCAGCGAGGAGCGGCAGGTAGAGCGAGAAGATGCTGCCGACTCCCGGTTCGCTCTGCAGCCGGATCTCGCCGCCGAGCAGGCGCGTCAGCTCGCGGCAGATGGAAAGGCCGAGTCCGGTGCCTCCGAACTTGCGGCTGGTGGTCCCGTCCGCCTGGGCGAAGCTTTCGAAGATCGACTGCTGCTTGTCGAGCGGGATCCCGATCCCGGTGTCGATGACCCTGAACGCGATCACCTGGCCGGCCCGGTTCAATGACTCGTTGGAGGGGCTCCAGCCCGTGTCCGCCATCTCACCGACGAACTCGACCCTGCCCTTCTCGGTGAACTTGAAGGCGTTGCTCAGCAGGTTGTTGAGAATCTGCTGCAGGCGCTGCGGGTCGGTGGGAATCGTTTCCGGCAGACCGGGCCGCAGGTCGATGGTGAAAGCGAGCTTGGTCACTTCCGCGACATGCCGGAACGTGCGCTCGAGCATTGGCATCAGCTCGGCGACCGGCCACGGGTTGATCTCCAGGGCGACCGTCCCGGACTCGATCTTGGACAGATCGAGAATGTCGTTGATCAGCTCGAGGAGGTCGGTTCCAGACGAGCGGATGATCGTCGCGTACTCGATCTGCTTGGCGGTCAGGTTGCCGTCGGGGTTGGCCGCCAGCTCCTGGGCCAGGATCAACAGGCTGTTGAGAGGCGTCCGCAGCTCGTGGGACATGTTGGCGAGGAACTCCGACTTGTAGCGCGAGGTCAGCGCCAGCTGCTCCGCGTTCTCCTCGACCAGGGACTTGGCCGATTCGACCTCCATCCTTCTCGACTCGATCTCGGCGTTCTGCTCCGCGAGCTGCCGCGCCTTGGCCGCCAGCTCGTCGTTCGTGCGCTGCAGCTGGTCCTGCTGGCTCTGCAGCTCGGTCGCCAGCGACTGCGACTGGGTCAGCAGGTCCTCGGTGCGGCTGTTTGCCTCGATGGTGTTGAGGACGATGCCGATGCTCTCCGCGAGCTGGTCGAGGAAGTCCAGGTGGGTGAGGCTGAAGGGTTGGAAAGAGGCGAGCTCGATGACGGCGCGCACGTCGCCCTCGAACAGAACAGGCAGGACCACGATGTTGGCGGGCGGCGCCTCGCCCAGCGCGGAGCCGATCTTGATGTAGTCCTTCGGGACGTCCGTGACGACGATCCGCTTCTTCTCGAGCGCGCACTGGCCGACCAGGCCTTCTCCGATCGCAAACTCCATCGGGATGGCTTTGCGCGGCCGGTAGGCGTAGCCGGCCTGGAGAGCGAGGCGAGCCGGCCTGCCGTTGGCCGGCACGACGATCCCATACAGGACCCCGTGCTCGGCGTGGACGAGTGGCGCCAGCTCGGAGAGGATCAGCTTGGAGACCGTCATCAGGTCGCGCTGGCCCTGCAGCATGCGAGTGAAGCGCGTCAGGTTGGTCTTCAGCCAGTCCTGTTCCTTGTACTTCTCGGTCGTGTCGCGGAGATTGCGGATCATCTCGTTGATGTTGTCTTTGAGGTTGGCGACCTCACCGCTGGCGTCGAGGCGGATGGATCGCGTCAGGTCGCCTTTGGTGACGGCCGTGGCGACCTCGGCGATCGCTCGAACCTGCGTGGTCAGCGTTGCCGACAGCTGGTTGACGCTGTCCGTAAGGTCTCGCCACGTACCGGCCGCGCCGGGAACATGGGCCTGACCGCCCAGCCGTCCCTCGGCGCCGACCTCGCGCGCGACCGTGGTCACCTGCTCGGCGAACACCGCCAGCGTGTCGGTCATGCCGTTGATGGTGTCGGCGAGCTCCGCGATCTCGCCCTTCGCCTCGAGCTTCAGCTTGCCCCTCAGGTTCCCGTTGGCCACCGCCGTCACGACGCGCGCGATGCCTCGCACCTGGTCGGTGAGATTGCTGGCCATGATGTTCACGTTGTCGGTCAGGTCCTTCCACGTGCCGGCCACGCCCTCGACGTTCGCCTGGCCGCCCAGCTTGCCTTCGGTGCCCACCTCGCGGGCGACGCGGGTCACCTCTTTGGCGAAGGCGTTGAGCTGGTCGACCATCGTGTTGATGGTCTGCTTGAGCTCGAGGATCTCGCCGCGGACGTCGACCGTGATCTTCTTCGACAGGTCGCCCTGCTGGACGGCGGTGGTGACCTCGGCGATGTTGCGGACCTGGCTGGTCAGGTTGCCGGCCATGATGTTCACGTTGTCGGTGAGGTCCTTCCAGACGCCGGCGACGCCCGTCACCTCCGCCTGACCGCCGAGCTTGCCCTCGGTGCCGACCTCGCGGGCGACGCGAGTGACCTCGTTGGCGAAGGCGTTGAGCTGGTCGACCATCGTGTTGACGGTGTTTTTGAGCTCGAGGATCTCGCCGCGGACGTCGACCGTGATCTTCTTCGACAGGTCGCCCTGCTGAACTGCAGTCGTGACATCGGCGATGTTGCGGACCTGGCTGGTCAGATTGCCGGCCATGAAGTTCACGTTGTCGGTGAGCTCCTTCCAGATGCCGGCCACTCCTTTCACGTCGGCCTGGCCGCCGAGCTTGCCTTCGGTGCCCACCTCGCGGGCGACACGGGTCACCTCGCCCGCGAACGCATTGAGCTGGTCGACCATCGTGTTGATGGTCTGCTTGAGCTCGAGGATCTCGCCGCGGACGTCGACGGTGATCTTCTTCGAGAGGTCGCCTTGCTGAACCGCAGTCGTGACCTCGGCGATGTTGCGGACCTGGCTGGTCAGGTTGCCGGCCATGAAGTTGACGTTGTCCGTGAGGTCCTTCCAGACACCGCCGACACCTCTGACATCGGCCTGGCCGCCCAGACGGCCTTCGGTGCCGACCTCGCGGGCGACGCGCGTGACCTCGTTGGCGAAGGCGTTGAGCTGGTCGACCATCGTGTTGATGGTCTGCTTGAGCTCGAGGATCTCGCCGCGGACGTCGACGGTGATCTTCTTCGACAGGTCGCCCTTGGCGATGCCTGTGGTCACGGCGGCGATGTTGCGAACCTGGCTGGTCAGGTTGCCCGCCATCATGTTCACGCTGTCGGTGAGGTCCTTCCAGATGCCTCCGACGCCCATGACCTCGGCCTGGCCGCCCAGCTTGCCCTCAGTGCCGACCTCGCGTGCGACACGGGTCACCTCGCTTGCGAACGCGTTGAGCTGGTCGACCATCGTGTTGATGGTCTGCTTGAGCTCGAGGATCTCGCCGCGGACGTCGACGGTGATCTTCTTCGAGAGGTCGCCCTGCTGAACCGCGGTCGTAACCTCGGCGATGTTTCTGACCTGGCTCGTCAGGTTGCCCGCCATCAGGTTGACGTTGTCGGTCAGGTCCTTCCACACGCCGGCCACGCCGCGCACGTGTGCCTGGCCGCCGAGCTTGCCCTCGGTGCCCACCTCGCGCGCCACACGCGTGACCTCGTTCGCAAAAGCGTTCAGCTGACCCACCATCGTGTTGACCGTCCTGGCGGTGGTGAGGAACTGTCCCTGGAGGGGACGACCCTCGATCGACAGCGGCATCGTCTGGGAAAGGTCGCCGTTGGCCACCGCGCTGATGACTCGCGCGATCTCGGTGTTGGGTTGGGCCAGGTCCTCGACCAGGTCGTTGACGGCGTCGAGCGTGGACGCCCAGGCGCGCCCGCTGTGCCCCGGCGACGCGCGCTTGAACTGCCCCTGTTTGCCTGCGTTGCGACTGAGGCGGCGGATCTCGCGTTCGAGGCGCTGGTTGCTCTCGATGATGTCGTTGATGGCGGCGGCCACCTTGCCCGACAAGCCCGACAGGCCCGTCGGCATGCGGACGGAAAAGTCGCCGCGCTGCACCGCCGCCAGCACGGTTAGGGCGACGGCGTCGTGGATCGGCGCCCCGCCGTTGGTGTGATCGCCCGAGCTCGTGACCGCGCTCTTCGCTGGCATGCCTACGCCCCTTCCTTCCTTCGTTCCTATCTGGCGCTCCGAGCCGATCTCACAAGGTGAGCGGCACCCAGAATTCGACCCTCGTCCCGTTGCCGGGGTCGCTCGTGACCAGGCACCAGCCGCCGGCCAGCAGCGCTCGTTCGCGCAGCGCGACCAGCCCGATGTGGCCGGGCACGCGAGCCGATTCCGCCTCGACAAAGCCCCTCCCGTTGTCGCTCACGGCGATACGGATGCCGCCGTCAACGGCCTGTCCAGCCACCGTGACCCGAGTCGCGCGCGCGTGCTTCTCGACGTTGGTCAGCGCCTCGCCGATGTTCTTCAGCACGATCGCCTGGATCGCCGGGGGGATACTGTCGGGCAGCCGGGTGTCGTTGTGCGTCTCGATTCCGGCGCGAAGTCGCACCGATTCCAGGCGTTCGCTGATCGCGGCGCGCACGTCGCGCGGGAGAGGCAGCGGCTCCGGGCTGACGCTGGTCAGCAGGCGGCGCAGGGAATCCTCGACCTTGCGGAGCGTCCTGCGCAGCTCGTCGAACCTGGCCACGGTCGGGCGCCCGTTCGCTACCGCCCTCATCCGCTCCAGCTGGAGCTCGGCGCCGGTCAGCAGCTGGAGCGCGTCGTCGTGAAGCGCGCTGGCGAAGCGCCTGCGCGCCTCGTCGCCCCCGGCGGCGATGTTGTTCAAGAGATGCCTGCGCGCGGCCGTCGCCTCTTCCAGGCGCGCGGAGGTGTCGACGAGCGCATCTTCGAATTCCTTGCACTGCCAGAGAATGCCGGCCGTCATCCCCATCATCCGGAGGACTACCAGGTCGCGCGCAGTGAACCCATCTGGAGAGTCGTAAACGGCGACCGCTCCGAGGCGCCGTTCGCCGGCGCGCCACGCCACGGCCGTCGAATTGCTCGTGTCGGTCAATCCCGCCTTGCGCCAGATCACGTCGAGGCGGGGAGACGTCCCGTCCAGTAGCTCGACCTCGCCGGCGAAGACAAGGCGCTCCAGCGGACCGACGCCCCTGGCGCCCAGGGGAAGTCGCGCCTGGTGGATCGGGGAGTCGTCCGCAAAGCCGAAGGCGGCGCGCTGAAGGAGGAGCGTCGCCCGCGGCGCCAGGCGCCAGAAGGCCGCACGCCTGGCTCCGCTCTGCTCGGCGATCGTGGCAGTCAGGCGACCCACAAACGTGGCCAGGTCCTGGCGAGTGCTGCTCAGAGAGAAAGAGACGGCCTGCATGGCGGACAGCGCGTCGGGCAGGCCGGGACGGCTGTCTCTCGAGACTGCGTCATCGTCGAGCGACACGTTGTCGCCGACCAGCGGCGCGGCTACTTCCACCTGCTACCCCCAGGGTGCGATTTTTCGATCTACATCAAATCGCTTGAGTGGTGGCCGCGTCACCGTACAAGTGAGGTAGGCCCGGAAACTGGTGAGCCCGCCTCTTGCGAGACAGGCTCGTCTGAGAAACGCTCGACCAGGGTCGCGTACCGACTTCGGCGTGGAGCGCCCCAGAAATGCCACATGAATAAGGACGGGGTGCACGGAGCGACGGGGTGCACGGAGCCTTTTACAAGGCTTAACCGACCTCTGCATGATCCGTGCCTGGCCGCGGTCACACTTACGGGTCGGCCATGCGCATCATCGCCTGGATCGGCGGCCTGGTGGTCGGCGCCACTGTTGTCTCCGCCACCGTCGTCACGACGGCGACTCTGCACACGGGCAACAGCAACCGTCCCGCAGCAGCCTCGGACGTGCAGCCATCCGGGGTGGGATTCGGGCCCTCGCTTCCGACGGGACTTTTCCCGCAGACGCCAACGGCGGCGCCCACGATCCCCGCCAAGAGCCCCAGACCGTCCAGTCCGTCATCGGCACCCGTCCCGCCGCGACCCGCGCCGCCTTCCATCGTCGTCGGCTCCGCGCAGCAGGCCCTGATCAACCAGGACCGCGCGCGCTACCACCTCGCGCCGCTGACCTGGAACTCGTGCCTCTACAACGTCGCCCGTTACGAGGCGGCGCACCTGGCCGCGCCCGGCGTTGCGTTTCAGCACTACGACGGCGTCAATCGAGACCTGGCCTGTCATCTGGGCCGCCAGGTCGGCGAGAACATCGGCTGGTGGTCGGGAGGGATCAACGACGCCCAGCTGAACACCATGTTCATGAACAGCCCTGAGCACCGATCGAACATCCTCGGCCCCTACCGCTACGCGGGGACGGCCTGGGCCGTTCGTTCCGACGGCCGAGCCTTCATCGCCGTCGAGTTCGGCTAATTGTAAAAAGCGCCGAAAGAGCCCCGAGTATCCCCATTTCGGCGGACGTTGTTGCTCACGTAGCGCTCATCGCCGTCCGATAACGCCCAGACGAGCACTGCAGAGGAGGGTGCAAGGGGTGGCAACCACTCCGGTCGTTGGTGGCGACCAGCCTGACCTGAGGCGTCGACCGCTGGCGTGGCTGGGGGCGAGGAAGGCCACCATCGCTGCCGTCATCGGAGTCATCTTCCTCGCCAGCACCCTCTACGTCCTTTGGGCGTTGAAGGACCTCCCCGACCCGAGTCAAAACGTGCTCGCGGCCGGCGACGTCGTCGTGCTCGACCGCCACGGCAAGCTGATCGAGGACTGGAGCCCGGCCGGCCACTACCACCTGACGCTCACGATCCAGCAGATGGGCCAGTACGCGCCCAAGGCAGTGCTCGCCGCGGAGGATCGGAACTTCTACAAGCACGGTGGGATCGATGTCGGGGCGACGGCGCGGGCGGCCTGGGTCGACATCACGTCTCGTGGGTTCAACGAGGGCGGCAGCACCATCACCCAGCAGCTGGTCAAGATGCAGCTCCTCACGCCCGAGAAATCGATCTCGCGCAAGCTCCAGGAGATGGTCCTGGCCATCGTGCTGGAGGAGCGTTACTCGAAAGACCAGATCCTCGGCATGTACCTGAACCGGGTCTACTTCGGTCACGGCGCATATGGCGTCGGCGCCGCGGCCCGCACCTACTTCAGCAAGGATGCCAAGGACCTGACCGCTGCGCAGGCGGCGTTTCTCGCCGGGATCATCCAGTCGCCCTCGGCCTACGACCCGGTGCATGACTACGACGCCGCGTACCAGCGCGAGCTGTATGTCCTGGGGGGAATGGTCGCCATCAAGGCCCTCAGCCAGGCGGACGCCGACAAGGCTGCCGCCGAGGACGTGAAGAAGGAGCTTCACATTCAGCAGACCGCGCGCCAGAGCAAAGCGCCCCACTTCGTCGACTACGTCCTGTCCAGGCTGGAGTCGTTGTTCGGATCGGCGGCCATCCAGCAGGGCGGTATCGTGGTTCGGACGACACTCGATCTCGGGATCCAGCAGAACGCGCAGAGCGCGGTCACCCTCGGCGTCGCCGATCTCGCCAGCATGGACGTCAACAACTCGGCGCTCCTTGCGGCCAACCCCAAGAACGGCGACATCCTGGCCTGGGTCGGCTCGGCCAGCTATGCGAACGACTCCATCGGCGGCCAGTTCGACGTCGTGCTCTCGAAGCGCCAGCCCGGCTCATCGTTCAAGCCGTACGTCTACGAAGCCGCCCTGCGCGACCACAAGATCACATGGGCGACCATCCTCCACGACCGCCCCACCAACTTCAACGGCTACCGTCCCGCGGACTTCGACAACGGGGGCATGGGCGACATCCCGGCCCGCACCGCGATCCTGTACTCGCGCAACATCCCGGCCGTCGAGGTCGGCCAGATGGAAGGCATTGACCGCGTCATCGACCTGGCCCACGCGATGGGTATCAAGAGCCAGCTGCAGCCGTACCTGCCCACCGCCATCGGGGCGAGCGACGTGACGCTGTACGAGCACGTCCAGGGTTACGCGACCTTCGCCAACCAGGGCCAGCGCGTGGACCTCCACGCCATCAATGAGGTCGACGACTCAACCGGCAGCACCGTCTTCAAGTACGACAACCCGAGCAGCAGCACCGTCCTGACCCGAGCCGAGGCCTACCTGATGACCGGCGTCCTCAAGGACTACCAGAACACGTGGGGCTTTGGATGGAATCGCCAGATGGCCAGCAAGACCGGAACGAGCGACAATGGCCGCGGGGGCATTCCGGACTCGTGGATCATGGCCTACAACCCTGACATCGTCGCCGGCGTCTGGGTTGGGAACACCGGCCCCAACGGCAAGGGCGGATTGATCCGGGCCTATGGTGAGAACGTGGGCCTGACGATCATGCAGCGTTTCGTGAACGGGCTGCCAGACACGATGCGGAGCTGGTACTCGCAGCCGGCCGGCATCCAGAGCTGCCCCGGCAAGACGAACGCCCCGTTCCTCACGGGGCCTTGCCCCTCACCCTCTCCCTCGCCCTCGCCGAGCCCGTCGCCCAGCCCTTCAGCCTCGCCTTCGGCGTCGCCGTCGCCCTCCGGCTCGCCCTCCAGCCAGCCGTCGCCCAGCCCACCGGCGCCTTCGCCGCCACCACCACAACCGTCCACCTCGTGATGCTCGGGATGAACAGTTCCGACAGCCCATTCCTGGACAGCGTGGAGCGGCGGCGGCCGGGCACTTCGCTGCGCGGCTACGTGACGCGAACGCTTCCCCACAGCTCGGCGATCGTGGTCGCCAACCGCGCTCCCCACGAGCCGCGCCCCGAGGGCGGGTTCACGCGCGGGGCAGGAGGAGTCATCACGGCTTTGCTGACCATGGCCGAGGTGGCCGGCGCCGATTGGGTGGCGTGCGCCCGCACCGAGGGTGAGCGAGCCCTGATCCAGGAGCACGGCACGACGTGGGATGCGCCTTTGGTCCGGAGCACCACCCGCCTGCACTACGCCACGCCGACGCCCGAGCAGTACGACCAGTACTACTCGGTGATCTCGAACCCGGTGCTGTGGTTCATCCAGCACTACCTGTGGGACCTGGCCAACCAGCCCGTGATCAACGGCCGGATTCACCGGGCCTGGAAGAACGGATACGTCGACGTCAACCAGCAGGTGGCCCGCAAGGTCGTCGAAGTGGCGAGGAGCTTGCCGGGCCGGCCACTGGTCATGGTCCACGACTACCAGCTCTACCTCGTGCCCAAGCTCGTCCGCGAGCAGTTGCAGGGGGCGATCATCCAGCACTTCGTGCACATCCCGTGGCCCACGCCTCAGTACTGGAAGGTGCTGCCGCGGGAGATGCGCGACGCGATCCTGCACGGTCTGCTCGGGAGCGACATCGTTGGGTTCCAGACCAGCCTCGACGTGCGCAACTTCCTGATGACGTGCGAGGAGAACGCCGGGCTCGCCGTGGATGAGCGCGAGAAGGCGGTTCTCGTCGACGGCCGGGTCGTGTATGCACGCGCGTATCCGATCTCCATCGACGTCGCGGCGACGACCCGGCTCTCCTACTCACATGGAGTGATGGTGGAGGAGCGCAAGCTCCGCGACTGGCGCCCCGAGCATCTCATCGTGCGCATCGACCGCACGGACCCTTCGAAGAACATCGTGCGCGGCTTCCTCGCCTACGAGAAGCTGCTCGCGCATCACCCGGAGCTCAAAGGCCGTGTCCAGTTCTGGGCATTCTTGCAGCCCTCCCGCCAGGACGTGGCCGCGTACAGGAATTACGTCCGCAAGGTGCGCCAGACCGTGCAGCGCATCAACACCCAGTACGGCGCGCAGGGCTGGCTTCCGATCCGGCTTGAGCTGGGGGAGAGCGTGCGCAAGGCTATGGCCGCGATGCGCAACTTCGACGTGCTCCTGGTCAACTCGGTCTACGACGGGTTGAACCTGGTCGCCAAAGAGGGCTCGCTGGTCAACCGGTCGGATGGCGTGGTTGTGCTCTCAGAGAATGTGGGGGCGCACGAGGAGCTGAGCCCGCACGTGCTGTCGGTGAACCCGTTCGACATCGAGGCGACGGCCAACGCGATGCATCGGGCGATCGTCATGGGCATCGACGAGAAGCGCCGGCGCAACGAGGGAGCGCGCGAGGTGGTACGGACCAACGACATCGCGCGCTGGATCACGCGGCAGGTCCAGGACATCCGAGACCTGGCCGCGGCCCCCGGCCTGCGCGCCGGCTGAGCAGGGTCTCCCGCCGCGCCCACTGTCCATTCGGGCACGGATGGCCGCTTTCAGGCGACAAGGTCCAGCCATTCGTGCCCTTTTGGCGCGTTTGGCGAGGGCGCATGAGGGGCGGAGCGTAGGGGGAACCTGGGAAGGTTGCCCCCTACGAGCGATCAAGGCAAGCTGCGGCGAGCGACCGTGACGTCGCGGAAGAAGATGATCGCCATCAGGCGCGCGAGGGCCCAGGCGATGAGCGCGTAGACGAGGATCGCGACCACGAGCGACATCTCGAGCTGCGAGTGCTCGGTGCCGATCGTCGGCAGCAGGTTGCGGAACGGCGCCAGCAGGACGTCGGTGACCCCGTACGTCCACTGCGTGAAGCCGGCGGCCGTGTTCGCGCCCAGCAGCTTCAGGACGAGGCGGATCAAGAGCAGGCCGTCGATCACCCCGAAGAAGAGGTAGATCAGGTCCATGGCGCGGCGGCCGGGATTGACCCTGCTCACGACCTCCGACGACCCCGCGGGCGCCATCGGCTCGTCGGCCACCATGCGCCGTTGCTCTCGCTCGCGCCCGCTCACCGGGTCACGTTCGATCTCTGTCTCCCTGCGTTCCATGTGGTAGCCCCCTTTTGATGCACGGTTAAGAGAAATGAACCGGGCTCTACAAGAAAACGCCCGGGAGGTTTTGGCCACCCGGGCGCTCAGGGGATCAGAGGATCAGGGCGATCATGGATACCAGAGGGGGAGGCTGGAAAGGGCCTCGTCCTGGTCCACGTCGATGTTGTTGCCGGCGCTCAGCACGTACTGCCAGGCTTCCATGTTGCCGGGACAGCCGGGAGAGTACGGTCTCCAGCTCGGCGCCCGGGTCTTGTCGAAGCGGCCGGACAGCGACGGCTGGAAGGACCAGAGATCGGACCCGGCGGCGATGTTCGGCAGCGCATCGACCGCCGTGCACCAGGCTCGCGCGAACTCGCTGCCTCGGGTCCCGTTGCCGTAATAGACCGGCACGTATCCCGCCTGGCTGACCCCGTCGTGCCAGCCCTCGATGAACCCGGCGTCGACGCCGGCCGCACCGGGGCAAGCCTCGCCGGGCGGCTCGATGTCGATCGCGAGCAACCGTCCCCTGGGAATGCCCAGCCTCTGCGCCGCGGCCACGGCGTTGTTCGCGTATCCGCGTCCGGTGGCGTAATAGACGACCGCTGAGCAGTCGTAGTCGTTGTAGATCGGCAGGATGCCCATGTGGTGGCCCTTCGCCAGGGCGATCTCGGCCGCGCTTATCCCAGGGCAGACGGTGTTGGTCAGGTAGCGACCCCAGAAGTGCGGCGTGCCGAGGTGGTGGACCACCTTCCAGAAGAGGTCGCCGGTTGGACCCCCGACGAAGGCCTTGCACGAGTCAACGCCCCACAGCAGGTGGGCGGGCTCCACCGCCTTCGACCTGGCCTGGACGTCGACCAGGGCGGCAGGACCTGACGAGCTCGAGCTGTGCGTAGCCTGGCCCGCCCTGACGTCTGGCAGCGCCCCGACCACCGCCGTGTACCTCGAGGTCGTGCCGCCGCTCATCCAGGTCTGGACGCTGCAGGTGCTGCCGGTCTTGCAGGCGTGGTCGACCAGGCGACCCCTCTCGTCGTAGATGCCGACGACCCATGGAGTGCCGCCCAGCTCGGCGTTGGTCGTCGCCTTCAGGTAGATGGTGCCGCCGGGCCGGGGCCCAACCGAGGTCGCCGAGAGGCTGACATCCATCCACGTCACGAAGATGGGCGCGGAGACTGCCTCGGGCGCGCCGGTGACGTAACCGACGATCTCGTGCACGCCGCCGGTCGTCTCTTTGACCGAAGTCGTGCACACGGTACCGCGGCTGCAGTAGGTGATCCGCGAGCCGGTCGTGAGGTCGTAGATCTCGAGCCGGCGGCCCGACTTCCGGACGTCGAGGGTCGAGGTGGCCGTGAGGGTGACGGAGTGGCCCTGTCCGACCAGCGTCTGGCTGGCGCTGATGCCGCTGTTCAGCCAGCCCACTTGGACCCGGTTGGAACCCACCGCCCCGGCGCCCTCCGGGATGGAAGTCGTCGGTGAGGTGATGAACGCGTCGAAGTCGTGGACTCCCGACACCGCGCTGTACGCGATGGAGCACTGGCTGCCCTGGCCGCACGCGGCGATCAAGGTTCCCGTCGTCCTGTCGAAGATCTCGATCGCGAAGTCGGTGCCGGTCACTGTGGCGTTCGCGGTGGCCGTCAGGGTCACCTTGTTCTTTGCGGTCACCGTAGCGGCGCTGGCGGTCAGCCCAAGGCGGGTCGGCAGCCGGGTCCCCAAAGACGCCATGGGCAGGCTCGGCTGCACGACTGGGCCGGAATCGCCAGTCGGCGCCGGCGCCCCAGGCGGCAGGATGGCGTTGGCGCAGGCGGCCGGGGTCGCCGGCACCTTCTTGCCGCCCGATGAGCAGGCGGCCTGTCCCGGAGGGGTCGCAGGCGTTCCTGGCAGGTAGTCGGCGGGCGACTCACCCACGGCGCAGGCGGCGGCCGGTCCAGAGTCCTGGCACCGGCGATGGCCCTCGGGCAGGCTCAGCCTGGAATCGTCCACGGACGTGCCGGGAGTCGGGGCGCAGCCATCGGCGGTGCACGCCGTCTGCGTCACCGCCATCGCCGGCGTGGCAAGGACGGTCGGAGCCGCGACCACGGCGACGAAGCTGAACTGATTGGCGACCGCGACGAAGACGACGCCGAGGTGCGCCTTCGGCCGCGACCGAAGTTTCGCGAGAAGTTGTCGAAAGGACTGCACCGATACCCCCGTTCGGCGCGCACCCAACCCTGGGTGGCGCGAGATGACGGGGGCACGCTACTGACGGCGTGCCGGTGCCTCAGCGGCGACGCGGTTAATTAGCCTCAAGCATTGTCAATTGGCTTGAAAGGCCGGGGATCGGTCCCGTTTTGGGCCCGGCGGGCCGCAACCCGCGGAAACCAGAAGAAGCAGCCCGGGGCAGGAGGGCTGCTTCTACTGACTAAAACGCCGGGAAAAGCGTCCCTAACCGCTCAGGGGTTGGCCAGGTCCGCCGCGCCCAGGACGTTGCCGTAGAGCATGCCCAGGGCGAGCAGACCGACCAGGGACAGGAGGACCAGGACGAACGTGCGCGCGCACGTCTCCATCAGCCCAGACCGGTCGTGGCTCTCGGACTCGGCGACGCGCCACAGGCGTCCGTAGAGCCCGGCCCGGATCGAGAGGCCGATCGTCGTCAGCAGGATGATCAGGAGCACTGCCATCGGTAAAGCCCAATGAGAGCGTGGACGCCGAGCGGGTCGGCGTCCGCGCCATCCAGACAACGCGCCGGGCTTCGAATGTGAACAAGTTGTCCAGCTAAAGGAGGACGCGAGGTCCCGGGCGATCAATACTCGACGCGGGGGGCGCGTTCTCTTGGCGTGGCAATTCCGCTGCTGTTCCAGTTCGCGATTGCGCTCTTCACCGGGATGGTGGCGGCGACGTTCATCCCGCCGGTCAGGAGGGCGATCCCCAGGCCTGTCGAGGTCAGCCTCTGGGTCGCGCTGATCGCGGCCAGCGTCCTGGGCCTGCTGAGCGTCACAGATGAGGACGCGCGCAGCCTGAGCATGTCCGTCTTCTGGGGCGCCGACCGCGTCGTCAACACCGTCGTCGGACTCATGCTCGGCGGAATCGCCGGCTGGATCATGGACAACAGGTTCGTCGTCCTGACGTGGCTGCTGATCGTCGCGGGCGTCGACGTGTTCGCCCTGATCCTGCTGCGCTCGATACGCACAGCCCGACCCTGGCAGCCACGTGTCCGGCTCCGCGATTGGATGGAAGTCCCGGTGCAGGCGGCGCCGGCACGCGCGCGCGCTGCGGCCGCAGACCCCCTCGCCGACGTGAATCGCCGGGTTGCGGCCGCGGGTGCGGTTGCGGGCGCCGCCCTTGTCGCGAAGTCGGTCAGCGCGTCGACATGGATCCGCGACGTCGTGCTGCCGCGAGAGGCGGCGCGGCTGTCGCAGGCGGCCGAAGCCGGCCGCGCCGAATCGCGCGCGAGACTGGAGTCGCTGCGAGATGCGGCGGCCCAGGTCCAGTACGCGGCGCGTGCGTGGTACGAAGCCGCCGGCGAACCGGTGCTGGGCGACCTGGCGGTCAAGGCGAACGATGCCGTTCGCACGGCGGCTCGCAAAGGCCTGCGGCCGCCGGCCCTGCGGCCCGGGGACGTCGTCGAGGTCCAGGCGCTCTTGGGCGCGCAGTCGATCGGGTGGTACGGCCCGCTGAGCGCCGAACCTGCCGAACAGCCGAGGGGGGAACACGGTGCGGACGACTCAGAGCACGCGGACCGCCTGGCCTCGTAAGCCGAACGGCATGCGGCGGCGCGCAAGCGCCCCGCATGTCCTCAACCAGGGTTTCCGGATCTCGCAGCCGGCGGGCTGGTTGCTGCGGCTGCTTGCGCTCCTGGCGATCGCCGTGCCCAGCCTGATCATGACCTCGCCGGGATACGTGGCGTTCGCTGACAAGCTGCCCGAAGCCACCAACGTCGCCAACCCGATCGCGGAGGACACCCTCATCTATGCCGCGGACAACAAGACGCTGCTGGCGGACCTTCATCCGCCCGGCTACCAGGCTTACTACGAGCCACTGTCCGACATGGGCACGTTGCTGCCCGAGGCGGTGATCTCGATCGAGGACCGCAACTTCTACTCCGAACCGGGAGTCGACCCTCAGGGAATCGTGCGCGCCGGGATGGTCAACCTCCAGGCCCATCAGCCGGTCGAAGGCGCATCGACCATCACACAGCAGTTGGTCAAGCTTCGGCTGGTCGGCAATGAAGCGACGCTCGATCGCAAGATGCGCGAGGCTCTGCTCGCGTTTGAGATCGAGCGGAGCTACACCAAGGACCAGATCCTCGAGTGGTACCTGAACAGCGTGTTCTTCGCCAACACGGCGTGGGGCGCCACGGCGGCCTCGCAGATCTACTTCCACAAGAAGACGAAGGACCTCGACCTGGCACAGGCATCGATGCTGGCCGGGATCATCCGCGGGCCGACGCTCTACAACCCGCTTGTCGACTGGACCTCGGCCAAGCAGCGCCAGAAGACAGTGCTCGACGCGATGATCCGCGACGGAAGGATCACCGCGGCTGAGGCGGCCAAAGCCTTTGCCGAGAACATCTCAGCGCCGGCGCACATGTTCAGGCCGGTCAATCGCGTCATCGCCCCCTCGTTCGTCCGCTACGTCACGGCTGCCCTGATCAACCAGTTCGGCGCGGAGGCGACATACGGCGGCGGGCTTCGCGTCGTCACCACGCTCAACCCCAGGCTGCAGACACTCGCGCAGCGCGACGTGAGCCAGAACATCGCGAGCCTTCGGTGGCGAAACGTGACCCAGGGTGCCCTGGTCGCCCTCGACCCGACTTCGGGCGCGATCATCGCCATGGTCGGATCTGCGAACACGGCAGCCAACGGCGGCCAGTACAACCTCGCCGTCTGGCCTCCGCGCAACCCGGGGTCCTCGATGAAGATCTTCACCTACACGGCGGCCATCGCCAGCAAGAAGTTCACGATGACCACACCCATCCGCGACAGCGCGATCACCATCTACGCGCCCGAGCGCTGGACGCCGCGCAACTACGACGGCCGCTACCACGGCACCTGCCAGTTGCAGGTGTGCATGGGCAACTCGCTGAACATCCCCGCGGTCAAGGTCGAGGTCAGCATCGGGGTTGCGGCCGTTGTCCGGATGGCGCGCCTGATGGGTGCTCCGCCGTATCAGCAGCATGGCGTCGACCGTAACGGCTATCCGGTCTTCACCTCCAACGACCCGGTCAACAGGTTCGGCCCGTCGCTCACCCTGGGCGGCTACGGCGAGACGCCGCTGCAGATGGCGACCGGCGCGTCAGTCCTCGCGACGCAGGGAATCCTGCGCCAGCCATTCGCGATCAACACTGTGACCCGCCGCGACCAGGTCGTCTTTCAGCACAAGGCCGACCCTGGGAAGCGCGTCATCGACGCGAGAGTGGCCTTCATCTTGCAGCAGATCATGTCGAACGACAACAACCGCGCCATGATCTTCGGCCGCAACTCGCTGCTCACGCTGCACGGTCGCCGTGTCGCGGTCAAGACCGGCACGTCGGACTCGTTCGCGGACGCCTGGACGGTCGGGTTCACACCGCACATCGTGACCGCGGTGTGGGGTGGCAACGCCGACTGGCGCGTCAAGATGACGAGGGACTCCGACAGCTACTACATCGCCGCACCGATGTGGCACCGGTTCATGCAGGACGCGCTGGACGCGCTGCACAGGCCGAACGAATGGTATCGTCAGCCTGCGGGGCTGATCACCATGATCTGCAACGGGCAGAAGGCGTGGTACCTGCCGGGCACTCACTGCTGACAGAAGGAGAGATCCCGAGCATGAGTAGTGATGATGAGGAGCGGCAACATGGCGGCTCATAACGCGAGGTTTGACAAGCACGGCAATCGCCTGCCCGAGACTGGACATGGTTGCGGATGTCAGATCTGCGCGGACGCGCATGCGGCGCGCCTGGACGAGATGCGGCCCTGGGCCCGCGCCGCCCGTATCGTCAGCAAGTTGATTGCCGCTGACACCGGGCGCCCGCAGGCGGCCGGGGGTTAGTTATCAGTTAGAAGAAAGAGGCCTGGCCGCGCGGCCAGGCCTTTTTCGCTTTTGAGCTCAGCGCTGCTCTCTGTCAGTCGGCGACCGCGAAGCCGCGCTCGGCCGGCGGCGGCGCCTCGTCGAAGACCGCCTGTGGACCGTAAGAGTGCTTGAGCATCACGCGCAGCCGCTCCTTCGCGACCGCGAGCCTCGACGCGACAGTCCGCTCCGGGATGCCCAGCGCCTGGGCGATGGCACGGTTCGTGTAACCGTGGTAGTGGCGGAGCACGATGGCGGCCGCCTGCTTTGGTGGCAGCTTGCCCAGCGCGGTCGCCAGGTCTCGGTGCTCGACGACCTCCTGGGGGTCGGGTGCAAGGCCCGGCCGGCCCAGGCGGCGAATCACCTCGCCGACCTCGCGCAGCCGCATCTTCCGCTGGTGGGAGACCGCCGCATTGATCGCGATCCTGTGCACCCACGCCTCGGCGGGTGCGATCGGTTGCCAGGTCGCCCATTTCTTGTACGCACGCTCGAACGCGTCCTGCGCGCAGTCCTCCGCCGCCGCCCGATCTCCGAGCATCGCCGTCAGCGTGCCGAGGATCTTGCCATACGACGTTTGATAGAGCCGTTCGAAGTCCGCTTCGTTGCCGGCCTCATACGTATTCGGTGCCCCTCGCACCTCACCGGCGGTCGATTCAGAGATCGGCTCCGCCATTCTTTCCTTCACCCCCCGTGAGTTGGTGGCCTCTCGCTAACCTAGGGCCTTACTCTCCTCTCCAGAGGGTGTTCCGGTCGCCGTACGGATGCGCGGATTTCGCCTCACTCACTTGCAGTAGCAGGTGTATGCCCGCCCGGCGACGTTTCTATGAGGGATGAACTCGGGCGCAGGATCGGGCGGCTATGCGGTCGACGTCCTCAGCACGTTGGCGAGCGGCCTGGGTGTCGATGCCACGGAGAGTGGTCGGAAGGCGCTCGAGGTAGTTCGTGCACGCGCGCCTGAACTCGTCACCCTCGGTGAGCAAACGGGCGAGGACCTGGTAGCAACATCGGCAGGCTTCATCGACATGCTGCTCACATCGCTGCGGAGCGATGTCGACCTGCCGCTCGCCGAGTTTGAGCAGAGATCGTGGGACTACGGCCGCCTGCGCGCCGCCCAGGGACTGCCCCTGGAGTCGTTGATCGACGTCCTCGCGGTCTATCGCCGGGTGACGATCGAGCTGCTCTCGCAGCCCATCCGCGGCCGGCCGCATTACGACGAGATCCTGTCCCTCGCGCAGAGCCGCCTCGAGGACGTGACCGAACGTCTCACCACCGCGATCGCGCGGGGATACCTGGACCACCTCGGCGAGGAGCATCGCGCCCGTGAGGGCGAGATGTACGGCCTTGCCGCGCTCGTAAGTGCGATGGGTCGGTCCCTCGACCTGACGGAGACGGTGGAGGTCGCCCTTGTCGAGGCACTGGCCGCCCTGCGACTCTCCACCGGCGCGGTCTGGCTGCGCGAGCGCTCTTCATACAAGCTCGCGCATACGACGGGACTGGAGGAGGATCAGATCGACGATTTCGCCCGCCGCGTGGGCCCGCAGGTCAAAGCGTCGGCATCGGCCGTCGGCCGTTCCGAGTCACAGGTCGACCGCATCTCGTCCCTGGAATGGAACGCGCTGCGGGCGCAGCTGCGGGTGCACGGACGAACTGTGGGCGTGATGACGGTGGGCACGATGGTCGACCGTATCTTCAACGCGTCCGACCTGCTGTTCACGGCAGCGGTTGCGGACCAGGTCGCCATCGCTATCGACCGCGCGCGCCAGTTCGCGAGCGAAGCGCGGACCGACCATCTGACCGGCCTGGCGAACAGGCGCGAGTTCGAGCGGGTGATGGAGCGCGAGGTCGCACTGGCGGAGCGCCACAACCGACGCCTCGCGCTGATGATGATCGACCTCGACAACCTCAAGCGCATCAACGACCGTCTCGGTCACAGCGCCGGCGATGGCGCGCTGAAGCTCGTCGCGCAGCAGCTGCTTCGCGTGGTGCGCGCCTCCGACATATGCGCGCGGGCTGGTGGCGACGAGTTTGCGGTGGCGATGCCGGAGACCGACCTGGACCGGGCGCGCGACGTGGCACAGCGTTTGCGTCGGGCCGTGGAGCAGGCGGCGCTGAGCATGCGCGCGCCGGAGCACATCGAGGTCAGCGTCGGCATCGCTGCCTGGCGGGCCGGCCAGGACTGGCAGGACATGTATCAGGCGGCGGACCACGACCTCTACGAGGACAAGCGCCGCCGGAGGACGACGCGCCGCTGGCAGCAGGAAGACCAGGCGCCCGCGCCGATCAAGATCCACGGCCGGGGTGCCGGCCGCAGGCGCCCGTCCGGGGCCTGAGCTCTACTCGACGAGCGCGAGCTCGCGCGCCTTGACGATGGCCTCCAGCTTGGAGTGCACTCCAAGCTTGCTGCCGAGACTGCGGATGTGGGTGCGCACGGTCGTGTAGCTGATCCCGAGCCTGGCCGCGATGTCCCGGCTGGGTATTCCCTCCGCCATCAGCCGCAGGACTTCCTTTTCGCGCGGGGTGAGCCTCTCCAGCTGAGCCTCGACCTCGCGGCGGCTGTTCAGCAGCTTTGCGATGGTGCGAGGCGTGAACAGGCTGCCACCGGCGGCGACCGATCGAATCGCGTCCACGACGTCCTGGGCCGCCCGAGACTTGTGGATGAACGCGCTCGCGCCGGCCTCGAGAGCCGCGAAGCGAGCCGCGTCGGTGTCCTCTCGGGTCAGAAAGATCAGCTTGGCCTCCGGGCGTATCTGCCGGATCGCGCCCGCCGCGTCGGCTCCCGTCCCGTCGGTCAGCCGGAAGTCGACGAGGACCAGGTCGGGATTGAGCTCGGCCGCCCGCGTCACCGAGTCGGCGACCGACCCGGCGTGCCCGACCACGGACATGTCCTTCTGGTCGTTGATCAACGCGGCGAGGCCCTCGGCGACGACCTGGTGGTCCTCGACTATGAGCACGCGTGTTACATCGTTCTTCACGAGCGCCTTCCTATTACCTTAGATTCGGCTTCCGGCAGCGTCTTTGAGGACGTCGATGCAGCCTCGGACAGCGCCAGGGCCTCGAGCTCGCTCCCCCCTTTGGCTCGCCGTGAGCCTGAACATGAGTTTACTTCCGCTCGACGAGGCATCGGAACGATCTTCGCGACGTCGTGCGGGTACTGGTTTGCCTCACGCGCGTTGACATCGCCGAGGGAGCTCCGACTGGTTGCTGCAGTGGAGCTCTCTGTCGAATGGAAGGCAGGGAGTAATGGTTTCTCGATGGCACCGGAAGTCCTCCGCGGCAGCCGGTCTCGGCGGTACTCGAAGCCGGCGCCGCGTTATGTAATCGCGATGCTTTCTCGCCGGGTAAAGGGACTCGTCGGCGGCTCGGCGAGTCATGTGCTGGTCAGGCCATTTGTGGTGTTTGCCGCCCGGGCTCTGGGGCCCGGTCCGACCCGACTCAGGCTGGTCAAGCTGGCCCACAACCTGGACCACCAGGCTCTTCTGGCAACCGCCATCGCCGACGTGGGCGCCCACGGTGGCGACGGTGACAGGACGGCTGCTGCCGCTGCTGTGCAGCCCTCCACGCGCGCGGCGTAGGCTGCTTCTCGGGGCCTTTCGAGGCCCGCCTTGCGGTGCGGGCGTAAGAAATGTAGGAGGCGCGGGTACTCCTGTTGAGGGAGGCGTTTCTGCTACAGATGAACGACTTCGACAGAATTCTCGAGCTCATGCTTCGGAACCTGCTCGACCCGGTGGTCGCGAGCCAGCCGCCCGTGCGCGGGGGCAGGCTGGACAGGCGGCAGGGTTCGGCCGTGGTGGTCGAGCCGATTGGGATTGAACTCGCCGCGGAGGCAATTCCGATCGCCGTGGTCGAGCCGGTGGCGGTGACCGTGTCGGTCTCCACCGGCGCGCAGCTCTAGCCGAAACCCCTTCCTTCCTCTCGCGAGGCCGGGTCGCAAGGCTCGGCCTCTTCTTGACTCGCGTAGGGGGAACCCCTGCCGGGTTCCCCCTACGTCGCGGCCCTCAACGGCGCATCACGATCGTTCCGGTCTCGAAGGCTGAGCGCGCCGGGTTCGGGCCGCTAACCCCTTCCGGAGAAGTAGGGCTTCTTTTCAATGCCCTGACGTCAGACGACGTCTGGCGACCCGGGGAGTCGCGGGTTGCGGCCGGAGCAAGTCCGGCCGCCAATGCGGTGCCTGGTTTCCTCACGTGGGCAGGGAGAGCCCGGTCCCCAGGGCAGAGCGGGGGTTAACGTTGCCGTGATGAGCGCGAGCACTTCGACGGTGCGGTTCGGGTATCAACCGGCCGAGAAGCGGATGGCTGCCGGCGAGCGCGAGCGGCTGCTCGCCAATCCCGGTTTCGGTCGCGTGTTCACCGAGCACATGGTCGGCGCCCAGTGGACAGCCGAGCGGGGCTGGCATGACGCCGGCCTGGTGCCCTATTCCAAGCTGGAGTTGGACCCCGGGACCTCGGTCCTGCACTACGCGCAGGCGGTGTTCGAGGGCCTCAAGGCCTTCCGGCAGGCCGATGGCGGGGTCGCGGCGTTTCGCCCCGACCGGCACGCCGTCCGCTTCCGCAACTCGGCCCGCCGCCTGGCTCTTCCCGAAATGCCCGAGGACGCCTTCGTGGAAGCGATCGACCTGCTGCTTCGGGCAGACCACGAATGGGTTCCCTCGGCGCCCGACCACAGCCTTTACCTGCGGCCCATGATGTTCGCCCGCGAGGTGACGCTGCTGGTGCATCCATCGACGGAGGTCACCTTCCTGCTCATCGCCTCCCCCTCGGGTCCGTACTTTCCGCGGGGAGTCCAGCCGGTCACGGTCTGGCTCTCCGAGGACTTCAGCCGCGCCGCTCCCGGCGGCACGGGCGAGGCCAAGACCGGCGGCAACTACGCGGGCAGTCTGCTGGCCCAGGCGCAGGCGGCCGAGCACGGCTGTGACCAGGTGGTATGGCTCGACTCGCGCGAGCACCGATGGGTCGAGGAGATGGGCGGCATGAACCTGTGCTTCGTCTTCGGCCGCGAGAGTCCGCCACGCGTCTTGACGCCGGCCCTCACAGGGACACTGCTTCCGGGCGTCACGCGTGACTCCCTGCTCACGCTCGGCCGCGACCTTGGTTACGCGACCGAGGAGGGCCAGATCAGCGTCGACGAGTGGCACTCGGGGTGCGAGGATGGATCGCTGACCGAGGTCTTCGCTTGTGGGACGGCGGCGGTGATCACGCCTGTGGGCGCCGTCAAGTCGGCGCACGGGGCGTGGACCGTCGGCGATGGGGGTCCGGGAGAGCTCAGCATGAAGCTGCGCCAGGCGCTGGTCGACATCCAGCGTGGCGCTGCACCCGACGCACACGGGTGGCTGTACCACCCACGTGTATCGTCAACTGGCTGAGAACCGTCCTCCTTGGGGGTGTGAGCAGTGGCGACCAGGCGTGTGGTGATCGTCGGCGGCGGCGGAACGGGCGACTACGCCGCATTCACGCTGCGCAAGCGTGGCTTCGACGGCGAGATCGTCATCCTGAGCGCCGACGGTGACAGGCCGTACGACCGTCCATATCTGTCCAAGGAATTCCTGCGCGGCGAGATCGAACGGGCGAAGGTGTTCCTTCACGACGAGGCCGATTATGCGAAGGAGCGCATCGACCTTCGGCTCGAGCGGCGGGTGACCGGTGGGTCGCTCAAAGATCGCAGGCTGACCGTCGATGACGGCTCCGATGTCACCTTCGACGTCCTGGTGCTCGGCCTCGGGGGCACGCCGCGCCGGTTGCCCGACATCCCGCAGGCCGGCAACGTGCTTACCCTCCGCTCGCTTGCCGACAGCCAGGCGATCCGCGAAGCCCTCGCGCGGGCGTCGCGTCTCCTCCTGGTCGGTGCGGGCTTCATCGGCGCCGAGGTCGCGGCCTCCGCGCGCAAGCTGGGCAAGGACGTGCTGATGGTGGAGGCTCTTCCCGTCCCCCTGCATCGAGCACTGGGCCGCGAGGTGGGGGCGATATACGCGGACATCCATCGCGCACAGGGAGTCGACGTGCGCGCCGAAACCAGGGTGGAGCAATGGCATGTCGGGGATGACCGTGTGACGGCCGTGACGCTTTCGGACGGCTCCCGTCATGACGTTGACATGGTGCTCGTTGCGATCGGCATCGAGCCCAACGTCGAGCTGCCGCGTGCGCTGGGCCTGCCGATCCAGGGGGGCGGAGTGCACGTCGACGAGACGCTGCGCGCGGCGGAGAACGTCTATGTCGGGGGCGATATCGCCCTGCATGACCATCCTGTGCTGGGACGCGCCGTGCGCGTCGAGCATTGGGAGGTGGCCAAAGGCCACGGGCGCGGCATCGCGGGTTCGATCGTGGACGGGCCCACCCCGTATCGCAAGCTCCCCTACTTCTGGTCGGACCAGTACGACGTGAGCCTCGAGTACCGGGGGCACGCTTCAGGCGACGACCAGGCGGTGTGGCGCGGCGACCCCAAGGCGAGGTCTTTCACGGTGTTCTACCTTCGGGAAGGGATCGTCGAAGGCGTGCTTTCGATGAACGACTCGAAGACCAACGAGGCCGGCGGGAAGCTCATCGAGAGTCGAAAACCGGTGGACGTGCCGGTGCTCGAGAAAGCCGACCTCGCCGAGCTGACGCCCGCTTCTTAGGAGAGCGGCTGGTTCTCCTCGGGCAGCAGCCAGGGGAGCGCTTCCGACAGCGGGCGCACCAACGTGCTCACCTGGTCGTTGCTGATCAAGTTCCCGGCGACCAGTCCCAGCGCTGCCATGAAAGCGGCATCCTCCGCCTTGTGGCCCGTCTCGCCATGCTCCGCCTTCCAGCTCACGAGCGCGCCGCCCGACTCCGTGAGGCCGAAGAGGCTACGCCGGATCTCGTCCCAGGCCTGACCCCGATTCGCCTTCTCGATCGCGTGGAGCGCGGCCTTCTCGGCCGCGTGGATCTTCTCCAGCCCCTGCAGGCGGGCGTGGCGGTCCCAGCCCTGGGCCGCGCGTTCTACGCCTGACGGGGACAGAATGCGGATGTCCTCGATCAGGCGCGCCAGCGTTCGCTGGTGCTCGGGGAACCCATAGCCCTCGGCGTCGAAGCCCACGGGAGCTAAGGCTATCTGGTTCAGCGCAGCCAGGCCGGCACCCAGCCGAAGCGCGCGAGGGCAAGCGGTCCGGCGCCCGACACGATGACCTGGGCGTTGACCAGCACCGCGAGGTAGTAGAGCCAGCGAAACCCGTCGTCATTCGCGACGAAGGCGACGGTCAGCGCCAGGTTGGAGGCGAGCAGGAATCCCAGCAACCCCGCCCAGCGCGTGGCCAGGCCGAGAATCAGCGCGATCGCCGCAACGGTCTCGCCCACCCCCTGGGCGAGGGCGAAGGGCAGCCAGTTCGGTGCGACAACGGAAACCAGGAGCTCGTGCAGCCCCGGGATCGGGTTGGCGCGGGCGGTCGCCTCGATCAGCGGCTTCATCCAGCCGACTCCCTGCCACTTCTGGCTCGCGAAGTAGAGCCAGAACAGGCCGACGACGACGCGGAACAGGCTGGGCCAGGTCTCCTGCACGGCCGACAGCGTAGTTACTTCATCACCCGCAGCACCCGGTCGGTCGCCAGCTGAAAGGCGCGGGCCGCCGGCCGCATGTGCATCCGGTTCAGGCGATGCTGGATCGCCCCCTTGAGAATCGCCGCCCGTAGCTTGTGCTCGGAGAAGTCGGTGTTGAAGAGAAGGCGGTTGTGGCGCACCTTGTGCCACTCGCCGTGCATGCGGCGCTCGCGCACCCGCTCGTAGAAGCCGGTGCCCGGCAGCGGGTAGGCAATCGTGTAGCTCACATAGTCAAGCGGCAGGCTGCTCGAGAAGTTGATGCTGCGAATCAGCGAGTCCGTGGTCTCTCCGATGTAGCCGACCATGAAAAAGCCGGCGGCCTTGATCCCGGCAGCCACGCATGCCTCGACCGCTGCCCGCGCCTGGCTGGGGGTGATTCCCTTCTTCATCTCCTTCAGCACGCGCTCGTCGCCCGACTCGATGCCGAAGAAGATCCTCTTGCAGCCGGCGCGATGCATCTGCTCGAACAGCGCCTGGTCGACGTGCGTGACGCGGCTCAGGCACTCCCACGTAAGCGGGAGCCGGGCGTCTTCGATCGCCCTTGCGAGCTCGAACGTGCGCCTGTAGTTGAGCGTGAAGAGGTCGTCCGACATCCAGACGTGGTCGTAGCCGAGCTCCGCGATCTCGCGCATCTCGGTGACCACCGACTCGACGGGTCGGGCGCTGAACAGGTCCCCGAACACCGACTTGTGGCAGAAGTCGCAGCGGAACGGACATCCGCGCGTCGACATCAGTGGCGTCGTCGCGTCCTTCCAGTGCTTGCGCCAGTAGGCGATGTACTGATCGTTCGGGACGTCGCCCCGGAACGGCAGCGGCAGGTGAGACATCTCCTTGCTGCGGTGCCGGCCGGTGCTCTTGACCACCACGCCGTCGCGCTTGAAGACCAGTCCCGGAATGTCCTCGAAAGCGCGGTCGTCGAGGTGCTCCATGATGGAGACGATCGTCTCCTCGCCTTCGCCCACGGCAACCAGGTCGAACTGGTCGACGAACGTCTCCGGCTCGCCGGACGGGTAGGGCCCGCCGACGACGGTGAGCGCTTTCCCGCGGACCTGCTCGGCCAGGGACAGCGCCTCGTCCTGCATCGTGATCATGCAGTAGATGCCGATCACCGAGGGCCGCAGCCGGTCGATCTCCTCGAGGACCTCGCGGCGCTCGAGAAAGGTGTGGTCGATGTGCCTCACCGAGTAACCCGCGCGGCGCAGCGAAGCGCTGAGGTACATCAGGCCGAGTGAGGGCATGATCCAGTGACGACCCTGGTTCGGCGCTCGCTGCGGATACACGAGGACGACGTCGGCACTCTCCATCACCTGGCCTCCTGCACGTTGATCCGGTAGGTCGTGCCTGCGAACTTCGCCGGAAAGATGTAGTCGAGGCCCGCCCAGTCGAAGTCCGGCGGCGCAAGCTCTCTTCCCGCGTTGAGCTGCGCGCCAGGAATCGCGGTCACCGCCCACTCGACTCGCAGCGAGCCCGATCGAAGACGGGCCCAGTGTCCGGTCACGGGGACCCAGCGGCCGAAGGCGCTGCCGAGCAGCGCCGGCTGATGCTCGCCGGCGAAGTCATCGAAGGCGGCGGACTGTTCGTTCAGCACGCCGACCTCCCTGTAGCCGGCCACCAGCCACAGGAGCGTGACCGTGATCGCGACGCCGCCGTCGTCGAACGCATACGTGACCTCGACCTGGCCGCGCGACGCCGTCGGAACGAAGCCGTAGCCGTGCCCGGCGTCGCCGCCGATCTCGTCCAGCTGAAACGTCCGCTTCCAGATCGTCCGCGACGCCGTCGACACATCGGCGTCGATGAACGTTCGCGGGTAGATCCAGCCGTCGGAGTAACGGACTATGGGCACGCCGAATCCCATGCCCTCGCCTGTCGCCGGGGCGCCTTCGCTGCTCAGGGCCAGGCCTTTGGCGAGGGCCGCGGTCTTGCCCTGGGCGGGCACAGGCTGCAGGCGCGCTTCAACGCCCGGAAGGATGGTCTCCTCTAGGCACCCGGCTCCGAGGCCGTAGGCGTAGGTGGCCTTGCCCCCACTCACCTGGTAGCGCTCCCTGCCTCCCAGGGACACAAACGGAGGCGAAGCATTGCCCTGCGCGAGGTCCGGAAAGATGGCCGTCGCGCGGTAGTAGCTGATGTTCTCGACCACCAGCGACGTGACGTCGTGTGCGCGCATCCAGTCGAGCGCCTCCGGCCGGTCGAGAGGCAGGGCCTGGGAGCCGGTGATCTGGGCCGGCCGCTTCCCGCTGAAGTACGCGGCCACCGGCGAGTCGGTGACGAGCGACCCGGATGTGCAGGCCGCGGCGAGTCCGGCTGCCGCGAGGCCTGCGTTCTGGGCGGCGAAGCCCCCGAAGACAGGTATGAATGCGACCGCGAGCATCGAACTCGCCGCGACCGTGGCCAGCCGGACCTGGCTCGTGTACCTGTCCAGCGCCGCCGCCGCGAGCAGCGCGAAGGCGGGCAGCGCCGGGTAGAGGTATCGGTGGCTGCCGCTGTAGGCGCCCGCCGCCACCAGCCCGAACACCACCCCCAGGTAGAGGATCGAGGGCACGTACAGGAAGCGCCACATGCCGGACGCGCCACGCCCGAAAACGGCCACCCGGAGTGCGACCACCGCGCCGACCGCGCCGAAGGCGAGCAGCGGAAGCGCGGCCAGCCCATACGTCGCCGCCAGCTCCGTGACTCGTGCCAGGCTGCCGGCCGGCAGGCTCCCCCGGGCCGAGGCGGACACGACTTCCACGGCACCCCTCGCCACCGAATGGCTGGCCGGGGCAAAGCCGAGCTGGAAGATTGCGAGGACGGCGACCGCGGGCAGCACCCACGTCAACGCGCGCCGGCTCTGCGCCGATCGAGACCTTGTGGCTTCGACCGCCGCGAAGACGAGGGCGGTTCCCACCCAGATCCAGGCCTTGGTCGAGGTCGCGCACGCGAGCGCGGCGAGCACCGCCGCGAGCTTCATCTTGCCGCGCACCGCAGCGAGCGCGGCCGCCACGAGCAGCGCCGTCATCAGCGGTTCCACGACCGCGTCACCTGACGTGAACAGGAAGACAGGGTTGAGCACGAGCAGGGCCACCGCGACGGTGGCTTGACGGCGGTTTGGGGCCAGCGCGTAGACGCACGCCGCGGTGACGATCCCGAATACGGCGCTCAACGCCTTGAGGATGCCGAGCTGCCAGATCCCGAAGATGTGGAGGGCGGCGCCCGCCACGAGGTGGTAGCCCGGCAGCCAGGTGTCCTCCATGCCGAACATCGGGTCGACGAGGTTGCCGGTCGAGGCCAGGTTGGCCGCGATCAGCCAGTGCCCGTAGCCGTCTTCAAAGGGCTCCGGCAGCCGCGACGCGGCGAGCAGCGCAAGGCCCGCGATCGACACCACGAGCGCCGGAGGTCCGACGGCTCGAAGAGCCGCGAGCAGGTGGAGGCCGGGTCGCCGGACCGCCAGCACCTCGAGAAAGTCGATGAGGCTCAGGGATGCGATGACCAGGAAGCCAACCGCGAACAAGCTCGCGTACACGGCCAGGGTGGTCTGGTCATGCTGCGTGGCGAGGGGCACGATCGCGAGAGCGGAGAATCCGGCGACCGCCTCGAACAGGGCGCGCGGATCGCCGACGACCACGTAAGCCTGATCGCGCCATTCCTGCCCGGGCTGCACGATGCGGTGCTTGGGCGTGCGGACGAACTTGCCGCCCGGGCGCAGCGCGGCCACCAGCGCAAAGACGACGTTGAGCGCCATGCCCGCGCCCACCACCTGGCAGAACACCGCAGGCAGCCCGAATCGCCACGATCGGCCGCGTCGGGTCTGCGCGACCACGAAGCCGATCCAGGGGGACGCCGCCACGGCGACGCCCAGCAGCAGGGCGTAGCTGAGCTGCCAGGGAATGTTGTGCCGGCCGACGGTCAGCAGCAGCGCCGGATAGCAGCCGAGCTGGACGAGCATCAGGGGGCCAACGCCGTAGGCCAGGAGGTGAATGGTGGCCTGCAGCTTGACCGCGAGGGGGTTGCGGCTTCGCCAAACCGGGCCGAGGAGCCTGAACGCACACTGGAAGCTGCCCGTCGCCCACCTCGATTGCTGGCTGCGGTAGGCGTCGATCGAAACGGGCAGCTCCTCGGGGACGACCAGGTCTTCGAGGTAGACCGACTTCCACCCTCGCAAGCGGGCGCGGTAGCTCAGGTCGAGGTCCTCCGTCAGAGTCGCCGCGGTCCAGCCACCTGAATCCTCGATCGCGCTCCGTCGCCACACGCCGGCTGACCCTGTGAAGTTGGTGAAGTACCCGCGCGAGGAGCGGACGGCCTGCTCGACGAGGAAATGGAAATCGATGAACAGGGCCTGCAGCCGGGTGAACCACGAATAGCCCTCGTCGAGGTGGCCCCAGCGCGCCTGCACGAACGCCACCTCTGGGTCGTCCAGGGTAGGGACGGTGCGAGCGAGAAAGTCTTTAGGCGGGACGAAGTCGGCGTCGAAGATCGCCACCAGTTCCGCGTCTGTCTGGGCGAGGCCGTGGGCGAGAGCGCCGGCCTTGAAACCGGTGCGTGACGCGCGCCTCACGTGGGCGACGTCGACGCCACGACGTCTCCAGTGTGCGACGCGTCGCGCGACGATCTCGACCGTGTCGTCGTCCGAGTCATCCAGCACCTGGACCTCGAAGCGATCAGGCGGCCAGTCGATCGCGCACACGGCGTCGAGGACTCTTTCCGCGACGTACCGCTCGTTGTAGATGGGGACCTGCACGCACACCCGTGGCACAGCCCCGCCGGCGTTCCCTTCCGGCGGCTGCGCCGCCACGTCTCCATGAATGGGGAGGAGTTTCTTCAGACGCAGCGAGCACGCCGTGAGATACAGAAGGTTCAGCCCGAAGCCGAACAGCAGCACGCTGGTCGCCGCCAGGACGGCGATCGCGACAGTCTCGATCACGGACCGTCGAACAATGTGTAGGGCCGCATCGTCGAGCGCACGAACGCCACCCGGGCGAGCGCCGCGGGTCGATGCCTCCGCGTCCACTGCATGTAGCGCCAGGCCGCATTGCCGAGAACGCGGGCAGGCGGGTCGAGAAACGCCGGATAGAGAGCTTTCGGCAGCCGGTTCGGGACGTCGAGCTGCGGCGATGCGGTCCTGGAAGCGAGCTGCGGGAAGTGCTGCAGCAGCGCGGGGTTGGCGTCGAGCACCTCCTGGATCGCGTCGAGCCCGAACACCGGCTCGGCGACGAGCAGCTCGAAAGCCATGTCCTCGTCCTGTCGCTGCAGGGGCCGGCACTGGGAACGCTCGAGGATCAGGTTGGCGGTCATCAGGCGAGGCGCGATGGGCCGGCGCGTGAGATCGTCGACCGGCTTCCCGCGGTGGCGAAGCGCATGCATGACCCCGAGAAGGTTCACCACCACATAGGCGATGTGCCTGTGGCCGTCATCGACGATGAGATTGAGGTCGACGTCGTCCGACCCCCGGAAGCCTCCGCTCGCCAGCGAGCCTGCGATCGACACGCTGCGGATGAAGGGTGCGATCCCCACGAGCGCGCGCGCAAAGCCGCGCGTCAGGTCCACATAGGCGGCGGATTCCTGGTCGTGCCCGGCGGCGCGGGCGCGAATGGCGTTGGCCTGTGGCGCGGCTTCGCGCTCGACGACCAGCCCTTCGGCGAGGACGAGGTGATGGCTGGTGGCGGCGACTCGGCGGACGTCGGCCTCGGACACGGCCCCGCCAACACAGATATCGGCCAACCGGGAGGGGCCCAGGGCGTAGCCTCGGCGCCGGAGGAGCGCCACCGTCCGCCAGACGCGATCGGTGATCGCGTCTGTCTCGGCGCGGAGTCGACCGACAGCCACCTGCTTCGATACGCCCCCTGGTTACGTGGGATGATCGAGGCAGGCGTCAACAGCATATACGCGGAGGACGCAGAAGCAGATGACCGCTGACGGACATTTCCAGGTACCCCTGCCGGCCAACGAGCCGGTTCGCGCCTACACGCCCGGCGACCCGCATCGCAAGCGCCTGAAGTCGCGCCTGGCCGAACTGACCGACGCCACAACCGAGGTCCCGATGCAGATCGGCGGCGACCGGCGCTGGGGTGCCTCGCGAGGAAATATCCAGTCCCCGCACCGCCACGAGCTCGCCATCGCCGAGTACGCGGTAGGCGGCGCCAGGGACATCGACGACGCGATCGCCGCCGCTCTGGCGTCGCGCAAGATGTGGGCGGCGACCTCTTACCACGAGCGGGCGGCTGTGCTCCTGCGCGCCGCTTCGCTGCTCGCCGGTCCCTGGCGCGACACCGTCAACGCGGCCACGATGCTCGGCCAGTCGAAGACCGTGCACCAGGCCGAGATCGATGCGGCCTGCGAAATGATCGACTTCTGGCGCTACAACGCCTACTTCGGCGACCAGCTGCTCCGCAACCAGCCGCTCAATGACGGCACCGCGTGGAACCGCCTCGAGTACAGGCCGCTCGAAGGATTCATCTTCGCGGTCAGCCCGTTCAACTTCACATCGATCGCGGGCAACCTGCCGACGGCGCCGATGCTGATGGGCAACACGGTCGTCTTCAAGCCGGCGACGCAGACCCTGCTGGTGAGCCACTTCATCATGGAGCTGCTGCTCGAGGCCGGAATGCCGCCCGGCGTGATCAACATGGTCAGCGGCAGCGCCTCGGAGATCTCGGAGAAGGTCTTGAAGCACCCTGAGCTCGCCGGGATCCACTTCACCGGCTCGACCGACGTCTTCCAGGGAATGTGGCGCGAGGTCGGCCAGAACATCGGTCGCTATCGCACCTACCCCCGGCTGGTCGGCGAGACCGGTGGCAAGGACTTCGTGCTGGCGCACGACTCCGCCGACACCGACGCGCTGCGGACCGCGCTGGTGCGAGGCGCCTTCGAGTACCAGGGCCAGAAGTGCTCCGCCGCCTCCCGCGCCTACATACCGCAATCGATGTGGAAGGCGATGAAGTCCGAGCTGGTCGACCTGGTGGATGCGATCCCGCAGGGCGACGTCGCCGACTTCCGCAACTTCATGGGCGCCGTGATCGACGAGCGCGCCTACACCAACCACATGAACGCGATCGAGTACGCGAAGAAGAGCGACACGGCCAAAGTCATCGCGGGTGGCAAGGGCGACGACAAGGTCGGCTGGTTCATCCGTCCCACCGTCATCGAGACCACCGATCCCGACTTCAAGCTGCTGCGCGAGGAATTGTTCGGACCCATCCTCACCGTCTACCCGTACGCCGACGGCAAGTTCGATGAGACCATCGACCTCTGTGACCGGACGAGCCCGTACGGGCTCACCGGGGCCGTCTTCGCCCGCGACCGGCAGGCGATCCGCACGGCGTCGGAGAAGCTGGTCAACGCCGCCGGCAACTTCTACATCAACGACAAGCCGACCGGGGCGGTCGTCGGCCTGCAGCCATTCGGCGGCGCGCGCGCGTCGGGCACCAACGACAAGGCGGGGTCATTCCTCAACCTGATCCGCTGGGTGAGCCCGCGCGTGATCAAGGAGACGTACGCGCCCCCGACCGACCACCGCTACCCGTTCATGGAAGACGACCACGAGCGAGGCGCGATCTAACACCGTTCGGACGGAGGTCGATGGGGCGGTCCTGACCGTCACCATCGACCGCCCGGCTGTGCGCAACGCGATCGACCCGCCAACCGCGTCCGCGCTACGCGAAGCGTTCAACAGGTTCGACCTCGACGACAGCCTGGCGGTCGCGGTTCTGACCGGCGCCGGAGGCACGTTCTGCGCCGGCTTCGACCTCAAGGCGCTGGCGTCCGGTGCGGGGTACGGGGATCTGAAGGGCCCGGGGCCGATGGGCCCGACCCGGATGACGGTGAGCAAGCCTGTGCTCGCGGCGATCGAGGGCTACGCCGTCGCCGGCGGCCTCGAGCTGGCGCTGTGGTGCGACCTCAGGGTTGCCGCAAGCGACGCCACCCTTGGCGTGTTCAACCGTCGGTTCGGCGTGCCGCTCATCGACATGGGGACCGTCCGACTGCCCCGAATCGTGGGCCAGGGCCGCGCCCTCGACCTGATTCTTACGGGCCGCCCCGTAAAGGCGGAGGAGGCACTTCGCATTGGTCTTGTCGACCGCGTCGTCGAGCCGGCTCAGGGGCTCGCCCAGGCCCAGAGGCTGGCTCGCGAAATCGCGGCCTTTCCGCAGGCCTCGCTGCGGGCGGATCGGGAAAGCGTGCTCCATCAGTGGGGTATGGGCCTGGAGGAGGCTGCCGAGGCCGAGCTCACCTACGGCGTCAAAGCCATCAGCACCGGCGAGGCGATCGAAGGCGCGCAGCGCTTCGCGGGCGGAGAGGGCAGGCACGGCGCCTCAGCTAGGCGGTGACTTTCTTCTCCACTGAAGTGGCGCCGCCGCCCTGCTCGAGGTGCTCGGCGAGGCGATGCAGCAGGCGCTTCAGCTCTGCGCGGTCGCGCGGCATGAGCCGGGAGACGGCAAGCGTGAGGCGGGCGGCTCCCACTCCCCACAGCCGCTCGAAGAGCCGCTCGGTCTTGGGCGTCAGCTCCAGCCACGTCAACCGGCGGTCGTCCTTGTCAGGGACCCGGCGCAGGTAGCCGAGCTCCTCCAGCCGGTCGAAGAGGGGGACCAGCGTGCCGGGGGTGACGCGGAGGCGTTGTGCCAGCTCACGCCCGGTCTGGCGGCCCCAGCGGCGGATGGCCGCGAGGGCGCGGAACTGCGCCATGGTGAGCTCGACGTCCATGAAGAACCGCGCGGTGTCATCGGCAAAAGCGGCGTGGTGGCGACCGAACGCGAGCATGACGGAGCGGACATCGTCGCGATCGTCAGAAGAGCCTGCTGCCACTTGTTTCGACTATATCAAATCGCTTGACTGTGGTCAATGATTTGATATGATCAAACGGTTGTGCTGATTCGCCTGCTCCGGACGTTCGTCCGGCCGTACACGCGCGAAGCCACCATCGTCGTCGTGCTCGTCCTTGTCCAGTCGATCGGCAACCTCTACCTGCCGAACCTGAACGCGGACATCATCAACAACGGCCTCGCCAAGGGCGACATCCCCTACATCTGGAGGACCGGCGCGGTCATGCTCGCCATCACGCTCGGGCTCGGCGTGATCGCGGTCGTGGGCGTGTACTGGGCGTCCCGGGCTTCGATGGGGGTGGGCCGGGACCTCCGCGCCGCGGTGTTCGGGCGCGTGCAGAGCTTCTCCGAGCGCGAGATGCACCGCTTCGGCACCCCGTCGCTCATCACCCGCAACACCAACGACGTGCAGCAGATCACCCTTTTCCTGCAGATCGGCCTGACCATGATGGTGAGTGCGCCGATCATGGCCGTCGGAGGCGTGATCATGGCCCTCCGCGAGGATGTCCAGCTTTCCGCGCTCCTGGTGGTCGTCATCCCGATCCTGGCCCTGCTCATCGCCGTCACGTTCCGCGCCGCGATCCCGCTGTTCCGGTCGATGCAGGTGAAGATCGACCGCATCAACCAGGTGATGCGCGAGCAGATCATGGGCGTTCGGGTCATTCGTGCGTTCATTCGTGGCGACTACGAGCAGCGCCGTTTCGAGGAGGCGAACTACGACCTCACTTCGACGGCTCTGCGGGTCAACCGGCTGTTCGTCATCACGTTTCCAGCCGTCCTGGCGGTGATGAACCTTTCCACGGTCGCGGTGCTGTGGTTCGGCGGCCGGCTCGTCGACAGCGGGCAGATGCCGATCGGCAACATGACCGCCTTCCTCATGTACATCATGCAGATCCTGATGTCGCTGATGATGGCCATCGCGTTGGTCATCCTCGTGCCCCGCGCTGAGGCCAGCGCGGCCCGGCTCCAGGAGGTGGTCACCGCGACTCCATCGATCGGGGAGCCGGCGCGACCGGTGCATGCGCCGGAGCCGACCGGAACCGTCGAGTTCCGGGATGTGAGCTTCGGCTACCCGGGTGGCGAGAAGCCGGTGCTCCAGGAGCTCAACTTCGAGCTGCTTCCCGGACAGACCACCGCGATCATCGGCGGAACCGGGTCTGGCAAGACGACGCTCCTCAACCTCATCCCACGCTTTTTCGACGTGAGCCAGGGGCACGTTTTGATCGACAGCGTCGACGTAAGTGAGCAATCCCTGGAGCAGGTGTGGAGCCGGATCGGGCTGGTCCCGCAGCGGGCTTACCTGTTCAGCGGCACGGTCGCCAGCAACCTGCGGTTCGGCAACGAAGAGGCCACTGACGACGAGCTGTGGCGCGCCCTGGAGGTCGGGCAGGCGAGAGATTTTGTCGAAGCGATGCCCGGCGGGCTGGAGGCGCCGATCGACCAGGGCGGCACCAATGTGTCGGGAGGCCAGCGCCAGCGCCTGGCGATCGCGCGTGCGCTGGTCAAGCGGCCGGCGATCTACCTCTTCGACGACTGCTTCTCCGCCCTCGACGCCGGCACCGACGCAAGGCTTCGCGCGGCCCTGCGGTCGATGACGAGGGAGGCGACAGTGCTCATCGTCGCCCAGCGCGTCAGCACCGTCATGCACGCCGACCGGATCATCGTTCTCGACGAAGGCCGCGTCGTCGGCATCGGTTCCCACGACGTGCTGATGGCGTCCTGCGAACCGTACCGGGAGATCGTCGACTCCCAGCTCGGCGCGGAGGCGGTCGCATGATCAACCGCCCAGGAGCAGGTGGCGGCCCTGCCGGCGCGCCGCGCCGGGGACCAGGTGGGTGGATGGGCGGGATGAGCGGCCCGCCGGCGCCCAAGGTGAGCGACCCGGGCAAGACGCTGCGTCAGCTGCTCGGCCGGCTTCGCCCGGAGCTGCCTCTCATCATCGTCGTCGTGCTGCTGGGCATCGGCAGCGTCGCGTTCTCGGTGATCGGACCGAAGATCATCGGCAACGCGACGAACATCATCTTCAACGGCGTCGTCGGCAAGATGCTGCCCGCGGGTCTGACCAAGGACCAGGCGATCGCGCTTCTCCAGGCGCACGGCCAGGGTCAGATCGCCCAGATGCTGTCGGCCATGGATGTCACGCCAGGCCTGGGCATCGACTTCAACGCCCTCGCGGCGACGCTGCTCCTGGCCGTCGGGCTGTATGTCTTCTCTTCGATCCTGATGTGGGCCCAGGGCTACATCATGGCCGGCGTCGCCCAACGCACCGTCTACGGGATGCGGCGCGACGTCGAGGCAAAGCTCGGGCGCCTGCCACTGAAGTACTTCGACAGCCATTCGCATGGCGACATCCTCAGCCGGGTCACCAACGACGTGGACAACATCTCGACGACCCTGCAGCAGGGGCTGAGCCAGATCGTGACCTCGGTGCTGACCGTTGTCGGGGTGCTGGTGATGATGGTGTGGATCAGCCCGCTGCTCGCCCTGATCGCGCTCGTCACCATCCCGCTCTCGGTCGTGGTGACGCTCGTCATTGCGCGGCGCTCCCAGAAGCAGTTCGCCGCGCAGTGGAAATGGACCGGCACGCTCAACGGTCACGTCGAGGAGATGCACACCGGCCATGCGCTGGTGCAGGTGTTCGGCCGGCGGGCAAAGGCGCAGGAGATCTTCGACGTCCACAACCGGCGCCTCTACGAGGCCAGCTTCCGCGCCCAGTTCCTGTCCGGCATCATCCAGCCGGCGATCCAGTTTCTGTCCAACCTCAACTACGTGGCGGTCGCTGTGGTGGGCGCCTACCGGGTGGCGTCAGGGAGCATGACGCTGGGCGACGTGCAGGCCTTCATCCAGTACTCGCGCCAGTTCACGATGCCGATCATGCAGATCGCCGGCCAGATGAACCTGCTGCAGTCCGGCCTGGCCTCGTCGGAGCGAGTCTTCGAGCTGCTGGGCGCCGAAGAAGAGACACCTGACGTCGAGACCGGCGCCTCGCTCGGAGAGCCTTCCGGACGGGTGGCGCTCGAGCGCGTCAACTTCCGCTACGAGCGCGCCAAGCCGCTGATCACGGACTTCAACCTGCAGGTCCGGCCCGGGCAGACGATCGCCATCGTCGGTCCGACCGGCGCCGGCAAGACGACGATCGTCAACCTGCTGATGCGGTTCTACGACATCGATTCGGGAGACATCTGCCTGGACGAGGTCAACACGGGCGAGATCCCGCGCGACGAGGTGCGCAGGGCGTTCGGCATGGTTCTCCAGGACACGTGGTTGTTCGCGGGCACCATTCGCGACAACATCGCCTATGGGAAGGACGGGGCGACGGAGGACGAGGTCGTTGCGGCGGCGCAGGCGGCGCATGTCGACTCGTTCGTCCGCACGCTGCCCATGGGCTATGACACCGTGCTCGACGAGGATGCGTCGGAGCTCTCGTCGGGACAGCGCCAGCTGCTCACCATCGCGCGCGCCTTCCTCGCCGACCCCAGCATCCTGATCCTCGATGAGGCGACGAGCAACGTCGACACCAGGACGGAGGTGCTGATCCAGAAGGCGATGGCTCAGCTTCGGCATGGCCGCACGAGCTTCGTCATCGCGCACCGCCTGTCGACGATCCGCAACGCCGACGCCATCGTGGTGATGGACGAGGGCAGGATCGTCGAACAGGGCACGCACGCCGAGCTGCTGAGACGGCAAGGCTTCTACTACGGGCTCTACAACAGCCAGTTCACCGAAGCGTGGTCGGACGAGGCAAACGGCCATCACCCGGCGCAGCCCGCGCTGCAACAACCGGCCTCCAGGCCGGCGTAGCGCTCGTCAGCGCCACCACTGAAAGAAGTCCGAGCGAGACCAGCTCAGCGACGATGACCGGTGCCGGACCCCAGATCGGCTCACCCTCCACTGCCAGGACCACGGCGAGCAGGTAGGCCCACGTGCCGCGCGGGTGCGGTGCGCGAAGGATGAGCCACGAGGCGAGCCCGAGCATCGCGAGATCGTCGAGATGCACGTACGGGGTCGCAAGCATGCCGCCGGCCAGCGCGCAGGCGTACGGCCACTCGACTCCCCACCGTCGCGTCCGGTACGCGAGAAAAAGCGACCAGGCGCCGATCGCCACCTGGACCGCGCGGGTCAGCAACCCTGGGCCAAGGAAGTAGGCGAGGGTGAGCTCTCGGTTCACGGGGACGCCGGCGGCAAAGTTCAGCCGGGCCAGGTAGTCGCTCAATCCACCGCCGCCGAGAGCTGTCGCGGAGGCGGCGGCCAGCAAGCCGAGCGCCAGCACGCTGCCGGCGAATGCGCGGTCGTTCCGAGTCACGAGAAGGGCGACGGGGACGAGGAACGCGAGCTGCGGCTTCAGCGCGAGCGCACCGAGCGCGATGCCGGCCCAGAGCGGGCGTCCCGAACGCAGCAGGGCGTATGAGCCGGCCACCCCGAGGGCGACGAAAAGACCGGGTTGCGCGAGCTGCAGCCCATAGATCACCGGGAGCCAGCCCAGCGCGGCCGCAAGGAAGATGACGCGCGCGCGACCCACGTCGGGCGCGGCCAGCCGCCACGTCAGCGCGAGCGCCGCCAGCAGCAGCCCGGACCAGGTCCAGTAGGCGACCGGGTAGGGCAGCAGCGTGAACGGGATGGCCAGCCAGGCGACAGGGGGCGGGCTGATGTAGCGCGCGAGCTCGGCGATGTGGATGCCTGAGCCCATGGCGTCCAGCGCGCCCTGCTGCAGGGCCAGGTCGTACATCGAGGACCAGCCGTGCGCGAGCCCGATCCTGGCGCCGGCCAGGTAGAAGGTGAGGTCGTTGTGAAACCGGTCGGCGGCGTAGGCGGCGGCCCACTGGTACAGGTCGTAGACGGCGAACAGGGTGGCGGTGGCCGCGCCGGCGGCCGCGCCCAGGTTGCGCCACCGGCTGGAACTCTCGATCACGCCGGGAGGTTAGCGTTTAACGCGGTGGTTTCCTCCGGTTTTGAGTCCCGTGTCATCGAGCTGAAGGATCGGACCAGGGTCCACCTGCGCCCGATCGCCCCGGAGGACGAGCCGCTCCTCCACGAGGCGGTGGCGGCGATGTCCGAGCGCACGGTCTACTTCCGCTTCTTCTCGCCGATCAAGCGGATGTCCGACGCCCTGGCCCACCGCCTTGCGGTCGTCGACTACAACGACCGCTTCGCCCTGGTCGCCACGACCCACCGACCCGCCGGCAAGGAGAGGATCGTGGGTGTCGCCCGCTACGACCGCGCAGCCCAGACCGAGATGGCGGAGGTCGCCGTGGCCGTGATCGACGAGTTCCAGCGTCGCGGACTGGGAAGCGTGCTCCTCGCCGAGCTGGCCCGGGTGGCCAGGACGCACGGGATCCGGACCTTCCAGCTCATCGTGCTGCCGGAAAACCAGGAGATGCTGGGACTCCTGCGCAAGATGGGATGGATCCACCAGGCCAAGCTCGTCGGCGGCGTCTACGAGATCTCGTTCGAGCTTCCGGAGCTCGCCTGATGGACACCACGCTGCTTGCGTTCGCCGGCGTGTCGCTGCTGCTTTCGGTCACGCCAGGGCCGGACATGGCGGTGGTGACCAGGAACGCGCTGGCCCACGGCCGTCGCGGAGTGGTGCTGACGACGAGCGGCATCGCGCTGGCCCTGGTCCTCTGGGTGACCGCGACCGCGGTCGGACTGTCCGCGCTTCTGCGGACTTCGAGCGAGGTGCTGTTCGTCCTCAAGGTCCTCGGCGCGGGCTACCTCGCGTACCTCGGCATCCGGACGCTCATCGAGTCGCGGCGGCGGCCGGCCGACCTGCTTGCGGGCGCTCCCGCCGCACCGCCGGCTCACGCGGTCTTCCGGCAGGGCTTTCTTTCGGCCATCAGCAACCCCAAGCTGGGCGTGTTCTTCGTCACCTTCCTGCCCCAGTTCGTGCTGCCCGGCCAGGAGGTGCTGCCCCGATTGCTCGAGCTCGGTGTGGTCTTCGCGCTGATCGGCTGGACCTGGATGAACGTCTACGGCCTGTTCGTCACCAGGGTGCGCGAGGTCATCACCGCCCCGCGCGTCCGGCAGTGGATGGAGCGGGTGACCGGTGTCGTGCTCCTGGGCTTTGGAGCACGTCTCGCGCTCGAGAAGGTTTAGCCCGAGGCCGCGCCTCTAGCTCCAGGCGAACTCCGTGCACAGGTAGTCGAACGCCTGGCCCTCGGGCATCCCGTTCGGCGAGTCCTTCGGGTCCGCTGGATCGACCGCGAAGACGACGACGGTGACGCCGCCGCGGCTGGCCGCGATCACGGCAAAGCGGACCCTGGTCGCGGTCTGCGAGGCGTTGATCAGGTTGGCCGAGTAAACAGCCCCCACGCCGTCCTGGTCGCCGATGTGGGCGCCGCCCAGGAACGAGACGCGGGTGACGTCCTGCCATTTCGACGACGGCAGCCTGCCGACCGCCGAGTCGATGGCCTGCTCGGGCGTGGTCCCCTTGATGCCGGCGACCTGGACCGATCCGATCCGCGTCCCGAGCGTGATGCCGGCGTCGGTTTGATCGCGAACCGTCCAGGAAGACGAGTAGTTGACGGCGAAGTTGTACGCCGAGCTTCGGTATGAGGCTTCCTCGGGCAGCGGCGTGACGATCTTCGGCGCGCAGTTCACCGTGCATGGCGGGTGATTGCCTCCAGTGAATTGCGCGATCGCGACCAGGCCCACGGCCACGGCGACGACCAGAACGATCAGGACGAGCCCGCCCGCGACCAGCGGCCCGGCGAGCTTGGCCTGCCCCGCGCTCGGGTATCTGCCCGGTCGCGCCGGCGCGTAGCTGTAGACCGGAGCCGGCGCCACGGCGGCGGCCACGATCGGCGTTCCGCACCTGCCGCAGAAGCTGACGCCTGGAGAGATCGGGGCGCCACACCGCCCGCAGTAGCGCGCCACGGTGGTCGCCATCAGGCTTTCACCGCGACGGGCCGGCGGCCCTGTTTCGGCATGGCGGCACGCGCGGCACCGCAGGCCGGGCAGAACCGCATGGTCGGGACCACGCGGTGGCATTCCGGACACGGCGCGTCGGGACCGATTTCGAGCTCGGCGGATTCGACCAGCAACGCGTCGTGGGTGATCACACGGAGGAAAAGAAGGAGCAAGGCCGTGATCGTCCCGACGATCACCAGGTCGACGATCAGGTCGTCGACCACGAATCCGATGACGCCGACCGCGATCTGCACGCCAAACGCGACGACGAGCGCGACGAGGATGCCGCTCGTCGCCGGGCGGCCGTAGCGACGGCGGTCGTAGCGCTGCAGCCACACCGAAGCCGTGATCAGCGCGGTGGTGCATGCGTTGATCAGGGCGATGAGCAGTCCCGCGCGCGTGAGGCGCACCGCCCAGTCGATGGGTGAGCCGCCCGCCACCAGCGGTCCCGTGATCAGCGGCCAGAAAGCCGTCAGCGAGCTTGCCAGCGTGAAGCCGAAAGCCGACGCGGCGCCGAACGCGAGGCCGTCGAGTGGCTCTCGAAAACGGTCGCGGAGCAGGTACAGGAACGCGGGTCCGGCGAGCATGAGGACCTGGGCGATGACCGGGATAGCGATCGCGGCGAGCACGAACGCCGACTCGCGGTCACCGGTGAGGATGAGCTGCGAAAGCGATGCGCCGGCGACGTTGGTGAACGCGATGCCGAGCAGGGCGCCGATCACCAGCGTCGCGCCGATGACGAGCCACGGCTCGCTCTCGTAGATCTCGACCTCGTAGAGGTACAGGAGGTAGAGGACCGGCAGCACGAACATCGCGGCGACCGTCGCGGGAGCGAAGAGGTGCATCGCGGCGAGCATCACCACGAGCGCTCCGCCCGCGACCAGGGCGATCCGGAACGGCCCCCCGCGCCGGTGGGGAAGCAGGGGGAGCACCGTCGAGATGATCGAGAGGTGCGCCACACGCTGCCGGGGCACCGCCGCGAAAGCGTCCATCCTCCGCGCGCTGCCGGTGGTCAGGTGCGCGCCGCAGTGTCCGCAGAACTCGCCGGCAGGCACCATCGACCCGCAGTGCGGACATGTGACGAGCGGCGGGCGCTCGACCTCTGCGACCTCGCTCATCCACCACCCGACTTGATGTAGCGGACCCAGGCCGCGTCCAGGCCCACCGCGTCCATGCTGCCCCACCCCGTCGCGAAGTCCCATCCGGAGGTGGCGGCGTAGCCCAGGATGTTCCCGGCCGTCACGTCGTGGAACGGCTTCGGCTCCAGCTTCGAGGAGTTCTCGCCCATCCAGTAGATGGCCGGGTTGGCAAACCCGACCTCGCGCAGGCCCTTCTGCTTCAGGTCCTGGTTGACCAGGGCGATGGTGCCGGCCCACAGAGGCGCTGCGGCCGAGGTCCCGCCCGCCTGGCCGTCGCGGCCTTTGAACACGATGTGGAAGCCGGTCGAGGGGTCGCCGTTGGCGGCCACGTCGGGCACCTGGCGCTGGCCCTTGGCGATCGATTGGCTGACCTTCTTCTGGTATTCCGGCGCCGCATAGAACTGGCTCGCGCCGCCGCCGCCGCCGCTCTGGTCGAGCGGGCTGCCCCACGCGTATTCCCTGAAGTAGAGCCCTTCCTTCGACTCGAAGACCGTGGTGCCCCCGACTGCGGTGACGGTCGGCAGCGTCGCCGGGAAGCTGCCGGCCGGCTCCTGGTCGAACCCGCACGTGAACGCCCCGCTGTCGCCGCTGGCGACGAAGTGCGACATGCCGAGCGCCAGCGCCCGATCCTGGATCGATGCGTACACGTTGCGGGCGCCGCCGGGCGTGTCGGGTTCGCACGAGCCGAGGCTCTCGGAGATGATCGAGCCGAGATGGTCGGTGACCATCTGGTCGAAGGCGCGGTCGCTGTGGCCGAAGTCGGGCGCCGAGAGGTAGACCACGAGCTGGGCGGCGGGAGCGACCGCATGGATGATCTCGAGGTCCAGGACCGTCTCGCCCTCGGGTTTCATGGGCGTGCCCCAGCTCGGGTCGCGTTTCACCGTGAGCACGCCGTCGAAGGGCGGCAGCTTGAACTTGGCGGCGAACTTGTTGAGGTCGCTCAGGTTCGGCAGGTCGTCGATCTCCGGCAGCACGATGGTCTGGCCCTTGCCGTCGAGGCCGCTGTCGCGCAGCGGCTTCAGGTTGTAGAAGGCGAGGACGTCCGTCGGCACTAGCCCCCCTGGTTGCACCGCGTAGCCCCTCGCGCGGTGGTAGTCGTCGAGGCCGGCGACGCTCGCGCTCACCGCGGCCAGCGCCGCGGGCAGGCGCGGCTCTTCGAGCGCGGCATAGAACGTGGCCCCGCTGGGGAGCCTGTACGTCTCGAAGCCGACCTCGAGCACGGCCGCCGCGGCCGGAGCCGGGCCGTCGGCCGCGATCACGCTCGAACCGGGGCGCCAGGAAGCGCGAAGGCCGGCCGCCTCGAGGAAGCGAAGCGCGCCGTCGACCCGAACGGGGTCGGGGCCGAACCTGAGTGCGTAGTCGGCGGCCGAGATGACTCTGCCCTCGCCGAGCAGCGCGGCGAGCTCGTCCTGGCGGCGCGCCTTCAGGCCGAAGCTGAGGTTGACTGTGGTCGCCGCATCCGTGGGCCCGAGGTCGATCGCCGTCCGGATGGCGCTCGCCAGCGTCGGCGGCGGCTTGGGAACCGGCATCGGCGCCGCACTTTCCCTCCCCGCCTGCCGGGGAGGGTCAGGGAGCGGACTCTGGCAGGCCGTAATCGCGAGAGCCAGGAACGCGATCGCGGCCACGGCCATCCGGAAGTTCACGGGTGCGTAGCTTCCCAGACCGCCGCATCGAAAATGACGTCGTATCCAAGTTCCATGCCGCCCGAGTCAGGCGGTCACCCGGGTCACGACCTCTTGCAGCTCGGGAACCTGGCTGCGGATCATCTCCTCGAGCTCGCTCTCGATACGGTGTGCCTGCTCCAGGCTCATGTCACCGGCGACCTCGGCCACGACGTGGGCGTGGATCCGGCTGTGCCGGCTGCTCAGCTCGACGTCGACGCACCGCAGGACCTCGGGGTGCGACTCCACGATCTGGCGCACACGGGCCGCCAGCTGTTCGTTGCGGGCGGTCACGTCCTGGCCCGGCACCACGTCGGGCTCGATCGGCTCGAGGTGGATGTCGATGCGGTTCACCTCGGGGAGCTCGGCGCGGATCGAGCGCTCCAGGGCGCGGCTGGTTCGCGATGCGCTGTCCAGCGTCTGGTCGCCGGGAAGCTTGGCATGCATCGTCAGGTGGAGCGAGCCATCGGCCTCCCGCTCGACTGTGACGTTGTGCAGGTCGCGGACTCCGCCGTTGCGCGCGGCCGCGGCATGGATCCGCTCCACGAGGTCGCTGCTCCGCTCCTGTCCTTCCACCGCGACTGCGAGGTCGAGCCCGGGCAGGACGGACCCCGCACGAGCCTTGACGCCGTCGACCAGGGCGCTCGCCGCCTCGACCGGGAGCATGCGGCGGGTGGCGATGCTGATGTCGCCGATCAGGTTGGGGCCCGATCGGCGCACCCGCACCGACCGCACCTCTCGCACACCGTCGACGTCCTGGATCGCCTCGCGCAGCTGCCTTTCCGCACCGGCGGCCGCGCGGTCGATGAGGATGTCACCCGAACGCCAGGCCAGAAATCCCGCCGCGCGGAGGATGACCAGGGCGACGAGCAGCGCGGCTGCCGCGTCGGCCCACAACAGGCCCATGCGGACTCCAAGCAGACCGACCAGGACGCCGATGTTGGCGAGCACGTCGGCGGTGCGATCCGTCGCGTCCGCAAGCATGGCCTCGCTCGACGCGAGCCGCCCAACCCGGCGCAGGACCACCGCGCGGCCCGCCTCGATCAGGAGCGAGACGATCAAGAGGGCGAAGGCGTAGGGCGCCGGATCCACCGGGGGACCTCCCTCGACCAGCCGCCGCACCGCCTCGAACGCGATCACGCCGGCAGTGATGATGAGGAGAATCCCCTCCGCGAACGCCGCCAGGTTCTCGGCGCGTCCGTGCCCGTACGGGTGCTCCTGGTCGGCGGGCTTTCGCGCTGTGCGAACCGCGAGCAGCGTGAACGTGCTTGCCGCGAGGTCGAACATCGAGTGCACCGCCTCGCTGAGGATGCCGAGGCTGCCGGTGAGCAGGCCCACGACCAGCTTGGCGAGCACAAGCGCGACTCCGATGACGACAGAGCCGAGCGCGACAAGGGCCGGACGCTCAGCCAGCCGGTTCACGACACAACTTTAAGCGGAGCTTTCCGTGTCCCCCCGGCCTCCTTACCGCAGCAGCGATGCGGTCGCGAACAGCTGGTCTTCGGTGCCTAGCGCGATGATCATGTCGCCCTCTTCCAGCCGCATGCTGGATGGCGGGTTGACGCTGACGGTCCCGTCCGAGCGCCGCACCGCGAGCACCCTGGCCGCGTCCGTGGATAGGAGACGTCCTTCTTCCAGCGTCTTGCCGGCCGCGTTCGTCCCCCCCGTGACCAGCATCTCCTCGACGCCGATGCCCGCCTCCCCGTGGTGCAGCGTGTCGAGGACGTCGACCATGGCCGGCCGGATCGCCAGCTCGGCCATGCGGTGCCCCGCCATCAGATATGGGGAGATCGTCCGGGTCGCTCCGGCGAGCTCCATGCGGCGGATGGACTCGGGTCGACCGGCGCGGGCCACGATGTAGATGTTGGGATTCAGGGCCCTCGCCGCCAGCACGATGTAGACGGCGCGTTCGTCGGAGTCGACCGCGGAAACCAACCCTCGGGCTCGCTCGATGCCGGCCTGCTTGAGGATCTCCTCTCTCGAAGCATCGCCTTCGATGTGCAGGCGCCCTTCGGCGCGGATGCGCTCCAGTGCTTCCTCCGTCTGGTCGATGACCACGTACGGGACTTTGTGGGTCTCGAACTCGGCGACGATCTGCGTGCCGATGCGGCCGTAGCCGCAGATGATGAAGTGGTCGCTCAGGTGGTCGAGATCTCGCTGCAACTGCCTGGCCCTCCGATACCTGCCGAATGCATTGTCGGTCAGCGTCTCCGCGAAAACACCGAAGCCGTAAAGCATCGTGGCCACGCCGACGACGATGAGACCCGAGCTGAACAGCCTTCCCGCCGCGCCCTGGGGATGGACCTCGGTGTAGCCGACGGTGCTGATGGTGATGATCACCATGAAGAAGGAGTCGAGGAGGTCCCAGCCCTCGATGAGCATGTAGCCGGCGACGCCGATGACGATGACGATCGCGAGCAGGGTGAACGCAAGGCGAAACCTGAGGAGCGGGTGCTCCACTCGCATCAGGGCAGGGACCTAGCCCCCGCCGCCGCCCGGGCCTTCCAGGCCGGGCCTGGTCATCTTACCGAGGTCGAGCACCTTGTTCAGCTGCTTCTCGGCGACCCCGTGGGCGCGCGCGAGCTGGCGGATCGACTTGCCGGTTCGCATCGACTCCTTGGCCAGCTTGGCCGCCTCGTCATAGCCGGTCACGGGGTTGAGCGCGGTCGCCAGCATGGGGCTTCGCTCGACGAGCTCCGGCCCTCGGTCGGTGGCCTGCAGCCCCTCGACGCATCGCTCGCTGAAATTGCGCACCGCCGCCGCGAGTAGCGTGATCGACTCGAGCGTCGCGACCGCGGCCACGGGCATCATCACGTTCAGCTCGAACAGGCTCCCTGCCTGGCCTGACACGACCACGGTGGCGTCGTTCCCATAGACGCGGGCGATGACCATGAGCAGGGACTCGATGATCACCGGGTTGACCTTGCCCGGCATGATGCTCGAGCCGGGCTGCGTCTCCGGCAGCCGCAGCTCGCCGAGGCCCGCGACGGGACCGGTGCCCATGAGCCGGATGTCGGAGCCGATCTTCCACAGACTCGTCCCTATCGTGCGCAGCGCGCCGTGCGCGGCGACCACGGCGTCGAGCGTCGCCTGGGCGTGGAAGTGATTGGGGGTCTCGCGGACCTGGAGCCGGGTCGCCTTGGCGAGGCGCGCCGCGGCCATGCGCGCGTACTGCGGGTGTGAGTTGAGCCCCGTTCCGACGGCCGTTCCTCCGAGCGGCACCCGGGCAAGCTCGTCGACGGCGGCACGTGCCCGGCGGACCGACTCTTCAAGCTGCCCGGCGTAGCCCCTGAACTCCTGGCCGAGGCGGATCGGTGTCGCGTCCTGAAGGTGGGTGCGGCCGGTCTTGACCACGGGCCAGAACTCCCGGCTCTTCACCTCCAGCGCACGCTGCAGGCGCTCGAGAGCAGGGATGAGCTCGTCCTGGACCGCCATCGCGGCCGCGAGCTGCATGGCGGTCGGGATGACATCGTTCGACGACTGGCACAGGTTGACGTGGTCGTTCGGGTGCACGAGTCGCGAGCCGCGCTCCCCACCGAGGATCTCTGTGGCTCGGTTGGCGATGACCTCGTTGGCGTTCGTGTTGGTCGAGGTGCCGGACCCGGTCTGGTAGACGTCGATCGGGAACTGGTCGTCCAGCTTGCCGTCGATCACCTCCTGCGCCGCGGTCGCGATGGCGCGCGCCCGCCGGCGCGGCAGGAGGCCGAGCTCGCGGTTGGTCTGCGCGGCGGCTCGCTTGACCATGCCCAGGGCGCGGATGAAACGCCGGGGAAACGGCTGGCCGGAGATCGGGAAGTTGAGCACGGCGCGCTGCGTCGAGGCGCCGTAGTACGCGTCGGCCGGGACCTCCATCTCGCCCATGGAATCGCGCTCGACGCGCGTACGTTTGGCCACGCCGTGATTCTAGAGTTCAAGGTCGATGCGTCTGGCCGCACTCGACATCGGCTCCAACACCGTCCATGTCCTGGTCGCCGACGTCGTGCGCGGCAAGCTGGAGGACGTCGCCCACTACGTCGAGATGCCCGAGCTCGGAGCGCGGGTGGCGCGGACCGGCGTCATCGGGAGCCGCGCTGCGGTCGCCCTGCGGGCGGTGCGCAAGGTGCTGGCCGACGCCAGGAGACACGGTTACGACGAGCTCATCGCCTGCGCCACCCAGGCGGTGCGGCAGGCGTCGGACGGCAAGGCCTTCGCGCGCAAGGCGGCCGATGTCATCGGCGTTCCTGTCTACGTGGTCTCCCCGAAACGCGAGGCTGAGCTCAGCTTTCTCGGCGCCGCCAGCCGGCACGCCTCCCGCCGCGAGTGGGCCCTCGTCGACCTCGGCGGAGCCTCGACCGAGGTCGTCATCGCGCGCGATCACGAGATGCTGCGGTCGGCGGTGCTCGCCATCGGCTCCGGGGTCCTCGCTGCCCAATTCCTCGCCGACCCGCCGAAGCCCGAGGAGCGCGCCCGCCTCCGCAAGGCAGCCCTGCGCGAGCTGACGCACGCCCCTGACGGCGAGGTCGAGCGGCTGGTTGCCACGGGCGGCACCGCTTCCAACCTGCCGTCGGTGCTCGCCAGGCGCAATCCGCCCCAGGTCCTCACGTCGGCCGACCTGCTGACCTGCGAGTCCCGCCTGGATCGCCATCGCGCCGGCCATCTCGCCACCGAGGTGGGCCTGCCCGCAGCCCGCATCAAAGCCATGCGGGCCGGCATCGAAGCCCTGCTCCTGCTGCTCGACTGGTACGGCCTGGCCATGCTCCACGTCAGCCACGAGGGGCTCCGCCACGGGATGCTCCTGGCTTACCTGGAGCACGGAGGAGATTGGTGGCGCGACCCACCCCACGAAATCCGGTGATTTCGGGGAGACCCCGGAAGGGATGGGTAAATTAGGTTCGTGGAACGCGTGAGCGAAAGCGGCGCCCGGCTGAGGCTGGCCCTCGGCCTGACCCTGGGCGTGCTCCTGGTCGAGTTCGCCGGCGGCCTCCTTTCACACTCGCTGGCGCTCCTGTCGGACGCTGGCCACGTGCTGACCGACGTCTTTGCTCTCGGCCTGGCATGGTTTGCGGTCGAGCAGTCCAAGCGCCCGGCCGACAAGCGGCGCAGTTATGGCTACCAGCGGGTGAGCATCCTTGCCGCTTTCGTGAACGCGATCACCCTGATCGTGATCGTGCTGGCCATCGCCGTGGAGGCGGTGCGGCGGATCATGGACCCGCAGCCCGTGCAGGGCGGCCTGGTGATGGCAGTCGCGCTCGTGGCCATCGCGATCAACGCGTTCGTGATCCTCACGCTGCGCGGACACGGCGCCAACCTGAACCTGCGCGCGGCGATGCTGCACGTGACCGGCGACGTCGCCGCCTCGGCGGCCGTGGTCGTCGCCGGCGCCGTGATCCTTTTGACCGGCTGGCTCTACATCGACCCCCTGCTGTCCCTGGCGATCGCCGCCCTGATCGCCTACGGCGCCTGGGGCATCGTCCGGGAGACGGTGAACCTGCTGATGGAGGGCACGCCGCAGAAGGTTGACCTTGCCGCGGTGATGGCGGAGATCACGGGTGCGAAACTGGTGACCGGGGTCCACGACCTCCACGTCTGGGCGCTGTCATCCGACGAGACGGCGTTGAGCTGCCACATCGTGATCGGGGACACGTCGCTTGGCGACGCCGAGCACGTGGTGCGCGACCTCGAGAGCAGGCTCTGCGATCGCTTCGCGATCGGACACACGACGATCCAGGTCGAGAGCTGCCACCCGTGCGGCGAGATTCACCACGGGGCGGGCGTGCACAACCACCCGCACCGGGTCTTCACTTCTTAGAAGCGGGAAGAAGCGCCTCCTCGCGCTGCAGGATCCTCCGCGCGACCGCGACGGCCGAAGCGTAGGTGGAGTCCATGCCGCGGTAGCTCAGGCCGCGGGCGCCCAGGGTGCGCGCCTGTGTGTACGGGGTGTCGGACGCGTAGTGGACGATGCCCAGGTCGAAGTGGACCTGCGCCATGTTGACGCTCTCGTTGACCGGGTACCGGTCGGGCTGCCCGATCTCGTAGCAGGCATCCAGGTAGGGCCCCGCCTCCATCTCGACCACGGTGTATCGGCCCTGGTAGTAGAAGTCGAGGTAGTCGCGGTTCTGCAGGAACGTGCCGCGGACGGTGACCGCCCGCTGGTTGTCGAGGGCGGAGCCGTACACCAGATTCGGCTGCACGTCGCCGGCGGTGAAGCAGTTGTCGAGCCAGTACGTGTTGCCGGAGCGCTCGTTGTAGACCACGTTCGGGATCATCACGTCGCCGACGTCCGCGTTCAGGGTGGCCGCCTTCCCAAGCACGTACACGCCCGCCACCCACGCTGCCTGCTCGGCGACCTGCCGCAGGATGTGATAGGCCGCCTCGCCCAGGGGGTAGTCGACGTTGATGATGCAGGCGTCGGACTCGCGGAGCTTCTTCTCGTCGACCGCGCCGACCCGGGGATCGATCGTCGACGCGTCGAGCTTCGAGAGCATGAGCACCTGCGCAGCCGAATCGACGCCGGTCCCGACGGCGGCGATGTGTCGGATGCCGTTGGCGCTCTCGAGCTCCGCACGCCACTTGCGAAGCCGGTCTCGGTCGGGGCTGGCATCGAACACCTGGCGGGCGCCGTAGTAGAGCCAGTTCTGGCGCGAGGCGCGGCTGTGGCCGGCCTCCAGCTTGAGCCGTTCCGCATCCAGGTCGCTGTCGCTCCTGCCGACCCAGTCGACGATCTCCTTCTCGATCCGGCGGGCGACTCCGGTGAGCACGTTGATGAGGCTGTGGGCGTTGGAGGACACGAAGTAGATCGGGGCGTCGCGCGCGCCTAGCTCGTCCATGGCCGCCGCCACCGGCAGCCACCAGCGGCTGGCGTTGCGTGCGAAGCCGAGGTGGCTGCCGCCGATCAGGCGCAGGACGATGCGGCACTCCTCGCGCTTGATCGCGGCGAGGTTGGAGTCAAATGCATCACCCCACGCCTCGCGGAGGCGGCGCCAGTCATCCGGCGAGGCGCCGGTCGCCTGCCGGGCGTCCTCGTCGGACAGCGAGACGTCCTGCAGGGAGCGGTGCATCTTGTTCCACTCGATCTGAAAGGCGACCAGGGTCGGCACGAGGTCATCGATGTCGGACGTCGAGGCGATCAGCACCGCCAGGGTGTTCTGGCCGTCGTGGTACCAGCGGCGCCGGCGAGCCGGCGCTTTGACCGCCTCCCAGCCCATGATGTCGGCGCCGAGCACCGCCCGGAAACCCTGCGGGCTCTGGCCCATGATGACCCGGCGGCAGCGGTTGATCGCGGCGGGAAGGCGGCGCGCCGCGTACAGCAGGGCGCCCATGTCGGACTCCGGCTGGGCCGCCAGCGGGTGGAGGACGGAGCCCATCCCGAGGTGGGCCTGGACCAGGGACTCGACCTTGATGTCCCCCGAGCTCTGAAGCATGGTCGTGTACGTGCGGACGTAGAGCTCGACGGCGTGCTTCCCGGACCAACCGGGAGATGGGCCGGTGCCGGGGGGCGCTTCCATGAGGCGAGTGTAGAACTGTCATTCGGGGGCCAATTACAAATGCATGAAGATGCAAACCGCCGCCGAGTGCGAGAGTGACGGCATGCTCAAAGGACTGAACAGCCCGCGTTTTCTCCGCGTCGCCGGCTTTGCTGTGGGCGCGGTCATCATCGGCGCCGTCGCCGTGGTGGCCACCGCGTCTGCGGCAGGCATGGTTCTCGGTTTTCGCCCCACGGCCGCGGCCCAGGCGAACGACGCCTCTTTGAGCGCGGCGGAGGCACGCGTCTCATCGGCGGCCTGCGGCGAGTTCATGAACCACTTCGCCGCCGAGATCGGCAAGAGCCAGGCGGAGATCAACGCCGCGTTTCAGAAGGCGATCGCCGCCACCCTGGCGGACGAGGTGAAGGCGGGACATCTCACGCAATCGCAGGCCGACGCGCTCAAGCGGAAGCTGGCCAACCAGACCCCGTGCACGATCGGCAAGCTCAAGCCGCGTGGCGCACGGCTCGCGGCTTTCATGGAGCAGTACCTCTCCGCCGCGGCGTCGGTACTGGGAATCAGCGAATCGGAGCTGAAGGCCGACCTGAAGAGCGGTCAGTCGATCTCCCAGGTCGCGGCCACGAAGAAGATCACGGAAGCCGACTTTCGTTCAGGACTCATCGCGAGGCTGAGGCCCGTCCTCGACAAGGCGGTGGCCGACAAGAAGATCACCCCGGCACAGGAGCAAGCGATCCTCGACCACCTGAAGACCGGACCACTGCCGCTGTGGGAGCGGCCCATGAAGCACAGGCCCGGGCCGTCGCCCACCCCATCAGCGGCCTAAATACCACACGCTATGGCGGCTGGGCTTTGCCCAGCCGCAACACACGTAACAATTCGGCCGCCAGCCTCGCTGTGCGTCATGAAACTCAAACGGAGGTACCTCTCCGGAAGGGGTCAGCGGCGCGAATCCGGCGCGCACCACATCGCGGGCTGGGCAGATCTCATCAGGCGCCGTTGAGCGCCGCGACGTAGGGGGAACCCGGCAGGGTTCCCCCTACGCTAGTTCAATTCGTCGGTCGGGGACGCGCCGCCGCCAAGGCGCCGGATCAACTCTTCGAGCAGCTGCCGCGTCTCGGGGTCGGCCATCAGCTTCTCCTGCATCTGCTCGGCGGAGTGGCGGATCTCAGGGTCGGCCATGAGGCGTTCCGACATGGCCTGGAATCGGGAGGTCATGTCCTTCAGCGCGCTCTCCTGGGCCACCTGGATCAGGATGGGCTGGCTCGCCGCGGCGGCCACGGCCTCTGCCTGCGCGCGGACCATCTCGATCCCCTTGCAGCCGAGGCACTCCCCCTTCAGCCCGCAGTGGCACAGCTGCGGACGCAGGCGGTCCAGCGCCGCATGCAGGTCGGAAAGGTCGATGGGCCCCGCCACGCCGCCAATCTACGAGTCTTTCGACTTCCCCGTGTACATGGCCTCGATCTGGTCCTGGTAGTGCTCCGCGACGGCCTTGCGCTTGATGTCGAGCTTCAGAGACAGCTCGCCGCGCTCCTCGGTGAAGTCGTCGTCCAGCAGCGTGAAGTACTTGATGGTCTCCCAGCGCCCGAGGTGCGAGTTAACGTCGTCGACCGTCTTCTGGATCGATGCTGTGACCCCGGGCCGGTCAAGGCCCTGTTTCTTCGCCTCCTCCCAGTCGGGAACGACAAGCGCCGTGACGTATGGCTTGCCGTCGCCGATGGCGAGGGCGCGCAGGACCAGCGGATTGCGCATGAGTCCATGCTCGAGGGGCAATGGCGCGATGTACTTGCCGCCCGCGGTCTTGAAGAGTGATTTCTTGCGGTCGGTGATCTTGAGAAACCCGTCGGCGTCGATCTCCCCGATGTCGCCCGTATAGATCCATCCGTCCTTCATGACCTCGGCGGTGGCCGCCGGGTTCTTGTGGTAGCCGAGCATGTTGCCGGGACCCTTGACCAGGATCTCGCCGTCGTCGGCGATCTTGATCTCGACGCCGGGGAACGGCTTGCCGACGGTGAGGAACTTGTGCTCGTGCAGGGTGTTCGAGCAGACCCCGGATGACAGCTCGGTCATGCCCCAACCATTCAGGATCGGCACGCCGATCGCCCAGAAGAACTCCTCGACCTCGCGCGAGAGCGCTGCGCCGCCGCTGATGAAAAAGCGCAGCCGGCCACCGGTGAGCATCCTGCGCAGCGCAGACAGCACGAGCCGATCAGCGATGCGGTGCTGCAGCCCGAGCAGTGGCCCCTGGCGGCCGCCGGCGTGGAAGTGACGCTTCCCAACATCGGTCGCCCAGCGGAACAGCCTCTGTCGCGTCGGGCTGGCCTCGCGCACCCTGGCGTTGACCAGCGCATACATCTTTTCGTACATCCGCGGCACGCTGCACATCACCGTCGGCTGCACCTCGTGCAGCTCCGCTGCAAGGTGGTCCTGGCCGCGAGAGATCCAGACCTGGCCGCCGAAGACCAGGCAGACGAAGATGTCGTTGATGCGCTCGAATACATGCGCGTAGGGGAGAAAGGAAAGCATGGAGTCGGCATCCGTGATCGGGTGGACCTTCACCGCGGACCGGCTGATGTCGACCAGGTTGCGGTGAGCCAGCTCGACGCCCTTCGGGTCACCGGTCGTGCCAGACGTGTAGACGATCGTGCAGAGATCGTCGGGAGTCAGCCGGGCAAGCCGGACGGCGATCTCGGCGGTCTGGGTCGGCCCGCGTCTCACCCATTCCGCGACCTGCTCGCCCATCAGCGCGACCGGCTTCATGCCGAGCTTGGAGGCCATCTTCTCGTCGGAAGCTATGGCGTAGGAGGCAGCCGAGTTCTCGATGATCTTCCCGGCGATCTCGGGGGTCGAGTTGGGATAGATCGGCACCGTGACCGCCCCGGCGGCCTGGATGGCGAAGTCGCAGTAGAGCCAGGGCAGGCTGTTCTCGCCGATCAGGACCACGCAGTCGCCCGGCTTGACCCCCGCCTCGATCAGTCCCGAGGCGACCGACAGGAGATGGCCGCTGAAATCGTTCCAGCTCTCGCTCTGCCAGGTCTCGCCTTCCAGATGGTGGATGAGCACACGATCGCCGTACTTCGCGGCCTGGCGGAAGACGACGCCGACCGTGGTCCTCGAGTTGATCGTCTCCGGATCGATCCCGAGGGCGCTAGGGGTCGTGGTGGTGGCTATTTCACCGCCTTGATGGTGAGCGTGAGGGTTCCCGACGGGACGCTCACAGTCACCCGGTCGCCCTTCTTGTGGCCGACGAGAGCCCGTCCCACGGGGGAGTCGACCGAGATGCGGCCCGCGGAGGGATCGCTCTCGACGGCGCCGACGAGGTGGTAGGTCTCGCTCTCCCCCTCGTTGTCGACGACCTCGATCGTGGACCCTGGACCGACGGTGCTCGAGTGCGTGTCGCGGATGATCTGGGCGCGGCCGATCATCTCCTGGAGCTCGTAGATGCGGCTGTCGAGGAGCCCGACCTCTTCCTTGGCCTGCTCATACTCGGGGTTGTCCTCGATGTCGCCGGGCTGGAAGGCTTCCTTGAGGCGCTCGCCCGCTTCGGCGCGCCGCTGGAGTGCGACTTCGAGGTCGCGCTTCAGCTTCTCGAGCCCCTCCGGGGTCAGCAAAACAGGTTCGGTTAGGTCCATCACACAGCCTCAATCTGAATAATAGCCGGGCGTATGGACCCCTCCGATCTCAGGGCCGAGCTCGCCGAACGGCTGGCGCATAGTACGCCGATCGATGCCGAAACGTTCAACGCGGCCTGCTTCATGCTGACCCGCGCGCTCGAGGATCTCGAGTTCAGCGTGCCCGAGGCGGCGCCCCTCGTCAGGCTCCTCCTGAGGGTCGCCGGGCGAGTCGTGATCGACACGGCCGCGCCTGGAGCGGCGGCCGAGGTCTGGCCCAACACGCAGGAGATGGCGATCCAGTGGATCGACGAGGCTCTGCGCGCGCTGGGCTACGAAGCGGTCCGAGCTTCTAGTTGATCAAGCGCGCCGCGGGCGGGACCGGGGAGTAGTTCGGGTTGAAGTCGATCCCGGCCTGGCCGCCGCCGGCCACCTTGGCCGTGTAGCAGATCACCTGCCCGGCCAGCGGCGAGCGATCGCCACCGCTGATCGTCCAGCTCATGCCGGGCGTATAGATGGTCCCGATGTACTGCGTTGACGCGCCTCCGTTCATGGTCGCGGAGCACGTGTTGGACGCGGGCGCGTAGATCACGATCCAGTTGTACTGCACGCCGCCGAAGACGTAGGTCGCGCCCTGCGAGTTCTGCGTGAAGCAAGAACCGTCAGGCATGTAGAACTGAACACCACCGGGTGTTACCGCCGAGCCGACGCAGGGCGAGTTGATGTTGCCCGGGTTGGGCGAGGGTGCGCAGTAGTTCTCGTTGGCGACGTCGCCGGCGGTGTACGGCGGGTACTCGAGCGACATGTCTGCGTTCTGCTGCGAGAGCAGGTTGGCCGGGGGTGGGCAGTTGCTGAAGCACCAGGGCGCCGTCTCGTCGTCGGTCGGGGTGCAGCCGATGGTCCGGCTCTGGGCATAGCAGATGGTCGCCGGGTTGGCGATCATCTGGTCGCTGATGTCATGCAGCGTGGCGCCCGCCGCGGGGCGGGCCGGCGACTCTGACACAGCGCCGAGCGACCAGGGCGTGCCGTCGGGATAGGTCCCGGTCGGAAGTCCGTTGAGGAACCCGGGGGCGTCGAAGCGTCCGACCCAACCGAACTCGTTTTGCTGGCCGTTGCACCCCTGGGGGTTCAGGTAGACGTTGTAGTACTGGGCGCCAGGGGCGTTCTTGGTGATGTTGACGCTGATGCCGATGTTGGACGGCGAGTGCAGGCCACCGCCAACGACGTTCGGGGTGAGGTGGCACGATGATGGCGCGCTCTCCCGCCGGCAGCCCGGGACGTTGTAGCAGGGGTTGGGCAAGACGGACGAGTCGAGGAAGCGGTCGTAGCGGACCGACGTCACCTCGACGCCCCACCGGTTGTTGCGGCTCTTGGTGTCTGTGACGCCGGAGTGACAGCCTGCAGGCGTCTGCGGCGAGAGGTCGGTGCACGCCGTTCCTGTCGCGGTATCCCCGGCGCCGTTGGTGACCGTGAAATGGCCGGCGCAGGACACACCGTTCTGGTCCCAGAACTGCGGGTTCGCGACGCCGCTGGTCCCGGGGGACGACCACAGCTGTTCGTCTGGGGCCCTGAGCTCGTTGGACAGCAGGCTTCCGGCGGCATCCGAGACGTAGTCGTTGGTCCAGGTGTAGATGCCCGCGTCCAGGAAGGCGCAGCTGGCCGAGCCACCGCTCAGGTGGAAGGTGCCGTACACGCCCGGATACATCTCGGTCCACGTTCCGCGGTTGTAGAGGTTGTAGGCCTGGTTGAGCTGGTAGTACGGCACCGAGGTGGACAGGAAGCCCGGGTCGGGAAGGGTCGGCGCCGGCACGATGGCGGTTCCGATGATGTCGCCGGCTGCGCACGGGGGCGGGTACGGGACGAACCCGGGGCTGTCGTTGTAGCAGTAGTACTGCGCGTCGCTGCAGTTGGAGCCGGCGGCGCCGTAGCAGTTGCCGGCCTCGTGCAGATTGCTGGTGAGGCACGCGGTCCCGTTGCTGTACACGTCTCCCAGCACCGTCAGCTGCGCTGATCCGGTGAGGGTCATCGCGCACTTGTCGGTGCTGAGCGTGAGCAGGGCCGGGGTCTGCCTCTGGTTGCCCACGACAGAGGTGGCGGTCGCGCTGATGGGGATCGTCGGCCCGCCGCCGAAGATCTGCATGAACGCAAGGGGCAGGGCGTGGTTGGTGGTGTAGACGAACTGGTAGCCGTTGAACTGGGTGTCGGTGGTGACGATGCTCAGGGTGTAGTTGCCGGCGAACGTGTAGGTGTAGGTGTCCTGTCGAAGCGCGCCCCCTGGACCGACGTTGGCCCAGGTGTGGTTCGACGTCTGGATGCCCGAGTAGAGGCGCAGGTTGTTCTCGTAAAGCTGCACGGAGCGGTCGACCGAGAGCTGAAGGTCCTGGTAGTTCTCGTACCAGTCGCCCGCGGCCAGGGCGGAGGCGTCGACGGCGGTCTGCTGGTCGCGGCGGTCGACGTAGCCACGCCCGGAGTCGATGGCCAGCCCCAGCATCCCGAACAGCACGAGGATGAGCAGCGCGATCAGGACGATCGCCTGGCCCTCCTGCAAGCTGCGCTTGCGTGGCTTAGTTGCTGTACTCGGCACGATAGACCGCATATGCAGTGATGACGATGTTGGTGCCCACGACTTGCTGAATGATTGGAGTTATCGGCTGGAACGTGTACCAGATGGTCACCTTGATCGGCTCGTTGCCGACGGCCGGCGTGACCAGGTTGCAGCCCGCGCCGGTGTTCGGCGGCGGGTAGCTGCCGAGGCCGCCGCGGGGGCCGTTGGGCGTGCCGTTGCCCGCCGTGCTCGGGTCGGTGATGAAGATCCACCCCGTGTTGGCCGCGGGCTTGGACGGAGAGCCCTGTGGCACGCCTCCGTTGGGCAAAGGGCCGTTGGGGCAGGCCGGGTTGTTGGCCAGGTCCATGATCACGGCGTGCCCGGAGATGGCGTTGGCGACGTCGGTGTCCGTGGGCCAGGAGTGCGTCCCGCCGTTCGGATCGATGAAGTAGGAGGCCCTCACGGCCACTCGCGCGCCCTCGTTGGCCGCTTGCTGAAGCGTGATGTACAGGTACAGGGCACGCCCGAAGTCGATGATGCCGAAGGTCAGCAGGAGGATGATCGGCGCGATGATGGCGAACTCGGTCAGGCCCTGCGACCGTTCGCTCCGGAAGTACTTCTTCAGTCGCTCCTTCATGGCTTGCCCTGGATGGTGAAGTGCTCGTTGTAGGCCAGGTCGATGCCGTTCCCGAAGAGCCCCTGGATCAGGGGTGTGATCAGCTGGAAGTTCATCAGGATCGCGACGTTGATGTCACCCAACCAGAAGGAGTTGTCGGTCGGATGGGTGGCGATCGTCCCGTAGCTCGTTCCGCCGGGGCTCGTGTAGCAGACGTACACGTTGACGTGCTGGTACTGAGCTGGATAGGCGGAAGCCGGGTACGGCTTGTTGCCCCGAGGGTTGCCGTCAGTCGGACTCAGGCAGCCGGCCCCGGTCATGAGGTGGATCTGGCTGTCCGCGAAGCCGGCGCCGTGGAGAGCGTCTTTGACCGCGGTCAGAACATCGGCATCGTCGAGGTAGATGTTCTGGCGGGAGGCGGTGTTGAACCACGCGCCGTGCCGGGCCCCCTCACGGGCTGCGCCCTCCAGGCTGACCGAGAAGTAAAAGGCGCGTGACAGGTCGATCAGGCCCATCGCGAGCAGCAGCAGGACCATGGAGGAGATGGCGAACTCCACCAGGGATTGGCCGCGCTGCCCGCGGGGTTGAATGCGCGTTCGACCTCCAGCCGGCATCGTCAGCCGACATTTAAGCAACCGGGAAAGCATTCTGTTCGCGCTAACGCGGAAAAGCCCGTTTTCGTTCGCGAAAACCGCAATGAATCTGTAATCGGCCGCTGTCGGCTAGATGGAAAGCCGGGCCTGGCTTGCGACCGGCCTGCCTTTCTCGGAGCGCGCTTCGACCTTGCGCAACAGTCGGTCCCGTCGCCGGTCCAGCTCCGGCGCCGTGTCCGGCATCCTGCGCCGTGCCGCCTCGACCACCGACAGGGCGCCGTGCGGGTCGCGCCGGCGCCACTCGAGCAGCCGGGCGTGAGCAACCGACACCCGGATGTCGTCGCTTACGCGCGACTCGAGCCAGCGGAGCAGTTGATCGGCGCCGCCGATCGAGCCTCGCCGCACCAGGCGTCGGGCGAGCAGCAGCCCGGCCGTGGCGGATGCCTCTCCTTTCGCGAAGGCGGTCGCGTTGCGCAGCGCTCGCCATCCGTCGGCGCGCGCGCCGCGCCGCCATCGATGCTTGCCCAGCGCCAGCCAATCGTCGGCGTCCATGTCGACGTCGCCGCCGTGGAGCCGGCGCAGGAGCCGCGAGTGCAGGTGGACGAGGCTGATCACGTCGAGCCGGTTGTGCTCCAGGGCGGCTTCCAGGAAATCGCGAGAGCCGGCCCGCAAGAAATCGAAATACGCGTCAGGCACCAGGGCGCTTGGCAGCGGATCGTCGCGCTCGTAACCGAGGACGCGCTGCTCGACGAATCGCAGCGTGCAGCTCTCGAGTCGGTGTCGGTACAGCGCCCGCACCAGGGTGAGCAGGTCGACATGCGCCGCGTGGGTGAACTCGCCCGGCATGCGCGCCATCACCCAGCGCGTGCGCAGGACGGGCAGGTCGAACGATCCGCCGTTGAACGTGGCCAGCCCCGACGCAGGAGCCAGCTCTTCCCGCAGGGCGTGGAGAAACGCCGATTCCATCCCCGGCTCAGGCAGGAAGAACTGGGCGAGGCGGAGCCCGCAATCGATCGGCCTTGCGACCGCCGCGGCAAACACGTAGGTCCCCGCCCCCCCGCTCAGGCCGGTCGTCTCGGTATCGACGTAGGCAACGCTGCCGGGGTTCGGATCGAGGGCGGGCAGGGGGATCACGTCCTGGCGTACCGCGGCGAGCCCGAACGGCGTGGCGAGCTCCTCGAAACCACGCGGCAGCTCGTAGCTGCGCCGCGGCCGGGGCCGGGGCGGCGCCCCTAGACGGGTAAGGCGCTCGCGGAGAGAAGCCTGAGACATGCTTCCTTGGCACCCTCCACGAGATGAAGTGGCCCGATGCAGGAAGGACAGCCGGCGGCGCACGGGCAGTCGCGCACGAGCGTCGCCGCGTCCTCGAGGAGCTCGCGGTGCAGCTCGAAGAGCCTCGCCGCGAAACCGACGCCTCCCGGGTAGACCTCGAACACCGTCACCGTCGGCAGCTGCGTGGTGACGGAGCGGACCTCGGCCACGGCGCCCAGGTCTCGCGGGTCGCACATCAGGCGCAGGCTCGCCACGTGGCGCAGCGAATGCGCCATCCCCTGCAGTCCCGCTTCGAGCGATTCTCTGCCCAGCGAGATCCAGAGCGCGGGGTCGACGGTGATCCAGTAGCCCGTGGTATGCAGCGTCTGCTCGGGGAGATGGATCGGGCCCGCGCCGATGTTCTCGTGCGTGTGGAAGCGAATCTTCTTGAACATGCTCGCCAGCGATGTGATCTTCACCTCGCCATGGCTGCGCGAGAGTCCCTCGCCTTCGGCAGAGGCAAATGTGTCGAGCACCTGCACCGTCACCGAAGCCAGCGCGTCCGTGTAGTAGTCGACCTCGACCGGTCGCACGTAGGCCTTCTTCTCGTTCCAGTCCAGCCGGTCGACGTGGTACTGGGCGCCCTCGTGCAGGTAGACGGCCTCTTCGTGGAGCAGGACCGGAGCGGTGAACTGGTCCATCTCGCCGATGACCTGCGGCCGGGGATGCGAGGTGTCGATGATCACGACGTTGTCGGCGAGGATGCGGCGCAGATGCACCTCCTCGGCGGGAAATGCCTGCCGGCTCCAGAACCAGCGGCCCGCGGATCGGGTCGCGGATCCGTCCTCCTCGAACATCGCCAGCAGCTCGCGCACGTCGGCGCCCCCGAGCCTCTCCTCGTCCATGAACGGAAGCTCGAACAGCCCGGCCTGCAGGTGTCCGGCCAGGAGCAGCAGGTTGTTGGGGTCGATCAGTCCTTCTTCCGGGTCTGTGCCGAGGAAGTACTCCGGATGGCGGACCATGAACTGGTCGAGCGGTGAGCTGGACGCGACGAAGACGCCAACCGACCCCGAGCGCCGGCCGGCACGTCCGAGCTGCTGCCAGGTCGATGCGATCGTGCCCGGATAGCCGACGAGCACCGCGCACTGGAGGCTGCCGATGTCGATTCCGAGCTCGAGCGCGTTGGTGCTGACCACGGCAGTGATCTCGCCGTGGCGCAGGCCGGCCTCGATCTCGCGTCGATGGAGCGGCAGGTATCCCGCGCGATATCCCCGCACGCGCTTCGACGCATCGAGGCGGGGCGCCAGGTCCTCGCGCAGGTAGCTGAGCATCACCTCGACCTGGAGCCGGCTGCGACAGAAGACGATGGTCTGCACGCCCACGCGAATCCATGGCGCTGCGATGCGCCGCGCCTCGAGCATCGAGCTGCGCCGGACACCGAGGTCGCGATTTACCAGCGGAGGGTTGTAGAAGATCAATCGCCTCTCCCCGCGTGGCGCGCCGTTGCGGTCGACGAGCGCGATGTTCTCCTCTTCGAGCAGGCGGTGCGCCAGCTCGCGTGGGTTGCGGATCGTGGCCGACGCGCAGATGAAGGTCGGGCTCGACCCGTAGAACGCGCAGATCCGTTTCAGGCGGCGGATCACGTTGGCGACCTGGCTGCCGAACAGGCCGCGATAGGTGTGGAGCTCGTCGATGACGACGAACTCGAGGCTCGAAAACAGGCGCCGCCACCGCGTGTGGTGGGGCAGCAACCCCGTGTGCAGCATGTCCGGGTTGGTCATGACCACGTGCCCCCCTTCGCGGATCGCCGTCCGCCTCCCCGGAGGCGTGTCACCGTCGTAGGTGTCGACGCGGACCTCGATGGGAAGCCCAGCCTTGAGGGCGCCCAGCTCGGCCAGCTGGTCCTGCGCGAGTGCCTTGGTCGGGTATATATACAGGGCCCGCCTTTCCGGGTTCTCGAGGAGTCGTTGAAGGACTGGCAGGTTGTAGCAGAGCGTCTTGCCGCTGGCGGTGGGGGTGACGACGACGAGGTGGCGGCCCTGGCGAACGGCCTCGTAGGCCTCAGCCTGGTGGGAGTAGAGGCGATCGATTCCGCGCCGGCTCAGGGCGGCGGCGAGCTCGGGCCGGAGGTCATGGGGCAGGGCCGCCAAGGCCGCCGGTGATGCCGGAATCACATGATCCAGCGTTATGTCACCTGGAAAGGCGGTGCCGTCGAACCACGGCGCCGTGGATACGGACATATGTTCGGGGAGGTTAGACGAACATTCGTTTGCCGTCAATAGACGACGCTAAGGCGGACGAGATCGCACCGGCTGAAGCCGTGCGCTACGCGCCCGGTTCGGAGGCTGACTTCGAGCGTCTCTACCGGAACACGTATCGCCGGATCTTCGGGACGCTGATCACGCTCGTCCGCGATCGAGCGACCGCCGAAGACTGCGCCCAGGAGACCTTCGAACGGGCTTACAGGAGCTGGAGCAGGTGGAAGCCGGACGCACCGGTCGAAGCCTGGCTGCACCGGATCGCGATCAATGTCGCGATCTCGGATCGCCGTCACCAGAAGCTGCGGCAGGCGGGCGAGCTGGTCAGGCGTCTCGGCCGGCCGGCGCCCGGCCCAGACCCTTCGCGCCTGGCCGAGCGCTCGGACCTGGTCAAGGCCTTGAAGAAGCTCCCGACCAGGCAGGCTGCCGCCCTGGTGCTGAGGCACTACCACGGCTACAGCAACCGCGAGATCGCGGCCGCGATCGGAGTGCCGGAGCAGACCGTCGCATCGAGACTGGCGGCCGCGCGCAAGCACCTTCAGGTCGTGCTGGGCCGATAGGGCAAAAATGGTTGGCAGCCCGCCCCCCGGCGTTATGGCTTCCTGCAGATGAACGACTTCGAACGGGAGCTCGAGCTCGAGCTGCACCGTGTCCTGGATCCCCTGGCCAGGTTGGCTGTCCCGGCACGCCGGGCGATGAGCAATCGAAGCACTCGGGTGCGCGCGTTGCTGGGAGGAGCCGGAGCGGCTCTGTCGGTGAAGCTGCTCACCGGTGTGGTCGTGGCGGCAGCCGCGGTCACTGTCGCGGGCGCCTCGGCGACGGGCAGCCTGGACCCGACCGTCTGGGGTCAGCAGGTCAAGGACCGGGTTGCGGACTGCCAGTCGAAGCTTGCGGACGGCCAGCACGGCATCGGCGACTGCGTCAGCTCCTTTGCGAGCCAGCACGGCCAGGCGGTGGCCAGCGCAGCCCGTCACCACGGGAACGGAAACGAGAACGGGACTCCAACCAACGCTCACGAAAAGGACAAAAGCAAGGACCACCCGGCCCCGTCGCCTCGTGGTCGCGGGGCGGAGCCCGAGGCGACCGACCAGGCAGGCGGACACCTGCCGGTGACGATCCCGCCGCAGCCCTAGGCGGGGTTCGTAGAGGGAAACCTTCCGGTTTCCCCTGCGTCGCGTTGGGTCGCCTCTCCCGTCTACTTTTTGATGCGCTGGCCGTCGGGCGTGTCGATCACCGAGATGCCCAGAGCCGCCAGCTCGTCCCGCAGCTCGTCCGACGTGGCGAAGTCCTTCGCCGCGCGCGCCCTCTCCCGCGCCTCCAGGAGTTTCGCCGCCTCCTCCGAGAGAGGGGGCTCCATGGAAGGGCGGCCGAGGTCGAGGCCCAGCACCGCGTCCCACGTCCTGAGCACAGCAGCCTTGGCTCGGACCGGCAGCGACGAGCGGGTCAGCTCGGAGACGAGCGCCATCGCGCGGGGCAGATCCAGGTCGTCGCTGATGGCGGCTCGAAAGCGCGTGTCCCACGAGCCGTCCACCTCCGCTTCACCCTCCCGCGACCACTCGGCCACCCGCTCGCGCAGTTGCTTCAGCGCCCGGTCGGCTCCCGCCAGGCCCTCGGTGCTGAAGTTGAGCGGCGCGCGGTACCGCGCCTGCAGCGCGAGATAGCGAAAAGCCAGCGGGTCGAAGCCCTGGTCCTCGAGCTCTGTGATGCGAAAGAAGTTGCCCGCCGATTTCGCCATCCTCGCGCCGGACAGCATCAGCAGCCCGCCGTGCATCCAGATGCCGACGACGCGGTGGCCGGTGACCGCCTCGGATTGCGCGATCTCGGCCTCGTGGTGGGGGAAAACGTTGTCCGCCCCACCGGTGTGGATGTCGAATCGATCACCCAGCAGCGACATCGACATCGCCGAGCACTCGATGTGCCAGCCGGGAAAGCCCTCGCCCCACGGGCTTGGCCAGACCTGGAGGCGGTGCTCGCCCGCAGCCTTCCAGAGCGTGAAATCGCCGGGGTGGCGCTTGCGCGGGTCGGGGTCGCCGCGGACGCCTGTCAGCAGCTTGTCGGTCGTGTTGCGCGACAGCCTTCCGTAGCCGGGGAACGTGGCTATGTCGTAGTACACCGTGCCGTCGATCTCGTACGCGTGGCCGCCGGCGAGGAGTCTTTCGATCAGCTCGAGCATCTGCGGGATGTAGCGCGTGGCGTGCGGGTAGGCGGCAGCCGGGCGGATGTTGACCTTGCGGATGTCCTCCATGAACGCCTGCGTGTAGTAGGCGGCGATCTCCTCTGTGGTCTTGTTCTCGAGGCGCGCGGAGACGAGCATCTTGTCCTCCCCGCGATCGAAGGTGTCGTCGGTGAGGTGGCCGACGTCGGTGACGTTCATGACCTGATGGGTCCGGTAGCCCAGGTACTCGAGGCTCCTGCGCAGGAGGTCGGGCAGCATGAACGTCCGCAGGTTCCCGACGTGCACGTAGCGGTAGACCGTCGGACCGCACGAGTAGATGCGGACGGTGCCCGTGTCAATCGGCCGCAGCTCCTGCTGCGTTCGAGTGAGCGTGTCGTAGAGGCGGACCGAGGGCGCGTCCATCCCACCCCTATCCTCTCAATAGTGCGCGCGCTACGCCTGGAAGGCGGCTCAGCGACGGTCGACGACATAAAAGGACGCGTGCTCGTGCACGACCTCGGACCCGACCTCCGGAAGGGCGCCGTGCTCGCGGAGCGGCACCTGGACCGCATCCGGCAGAGCGGTGAGATCCACGTCGTCGAGCTCGAACCCGGTGACATGCACGAGGACGTGGCGGCCGCGCGCCTCGCGGCCGCCCTCGGGGGGCCGGGGCTGGAACCAAGACCCCCGGTGCAGAGCCAGGCGCGTCTGGTGGCGCAGGGCCGGGGCCTGGTGCGCGTGCGCGGCGACGTGGTCGACCTGATCAACGGTCTCGGCTACATGTCGGTCTTCACGCTCATGGACGGTCAGGCCGTCACCGAGGGCGAAGAGGTCGCCGGGTGCAAGGTGACGCCGGTCGCGGTGCCGGGATCGTTGATCGAGCGAGCTGAGGAGCTGTGCCGGGAAAAGGGGCCGGTCGTCGAGCTGCTGCCGTTCCGGCCGCTGAAGGCGTTCGTCGTGGCGACAGAACGCCTGAAACCCAGGGCGCGCGAGCTGTTCCGCGCCGCGGTGACCGCCAAGCTCGGGTGGTACGGGGCGGTGGTGCTCGCGGTCCGCGAGGTCGCGCGCACGCCCGAGGCTGTGGCTGCCGCCTACCAGGAAGCGCTCGCAAGCGGTGCCGAGCTCGTTCTGTTCGCGGGCGCTTCCGCCATCGATCCTCTCGATCCCGCCTACGCGGAGCTGGTGCACGCAGGCGGCGAGCTGCTCCAGCTCGGCGCGCCGATGCATCCAGGGAGCATGTTGTGGCTCGGGCGCCTGCACGAGGCCGCGGTCGTGGGGGTCGCGTCATGCGCGGGATTCGGTCGCAACAGCTCCCTCGACCTGTTGCTTCCTTTTGTGTTCGCCTACGGCCGCGCGGACGCCGGCGATCTCCTGCGCCTGGGCCATGGTGGTCTGATCGAGGCCGGCGCGGGCCGGAGGTTCCCGCCTTACTCCTGAGTGATCCGAGGCATCCGCAGCTGGGGCCATTCGGGGCCGCCCATGGCCTCGAGGTAGCCGTCCACCGATCGCACGAGGGGCGCCAGAGCGATTCCTCTGTGCCGGGGAAGGTAAGGCCGCAGGTACTCCGCGCCGCTCCGCCACTTGTTCACCGCGCCGCGGCGGTTGTGACGCGAGTAGTGGAGGCACCCCGCGGCGACCTGGATCAGGCCCTTGTAGAACCGCGAGTCAGGGCCCTTGCGGTCAGGCGTCCACTCCTCCTCCCAGACCTCGTGCGCCTCCCAGTAAAGGCCGCTGTTGAAGAGCTCGATGCCCCGCAATAATCGGGGCGTGGACGAAGCGCGATCCGAGTACTCGCGGGTCAACCTGTCGTCTGACCCCATCTACCGATACCTTCGCATCACGAAAGGCGGGCCGGGCGGAGTCGCAGGTCAGGCCGCCGAGCAGGATCTCGTCGACGCGGCCTGGCTGCAGCGATTGCGGCGGATCCACCAGCTGCAGAGCGCGTGGTGGGTTTTCGCCACCGCCGAGCATTCGCGTTTTCAGCACGCCCTCGGCGCCATGCACCTGGCGGGCGAGTGGGCGCGGCACCTCTATCCATCGCTGAAGGTTGCCTGCGGTGATGTGCCTTCGGCGCAGCTCGTCGAGGAGACGATGCGCATCGCCGGCCTGCTGCACGATGTCGGTCATGGCCCGTTCGGCCATTTCTTCGACGAGAACTACCTCGACACCTGGCACATCGACCACGAGGCGATAGGACGCGCGCTTATCATCGGGCCGCTGGCCGGGCTGGTGGGCGAGCTCGGCGCCTCGCCCAGCGCCGACTTCGACGCAGGCGAGCGCATCGACCCGCGCTGGGTCGCGTTTCTCATATCGTCCTCGGGGCTCGAGGGCTTCGAAGCCCCTCGGTGGCTGGCCGCTCTGCGGCCGGCGCTGATCGGCCCCTACTCCGCCGACAACATGGACTACGTGCCTCGCGATTCCTATATATGTGGCGTGTCGGCGGGCCCCGTCGACGTGCAGCGCATCGTCCACTACTCGTTCATCTCGGAGCGCGGGCTGACGCTGCACGCGCACGCGGCCGAGGCCCTGTACATGTTCCTGAACGCGCGGCTGTACCTCTATCACCAGGTCTACTTCCACCGCACCGTGCGACGCATCGACCTGCAGCTGCGCGAGGTCTTCCGGCCGACGATCGACATCGTGCTGGGCGGCAATCCGCTCGAGCGGCTCGACCGCTACCTGGCGCTCACCGAGTGGTCGCTGCTCTCGGATGTCGACCGCTGGGCCCGGGACGGCGACGATGCCCGCCGCCGGGAGCTTGGCGAGGCGTGGGCGGCGGTCGTCGCGCGCAAGCTCAAGTGGAAGCTGATCTACCAGGGCCACACCGACGCGCACGACATCCCGAACGCGGCCCTCAGCGTGACGCGTGAGGAGTTCGCGGGCCGTCTGCGGGAGCGCCTGCCGAGCAAGCTGCGCGACGTCGTGTTCGAGGTCGACGTCGCCGCGCAGGAGTCCCGCGCCTTCAACCCGATGACCGAGACCGCCGACATCCTCTTCTATGAGCCGCTCGAGGACCGCTACCGGCAGAGCCGGGTGCTCGACCTGTTCAAGCGCCTGCCGGTCCGCATGGCCCTCTTCCGGATCTTTGCCCACGACGAGACGTACGGCCGGGAGCTGATCAAGGCGGCGAACGAGGTCCTCGGCCTGGCTAACTAGTAGTCGTCGCCTCCGCTGTCGAAATCGTCCCCGCCGCCCATGTCGTCCTCGCCTCCGCCGAAGTCGTCGTCGCCACCGTCACTCTCGGCCGAGCTCACGGTCGCGAAAGTGGAGACAAGGCGCCGCAGGGCATGCTTTCCGCAGTGCGGGCAGGCCGGGTCGGCCGACGTGTAGCTCGCCACGAGCACGGACGAGCGCTTGCTGCACTCCTCACAGCGGTACTCGTAGATCGGCATATGAAGAGTATGCCCGGAGATCCGGGCCGACTCTTCTTACGATTATCGCCACGTGATCGAGCTCGCACGGGTCCGCGCGGCCGCCGACCGGGCTCGGCCGCACGCGCTGCGCTCCCCGCTCGTTCCGATCGAGGGCGCCCTGCTCAAGCTCGAATGCCTGCAGCCGACGGGCAGCTTCAAGGTCCGCGGATTCTTCGCCGCAGCGCTGGCGCTGCCGCCTGAGCGACTCCGCCAGGGCCTCATCACGGTCAGCGCGGGGAACGCGGCCCAGGCCTGTGCCTACGCGGCCGGCAAGCTGGGTGTGTCCTGCCGGGTCGTCATGTTCGACACCGCTCCGGAGACGAAGGTCGCGGGCGTCAAGCGTTGGGGCGCCACGCCGATCCCTATGTCCCGTGACGAGCTTTTCAGGTGGATCGAGAGCGAAGGCTGGAAGGACGAGCCCGAATCCTTCATCCATCCGTTCGCCGACGAGGAGGTGATGGCCGGGCACGGCGGCCTCGGCCTCGAGCTGCTCGAAGACGTGCCTGATCTTCGGCGCGTGGTCGTCCCGGTCGGCGGTGGCGGCCTGGTGACCGGGATCGCGTCGGCGGTCAAGGGCATGCGCGGGGAGATCGAGGTTGTCGGCGTGCAGTCCGACGGCTATCCGCTCTGGCAGCGAGTCTTTGCCGCGGGCGGTCCAGTGTCGATCCAGCCCGCGACGATCGCCGACGGCACCACGGCTCCGTTCGATGCGCGCATGTTCGAGCGACTCCGCGAGTGCGTCGATCGCTGGCTCGTGGTGCCCGAACCTCGATTGAAGGCCGCGATTCCCGAGCTGGCATCGGCGGCCAAGGTCGTGGCCGAGGGCGCGGGAGCCCTGGCTTACGCAGCCCTCGAACAGCTCGAACCCGGGCCGACCACCGTCGCTGTGGTGAGCGGCGGCAACATCGACCAGGCGCTGCTCGCCGACCTGCTCAGCTGACCTTCAGGCGCTGAGGACCTCCTCGCAGATCTTCAGCGCCGACTGGATGTCCTCGGACTCGATCCCGTAGTGAGTGACGAAGCGAACGCGCCGCGGTCCACTCCAATCGCCGAGCACCCCGCGCTGCGCGCACTCTTCGACGAATTCGGCGGCGGACATCCGCCCGAGGTCGAAGTAGACGAGGTTGGTCTGCACGCGAGAGAGCTCGCACCGCACGCCAGGCAGCTCTGACAGGCCTTCGGCGAGGGTGCGCGCGTTCGCATGGTCATCGGCGAGGCGATCGACCATGTAATCGAAAGCGATCAGCCCGGCCGCCGCCAGCACGCCCACCTGCCGCATGCCGCCGCCCAGCCGCTTGCGCCAGCGCCTGGCTTCCTCGACGTCCTCCTCAGACCCGCAGAAGATGCTTCCGATCGGGCACGCCAGACCCTTGGACAGGCAGAACGTGACCGTGTCCGCGCACGAAGCGATCTCGAAAGCCGGGATCCCCAGGGCGACCGAGGCGTTGAAGATCCGCGCGCCGTCGAGGTGAACGCGCAACCCCTTCTCGTGCGCGGCGTCGCTCGCGGCCCGCAGCGATTCGAGCGGCCAGACGATGCCGCCGTGCCGGTTGTGCGTGTTCTCTAACGTGACCGCGGCGGTGATCGGCTGGTGCGGATCGTCGCGCGGCCGGACCGCAGCCGCGATCTGCTCGGGCGACATCACTCCGGCCTCGGTCGCCACGGGCCTGATCTGGACGCCGCAGACCGCGGCCGCCCCGGCGGTCTCGTTGATGAACACGTGCGATTCGGCGTCCGCGATGAGCTCTTCCCCCCGGCGGGCGTTGACCGCGATCCCGATCAGGTTGCCCATCGTCCCGCTGGGCACGAACGTGGCCGCGGCCTTACCCATCCGCTCCGCGGCGACTTCCATCAGCCGGTTGGCGGTCGGGTCGTCGCCGAAGACGTCGTCGCCCAGCGGCGCCTCGACCATCGCCCGGCGCATCTCCGGGCTTGGCATGGTGACGGTGTCGGATCGCAAATCGACAGTTGTCACCCGATTAATCTAACGGCCGAATGCAGGCGGATCTGATCCTGGCGAACGGCCGGATCCGCACGCTCGGACGCACCGGCCTCCACCCCCAGAGCCACGTGGCCCTCGCCGGCGGCAAAGTTCTGGCCTGTGGCGGCCGCGAGGTCTTGACGCTTCGGGGTCCTCGATCACGCGTCGTCGACATCGAGGGCTCGGCGGTCTTGCCCGGCTTCAACGACGCGCACGCGCACGTCATCTACTACGGCCTCACCCGGTTCGGCGCCGACCTGAGCGGCGCCCGGGGCATCGACGACATCCTCGAGCGGTTGGAAGCCCATGGCCGAAAGCTGAGGCCCGGCGAGTGGGAGCAAGGCATGGGCTACCGGACCGACGAGCTGGCCGAGCGCAGACAGCCGCACCGGACCGAGCTCGACCGCGCCACCGGTGGCCGGCCGGCCTTCATCGACGAGCGCGGGGGTCACTCTCGGGTCGCCAACTCGGCCGCCCTCGACGCGGCGGGCATCTCCTCGGACACTCCGAACCCGCACGGCGGCCGCATCGGGCGCGACCTCAACGGCTCGCCGAACGGCCTGCTCCTCGAGTCGGCGATGCGGCTCGTGGCCGACGTCCAGCCGGCGCCGAGCCTGGAGCGGCGCATCGAAGGCGTGCTCAAGGCGCAAGAGCTGCTGGTGTCGCGCGGCATCACCTCGGTCGGGGCCGCGGTGAACCGCGGCTTTGCCGACGACCTGCGGGCCTATGAGCGCCTGGCATGCGACGGCAGGCTGAGGGTCCGGATCAACGAGTTCCTCTCCTGGGAGCTGCTGGAGGCTGCCTCGGCGCTTGGGCTGCGCCGCGGCTTTGGCGGCCCGCTCGTGCGCACCGGGCCGGTCAAGGTCTTCGTCGACGGCGGGGCGGAACGCGTCGCCATGCGTTCGGGCGGCGGAGTCTGGCGTACGACGCCCGAGGAGCTGCGAGAGCTCGTTGGCCGGGCCACCGCCGCGGGCCTGCAGGTAGCCGCGCACGCGATCGGCGACGGCGCGATCGAAGCGATGTGCGATGCGGTAGAGGCGGCCGGCGGGGAGGGGATGCGCCACCGCGTGGAGCACTGCACGATCTGTCCGCCGGACCTCCAGGAACGCCTGGCCAGGCTGGGCATGGTCGCGGTGATGCAGCCCATGGCGGCGAGATTCGGCCGGATCGCGTCGACGATCTTCTTCCCGGTCCGCGACCGCACGCACCTTGCCCCGCACCGCGGACTCCTGCGCGCCGGTGTCCGGGTCGCGTTCAGCTCCGACCTCCCTGTCTCGCCCGATCCCAACCCCTGGCCTGGAATCCGCGTCGCGGTCGAGGACCAGGTCAGCGGGATCAGCCTGCTCGCCGCCCTGCGCGCCTACACCTCAGGTGGCGCCTACGCCAGCTTCGAAGAGAATCTCAAAGGCACGCTGGAGCCGGGCATGCTTGCCGACCTGCAGGTCTACAAGGGCGACCCACTCGACGCTGAGGAGGTCAGGTGGGACGACCTCCGCCCAAGAGCCGTTCTCCTGGGCGGAGTCAAAGTCTTCGGGACGCTCTAGGTCTCCGACATCCCGCCCATCTCGGGGCCGCCGCCCATCTCGGGCGTCATCGTCTCGGGCATCACCGGCATGGTCGTCTCGGTCGGTCGAGCCCGGCGCGTGGTGGTCCGCCGCCTCGTGGTGCCGGTCCGCGCCGTCGTGGTCCGGGCCGCCGAGGCGCGAGCGCTCACCTTGCGCCGCGCGCCGGTGGCCGCCTTCGCGGTCTTGGTCGCGGCCTTCTTCGTCTTGCTCGCGGCACGCCGCGTCGTGGTCACCGCGCGGCGCCGCGTCGAAGCCGCGCGCGAGCCGGTTCCGCGCACGACCTGGCGCGCCTGCTTGGTCAGGCCGTCGATCTTCTTGAGCACGCTGTTCACGTCCGCACGTGTGCTGGCCTTCTTGGCCTGCGACTGCAGCTGCTTGATCGCGGCGCGTGCCGTCTTGTCGGCGTCCTTGAGCCTTCGCTCGACCTGGCGTCGCAGGTCAGGTGGGACACGCTTCTCCGCCTCCCGCAGGGCCTGTCGCCCCGCGGTCACGGCGCGTCCGACCAGGTTCGATTGCCGGCTGGTGCGCTTTCGCTTTGCCATGCATCACCTCCACGAATGAAGCCGCGCGGAGCGCCCTGACGCACCGCGTTAAAATTGGGCCGCGCGTGATCGAGTCCACCTTATGACTCCAACAGGCCCCGAACGACACCTTATCAAGAAGTACGCGAACCGCAAGCTCTACGACACGCGCACGAGCCGGTACGTCACGCTCGACGCGATCGCCCAGCTCGTGCGTGATGGTCATGAGATCAAAGTCGTCGATCGCGACAACGGGAGCGACCTCACGCACGTGACCCTCTCCCAGATCGTGCTGTCCGAGGAGAAACGCGGGCCGACCCGCATCGTGGACGCGGGAGGCGAGATGCTGCACGACCGCGGGCAGGCGCTGCTCGACTACGTGCGGAAGACGCTCAACGTGCCGGGGGACATCCGCGACCAGGTGGAGCGCCGGCGCGAGGGCCTGGAGACCATGGCCGACGATGCGATCGAGCGCGCGCTGCAACGCCTGCGCATTCCGACCCGGCGTGACATCGACCGCATCAACGAACGGCTCGACCGGATCTCCGCCCAACTCAAGAAGAACGTCTCTAGGACTCCAGCGCGTAGACGAAAGGCTTCTCGCTGACGACGGAGCGGATCACGACCTCGTTTTCCACGCGATAGGTCGCTGAGCGCACACGGCGGTCGGCGCGCAGCTGCTGCGTCATGACGTCGGCCAGGTCGCCGAGCCGCGTCGCGTCGCCGATCGCGCTGATCTTCCACGGCGAGGCGACGACCACGCCGTCGATCGCCACGCCATTGCCGGTCTCCGACACCGGGATGCCGGTGACCACCCTGCGGTCGTTGACCTCGATCGCCTCGGCGCCCCCGGCGCCCAGGTTGTTCAAGGCGTCCTGCATGTCGAGCGCGGCCAGTCCGTTTGCGTCGATGACCATCACGATTCCGGGTCCTTTGACGGCGACCAGGCCTTCGACCGCCCGGAGATGGTTGATCTCGTCGGTGAGCGCCTGGTCGGCGGCGGCGCTCTGACCCGACGCCAGCGCCGCGCGGCGCTTCGTCAGGGTGGCTATCTCGGTGCTCAGCGAGTCGTTCGCCCTGTGCAGGTCATCGATGAGGAACGCGAGTGAGGTGGCGTCGACCCCGACCAGGCTGCGCTCCACCTCGGCCTGGCTGCGGATCTGGATCGTCGCCACCAGCGCCACCAGGAACGCGATCAGCCCCACGCTGATGCCGCGCATGCGGCCCGGCCCCCGGCGCGACGGCCTACGCCGGCTCGACATTCGGGATCTGCAGGCTGGAGTCGTAAGCCGGCAGCGCGACGTCGGGGCTTCCGGCAAAGTCCAGGCGAAGCTCGAACTGGACCTCGCGGGCGCGGACGTCGGGCAGCGCGGACGGATCGCCGAGCGAGTCCATCATCCGGTTGCGGTCTCCGACCGCGACCACGGTGATGGGCGAGGAGAGCGGCGGGCCCTGGTCGATGACTATCTGGCCCTCCGACCCGGAGAAGGCCGTCAGTGGCGTCAGACGCCGGCCGTTGACCGCGATCCCCTCGGCGCCGTGGCTCAGCAGGAGGTTGACGACGTCCTCCACGTCCTGGAAGTTGACCAGGTAGCCGCCCTGGCCGGCCGAATCGGGGCCGGCGATTCCGTTTCGCAGCACGACCTGGACTCCGGGGCCGTGCATCGCCGCCAGTCCGGCGTGCGCACGCAGGTCGGCGACCTGGTTGCGCAGGAACCTCGTGGCCTCCGACCGCGCCGCGGCATCCGACTCGAGCCCGTCGATGGCGGCGCGGAGGTCGGCGATCCGGCGCCGCGCGTCCGCGTTGGTGGTCTCCAGCTCCTGCACGCTGCGCAGCAGCGCCTGGTAGCGGGCGACCTGGTTCGACGGCGTCAGGAGCTGCGTGCGGATCTGGTCGGCGAGAACAAACCCGGTGGCCAGGGAGACGAGTGCGACGAGGGCCAGGCTGGCGAACCCGCGGGGCGACATCGCTTCCAATTCTCAGTTACCGGAGTTCGGGGAGTTACTATCGAGAGCCGTCACATGGCGGTCCAAACCCGCGCTTCCGCATTCGAGACCGCCCAGCGTCGCTTCGACGCCGCCGCCGATGTGATCGGCCTCTCCGACGACGCGCGCCGCGGCCTGCGCGAGGTCAAGCGGGAGCTCACCGTCCACTTCCCGGTGCGGCGCGACGACGGCTCGGTGCACGTCTTCACCGGCTGGCGCGTCCAGCACAACATCAGCCGCGGGCCGGCGAAGGGCGGGATCCGCTATCACCCCGACGTCACCCTCGACCTGGTCAAGGCGCTCGCCATGCTCATGACCTGGAAGTGCGCCGCGGTGGGGATCCCTTATGGCGGCTCCAAGGGTGCGGTCGCGGTCGACCCGCGCAAGCTGAGCCAGAGCGAGCTCGAGCACCTCACCCGGCGCTACGCCACCGAGATCGCGATCCTGATCGGCCCCGAGAAGGACATCCCGGCTCCCGATATGGGCACCAACCCGCAGGTCATGGCCTGGATCATGGACACGATCTCCATGCACCAGGGCCACTCCGTCACCGCCTCGGTCACCGGCAAGCCAGTCGACGTCGGAGGGTCGGAAGGGCGCGTCGAGGCGCCGGGCCGGGGCGCCACGTACCTCACCCTCGAGGCTCTGAAATACCTGCACATCGACGAGGAGACGCCGACGGTCGCCGTCCAGGGCTACGGTCAGGTCGGCCGCTCGGCGACCCGCCTCCTCTCGGAGGCCGGCCTGCAGGTCGTCGCCGTCAGCGACTCCCGGGGCGGCGTGTACAACCCCAAGGGACTCGACCTGGCCGCCCTCGAGGAGCACCGGCAGGTGCGCGGCGGGGTCGGCGGGTTCAAGAAGGCGGACGCGGTGACCAACGCCGAGCTGCTCGAGCTTCCGGTGACGGTCCTCGTCCCCGCCGCGGTCCAGGACCAGATCACCGAGCAGAATGCCGGCCGGGTCCGGGCGCGACTGATCACCGAGGGCGCCAACGCGGCCGTGTCACCGGAGGCGGACCCGATCCTCCACGAGCGTGGGATCTTCCTCGTCCCCGACATCCTCGCCAACTCCGGCGGCGTGATCGTCTCGTACTTCGAATGGGTCCAGGACCTGCAGGCCTTCTTCTGGGAGGAGGAGGAGATCAACACCAAGCTGCACCACGTGATCACGCGCGCGTTCTACGAGATCCTGCACACCTCGGTGAACAAGCGCGTGGACATGCGGGCGGCCGCCTACGCGCTGGCGGTGCAGCGCGTCGCCAACGCGACGACCGTCAGAGGGATCTACCCATAAGAGCGCGGGGGGATCAGGATCCCCCCGCGAAGCCCCCCTTTCCACCAGGACGCGCGGGAGACGCTTTGAATTGATTGGGGGACGCCCGGAGTAAATCCGGTGCTGCCGCTCCACTGGATTAGGAGGGCGGGGGATCAGGATCCCCCCGCGAAGCCCCCCTTTCCACAGGACGCCCGGGAGACGCTTTGGATTGATCGGGGGACGCCCGGAGTAAATCCGGGCTGCAGCTCCACTGGATTAGATTTGGGAGGCAATGCCTCCCCCGCACACGCCGAGTCGCGTCCTGATCACCGGCGTCTCCAATCCGCTGGGCGCAGAGGTCGCACGTCGCCTTGCCACCCAGGTGCCTCACCTGTTCGGCTGCGACACCGCGGATCCCGTCAGCGCCCTCGAGGATATGGACTTCGTCCACGCCGACACCCGGCTCTCGGTGATCGGCAAGCTCATCCGCCGGCTCCGCATCGACACCGTCGTCCACCTCGCGGTGTCCGTCGAGTCGGCGCGCGACGAGCGCGCCATTCACGAGACGGACGTGATCGGCACCATGAACGTGCTCGTCGGCTGTGCGGCGCCTTCCAGCTCGGTCCGCCGGCTCGTGGTCAAGTCGAACCACGCGATCTACGGCGCCGGACCGAACGACCCCTCATTCTTCGCCGAGGACGCCGTCAACTTCGAGAGGGCGGCGTCAGGGGTCACTCGCGACCTGCTCGAGATGGAGCAGCTGGTCGGCGAGTACGTCCTTCGCAACGAGACCTGCGTCACCGTGCTCAGGCTGGGCTCTCGCGTGGCCGAAGGCACCAGGCTGGCGCGCTATCTCTCGCTGCCGCTGGTGCCGACCTTTGCCGGTTTCGACCCAAGGCTGCAGCTCCTTCATGAGGATGACGCGGTCGAGGCGATCGTGCGCGGGACGCTCGAACATCACCCGGGAACCTTCAACGTCGCCGGCGACGGCGTCGTCCTGCTGAGCCAGGCGATCGGCATCATGGGCGGCGCGCCGGCGCCGATCCTGCCGCCTTATGGGCGCTGGTTCGCGAGGGTGGGCACAAGGTTGCTGGCGGGCGTCGATCTTCCCGCGCATCTCGCGGACATCCTGACCTACGGATCGGTCATGGACTGCAGCCGCCTGGGGCAGGCGTTTGGCTGGAAGCCGTCGCACAGCTCACGCGCGGCGATGGACGCGCTGGCGCGAGGCAAGCATGTCGAGCTCATCGAAGCGCCCTCGCCGCCGCAGGAGTACGAGCTCCAGGTCTACCTGCAGCAGCGCAGGCGTCGCGGACTCCTCCCCGTGCACGGCGAGGTGGCCCGCAGGTGATCGAGACCACGCGACACGCGAGGCGGCGCAACAGCCAGAAGGCGGAGATCGTGGCGCCTCGCGAGGGCTTTCGGCTGCCCACGCGGATCCGGCGCCTGCAGAGGCAAGCGCCGGTGTACGCGCTCCAGGCGGTGGGCATGCTGTCGCTTCGCCTTCGTGAGCTCACCGGCCGGGACGTCATCGACCTCAACCGCATCATGGAGGTCGTCCAGTTCGTCTACCAGCAGCGCGAGCTGGCTCGGCGCGGGCCGAACTACGCGGTCGACGACTTCGGCTTCGACCCGCAGTGGACCGAGTCCTTCATCCCCGTCTTCAAGGCCATCTATCGCGATTACTGGCGCGTCGAGACAACCGGGGTCGAGCATGTCCCGGCCACCGGCCGGGCGCTGCTCGTGGCCAACCACGCCGGCGTCCTTCCGTGGGACGGCACCATGATCAAGACCGCGGTCTTCACTGAGCATTCGAACCCCCGTCACGTGCGCGCCCTGGTGGCGAGCCAGTTCATGGGTATGCCCGCCATGAGCTGGTTTCTTCGCCGCACCGGGCAGGCTGTCGGCCATCCGGACGACACCCGCCGGCTGCTCGAGCGCGACGAGCTGGTGCTCGTCTTCCCGGAGGGCACGCGAGGCACGGGCAAGGGCTTCCACCATCGCTACCGCCTGCGCCGCTTCGGTCGCGGCGGCTTCGTGGCGACCGCGATCCGGGCGCGGGCTCCCATCGTCCCGATCTCGGTCGTCGGCTCCGAGGAGATCTATCCGATGGTCGGCGACCTGCAGCCGCTGGCGCGCGTGCTCGGGCTCCCCTACTTCCCCATCACCCCGTTCTGGCCGTGGCTTGGGCCGCTGGGCATGATCCCGCTCCCCAGCAAGTGGCGGATCCAGTTCCACGCGCCCATCGACGTTCGAGACCTCCCCGCCAAAGCCGCTGAAGACCAGCACTTCGTGATGGCGATGGCGGATGAGGTGCGCGACACGATCCAGAAGGGCATCTACGAGAACCTGAAGCTCCGGAGGGGCGTCTTTCTCTAACCAGGTGCGGCCGAAAACCCGGGGTGGCAATCGGCTGGTTGCGCGAAAAGACCGGCTGGGGTTAAGTTCTTTGAAGGTTCAGGCTGACCGGGGGTTCAACAGGGGGATTGAGATTGCTCAGGAAAGCTTTGTGGATCACGACGCTCTCCAGCGCCTTCGTGCTGGTCGTGTCGATGAATGGAGTGGCGGGCGTCACGGCGCCGGTCAGGGCGTCCGCGCTCGTGTCACCGCTCGCCGCGTGCGCCTCGCAGGACGCGGCGCAGATCGCGGTCACCGGCGGCCGCAACTTCCTCAACGCGGAGGTCGAGCCGACGCTGGCGATCTCAGGCAGCCACGCGATCGGGATGTGGCATGAGGACCGTTGGTCGAACGGGGGTGGCCACGGCATCGGCGTCGGTGTCTCCAGCGATGGCGGCTTGACGTGGGCCAACTCGACCATGCCGTGGGACGCCTGTGCACCCGGGACGCCGGCTTCTCTGGCCGGCTACCTCAGAAACTCCGACCCGTGGGTTTCCTACGGACCGGATGGCATCGCCTACGCGTCCGGACTTTCCTTCAACCTCGGCTACCCGGACTGGGCAAACACCGTGCCTGTGGCTCGCTCGACTGACAACGGCGCGACCTGGGATCACGCTCAGCCCATCCCAGGATCCGCGTTCACGCAGTTCGCGCAGAGCACGGACAAGAACTCGACCACCGCCGACCCGACCAAGAACGCCACGGCCTACACGGTGTGGGACACGCTGATCGAGCCGACGGACAACCCCGACGACAACCCGCACACGGCGTCGTACACGGGCCCCGCCTACTTCTCCAAGACCACCGACGGCGGTGTCACGTGGAGCCAGGCGAAGATCATCATCGACACCAAGGTCCGGCAGCAGACGATCGGCAACATCATCGTCGTCGACCCGACCAACGGCGACCTTTACAACTTCACCGACCTGATCGTCGCACCGAACACTCCGTTCCAGGGCACACGCAGCCAGGCCTTGCTGGCCTTCGTCAAGTCGACCGACGGCGGTGACACGTGGTCACAGCCAAAGGTCATTGCGCCCTTCAACAGCCTCGGCGTGATCGACCCCAACACAGGCGAGCGCCTTCGCGTCGGCGACGGCCTGGAGTCGGTCGCGGTCGACAGCAACGGAAAGATCTACGTCGTCTGGGAGAGCTCGACCCGCTACCAGAAGCAGCTCAAGCAGTCGAGCGGCGCCTGGGACGACGAGATCCTGATCACAACCTCCAGCAATGGAGGCGCCACGTGGAGCGCGCCTTCTGTCGTCGAGAAGCTCAGCAGCGGGCTGCCCACGTTCACTCCGACCGTGGCTGTCAACGGCGGTACGGTGGCGGTCACTTACTACGACGTCCGCAAGCTCACCGCCGGTCAGACGGCCAACCTGCCGACCGATTACTGGGTCAAGTACTCGACCGATGGTGGAGCGACCTTCGGCAGCGAGCAGCACCTCGCCGGCTCGTTCGACTCTCGCACGGCGCCGGTGGCGCGCGGATTCTTCCTCGGCGATTACGAGGGTCTCGCGCCGATGGGAAGCGGGTTCGCGGCGATGTTCGTGAAGACGAACTGCGACGCCACAGACTCCGCGGGCCAGGTCTTTCCGACCGGCGGCGCTTGCGCCCCCGCCCGCTCGACCGACCACCCGACGACGAACACCAACCCGACAGACTCGTTCTTTGTGACGTTCAGCCTCTGATCGACACGGGGCGGGCGCGCGAGCCCGCCCCTTCTTCTCACTCGATCACGGAGATCCGTTTGACGGGCTCCAGCTCTTCGACGATGTCGAGGGCGGTCGCCTGGCTGATCCAGTACTCGACGTCGCTAAGCGACGGCGCGCCGGCCAGGCCGATGGCCTCCAGGAGGCTCGCGTGGAGTGTCCTGGCGTCCTGAGCGCGCAGGTCCTTCATCGTCACGATGCCCAGGCGCCGCATCAGGGGAATCCAGCGGTCCATCCCCGACACCTCAAGCACGGTGCACTGGTGCACGAACTCGAGCAGGCGATTGGTGGTGATGCCTGTCCTCTTGGAGAGCCGATCGCGATCGATCGCCAGCGATCCGCGGTGGAGCAGCTGGTTGGTGTGGCGGATGCCGACGGCGCGCAGGCGGCGCACGTCATCGTCCGTGATCCCATGCAGGTACTCGAGCGTCCGGTACATCGGGGTCAAGGATAGTGCTCGGGTATAATTCGCCGAACCCGCCCCATTCCATTGGAGTAAACACACCCTGACTCAGACCGGACTGGAGACCAGAGGAGACGTCTTGGGGGTGGCGTCTGGCCTCGAGATCGGGATCGGAAGGCGCGCGCGACGCGCGTATGGCTTCGACGAGGTCGCCCTCGTTCCCGGCGGCGTGACCCTCAATCCAGACGAGGTCGACATCTCGTTCGCGATGGGCGAGTCCTTCACTCTGCCCCTGCCTTTCTGGGGCTCGGCGATGGACGGCGTGGTCGACGTGGAGTTTGCCATCGCGATGGGCAATCTGGGCGGGGTGGCGGTGCTCAACCTCGACGGCGTGCACACCCGCTACGAGGACTCGGCTCCGATCATCAGAAAGATCGCCGAGGCCGACAGGGCCACCGTCAACGATGTGCTGAAGGAGGCGTATCGCGAGCCGGTCAAGCCGCGACTGATCAGCGAGCGCATCAAGGCGATCAAGGCGGCAGGGGTTCCGTGCGCGGTCTCCACCGTGCCCGCCCGTGCCGGGGAACGAGCCGACGTGGTGCAGAAGGCCGGCGCCGACGTGTACCTCGTCCAGGGCACCGTGCTCACCGCGCGCCACTCGTCGCGCTCGTACCACCAGCTTGCCTTCGACGAGCTGGTCCGCGCCTGTGAGATACCGGTCGTGGTCGGCAACTGCGTGCAGTACGACACGGCGCTCGAGCTGATGGAGACGGGGATCGCCGGCATCCTGGTCGGCGTCGGACCCGGCGCGGCCTGCACCACCCGCGGCGTGCTCGGCGTCGGCGTGCCGCAGGTCACGGCGACCGCGGACGTCGCCGCCGCTCGCGACGAGCACATGCGCCGCGGCGGCATGCGGGTCGCGGTCATCACGGATGGCGGGATGCGCATCGGGGCGGACGTCTGCAAGGCATTCGCGGCGGGCGCGGACGCGGTCATGATCGGCACTCCTCTGGCCGGCGCACAGGAGTCGGCTTCGAAGGGCTTCAACTGGGGCATGGCGACCCCCGATCCCAACCTCCCCCGCGGGACGCGGATCCAGGTCGGCACCAAGGCGACGCTGCGCGAGATCCTGCTCGGTCCGGCGCGCGTCGACGACGGGACCCAGAACTTCGCCGGTGCGCTGCGCTCCGCGCTCGGCGTGTGCGGCGCCCGCGACATCGCCGAGTTCCAGCACGTCGAGATGGTGATCGCGCCCTCGATCGTTTCCGAAGGCAAGGTGTTCCAGCAGGCCCAGCACGTGGGGATGGGCAAGAGCTGAATACGACCGCCGCGGCCCGGCGGGATGAAGTGAAAGCCTCAACGCGTCAACAAACGATCCTCGTCCTCGATTTCGGGTCTCAGTTCAGCCAGCTGATCGCCCGCCGCGTCCGGGAGGCGAACGTCTACTGCGAGCTCGTGCCTGGCACGACGCCGTGGGCAGAGCTGAGGCAGCGCCACCCGGCGGGGCTGATCCTCAGCGGCGGCCCGTCCAGCGTCTACGACGCCGGCGCGCCCCAGGTCGACCCGGAAGCTCTGCGCGCGGGCGTGCCGGTCCTCGGCATCTGCTACGGGATGCAGCTCATCGCCCACCACCTCGGCGGCAAGGTCGATCCCGGCCACGCCCGCGAGTACGGCCCGGCGCTCCTGTCGGTCCGCGACCCGGCGGGAATCTTCCGGGGGCTAGTGGGCGAGCTCCCGGTCTGGATGAGCCATGGCGACCACGTGAGCGAGATGCCGCCTGGCTTCCAGCTCCTCGCCACCAGCGGCAACTCGCCGGTGGCCGCCTTCACCGACGGCCGCGGTATCTACGGCATCCAGTTCCACCCCGAGGTGGTCCACACGCCGAGCGGCCGCGAGGTCCTGCGGAACTTCCTCTTCAGCGTCTGCCACTGCACGCCGTCGTGGACGGCAGGATCCTTCATCGCCGAGGCGACGGAGAGCATCCGCGCCCAGGTCGGCGAAGGCCGCGTGATCTGCGCGCTGTCCGGCGGCGTCGACTCGGCGGTGGCGGCGACCCTCGTCCACCGCGCGGTCGGCGACCAGCTGACGTGCGTGTTCGTCAACAACGGCCTCCTTCGCAAAGAGGAGCCGGAGCGCGTGCTCGACGTGATGCACGGCAACCTCGACATGGACATCCGCTACGTCGACGCGACCGAGCGTTTCCTGGACGCGTTGCGCGGCGTGGTCGACCCGGAGCAGAAGCGCCGCATCGTCGGCCGCGAGTTCATCTCGGTGTTCGAGGCCGAGGCCGCGAGCCTGCGTCACATCGACTTCCTTGCCCAGGGCACGCTCTACCCCGACGTCATCGAATCGACCGCGCCCGACGTGGCCGCGACGGCGTCCAAGATCAAGACTCACCACAACGTCGGCGGCCTGCCTCCCGGCCTGCGCTTCCAGCTCATCGAGCCCCTGCGCTTTCTGTTCAAGGACGAGGTCCGCGCGGTCGGCCTGGAGCTCGGCATGCCAGATGAGATGGTCTATCGCCAACCCTTCCCGGGGCCGGGCCTCTCCATCCGCTGCCTGGGTGAGGTCACGGGGGAGCGCCTGGAGATCCTGCGCAACGCGGACTGGGTCGTGGTCGACGAGATCAAGCGCAACGGGCTCTACCGCCAGGTGTGGCAGTCGTTCGCGGTCCTCACGCCGCTCGAGACCGTGGGCGTGATGGGCGACTACCGCACCTACGCGAATGTCGTAGCGGTGCGCGTCGTGACCAGCGAGGACGCGATGACCGCGGACTGGGCGCGAGTGCCGTACGAGGTCCTCGCGCGGATCAGCAACCGTATCGTCAACGAGGTCAAAGGCGTGAACCGCGTGGTGTTCGACATCACGAGCAAGCCGCCCGGCACCATCGAGTGGGAGTAGCCCAACCCTCGGATAGTCCGGACTATCACCCACTCCGGACGTCGGGCATGCGGTGTTAGTCCGGACCAACGCGGAAAATTAGCCCGGCGTTGAAAGTCCTCGTCGTCGGATCCGGCGCTCGCGAGCACGCTCTTGTCTGGAAGTGCGTGCAGTCGGACCTCGTCGAGCGCGTGTACTGCGCCCCCGGCAACGGCGGCACCGGAGGGATGGCGCGCAACGTCGGGATCGGGGCGGCGGACGTCGTCGGTCTCGTCAAGTTCGCCAAACGCGAGCGCCTCGGCCTGGTCGTGCTTGGCCCGGAGGCGGCGGTGGACGCCGGGGTGGGCGATGCGCTGCGGCACGCCGGCTTCAACGTCCTCGGACCCGACCGGGGCGCGGGACGCATCGAGTCGAGCAAGTCTTTCGCCAAGGCCCTGATGCGGCGCGCCCGCATTCCGACCGCGGACTTCGAGGTGTTCACCCAACCCGCGCCGGCCAAGGCATGGGCACGCGAGCGCGATGGGCAGGTCGCGGTCAAAGCCGACGGCCTGGCGCGGGGCAAAGGCGTGATCGTCTGCGCGAGCGTCGACGAGTCCGACGCCGCGATCGACGCGATGCTCGTCGAGGAGCGTTTCGGGCGGAGCGGAAAGAAGGTCGTCGTCGAGGAACGCCTCGAGGGTCCGGAGCTCTCGGTCCTGGCCATGAGCGACGGCGCAGAGGTCATTCCCCTGGTTCCCGCGCGCGACTACAAACGAGCCCTCGACGGTGACCGGGGCGCCAACACCGGCGGCATGGGCGCGTACTCACCGCCCATGGGCGTCGATGACGCGCTCGTGCGTGAGGTCGTCGATTGCGTCATCCGGCCCGCGGTCCAGGAGCTCGCCGCCGCGGGCGATCCATTCCGGGGCGTGCTCTACGCGGGGCTCATGCTCACCGCCGGCGGTCTCCGGGCGCTCGAGTTCAACGCCCGGTTCGGGGACCCGGAGGCCCAGGTGGTGCTGCCGCGCCTGCAGAGCGACTTCGTCGCGCTTGCTCTGGCGGCGGCCAAAGGCGGGCTCGCCGCACATCCCGACATGCGCTGGGACACGCGCGCATGCGTCGGCGTCGTGGTCGCTTCGGGCCACTACCCGGACGACGCCGCGATGACCTTCGGCCACCGCATCCGGGGCCTGACCGAGATCCCCGCCGGCACCCTCATCTTCCACGCGGGCACCAGGTACGAGCCTGGCGTGGGACTGGTCACGGATGGCGGCCGGGTCGTCACGTCGGTCGCCCTGGGCGAGACGGTCGCCGAGGCACGCGAGAAGGCCTTCGCCGGGGCCCGGCAGGTACGATTCGAAGGGGCTTTCTTCAGGTCAGATATCGCTGAGGAGGCGGTTTAGTGGATCCAGTCGTCGGCGTCATCCTCGGCTCGAAGTCAGACCTGCCGCTCATGGAGTCCTGCGTCGAAGTTCTCGACGATCTCGGTTTGACGCACGAGGTGAAGGTCTGCTCAGCCCACAGAAACCCGCGTGGCGTCATGGAGTGGGCGACGAGCGCGCGGTCGCGAGGGCTGAAAGTCGTCATCGCCGCCGCGGGCGGCGCGGCGCACCTCCCCGGCGTCGTCGCGGCCTGGACCGACCTGCCGGTGATCGGCGTCCCGGTCCCGACCCAGCACCTGCAGGGCGTCGACTCGCTTTACTCGATCGTCCAGATGCCTGCGGGAGTGCCGGTGGCGACGGTAGCCATCGGCGAAGCGGGCGCGAAGAACGCCGCCTGGCTGGCGGCGCGGATCATCGGCCTGCAGGACAGCGAGGTCGAGCAGCGCCACGGCGAGAGGCGCGCCGCCATGGCCACAGAGGCGCGGGGGGATCAGGATCCCCCCGCGGACCCCCCTCTCGGCGCAACGCTGGGCGACGGGCGCTTGAGGCGCGGGGACGGCCGGAGTGAATCCGGCCTACGCGCAACGTAGAGCCAGTGGCCAGGAAGAAAGCCCGCGTCCGCCTGATCGACACCACATTCCGCGACGCCCAGCAGTCGCTGCTTGGCGGCTACCTCCGCACGGAGGAGATCCTGCCGATCGCGGCCAAGATGGACTCCATCGGCTTCGCTGCCATGGAGGCTTTCGGCGGGGCGACCTTCGAGGCGCAGCTGCTCATGCGCCAGGACCCGTGGGAGCTCCTGCGCAAGCTGAACAAAGCGACCCCGAACACACCCATCCAGGCCCTGATCCGCGGCCAGAACCTCGTCTCCAAGCGGAACTTCGCCGACGACGCCGTCGAGCTCTTCATCAAGCACGCGGCGAAGTCGGGAGTCGACGTCTTTCGTGTCTTCGACCCGCTGAACGACCTCCGCAACATGGAGGCGCCCATCGCTTCCGCCCTCAAAGCCAGAAAGAAGGTGCAGGGCGCCTTGAGCTATGCGATTTCGCCCGCGCACAACGTCGAGCTGTGGGGCTCGCTGGCCAAGGGGCTCGTGAACATGGGCTGCCAGGAGATCGTCATCAAGGACACCTCAGGGCTGCTGAGCCCGCAGGCCACGTGGGAGCTCGTCACCGCGCTCAAGCACGTGGTGAAGGTGCCGATCGACGTGCACTCGCACTGCTCGAGCGGGATGGCTCCGATGGCGTACATGGCGGCCGTGGAGGCCGGCGCCGAGGTCCTCGACGTCGCCATCTCGCCGTTGGCGTGGGGCGCGTCGCAGCCCGCCGCGGAGAGCGTGGTGGCGGCGCTCGAAGGCGGCGAGTACGACACCGGGCTCGACCTCAACAGGATGTGGGAGGTCCAGCAGGACGTGGAGGAGCTGAAGTCTCGCCACATCGAGCACCTGAACCCTGTCGCCGACCGCATCGACGCCAGCATCCTGCGCTACCACATGCCCGGCCTGATGCTCGAGGACATCCACCACCAGCTCGCCGCACACGACGCGGCAGGCCGGCTGAACGAGGTGCTGGACGAGGCCAACCACGTGCGCCGCCACATCGGCTATCCGCCGCTGGTCGCGCCCATCCGGCAGATGATCGCCGCCCAGGCCGTCTACAACATCCTCGGGGGTGAGAGGTACGCGACGGTGACGCAGGAGCTGAAGGACTACCTGCACGGCATGTACGGGCGTCCGCCCGGGCCGGTCGATCCGGAGCTGCGCCGCCTCGTCATCGGCCGGGACGAACCGATCACCATCCGGCCCGCCGATCTTCTCGAGCCCCAGGTCGACGGCGCGCGGCAGCAGGTCAAGAAATCGGGGCACGATCCGAGCGACGACGCGGTGCTGATCCAGCTGATGTTTCCAGGCCTGGCCGCCGACTACATGCGCGGCCCTCAGCCGGCGAGCCGTGACGGCGACCGGCCCGCGCCCGCTGCATCCATCCCGGCGGCCGAGAACCCGATCCCGCCTCCGCCGCCCGCCCCGGAACCACCGCCGTCAGCGCCGGCCGCCCCTTCGGCCGAGTTCGAGGTCGAGGTCGAGGGCGAGGTGTTCAAGGTCAGGGTCAGCGGCGCCAGCCTCGCCGTCCTGCCCGCGCCCGCGTCGCAAGCTCCGGGCGGCGACGCGGCCCACGCCCCGCCGAAGGTCACCGAAGGCACCGTGCTCGCGCCCATGCAAGGTCTGATCGTCAAGATCCCGGTCACGGCCGGCGAGGACGTGAAGCTGGGTGACGTGGTCGCGGTGCTCGAGGCGATGAAGATGCAGAACGACATCGTGACCACGGTTGCCGGCAGGGTGAGCGCGATCTATGTCAAGGAAGGCCAGGTCGTGACGCCGAACCAGCCGCTGCTCGCGATCGCTTGAAGAAGAAGCTCTTCAACAAGGTTCTGATCGCCAATCGTGGCGAGATCGCGATCCGCGTCATGCGCGCGTGCCGCGAGCTCGGCATCCCGACTGCGGCCGTCTACTCGGATGCCGACCGGAGCGCGATCCACGTCCGCTACGCGGACGAGGCGCACCACATCGGCGGCGCTGCGCCCACCGATTCTTACCTGCAGCTCGAAAGAATCATCAAGACCGCTCATGACTGCGGCGCCGACGCCATCCATCCGGGGTATGGATTTCTGGCCGAGAAGGCGGCCTTCCCCGACGCGTGCGACGCGGCCGGGATCAAGTTCATCGGTCCGCCCGGCTCGGCGATGCGTGTTCTCGGCTCCAAGCTTGCCGCCCGCGAGCTGGCGGCAAGGCATGGCGTCCCGGTGACGCCGGGCAGCGGGGCGATCGATCCGGGCAACGCGCTCGAAGAGGCGCGCAAGATCGGCTTCCCGGTCATGCTCAAGCCGTCGGGCGGCGGGGGCGGCATCGGCATGAGAGTCGTCGAATCGGAGGCGCAGCTTGCGGCTGCCATCGAAAGCACCACCCAGGCCGCGCGTTCAGCGTTCGGCGATCCCACCGTCTACCTCGAGCGATTCGTTCGCAAGCCCAGGCACATCGAGATCCAGGTCATCTGCGACAGCCACGGCAACGCGGTCCACCTCGGCGAGCGCGAGTGCTCCATCCAGCGCCGGCACCAAAAGGTCATGGAAGAGACTCCCTCACCTGCGCTGACCGCCGAGATCCGGGCCGCGATGGGCGATGCGGCGATCCGTGCCGCCGGCGCCGCGGGCTACGTCAACGCGGGCACGGTGGAGTTCATCTTCAGCGACGGCGAGTTCTACTTCCTCGAGGTCAACGCCCGGCTGCAGGTCGAGCATCCGATCACCGAGGCGGTGACCGGCATCGACCTGGTCAAAGAGCAGATCCGGGTCGCGGCGGGGCACGAGCTCGGCTTCAGGCAGCACGACCTGACGTGGAACGGCCACGCGATCGAGATGCGCATCAACGCGGAAGATCCTGTCCGCAAGTTCATCCCGAACCCGAGGCGCATCTCGCGCTGGGTTGCTCCGGCCGGTCCGGGCGTCCGAGTCGACTCGGGTTTTGGTCCCGGCTCGGATGTGCCTCCGAACTACGACTCGCTCGTCGCCAAGCTGATCGTGCATGCGAGCGACCGCGCCGAAGCGATCGCGCGCGCCGGTCGCGCCCTGCGCGAGTTCGTGGTCGTCGGCCCGGCGACCACGATCCCCTATCACCGCGCGATCCTGGAGAACCCCGACTTCCGCGCGGGCAACCTGAGCACACGGTTCATCGAGGATCACCCGGAGCTCATCGAGCAGGCGAAGAAGTTCGCCGCGGACCAGTCGCCGTTCGACTACGGGCCGGATCCGCGGCACGTGGCGGCCGCCGCCGCCGCCGTCGCTTCGGTGGTGCGCCAATAGCAAGGCTCGCGCACCCTGAGGGCGGCCGGCCGTTCGCGGTCGCAGGCACCAATGCGCGCGGCACGTCGGGAAGCTTCGAATTACGCGACGACGTGATCCGATTTCCCGACGGCGCCGAGGCCCTCTACACGGTGGTCCAGAACCCGGACTCGGCGTTTGTCGTGCCGTACTTCGACGACCACGACACCATGCTCGTGCGGCAGTGGCGACACGCGTGGGACATCTCGTCCTGGGAGGTGCCCGCCGGCACGTTTGACGATGGTGAGGACGCGCTCGAGTGCGCTCGCCGCGAACTTGCCGAGGAGACCGGCCTGGTCGCCGAGCGCTACACCTCGCTGGGCGTCGTCCACGGCGCCGCCTTCCTGACCGGGCGTGCGCACCTTTTCCTGGCCCAGGGCCTGACCGAGAGGGCCCGAAGTCCGGAGACCTACGAGCAGGACATGGAGGTGCTGCGCCTGCCGTTCACCGAGGCGCTGAACGCGGCGCTTGAGGGCCAGATCGTTCACTCGGGCTCGGTGACCGCCCTGTGCCGCGCGGCGCGCGCCCTCGGGCTCCTCTAACTTCCTCTAGGGGGCCGGGGCGGGCGCGGGCGTCACGACCTCGCGGTGGCCGCCGTGCTTCTTGTCGGCCGGCCCGACCAGGTCCAGGTCGTACTCGGCGCCGACGTGCTGGCCGAGGACGTCGCGGACCGAGGTCAGCACGACCAGCCTGTAGGAAGCGCCCCGTTTGAGGCCCAGGCCGCTCAACGTGACCGTCCTGCCCGTGTACGTGACGGCGGCGTCCACCTGCTTGCCCTTCGAATCGACGAGGTAGACGCCGTCGGTCACGGTCCCGGGATCCAGGTCGCTGTCGAACGTCACCTTGACGACGTCCGGCTCGACGTCGACGCTGACGACCTCGGCGCCCTTGCCCAGGTCACGTCGCGCGCCGGCGGTGGCCTGGTCGATGACGAACTGCTTGCCCGTCGTATCGCGCACGAGGGTCAACGTCTCTTCGTACTCGCTGACGTCGATCTTCTCGTGGGAGAGGACCAGGCGGACCACGAAGCGCGCGGAGTCGGGATCGGTGGCCGTGATCTCCTGGGTGAGGACGTAGTAGCGCGAGAAGGTCGGGTCGCCGGTGACGAGAAGGCTCAGGCCGCCGCTCGTGTAGGCCTTCTTGCCGCTGTCGCTCAGGTAGGTGCCGGCGTTGTCTGCGTCGCCATCGAGGCGCGCCTTCATGAACGAGTCGACGGACGCCCTCGCCTGGTCGAGCGCCGTGGGTTGGGGTGGCAGGGACGGCGCAGTCGCCGTCCACAGCGCGCCGCCGCGCGCGAACACGAACGAGGTGCCGTTCGGCGCCCAGACCGGCGTGCGGTAGGTCCCGTTGCTCAGCCTGGTCAGGTTCGACCCATCGGGGCGGACCTGGTAGAGAGCGGTGTCGCCGCCGAGCAGGATCGCATCCTGCGCCGACCAGCTCGCGTCCCCACGAGGCAGGGTGGCCTGGGTCACGCCCTGCGTGTCGGCCACGATCACCTGGTCGTTGGTCGCGAAGAGCAGGAGGCGCCCGTTGGGCGACCAGCCTGCGAACGAGGCGTTGGCCTGCCCGAGCTGGATGCTCTTGCCGCCCGCGAGGTCGAGGACGAAGAGCGCGTCGTCCTGCCGGTAGACGACGTGCTCGCCGTCGGGTGCGATCGAGACCGCGGCGACCGCACCCGTCGCGGGAAGCGCGGCCACCTGGTGGGTCGACCCGTCGTCGCCCTGGGTGTCGATCTCGCCCGCCGTCGCCCACAGGGGCTTGCTGCCCGCCCATGCGACAAGCGTTGGCGGGGCCGTCGGGGCGATCTCGGCGGTCTGGCCGGAGGCGAAGGTGAGGATCTCGATCTTGCCGCCGCGGATGTAGGCAAGACTGTCGCCGGAAGGCGAGATCGAAAGCGCGGTGACCCCGTCCGGAGAGATCACGGTCACGGCGCCGCCGTTGGCCGGCACGACCTTGAGCGCGCCGTTGGCGTCGATCAGGTAGAAGGTCGAGGAGTCGGCCGACCACTGGCCGTTCGCGGCGCCGGCCCCGCCCAGCGACGTGAGCTGCCTCTCGCCAAGCACGTTCGATGGCGTCGGGCGAGGCGTCGCGGGGGAGGGCGTCGCAGCCGGTGGCTGGGTGACGAAGGTGATCGTCTGGGCCGCCGCCAACCTCTTGCCCGTCGCCGTCTTGGCGCTCGGGCCGATCGTCACGTGGTACTGCGTGTTGGGCGCGAGGTTGCCGCTGGCCGGCTGGACCGCGAGGGTGTTCGACTCCCAGGAGAAGGTGACCGTCGTCGCAGGCGTGATCTGCACCGCGCGCTCCGTCGACTGATGGTCCATCGGCTGGTTGAACGAGACGAGGATCGGCTGCTGCAGGGCGACGCTGCGGTTGCCGTCGACGTTGCCGTGGATCACGACCTTGTCGAGGCCACCCGTGGGCTGCTGCGCCGTCCAGAGAACGACCGACGCGATCAGCAGCAACCCCGCGGCGGCGCCCGCCCAGGCCAGCCCGGGAGGCGCGAAGGCGCGGCGCCACCAGCCCTGGCGCCGCTCGCTCATCGACCACGCTTCCTTCATCAGCTGGCGGCGCAGCCCGGTCCGGAAGGCGTCGTCGAGCGGCGGTTCGGAGACCTGCGCGGAGCTCAGCGTCGACGCGATGCGCCGGAGGTCGTCCTCCTGCAGGATGTCGTCGAGCTCGGGGTCGTGGTACGCGTTCACTCGACCGGCCTCAGGCTCGAGGCTTCGTCCCGCAACCGGGTCACCCCGCGGTGGATAAGGAGCTTCACCGCACCTGGCGACTTGCTCATGGCGACGGCGATGTCCTCGATCTTCATGTCTTCCTGGAACTTGAGGACCAGGGCGGTCCGCTGCTGGTGCGGCAGCGCTTCGACGAGAGCCCAGATGCGGCGCACCTCATCGCGGTGGGCGGCGAGGTCCTCGAGCGCGGGGCCCGCGACGGAGAGATCGTGGAAGTCGTCGAGGGACTGGGCGGGGCGCAGCGTCCGATAGCGATCGGCGATCGCGTTGACCGCGATCTGGTATAGCCAGGCAGCAAAAGGCCGCCCCGTGTCCTGGTAACGGGGCATTGCCTTCAGGGCCTTCATGAAGACCTCCGAAGTGACGTCCTCTGCCGCGGTTTGCTCCCTCACTCTTGAATACACGAATCGATATATCTGCTGAAAGTGCCGGTCGTAGAGCGCACCAAACTGGCGTGGGTCACGCTTGGCAAGGTCAACGAGCTCTCGCTCGTCGGCGCGTGACACGTCGCTCACCGGCCGTTCAGCCTGTGCCGACTCAAACGGGCGGCCTGCGAACGTGGTTACGAGTTCGATGAGACACCGCGGGCATCGGGAATTCTCGATTATCAAGCCCGCCGCTTGACAGTGCCCTCCTCAGGTCGATGGCCACCAAATCTTGGGCCCGCGCGCAGGGCGGTAACAAGATCTAGAGCAGCCGGTGGCCGATATAATTCCAGCGGACCCCGACCATTGACTGGGAATCGCCCTTCTTGATCGAGCGATACTCGCCGCCCGCCATGCGGGCGGTCTGGTCAGACCAGCACAAATTCGAGCTCTGGCTGCGCATCGAGATCCTTGCCTGCGAGGCCTGGGCGGCGCTGGACCGGATTCCCGCCTCGGCGCTGCCGAAGATCCGCAAGGCCACGTTTGACCCTGTCAAGATCGCCGAGGTCGAATCCCGCGTCGGCCATGACGTGATCGCGTTTCTGACCGTCGTCGGCGAGTCGATAGGCCAGCCCGAGGCGCGGTACGTCCACCTGGGAATGACCAGCCAGGACCTCAACGACACGGCGATGGCGGTCCAGATGGCCGAATCGGCACGACTCATCGGTCACGAGCTGGCCAAGCTGCGCGAGGCGGCGGCCGGCCTGGCGATCGAGCACCGCCGCACGCTGATGGCCGGGCGCACCCACGGCATCGTCGCCGAGCCGATCACCTTCGGCTTCAAGGTCGCCGGCTGGGTGGCCGAGCTCGACCGCTCGATCGCGCGCCTGGAGCAGGCCGCCGACGACGCGGCGGTCGGGCGCGTCAGCGGAGCCGTCGGGACGCACGCGACGATCGATCCGCGCGTCGAGGAGCACGTCTGCCGCGAGGTCGGCCTCAAGGTCGACACGGTCTCGACGCAGGTCGTGGCGCGCGACCGTCACTCGGCCTTCATGTCGGCGCTGGCGATCGTCGCCGGCACGCTGGAGCGCATCGCGACGGAGATCAGGCACCTGCAGCGAAGCGAGATCAGCGAGGTCTTCGAACCGTTTGGCAAAGAGCAGAAGGGAAGCTCCGCCATGCCCCACAAGCGCAACCCGGTCCTCACTGAGCGCGTGTGCGGCCTCGCGCGGGTCGTGCGCGGTCACCTGGTGACTGCGCTCGAGAACGCGGCCCTGTGGCACGAGCGCGACATCAGCCACTCGTCGGCGGAGCGGGTCATCTTCCCGGACGCGTGCGCGGCCGTCGACTTCATGGCCCTCGAGATGAACAAGGTCCTGCGCGGGCTGGAGGTGCGCCCCGAGCGCATGCTCGCCAACCTCGGGTTCGCGGGGGGTGTCGTCTTCTCGCAGCGCGTGCTGCTGGCGCTGGTCGAAAGCGGCATGTCGCGCGAAGACGCCTACACGATCGTCCAGAAGGCGGCCATGCGGGCGATGGATGGTTCGGGTCTCGGGTTCAGGGCTCTCCTCGAGAGGGACGGAGAGGTGCAGAAGCGCATCGGCGGCCGCCTGGACAAGGTGTTCGACCCATGGGCCGGCCTGGAGCACACCGACCTCGCCTACGAGCGGCTGGGCCTGGGAGTTGCGAGAACTTGATCGCCGGACCTGCTGTCACCGACACCGAGCTTCCGCTCAAGCTTTTCGCGCGCGGCAAGGTGCGCGACACCTACGAGCTCAACGACAAAGAGCTCCTGATGGTCGCCACCGACCGCCTCTCGGCGTTCGACCACGTGCTGCCGAACGGGATTCCCGACCGCGGCAAGGTCCTGACGCAGCTGTCCATCTTCTGGTTCTCGCAGACGGACACGTTCCAGCCGAACCACCTGATCTCGGGCATGGTCCCCGACCTGCCCGCCATCCTGAAAGCCTTCCGGGAGGAGCTCGCCGGGCGCTTCATGATCGTGCGCAAGGCCAAGCGCATCGATTTCGAGTGCGTGGTGCGCGGATACCTCGCGGGAAGCGCGTGGAAGGAATACGAGGAGTCGCAGACGCTCGCCGGGGAAAAGATGCCCCCTGGACTGATGCAGAGCCAGAAGCTCGAGTACCCCCTCTTCTCGCCGGCGACCAAGGCCGAGTCGGGCCACGACGAGAACATCACCTTCGAGCACATGCAGAAGGAGCTGGGCGAAGAGCTGGCGAAGAGGCTGCGCGACGCGAGCTTCGAGCTGTACAGGTACGCATCCGAGTTCGCGGCGCGTCGCGGCCTGATCCTGGCGGACACGAAATTCGAGTTCGGCCAGATCGGCGACGACGTCATCCTGATCGACGAGGTTCTGACACCCGACAGCTCGCGCTACTGGGACGTCGCCACCTATCGCGTGGGCACGTCACCCGAGTCGTACGACAAGCAGTTCGTGCGCGACTGGCTGACCAGGTCGGGCTGGGACAAGGAGTCCGATCCGCCGCGGCTTCCCGAGGACGTCGTCGCCCAGACGCGGCTGCGCTACCTGACCGCGTACCAGCGGCTGGTCGGCAAGCCGCTGTTCCCGCGCAAGCCGAGGAACGAACCGTGATCCGGGCCCGCGTTATCGTGACGCCCAAGCCAGTCGTCAACGACCCGCAGGGACTCACGGTGAAGCAGGGCCTGGCGTCGCTCGGCTTCAGCGAGGTTTCAGACGTCCGCGTCGGCAAGTACATCGAGGTCAACATGGACACCTCCAGCGAGCGCGAAGCGCGCGAGCGCGTGGAAGCGATGTGCCGTCAGCTCCTCGCCAACCACGTGATCGAAGACTTTCGGTTCGACCTCGAACCGGAGCGGAAACCCCGGTGAAGTTCGGGGTCGTGGTCTTCCCCGGCACCTGGTCCGACCGCGACTGCGGTTGGGTCATCGACCAGGTGTTGGGCCAGGAGGTCACCTATCTCTGGCACAAGGACCCTGACCTCAAAGGCTGCGACTGCGTGATCCTGCCCGGCGGCTTTGCCTACGGCGACCACCTGCGCACGGGCGCCATCGCGCGCTTCGCGCCGGTCATGGACAAGGTCGGCGAGTTCGCGGATCGCGGCGGACTGGTCTGGGGCGTCTGCAATGGATTCCAGGTCCTGTGCGAGGCGGGGCTCCTGCCAGGCGCGCTCATCCGCAACGCGTCTCTCGAGTTCCGGTGCGAGTGGACCGGGCTGCTGGTCGAGCGCACCGACCTCCCCTACACCTCGCAATGCGAAGAGCGTGAGGTGCTGCGCATGCCGATCGCCCATGGCGAGGGCAGCTACTTCGCCGATCCCGCGACCCTGTCTCGCCTGGAGCAGCGAGGCCAGGTCGTCTTCCGATACTGCGATGAGAATGGACGGGTGATCCCGAGCGCCAATCCCAACGGCTCGCTGCACAACATCGCCGGCATCGTCAACGCTCGCGGCAACGTGCTCGGCATGATGCCGCACCCCGAGCGGTGCTCGGAGGCGGAGCTCGGCGGGACTGACGGGCTGAAACTGTTCCGCTCGGTGGCGGAATCCGCGATGAAGGTCCTGGTCTCTTGAGCATCAAGTCCGTGGACGAGCGCAAGCTCCGCGAGGTTGCGCTCACCCCGGATGAGTACCGGGTGATCCTCGAGCAGCTGAAGCGAGCCCCCAACGAGGTCGAGCTCGGGATGCTCGGCGTGCTCTGGTCGGAGCACTGCTCCTACAAGAGCTCCAAGGCGTTGCTGCGCCGCCTGCCGTCGACCGGGCCTGGCGTCCTGCAGGGGCCCGGAGAGAACGCTGGGGCGGTCGACATCGGCGAGGGCTGGGCGGCCGTCTTCAAGATCGAGTCGCACAACCATCCCTCCGCCATCGAGCCCTACCAGGGCGCCGCGACCGGTGTCGGCGGCATCATCCGCGACGTCATCGCGATGGGCGCGCGGCCCATCGCGCTCCTCGACTCGCTCCGCTTCGGCCCCCTGCCGGAATCGAGCCGTCATTTCGAGGGCGTGGTCGCGGGCATCGGAGGTTACGGGAACTGCATCGGCATCCCGACTGTCGGCGGCGAGGTCTACTTCGAGGACTGCTACGCGAACAACCCGCTCGTCAACGCGATGTGCGTCGGCATCGTGCGCAAAGACCAGCTCATGCGCGCACGCGCCGAAGGCGCGGGCAACAGCCTGCTGCTGGTGGGGGCGGACACCGGTCGGGACGGCATCCATGGAGCGTCGTTCGCCTCGCTCGAGCTGGACGAGAACAGCTCCGAGCGGCGGCCGGCGGTCCAGGTGGGCAACCCGTTCCTCGAGAAGTGCCTGCTCGAGGCGTGCATGGATCTCGCGCACACCGACGCCGTGGTCGCGATCCAGGACCTCGGTGCGGCCGGGCTGACCTCGGCGGTCGCCGAGTGCGCGGGCCGCTCGCAGGGCGCCGGCGCCAGGATCGACGTCTCGCTGGTGCCTCGGCGAGAGCGCGGCATGACCCCGTACGACGTGATGCTTTCCGAGTCGCAGGAGCGGATGCTGGTCGTCGTGCGGCGCGGCCGCGAGCGGGAGGTCGAGAGCATCTTCGAAGCCTGGGACCTCACCTCCGCCGTGATCGGCGAGGTGACCGACGACGGCCAGCTGACTGTCCTCGACGGCGAGGACGAAGTGGCGCGCATCCCGGTGGCTCTCCTGACCGAAGGCGCGCCGATGCGCCGCCTGGTCGGCTTTGCGCCCGAGCCTCCGTACGGCCTCGAGGTCGACGAGCTGCCGCCGCTGGTCGACCCGGGCGCGACCCTCCTGCGCCTGCTGGCGAGTCCCAATCTGAGCAGCCGGCGCGGCGTCTTCCGGCGCTACGACCACATGGTCGGCGACTCGACGGTGGTCGCTCCGGGCGGTGACGCGGCCATGCTCCGCCTCAAGGGCACGCGCCTCGGCCTGGCCGTCACCACCGATTGCAACGCGCGCTACTGCCACCTGGACCCGCACCTCGGCGCGCAGCTCGCCGTCGCCGAGGCGGCGCGGAACATCATCGCCACCGGCGCCCGGCCGCTGGCGGTCACCGACTGCCTGAACTTCGCCAACCCGGACCGACCGGAGGTGTACTGGGAGCTCGAGGAGGCGGTCGCCGGTCTCGCCTACGCGTGCCGTACGCTCGAGCTGCCGGTGGTGAGCGGCAATGTCAGCCTCTACAACGACTCCAACGGCGAATCGCCCATCTACCCCACGCCCGTGGTCGGCATGGTGGGCGTGATCGACGACTACGGCAAGCGACTCGGCGCCGGCCTTCGCGTCGAGGGCGACTTCGTGCTCCTCATCGGGTCGAGCCACAACGACCTGGGCGGCAGCGAGTACCTGAAGGTCGAGCACGGTCACGTCGCGGGCCGGCCGCCGGGGCTCGATCTCACGCGCGAGAAGGCCGTGAACCGCCTCATGCTGCTGGCCGCGCAGAGCGGATACCTGCACTCGGCGCACGACTGCGCCGACGGCGGGATGCTCGTCGCGCTGGCCGAGTGCTGCCTGCTGGGCGGCATGGGCGTTCGGTGTCCGGCCTTGCGACCTGAGCCTCCCCTCCGGCTCGACGCCGCGTTCTTCGGCGAGTCGCCGAGCCGCTACATCGTGAGCGTGCCCTCACGCGCGATGCCGGAGATGCAGTCGCTGGCCCGTCGGCACAACGTGGAGTTGTCGCTGCTCGGCCTCGCCGGCGGCGAACTCATCGAGTTCGAGGGCCAGCTGAGGCTTTCGCTCGCCGAGGTCCGCGCGGCCTGGGAATCCATGGTGACCTCCTAAGCCATGTGTGGGGTGTTCGGCATCTGCGCCACCCACGGGGTCGACGTCGCGAACCTGACCTACTTCGGCCTGTTCGCGCTCCAGCACCGCGGCCAGGAATCGGCCGGGATCGCGGTCTCCGACGGATCCACGGTGCGGGTCCACCGCGACATGGGCCTGGTGGCGCAGGTGTTTTCGGCCGCGGAGCTGAAGCACCTGGGCGAGGGTTCGATCATCGCGCTCGGCCACACGCGTTACTCGACCACAGGGTCGAGCCGGGCGGAGAACGCCCACCCGCTGCCCTTCCACCACCCCACCCTGGGCCCGGGCGCGATCGCGCACAACGGGAATCTCCTCAACGCTGAGTCGCTGCGCGCGCAGCTCTCGGAGAGCGGCGTGGTCTTTGAGACCGCCCTCGACACCGAGGTCATGGCGCGCCTGATCGAGAACACGCACGGCCGGACCTGGGAGGAGGTGATCCGCAAGACGTTCGCGCGGATCGTCGGCGCGTACTCATGCGGCGTGATCACGCCCAACCAGCTCATCGCGCTGCGCGATCCATTTGGGTTCCGCCCCCTGTGCATCGGCTACATCCCGCTCCCGGGACAGCCCGCGCACGTGATCGCCTCCGAGACGTGCGCACTGGACACGGTGCACGCGAAGTTCGTCCGTGAGGTCCAGCCGGGCGAGATGGTGATCATGGACGAGCACGGCGTGCACAGCGTCGGCTTCCAGACTTCGAGCAAACACGCGATGTGCGTCTTCGAGTTCATCTACTTCGCAAGGCCGGACTCGATCCTCAAGAACTGCGAGCTGGAGGACGCCCGCATCCGGATGGGCCACGAGCTCGCCAGGGAGGCGCCGGTCAAGGCCGATATGGTGGTCGCGTTCCCTGACTCGGGCACCCCGGCGGCGATCGGCTACGCGGAAGCGTCGGGCATTCCCTTCCGCGAGGCCATGATGAAGAGCCGCTACATCAACCGCACCTTCATCCAACCCGACCAATCGCTGCGCGAGGCCGGCGTCATGCTGAAGCTCAACCCACTGCCGCGATCGATCAAGGGCAAGCGCATCATCGCGGTCGACGACTCGATCGTCCGCGGCACGACCTCGCGGCGCATCATCGAGCGCCTGCGCGCGGCGGGCGCCAGCGAGATCCACATGCGCATCTCGAGCCCGCCCATGCGCTATCCCTGCTTCATGGGCGTGGACATCGGCTCCACCAAGGAGCTGATCGCGGCCGGCCGGTCGGTCGACGAGATCCGCAAGCAGATCGGGGCCGACTCACTGCACTACCTCTCCATCCCAGGCCTCATCCGAGCCATCGGGCGGGGCACGGCGCAGGGGTTCTGCCGGGCGTGCTTCGACGGCTCGTACCCTGTCCCGGTGCCGCAGCAATTGGAGATGGACAAGATGCAGTTCGAAGCCCCAAAGCCGCAGCTAACCAAGGTGTGAACGAGGAACGAATCTCGTACGCCGCCGCCGGCGTCGACATCGAGGCTTACGAGCGGGTGCTCGAGCGAGTCAAGCCGCTGATCGCGGCCACCCACGGCCAGGAGGTCGCGGGCGGCGTGGGTCCGTTCGCCGGGCTGTACGCGCTGCCGGGAGGCGGTCATCTCGCAGCGAGCGCCGATGGGGTGGGGACCAAGATCAAAGTCGCCATCGCCGCGGGCAGGCATCGCGGCATCGGCGTCGACATCGTCAACCACTGCGTGAACGACGTCGCGACGGCCGGTGCCCGACCGCTTTTCTTCCTGGACTACTTCGCCACCGGCCGCCTCGACGCCGGCGTCTTTACGCAGCTGGTCGAGGGCATGACCGCGGCGTGTCGCGATGCGGGGTGCGCCCTGCTGGGAGGGGAGACGGCCGAGATGCCCGGCGTGTATGCGCTCGGCGACTACGACCTGGCGGGGTTCATCGTCGGGCTTGTCGAGCCAGGCGCCCGCCGTGCGGAGATCGAGCCGGGCGACGTGCTGCTCGGCCTTGCTTCGAGTGGGCTGCACACCAACGGCTACTCCCTGGCGCGCAAGGTCTTCGAGGGCGTTTCGATTCAAGGCGCCCTGGCCGACGAGCTGCTGGCCACGCACGTGTCCTACCTGGATGACCTGCGGCGGATCCGCTGGAAAGGCGCGGCCCACATCACCGGCGGCGGGATTCCAGGCAACCTGCCGCGGTGCCTTCCCGCGTCGGCCGGCGCGCGGCTGGACAGCGCGGCCTGGAAGGTGCCGCCGATCTTCGAAAGGATCCGCAGCCGGGGTCGCGTCTCGGACGACGAGATGTGGAGAACGTTCAACATGGGCCTCGGGATGATCCTGGTGGTCGAGGCGAAGGACGTGCCGAACGGAGCGGTGGTGGTGGGCGAGGTCGTCAAGCACGACAGCGATGAGCGGGTGAAGATCCTCTGAGGCTGGGAGTCTGCGTTTCCGGCGAGGGGACGAACCTTCGCAACCTGGTGCAGCTTGGCTTCGAGGTGGTGGCCGTCGCCACCAACCGGCCGCCCTGCGGCGCCGCCGCGTTCGCGCGCGAACGCCGAATCCCGTTGGGCGAGCTGCCACAGAAAGCCTTCGACTCGGTCGAGGCGCGCGACGCTGCGATGCGTGATTTCTTCCTGAGTCATGGCGTGGAGCTCGTCGTCGATGCCGGCTACGACCGCATCCATACGCCTCCGTTCCTGGATGCATTCGAGAATCGGATCCTCAACGTGCATCCCTCGCTGCTGCCCGAGTTTGCGGGCGGCATGGACGCGATCGAGCAGGCGCTGGCGAGCGGCGCGACCCGAACCGGCGCCACCGTGCACATCGTGACGGCCGACCTGGACGCCGGCCCCATCCTGCTGCAGGAGGCGGTGCCCATCCTCGAACGCGATACGGTGGAGACTCTGCGCCAGCGAGTGCACGAGGCCGAGCATCGAATCCTTCCCGCGGGCATCAGGTTGATGGAGGCGCGTGTTGCCAACAGCTCTGCTGTCGGTTAGCGACAAATCGGGTCTCGCGGCCTTCGCGCGTGGCCTCAAGCGGCTCGGCTATGACCTGTTTGCCACCGGGAGCACGCTGCAAACACTTCAGGACGCCGTGGTCGACGTGCGGCCGGTCAGCGACCTGACCGGATTCCCAGAGATCCTGGACGGCCGCGTCAAGACGCTCCATCCCGGCGTGCACGCCGGCATCCTGGCCAGGCGCGACACGCCCGAGCACGTCGAGGCGCTGGCCGAGCGCGGCCTTCGCCAGATCGACCTCGTGTGCTGCAACCTCTACCCGTTCGTCGACACCGTGCTGCGGCCGGACGTCAGGTTCGAGGACGCAATCGAGCAGATCGACATCGGCGGGCCCGCGATGATCCGAGCCGCGGCGAAGAACCATGAGTCGGTCGTCGTCGTCGTGAGGCCGCAGCGCTACTCGGAGGTCCTCGGAGCGCTCAACGAGGGCACGCTCGACCTCGAGGCTCGGCGTCGCCTGGCCGCGGAGGCGTTTGCGCACACCTCGGCCTACGATGCGTGGATCGCGGCGTACATGAGACGCCAGGTGGGCAACGGCTACCCGCCCGAGATCACCATCGCCGGCCTGCTTGCGGAACCGCTGAAGTACGGCGAGAACGACCACCAGAAGGCGGCCTTCTACCGCCTGGGCCCAGACCCGGGCGGCATCGGCGGCGCGCTGCAAGTGCAGGGTGGGACGCCCGGCTTCAACAACCTGCAGGACGCGTCGGCGGCCTTCCAGCTCGTCATGGACTTCGAGCGGCCGGCGGTGGCGATCGTCAAGCACATGAACCCGTGCGGGCTGGCCACCGCCGAAGAGTTGGCCACTGCCTACCGGATGGCCTACGAGTGCGACAGGGTGTCCGCGTTCGGCGGCATCGTCGCCGCGAACCGGCCGCTCGACCGGGCCACCGCCGAATTGATCGTGCAGATCGTGACCCACGTCGTCGTCGCGCCCGACGTGCTCGAAGAGTCGCGCGACGTTCTGGCGCGGCGCAAGAACATGGTCGTGCTCGCCGCTCAGGCGCCACGCGCCGGCATGTTCGACTACGACGTGCGCTCGGTGCCGGGCGGATTCCTGGTCCAGGACTGGGACCGGGGGCGTTTCGACCGCGCGTCCACCAGGACGGTCACGCAGCGTGCCCCGACCGACGAGGAGTGGGAGCAGCTTGGCTACGCGTGGACTGCCGTCAAGCACGTGAAGTCGAATGCGATCGTGCTGTTCAAGGACGGGGCGGCGGTGGGCGTGGGTGCGGGCCAGATGTCACGCGTGGAGGCCGTGCAGCTTGCGGTCCAGCGCGCCGGCGACCGCGCGCGGGGCGCCGTCATGGCGTCGGACGCGTTCTTCCCATTCCCCGATGGCCTCGAGCTGGGCGTCCGCGCCGGGGTCACCGCCGTGATCCAGCCGGGTGGCTCGCTGAAGGACGCCGACGTGATCGCGGCCGCGGACGCCGCCGGGATCGCCATGGTCACCACGGGGCGGCGCCACTTCAAGCATTGATGTCGCGCCGGTTCGGAGAAGAAGGGCGTGAGCTGTCGTACGGCAGCTACCTCAAGATCCCCGAGCTCCTGCAGTTGCAGCAGGGACTCAGCCAGGAGCACGACGAGCTCCTCTTCATCGTCGCGCACCAGGCTTACGAGCTGTGGTTCAAGGTCGTCCTCTTCGAGCTGGAGGCCGCCCGCGAACGCATCGACGCCGACGACATCTTCTTCGCCCGCCATCACCTGCACCGCGTGCACGTCATCGAAAGGCTTCTCGTCGAGCAGATCGACGTGCTCGAGACGATGTCCCCGCAGGACTTCCTGGCCTTTCGCTCGAAGCTGGCGCCCGCGAGCGGCTTTCAGTCCGTGCAGTTTCGGGAGATCGAGTTCCTCTCCGGCCTCAAAGAGCCTAAGTACGTGGCGCGGCTGGAGGGAACGCCGGAGGAGATGTCGCGCCTGCGCAAGAGGCTCGAGGAACCGACCCTCGACGATGCCTTTCGAGACCTGGTCCGCCGTCGAGGCTCGCCGACGCTGCCCGACATCTTCCGCGATCGCGAGCGCCACGGCGACCTGTTCGACCTCTGCGAGGGGTTGCTCAACCACGACGAGACATTTGCTCACTGGCGCGCGCGCCACGTGCTGATGGTCGAGCGGCAGATCGGAAGCAAGACCGGCACCGGCGGCAGCAGTGGCGCGCAGTATCTTCGGACCACGCTCGGCAAGCGGTTCTACCCCGAGCTCTGGGAGGTGCGCTCGCAGCTGTGAAGGAGGAGTCCCTGTTTCCGGGGGAGCGGTCGGAGCACCACATGAAGAAGACGCGCGCGTCCGCGCCGCGGGTCACGTGCGGCTCTTGCCGGAAGTTCGACGGCACCGCATGGTGCCGGCACTGGAACTTCCACACCACCCCCGAATCGCCGCCCTGCCGCTTCTACACTGCGCTGCGGAGTGAATAAACCGCGAGTGCAGGCTGTCGCGGGGAATCTCCGATGACCCCGGCCGAGGCGCGCGCCACGTTTCCCGTCCTCGAGAGGTGCGCCTACCTCAACGCGGGCTCGGTGGGGCCGCTCTCGCGGCGCACGTTCGAGGCCATGCGGAGCGCCGAGACGCTGGCGCTCGAAAGAGGACGCGCGGGGGCAAGCGTCTGGGAGGGCGCGGCCGCGATGGAGGCGAGGCTTCGCGCGAGCATCGCGGCGCTGATCGCGGTCTCGGCGGAGCAGGTGCTCTTGACGTCCTCGACGACCGAAGGCTGCAACCTGGTGGTGACCGGCCTCCGCCTCGGCCCGGGCGACGAGGTCGTGACCACGAACGCGGAGCACCCCGGACTGCTGATGCCGCTCCTGGCCTCCGGCGCGACCGTCAAGCAGGCTCGCGTGATGGAGCGGCCGCCGGGCGAGGCCCTGGCCGCGATCCTGGAGGAGGTCACGCCGCAAACGCGCTTGATCGCCCTCTCCCACGTGCTGTGGCTCAACGGCCAGGTGCTGCCCCTGGCCGAGATCAAGCAGGCGACCCGCCTGCCCCTCCTGGTCGATGGCGCCCAATCGGTGGGCGCCATCCCGGTCGACGCCTCGGTGGCGGACTGGTACACAGTCTCCGGGCAGAAGTGGCTGTGCGGCCCTGAGACGACGGGCGCGCTCTACGTCAAAGACCACGCGGGGCTGCGGCCGCAGATCCAGAGCTACGCCGCGTCGGCGCGCAAAGACGCGAGCCGGCTGGGCCTGGTGCACCTCGGAAGCAACGCGCTCGCGGGGTTGCTGGCCGCCGTCGAGGACGTTCCAGGGTGGGGATTCGAGCGCGCCGCGGCCCTGGTCAGGCACTGCCGAGAGGCGCTGCTCGCCGCCGGCGCTGAGCTCCGTACCGCGGAGGGCCAGGGCACCCTGATCTCGTTCCGGGTCCCTGGCGATCCGGAACAGGTGGTCAAGGGCGCGGAGGCTGCGGGCATCGTCATCCGCCACCTCCCGGACGGTTGGTTGCGGGCGTCCGTCGGCTGGTGGAACGACGAGGCGGACGTCGCCCGCCTCGTCGACCATCTCCGCGTCGCGCTCTAGGCAGCCTCGACTTCGGCCTGCTCGAGCTGGGCAGGAGCGCGTTCGGACCGGATGCGTGAACGACTCGGCCGAAGCACCGCCAGCACGACCGAGAGCCCCGCGGCCACGCTGCCGGCGGCCAGCAGGAACGCGAGCTCATAGCCGCCCGTGAGTGCGGCCTGGAGCGATTGACCCTGGGCCACGAGGGCCTGGGCGTGGTCGGTGGCGATGGTTCCCACCGCCGCGAGTCCCAGCGCAGCGCCCACCTGCATGACCTGGTTGCTGAAGCCCGACGCCAGTCCGGCGTCGACGATGGGCACCTCTGACATCGAGATCGTCAGCAGAGGCAGGAACGACAGGCCGCCACCAAGCCCGAGCAGGGTGTAGCCCGCCAGGAGCACCGGGAAGTAAGCCGTCTGCTCGTTGGCCATCGCGAACAGCGCCAGCGCGCCGATGATCGCCGGCATGCCGGCGAGAAGGAGGGTGCGAGGACCGAAGCGCGCCATCAGGCGCGCGGTGATCCCCGTCGACAGGACGCCGAGCGTGGCGGTCATCGGCAGGAACGCCAGGCCGGTCTCCAGGGCTCCGAAGCCGTGGATGAGCTGCAGGTAGAGCACGCCGACGAAGAAGCTCGACGAGATGCCGGTGAACAGAAGGGCGCGCACTGCGGTGGCGGTCGTCAGCGACCTGATCCGCAGCACCCGGACCGGCATGATCGGATTGGCGATGCGGAGCTCGAGACCGGCGAAAAGGGCGAGCAGCGCGCCGGCCGCGCCTCCGAATCCCAACGTGTGGGACGAGGTCCAACCGTAATCGGCGGCGGTCACGATGCCGTAGACGCCGAGCATCAAAGCGACCGTGAGCAGCAGGGCGCCGAGGAAGTCGACACCGCCGGCCAGGCCGAGGCCCTCGTTCTCCACGATGAGCCAGGCGCCCAGGGCGAAGGTCACCACGCCGATCGGCAGGTTGATGAAGAAGATCCAGTGCCAGTTGACCAGCTGGGTCAGCAGGCCGCCGGCCAGCAGGCCGAACGAGCCGCCCCCGGCGATGACCAGAGTGAACACGCTCATCGCCTGGGCGCGCTCGGCAGGCCTCTGGAACTCGGCGACGATGATCGCCATGACCACGCCGGCCGACAGCGATGCCCCCAGACCCTGCAGGAACCGGCCGACGATCAGGTTCTCCGCAGCGGGGGCCAGGCCGGTGCCGACGGAAGCCACGGTGAAGAGGAAGACGCCGGCGAGAAAGACCTTGCGCCGCCCGATCAGGTCGCCCACGCGCCCGGCCAGGAGAAGGAAGCTGCCGAAACCGATGAGGTACGCGTTGACCACCCAGGTCAGGTCGGCCTGGCTGAACCGCAGGTCGCGCTGAATGTAGGGCAGGGCCACGTTCACGATCGTGGCGTCGACCATGATCATCAGCTGTCCGAGGCACACCACGACCAGGGCGATCCAGCGTCTCAAATTCGAGCTCATAAGACCCTCCACGAAACCAACCGACTGTAGGATGATCACTATAACAGGAGCATCATGATCCTTATTGCATGGATTATCTGGAAGATGGGAACATTAATAGTTGGTGATAGAATCGATGAACGTGAAGGACGGCGAGCGCTCGACTGAGCGAGGGCTCGTTTCGCTCGTGACGCAGCTCTCCAAGGCCCTACATCGGCGCTCCACCGATGAGCTGCTCGGCATGCGCCTCAAGGCCTACATGGCCGTCGGCCACCTGCGTGACCATCCCGGCACGACGCAGCAGGAGCTCGAGACCGGGCTCTTGCTGGATGCCAACACCGTCGTGTTGATCCTCAACGAGCTGGAGACGGCCCAGTTCGTGGTGCGACGGCGAGACCCCCAGGACCGCCGCCGGCACATCGTCGAGCTGACGGCTGCCGGCCGGCGCGCCCTGGACCGTGCGGACAGAGCCCGCGAAGGGCTCGAGGAGGGGATCCTGGCGCCGCTGTCAGCCGAAGAGCGGAAGACTCTCCGCAGGCTCATCGAGCGGGTGCTCGACGGGATGCTCCAGGAGAGCCGGGCCTAACTCAGCTCCTCTTCAACTCCGCCATTCTTGCCTGTCCGCCATTCTTGCCCGAACGGCGGACTCCCAGCTCGCCGGGACGACCACTCGTGCCCGAATGGCGGAGAGAAAAGGTGCCCGCCCTTCTAGTTCAGGCGCTCGAGGATCATCGCCATGCCCTGGCCGCCGCCGACGCACATCGTCTCGAGCCCGTAGGTCTTGTCCTTCTCGTCAAGGCCGTTGAGCAGGGTGCACAGGATGCGGGCGCCGGTCATCCCAAAGGGGTGGCCCAGCGCGATCGCCCCGCCGTGCGGGTTCAGCTTGTCCCCGAACGGGTCGATGCCGATCCCGCGCGCGGATGGGATGACCTGGGCGGCGAAGGCCTCGTTGATCTCGACGATGTCGATGTCGTCGATGGTCATCTTTGCCCGCTTCAGAGCCTGCCGGGAGGCGTCGATCGGACCGAGGCCCATGAACTCCGGCTCCAGCGCCGACAGTCCCGTCGCCACCACGCGCGCGATCGGCTTGATGCCCAGCTCCTTGGCCTTCCGCTCTGACATCACCAGCACGGCCGCCGCCCCATCGTTCAGGGGACACGCGTTGCCGGCCGTCACCGTGCCGTTCTCGCGGAACACCGGCTGCAGCGCCGCCAGCACCTCCATGGTCGTGCCGGGCCGCGGGCCGTCGTCCTTGGCGAACGTCTGGCCGTTGGGCAGGGGCACGGGGATGATCTCGCGATCGAAGAAGCCGTCGTCCCGAGCCTTCACCGCGGCGGCCTGGCTCTTGACGGCGTACCGGTCCTGCTCCTCGCGGGTGATCTTCTCCCTCTGCGCCACGTTCTCGGCGGTCTCACCCATCTTGATGTAGATGTCCGGGTACTCCTCGGTGTTGCCGCGGACGAGCTTGGTGTTGTAGGTGTCGGGGGCGTCCGGATACCCGCTGCCATAGCGAGAGACGCATTCGACGCCGACCGACAGGAACACATCGCCTTCGCCGGCCTCGATGGCGTGCGCCGCCATGCGAGTCGTCATCAGAGACGACGAGCAGTAACGGTTCACGGTCACGCCGGGGACGTCGATGCGCGCCAGGATGGAGACCACGCGGCCGATGTTGTGGCCCTGCTCGCCGCCGGGAAGGCCGCAGCCGCAGATGAGGTCTTCGATCTGGGTCGGGTCCAGCTGCGGAACCTTGTCGAGGACTTTCGTCACGACGTGCGCGGCCAGGTCGTCGGGTCGGACGTCGACGAGGGATCCCTTGCGGGCGCGGCCGATCGGAGAGCGGCCGTAGGCGACGATCACTGCATCGGTCATGCGACGGTTATACGCCGTCAGGGCTCTCTGGCGGAGATCACGTACAGGTAGACGCCGAGCAGCGCCAGTCCCGCCAGCCCGAAAGCGGCGAGAGCGCCGATGCTGAATGACCCCAGGACGACGACCATGAGCATCAGCATCGGTAGATACAGGTATCCGACCATCGCGAACAACGTCCGCCGTTCGAGCATCCGGTGCCGCTGGCTTTCGAAGATCTGCTCGCGGGGGAGCCGCTCGTTCGGGTCGAGCGGGTGGAAGATCGAGTACATGCTCCTCCGTTCGAGGCTGCGAAGGTCCCTTAACTCAAGGCGGCGGCGCATGGCTCCTAAGGCACAGTTTAGGAGCGGACGAGCAAGGCTTCTCGCGTGAACAGGCGCAGGGCGGCGTAGAAGCACACCCCGCCTGTCGCCAGGAGGCTGGCCGTAGTCACCGCGAGAGCGCTCCACGAGATGGTGCTGTGGACGATCGCGTCGCGCAGCACGAGCACCGCGTTGAGGATCGGGATCAGGTAGTAGCCCAGGCTCGGGTTGAAGTCCGGGATGAACAGGACGATCGACGCCGGGAAGATCGTGATGAAGTACAGGGGCGTCGCGTACGCCTGGCCCTGGCGGAAGCTTCGGGCCAGGGTTCCCAGCGTGATGGTCACCGCGCTGAAGGAGGTGGCAAGCAGGATCGCCAGCCAGGTCATGACGAGCGCGGCGAGCGGGCTGAGCGCGATGTGCTCGCTTCGCCCTCCAGTGATGCCGAAGGAGATCTGGCTCAAAGCGATGAGCATCGAGCCGATCGAGGCGAGCGCCGCGGCCAGGCTGATGGTGCTTACGGCGAGAACCTTGCCGATCAGCACCTGCCCGCGCGACGCCGGCGTGAGGAGGAGGCTCTCCAGCGTCTTGCGCTCCCGCTCCCCGGCTGAGCTGTCCAGCGCGGCTGAGAGCCCGCCGGTCAGACACATCGTGATCAGGATGTAGGGCAGGAAGAAGCCGAGGAACGAGTTGCTGGCCGCCTGCGCCGGCGAGGTCAGGGGGTGGACCGTCAGGGGAAGCGGGTTGAGGATCGAAGGATCGACGCCTTTCTCCTGCAGCGAGGCAGCGATCCTGGCCGCGTCGTACCGGCTCAGGATCGTCTGGAACCGGATGTCGGCGATCTGCGCGCTCTGGCGCGCGGGGTCGTAGTACTCGTCGACGCTGGAGGGGCTGAAGACCAGGCCGAGGTCGACCTTTTGCCTGGCCGCGGCAGCCGGATCGTCGACGCGCTCGAGCTTGAGCGAGGTCGCGCTGAACAGGATGTCCAGGCCGGCCGGGACGTCGCCCGAGTACCCGACCGTGTAGGTCTGCGACGCCGTCCTGACCGAGACCTGCGAGATGACGAACAGCACGACCGGGCTGGCAAACGCGGCCAGCGCGATCGCCGTCAGCGTGCGCCGGTCGCGGAGGATCTCGCGCAGCTCCTTCAGGAAGACGATCGCCACGTCTCTCACGAGGCCGCTTCGACCAGGGAGAGAAACGAATCCTCGAGCTCGCGGTGGCTGCCGCGGACCTCGGCGGTGGTCCCGCCGGCCACGACGCGGCCCTGGTGGATGATGGTCACCCGGTCGCACAGCCGCTCGGCGTCGTGCAGCACGTGCGTGGAGAAGATCACGCACTTGCCGCGACCTCTCGACTCGACCATGAAGTCCCGGATCTCCCGCGATGCGAGGACGTCCAGGTTCGAGGTCGGCTCGTCGAACATGAGGACGGGCGGGTCGTGAACGATGGCCCGGGCGATCGCGACCTTCTGCTTCTGGCCTGAGGAAAGGCTTTCCGCCCGTTGTCGCGCGAACGAACCCATGTCGAGACGCTCGATCACGGCGTCCACCCTGCGGCGCAGTTCACCATCGAGCACCCCGCTGAGCTCGGCGAAGTACGCGATGTTCTCGCGTGCGGAAAGGCGCGGGTAGACGCCGATCTCGGCGGTCACCACACCGACCCGACGCCTCACCTCCTGCGGCGCGCTGCGCGTGTCGAAACCGAGGACCTCGACCGACCCGGCGTCCGGCGCCAGAAGCGTGCAGATGATGCGCAGGGTCGTGGTCTTGCCGGCTCCGTTGGGACCGAGGAGCCCGAAGATCTCCCCGGATTGCGCTTCGAACGAGATGCCGCGCAGCACTCTGGTCGGTCCGAGCGACTTCTCCAGGCGGTCGACCCTGACCGCCGCTCCTGTCACTTCTTCTTGGTCGTGGCTCGCCTGGTCGGAGTCTTCGCCTTCGTCGCTGTGGCGGTCGCTTTCACCGTCCGCCTGGCCGGCGCCCGCCTGGTCTTGACCGGTGGTTTCGATTCAGCCGGCGCCTCGACCTGGGCGGGCGCTTCGACCGGAGCCGGTTCGTCCGCCGCGACGCCGATCGTGCTGGAGAGAGTCCGGTGGCAGGTCTCGCAGGTCACGATCGTGCGCACCAGGGTGCCGAGCTGGTGGGCTTCGGAACGCAGGTTGCGGGGCCGCCCGCAGAACGAGCAGAAGCCGGTCTCGACGGTGACGTTGACGTGTCCTGGGCGCCGGTTCATACGGCGAGACAGGTTACCGGTTGGTGCTAAACTCTCGCGAGCTCGCCTTTAAGTCCTGGCCTGAGAGCCAGGGAAGGAGTTTTTTCGTGGCTGTTACGACCAAGCTGCGCCACGTCATCGAAAGCCAGCAGTTTTCGAGATCGCTTCTGGAAGATCTCTTCGCTCGCGCTGAAGAGATCAAGCGCGAACCCCACCACTTCATCGGCCGCCTCGCCGGCCAGGTCATGGCCGCTCTCTTCTACGAGCCGTCCACCCGTACGCGACTCTCTTTCGAGGCCGCGATGCTGCGTCTCGGCGGCCAGACGATGGGCACCGACAACGCACGCGAGTTCTCGTCCGCCGCCAAAGGCGAGACGCTCGAGGACTCCATCCGCATCGTCAGCGGCTACGCCGACGTCATCGTCCTCCGCCACAACGAAGAGGGGGCTGCCAGGCGGGCGGCCGCGGTGTCGTCGGTGTCGATCATCAACGCGGGCGATGGACCCGGGCAGCATCCGACCCAGGCGCTGCTCGATCTGTACACGATCCGCGACGAGCTCGGCCGCATCGACGGCGTGCGCGTGGCGATGGTGGGCGACCTCGCCAACGGCCGCACCGTGCGCTCCCTGACCTACCTGCTGAGCAAGTTCAAGGACATCAAAGTCTGGTTCGTCGCGCCACCCCAGGTCGCCATGCGCGACGACCTCAAGGCGCACCTCGACGAGCACCACGTGCCGTGGACCGAGACCCAGGACCTGGATTCGGTCCTGCCGGAGGTCGACGTCGTCTACATGACGCGGATCCAGAAGGAGCGCTTTGCCGATCTTGAGTCTTACAACGCCGTGAAGGGCGTGTACCGGATCGACGAACGCTCGATGGAGCTCATGCGCAAGTACGCGATCCTCATGCACCCGCTGCCGCGGGTGGACGAGATCTCAGCAGAGGTCGACACCGATCCGCGCTCCGCCTACTTCCGCCAGGCCCGTAACGGACTCCACGTGCGGATGGCGCTCCTCGACCGGTTGCTCACTTGAGCATCGCGGAGGGCCGTCTCAAGGCCACGGTCATGGACACTGACCAGGTTCGGCGTTCGCTGTCGCGAATCGCGCACGAGATCGTCGAGCGCAACCGTGGCGTCACGGACGTGGTGCTCGTCGGCATCGTCAGCAAGGGCGATGTGCTCGCGCAGCGCCTGGCCGCCATCCTCTCGACCCTCGAAACTGGGACGGTCCCTTACGGCCGTCTCGACGTGACCAGGCATCGGGACGACCTCCACCTCCGACCGCCCGGCGGTCATCGCCCGGACAGCCGGCTGCCGGACATCGGCGGCAAGGTGGTGGTCCTGGTCGACGACGTCATCCACCACGGGCGCACGGCGCGAGCCGCGATGGACGCCCTTATGGACTTCGGCCGGCCCCGCGCGATCCAGCTGGCGGTGCTCGTCGACCGTGGCCATCGCGAGCTGCCGATCCGGCCCGACTACGTCGGCAAGAACGTGCCGACCGCCGAGGGTGAGCGCGTCGAGGTCCTGGTCTTCGAGGAAGACGGCCTCGACGGGGCGGTGATCGTTGCCGGCTGACCGGCCTTTCGCGGTGCTCGTCCTCGAAGACGGACGAGCGTTTGTCGGCGAGGCCCTCGGCGCCGGTGTGGTCGGTGAGGGGGAGGTCGTCTTCAACACGGCGATGACCGGATACCAGGAAGTGCTGACGGATCCCTCCTACGCCGGCCAGATGGTCTGCATGACCTATCCGCTCCAGGGCAACTACGGAGTCCGCGATGCGGACGCGGAGTCGGCGCGGCCGTGGGCGCGGGCGCTCATCGTGCGCTGGGCGTGTCCATCGCCGAGCCACCATTCGAGTGAGGCGTCGCTCGACGAGTACCTGCGCCGCTGGAACGTGCCTGGGATCGCCGGCATCGACACACGTGCGTTGACCCGCCACATCCGCACCCACGGCGCGCTGCGCGCGGTGCTCGTGCACGAGGACCAGGCGCCGTCACCCGCGCGGCTGGCCGAGCTCGGGGTCGCCGCCGGTCGAGTGACGCCCCTGGCCGAGCAGGACCTGGTCGCCCAGACGTCTCGCACGTCGAGCGAGGAGTGGCTCGACCGCATGCCCGCAGAGCTGCGCTCCGGGCGGGGCGGCGGCGGCGACGGTTTGCTCGTCGCCGTCGTCGACTACGGCGTGAAGCGCAACATCCTGCGCTCGCTCCGCGAGCGGGGCTGCGAGGTGGTCGTGCTGCCGCACACGGCGACGTGGGCCGACATCAGGGCGACCGGCGCCGGCGGCCTCGTCCTTGCCAACGGCCCTGGCGACCCGGCGGTCCTCGACGGGCCGGTCGAGCTGGCTCGCGAGGCGCTCGGCCAGATCCCGCTGTTCGGCATCTGCCTGGGCCACCAGGTGATGGGCCGGGCCGCGGGCGCGACCACCTCGCGCCTGCCGTACGGCCACCACGGCGCCAACCACCCGGTCAAAGACCTCGACACGGGCCGCGTGCACATCACGAGCCAGAACCACGAGTTCCAGGTCGACGCGGCCTCGATCCCGGCCGGCGACTTCTACGTCTCGCAGAGAAACCTGAACGACGGCTCGGTCGAGGGTCTCGGCCACCGCGCGCTGCCGGCGTTCAGCGTCCAGTACCACCCCGAGGGCTGCCCGGGGCCGCAGGACAACCAGCACCTCTACGACCGCTTTCTCGACATGGTCCGCAGCCGTGCGCCCGTAGCGCGCGCGGTGGCGGGGATGAAGGAACAGCCGCGCCCCCGCAAGGTCCTGATCCTCGGCTCGGGCCCGATCGTCATCGGCCAAGCGGCGGAGTTCGACTACGCGGGCACGCAGGCGTGCAAGGCGCTGCGCGAGGAAGGCATCGAAACGGTGCTCGTCAACTCGAACCCGGCGACGATCATGACCGACGAAGAGGTGGCTGACCGCGTCTACCTCGAGCCGCTGACCGTGGACGCGCTGGAGCGGATCATCGAGCGTGAGCGGCCGGACGCACTGCTGCCGACGCTCGGAGGCCAGACGGGCCTGAACCTCGCGACCGACCTCGGCAGCGCCGGCGTGCTCGAGAGGTACGGCGTGCGCCTGCTCGGCGCGACGCTCGACACGATCCGCAAGGCTGAAGACCGCCTGGCCTTCAAGCAGATGCTCGAGGACATCGGCGAGCCGGTGCCGGTCTCACGGGTGTGCGAGTCGCTGGAAGAGGTCAAGGACTTCGCCGCGGAGAACGGCCTGCCCCTCGTCATTCGCCCCGCCTACACGCTGGGCGGAACGGGCGGCGGTTTCGTCACCTCCGAGGCCGATCTGGGAGAGGTGGGGGCGCGCGGCCTGGCGGCGTCGCCCATCCATCAGGTGCTGATCGAGCGGTCGCTGTGGGGCTGGAAGGAGATCGAGTACGAGGTCATGCGTGACAGCGCCGACACGTGCATCACCGTCTGCAACATGGAGAACCTCGACCCGATGGGCGTCCACACGGGAGATTCGATCGTCGTGGCTCCCGCGCAGACGCTGTCCGACCGCGACCACCAGATGCTGCGGTCCTCGGCCATCCGGATTATCCGCGCGCTCGGCATCGAGGGTGGGTGCAACGTGCAGTTCGCCCTGGATCCGAAGAGCTCGCAGTACTACGTGATCGAGGTGAACCCGCGCGTCAGCCGCTCCTCCGCGCTCGCCTCCAAGGCGACCGGCTACCCGATCGCCCGGGTAGCCGCCAAGGTGGCCGTCGGGCGAAGGCTCGAGGAGATCCGCAACGAGATCACCGGGCGCACGTTTGCCGCCTTCGAGCCGGCGCTCGATTACTGCGTGGTCAAGATCCCGCGCTGGCCGTTCGACAAGTTTCCCGCCGGTGATCGCAGGCTGGGCACGCAGATGGCGTCCACCGGCGAGGTGATGGCCCTCGAGCGGACCTTCGAGGCGGCGCTGATCAAGGCCATGCGCTCCCTGGAGCAGAAGCCGCCCGCGGAGTGGGAGCTCGGCCCCGACACCATCGACCGGCCCAACGACCGGCGCCTCTTCGCGCTGCTGCACGCGCTGCGAAACGGGGCCGACCCGGCCTCACTGGCCGAGCGCAGCGGGATCGACCGCTGGTTCATCGACCGGCTGGCCACCATCGCGCGCCTCGAAGTCGGCGGCAGCGTCCTCGAACTGCGCCGCGCCGGCTTCTCGGACCAGATGATCGCCGCGCTCCGCGGAGAGATCGTCGAGCCTGCGGCGCCGACCTACAAGCTGGTCGACACCTGCGCGGGCGAGTTCGAGGCCGCGACGCCCTACTACTACTCGTGCTGGGAGGAGGAGGACGAGTCCGCGGCCGTGGACGGCAGGACGGTCGAGGTGATCGGCTCCGGGCCCATCCGCATCGGCCAGGGCATCGAGTTCGACTACTGCTCGGTCCACGCGGCATGGGCGCTGCGCGAGGCCGGGGTGCGAGCAGTGATGGTCAACTCGAACCCCGAGACGGTCTCCACCGACTTCGACACCTCCGACCGCCTCTACTTCGAGCCCCTCGACATCGACGGCGCCCTGCACGTGGCGCGGGCCGAGGAGGCGAGCGGCGCCCTCGTCCAGTTCGGCGGCCAGACCGCGATCAACCTGGCCGAGCCGCTCTTCGAGAACCACGTCACGATCCTCGGCTCGACCGTCGAGGCGATCGACCTGGCGGAGGACCGGCGCGCGTTCGCGCGCTCGCTCGACGCGATCGGCGTCCCCCAGCCCATGGGCGGCACCACGACCACGGTCGAGGAGGCGGAGGCGATCGCCGAGCGCGCGGGCTACCCGGTGCTGGTGCGTCCGTCGTACGTCCTCGGTGGCCGCGCGATGGAGATCGTTCGCAATCGTGAGGAGCTGCGCCGCTACATGGGGTGGGCGATCGGCGCCATGCCTCGCGGACAGGTCCTGGTCGACAAGTACCTGCAGGGGATCGAGGCCGAGGTCGACGCGATCTCCGACGGCGAGACGGTGGTCATCCCTGGCGTCATGCAGCACGTCGAGCGGGCGGGCGTGCATTCCGGCGACTCCTACGCCGTCTACCCCGCGCAGGGCCTCGAGCCGGCGGACAAGGAGCGCATCGTCGACTACACCTTGCGCATCGCTCGGCATCTCCGGCTGCGCGGCCTCGTCAACGTCCAGTACGTGGTCCATCGCGGACACGTCTACGTGCTCGAGGTCAACCCGCGCGCGTCGCGCACCGTGCCGTTCCTTTCCAAGGTCACCGGCGTGCCCATGGTCAAGCTGGCGACGAGGGTGATGCTCGGCGAGAAGCTGGCCGATCTCGGTTGGACGAGCGGGCTGGTCCCCGAGCGTCACCTGGTCGCGGTCAAAGCCCCCGTGTTCTCCATGAACAAGCTCGCCGCGGTCGACTCCTACCTTGGGCCGGAGATGAAGTCCACCGGCGAGGCGATCGGGATCGCCGGCACACTGAACGGGGCTTTGCGCAAGGCGTTCGCCGCCTCGGGGGTGCAGGTCGAACGCGGGAGTGCCGTGCTGCTGACCATCGCTGACGCCGACAAACCCGAGCTTTTCCCGATCGTCTCGAGGCTGGTCGAGCTGGGCTGCCGCCTGGTCGCGACCGAAGGCACGGCGAAAGCGCTGCGCGCCGGCGGCTTCTCGCCGCGCGTGGTGGCCAAGATCGGCGACGAAGGTCCGACTGTGCTCGACGTGATCGTGCGCGGCGAGGTCCAGCTCGTCATCAACACGATGTCCAACATCTATGAGGACCGCGGCGACGGCACGCCGGTGTTCAAGGACGGTTTCGAGATCCGGCGCGCGGCCGTCGAGCGCAGGATCCCCTGCCTGACCTCGCTCGACACGGCGACCGCGCTGCTGGAATCCGCGGTGGCGGCCGCCGACGAGATGGAAGTGCGCACGATCGATGAGTGGCGGAAGGCCAATTTCCCCTCCCCGATTGCCGGGGAGGGCTAGGGCGGGGAGGTTCGTTCCTGTATCTCCTTGACGCGCCGATTACGGGCAGGCGCCAGGTGGCGAGCGGCATGTTCGTCATCGGCATGAATGCACCGGAGATCGCCGCCACCGTGCGCGCGGGCCAGTTCGTCAACCTGGGCTGGGCCGGCGGGCCGCTGCTGCGCCGGCCGTTCTCGGTGTACCGCGCCGGCGGCGATTCCATCGAGGTGGTGCTGAAGGCGGTCGGCACCGGCACATCGCAGCTGCTCGCCATGGAGGTGGGCGAGCGGGTCAGCTGTCTCGGGCCGCTGGGCCGTGGATTCGATGTGACCGGGTCACGCGTGCTGTTGATCAGCGGCGGCCTGGGCGTGGCGCCCATGCCGCTGGCGGCTGGCGATGCGAGGTCCGCGGGCGCGCAGGTGATCTGGGTTCACGGGGCTCGCAGCGCCGCCGAGCTCTGCCAGGAGGCGGACGGCGACGAGGTGGTATGGGCGACGGACGACGGCTCGCGCGGCTTTCACGGCACCGCCGTCGCCGCCGCCCCGGACGCCGGTGTGGTGCTGGCGTGCGGTCCGAACCGCATGCTCGCGGCGGTGGCGAAGCGCTGGCCCGACGCCCAGGTCGCCGTCGAGACGTACATGGGATGCGGCACCGGCGTCTGCCTGGGCTGCGCGGTGCCCCTCACACGTGGGGGTTACGACAGGGCGTGCAAGGAGGGCCCCGTCTATCGCGCGTCCGACATCGACTGGACGGCGCTGCCCTCCCACCACTCATACGCGGTGACTGCATGACCCCAGACATGTCGGTGCAGATCGGGGAGATGAAGCTGCGCGGGCCGGTGCTCGCCGCCTCGGGAACGTTCGGCTACGGCACGGAGGTCCCGCTGCTCGAGCGGCGGGCCCTGGGGGCGATGGTGTCGAAGGGCATCTTCCTGCGCCCGCGCCAGGGGACGGCACCCCCGCGCATCGCCGAGACCCCGAGCGGGATGCTCAACGCGATCGGCCTCCAGGGTCCAGGAGCCGAGGCGCTGGTCCGCGACTACGCGCCGCAGTGGGCGGAATGGGACTTCCCGGTCCTCGTCAACATCAACGGCGAGTCGGCCTCCGAGTACGGCGAGCTGGCGGCGCGACTCGACGGCGTCCCCGGCGTCGCCGGCTTCGAGATCAACGTCTCGTGCCCGAACGTGGAGCAGGGAGGCCTGTACTTCGGCAACGACCCGCGAGCCGCGGCGGCTGTGACCGAAGCGGTGCGCAGCCGGACGAAGCTGCCCGTGTGGGTGAAGCTGACGCCGATGGTGAGCGACATCGGGGTCATTGCGCGCGCAGTCGAATCTGCCGGCGCCGACGCACTCTCCGCCGTCAACACGTTTGTCGGCATGTCGATCGACCTCAACGCGTACCGGCCGCGCCTCAGCTTCCGCACCGGCGGCCTGTCGGGCCCGGCGATCCGGCCGCTGGCCGTGCACCTGGCGCACCAGGCAGCCCGCGCCGTGCACATCCCCGTGGTTGGTGTCGGGGGCATCATGCGCGCCGACGACGCCCTCGAGTTCCTGGTCGCGGGCTGCGCCGCGGTCCAGGTCGGCACGGCCACGTTCGTCAATCCGAAGGCGATCGCCGAGGTGCACGACGGCATCGCAGCATTTCTAGAAGCCAGGGGCTTCTCATCGCTCGCGGAATTGCCGCGCTATCTTCCCCGAGACTAGATGTCCACCGAGATGCCGCCGCAGCGTCGAGACTCGGAGGCCATCCAGATTCTCGCCACCGAGCACTGGAGCCTGCTCGCGACGCGCGCGCTGACCTACCAGGAGTCCCTCGGTCGCGTGAACATCTTCCTGACCATCCTCTCGGGCGCCGTGATCGCCCTCGCCCTGGTCGCCCAGGCCGACCACTTCGGCCCGGCGTTCATTTCGGTCGCGATCTTCATGCTCACCGTCGTCTTCTTCGTCGGGGTGGCGACCGTCAGGCGCTTGAACATGCTCAACCGCGACGACTACGTCTGGGTCGTCGGCATGAACCGCCTTCGCCACGCATACCTCGAGCTCCATCCAGAGCTCGAGCCGAACTTCATCACGAGCCCGCACGACGACCTCACCGGCGCTTTGAGGACAATGGGCCTCGACCCCACCAGCGCACCAACTCTGGGCACGATCTTCCACGGCTTCGTCACACTCCCGGGCATGATCGGCGTCATCGTTTCCGCGGTTGGGGGGTCGATCGCCGCCCTTGCCGCGGTGGGATTCGGGTCTCCGTATTTCGGCGTCCTTGTCGCGGGCGTTGTGGCGTTTGCTCTCTCGCTGGGAGGTATGTTCCTGACGAGCTACCGCGCGTTCCGCAAGTACGGCCCTGCAGTGCGGCCGATCTTCCCGACTCCGCCTAAACCGCCAACTTCATAGCCACTGCCCGTCACAATCCCTTAGCCGTGCTTGAAGTCTCAGGGCTAGCCAAGCGCTATGGCGACGTGCTGGCGCTCCAGGACCTCACCGTGAAAGTCGACGAGGGCGAGTGCCTGGTCCTGCTCGGCCGGAACGGCGCCGGCAAGACGACCGCGCTTCGCTGCATGGCCGGCGTGCTGCTGCCGACGGCGGGGACGGTCAAGGTCGACGGGATCGACGCCGCCGAGGACCCTGCGGCGGTCAGGGCGCGGGTCGGCTTGATGCCCGAGGTGCCGGGTCTCTACGAGCGCATGTCCGCGCGCGCCTACCTCGACCACTTCGGTGCGATCTACGAGGTCGAACCGAGCCTCCGGCGGCGCCGCATCGAGGACCTCCTCGACCTGTTCGAGCTGAGCGACGCCGGCGACCGATGGCTCGGCACCTACTCCAAGGGCATGCGCCAGAAGGTCGCGCTCATCCGCGCCACGCTCCACCACCCTCGCCTGGTCCTTGCCGACGAGCCGACGTCGGCGCTCGACCCGGACAGCGCGAGGCGCGCCTGGATCTACCTCAAGGACCTGCAGAAGGAGGGCTGCGCGCTCGTGATCTGCACGCACAGCATGGAGGAGGCCGAGCACCTCGCCGGCGAGATCGGCATCATGTCGGCCGGCCGCGCCCTTGCCGTCGGCACCATGGTCGAGCTGCGGCGACGTTCAGGACTGAAGACGTGGCAGGAGGTCCGCGAGCTGCCGACGCTCCAGGACATCTATCTCGCGATCGTCGGCAATCACCGGAACGCAGAGCATGAGCTGGCCGAGACTCGAACGGCGTAAAGCCGCCATCGTGGCGCGGCGCGACCTGCGCGACGCGGTCAGCGAACTGCGCCTGGTGGCGGCGATGGTGACGCTGACTCTCGCGATTCCCATCGCCTCGGGGTCGGGCGTGCGCGCGCTCGCCGCGTTCGGCGGCGGGACCGCGGTCGTCGACCGGCTCGCGCTGGTCGGCGCGTTCTTCGTCGTCTTCATCCCGGCGAGCTTCTCGCTGGTGCTAGCGCTCGAGTCGTTTGTCGGTGAGCGCGAGCGCACGACCCTCGAGGTCCTGCTCTCGACGCCCCTCCGCGAAGCCGAGATCTACGCCGGCAAGGTCGCCGCCGTGCTCACGGTCTCGCTCGCCCTGTGCTACGGCGGCCTGCTCGTCTACTGCCTGGTGACGTTCCCGGGCCTCGGCTACTTCCCGTTCGGCATCCTGCTCGCCCTCGCGCTGTCCACGGTCTGCCAGGTGGCGGCGATGGTCGCCGGCGCGGTGATCATCAGCCTGAATGCGAGGACCATGCGCGCGGCCAACGTCATGGCGTCTTTCATCATCCTGCCGATGTCGGTGGTGCTCCAGATCGAGGCGGCGCTGATCCTGGTCGGCCGCGCCGAGTTCCTGTGGGGCTTTGCGCTGCTGATGGCGGTGGTCGCGATCGTCCTCGTGCGGATGGGCTTCAGCGGGTTCTCGCGCGAGGCTCTGCTGGCGCGTGATGCCGGTCTCAGGAATCCGCTCCGGCGCGCGGCGGCTGCCGTCGTCAACAGCTTTGCGGGGCGTCCCGATCTGCTGCGGCTCGTGTGGATGCGGCGTGTCCCGATGCTGATCGCCGCCGCCGGCTTGCCGCTGGGCGCACTGGCGGGCTACCTCGCCGGCTCGACGCACGCCATTCCGGCGCAGGTCGTGAGCCCGGTCCTTTCGAGCCTGGTCCGGTCAGCCGGCAGCGGCGGAGCGACGGAGGAGGCGATCGCGATCTTCGCCCACAACGTGATGGCGCTCCTGCTCGTCGCCGTGCTCGCCATCGCGACGTTGGGCGTGAGCGGGTTCCTGCTGACGTTTGCGCCGGGGTTCCTGCTCGGTTACGCGGCGGCGCTCTCCTCGTGGAGCATCGCGCTGACCGGCATCGTGCCCAACGGCCTGGTCGAGATCCCGGCGGCCGTCATCGCCGGTGGGCTCGCGATCCAGGTCGGCGCGGCGGCGATGCACATGGACGCGCGAGGAGGATGGAGCGCTCGCGTCCTGGCCGCACTCGCCGACTACGTGCGCGCGTTGGGGTGGCTGGTCCCCGCGCTGGCGGTCGCGGCCGTGCTCGAGACTTTCGTCGGCTGACCGAATACCTCGGGTCGCAGTAACCGGACGATGAGCACCGCCAGCCCGGCGAGCGACGCGCCGATCGCCATGGCCCAGGGTGCTCCCAGCAGCGTGGCCAGCGCGCCCGCTTGTGTCGCGCCCACCGGACCGACCCCGATCAACGCCTCGGCGTAGAGCGCCATCACCCTGCCGCGCAGGCGGTCGGGCGTGATCGTCTGGATGCGGCTGTTCGCGGCGGCCACGAAGGAGATCTGGCAGTAGCCGGCCACGAACAGCGTGACGACGGAGACGCCGAAGTTTCGCGAGACCGAAACTCGAGCAGGGCGGCGACCCAGATCGCCGCCATCCACAGCTGGCGCCGAGGATCGGCGCCGAATCGTGGAACGAATGCCAGCGTCAACGCGCCCATCAGGGAGCCGAGACCCATCGAAGCCATCAGGAAGCCGAATCCGTGAGCGCCGACGTGCAAGACCTGGTCCGCGAACAGCGGCAGCAGCGTGGTCCGGTTCATCGCGAAGAGCGAAAACACGGCGACGAGCACCAGCAGCATGCCGACCACGGGCTCCCGGCGCGCGTAGCGCGCGCCCTGGGCCAGGCGGGTCCGAAGAGGCTCCTCCTCTACCTGCCGGGTGACGGCTGGAAGGTCGCGCATCAGCAGCAGCGCGCCAATGGCAGCGAGATAGCTGATCGAGTTGACCAGGAAGCAGATGGGAACTCCGACCACCGCGATCAGGATTCCGGCGATCGAGGGCCCGATGACGGCCGAGGCGTTGAAGACCGACGAGTTCAGTGCGATCGCGTTCATCAGGTCCTGCTTGCCGACCATCTCGACCTGGAACGCCTGCCGGCACGGGACGTCGAGCGCATTGATGGTGCCGGTGGCGACGGCGGCGACGACGACCATCCAGTACTGCGTGTGTCCCGTCGCAGTGAGCATGAACAGCGCGAGCGGCGGCACGACGAAAGATGTCTGGGTGACGAGCAGGACGGTGCGCTTGCGGTAGCGGTCGGCCACGTCGCCCGCGAACGGGCTGAGCAGCAGGACCGGCAGGAACTGCGCGGCGAGCACGAGGCCGACCAGGAATCCGTTGTGGGTCAGCTCCAGCGCGAGCCACGGCATCGCCACGGTCTGCATCCACGTGCCGATGGTGGACACGATCTGACCGCCGAGAAACAGCCTGTAGTTGCGGTGGCGCAGCGCGCCCAACATGCGGCCCTGTGCTCGTTCAGACACTTGCTGCGATCATCCCAGTGTGGCCACGCTGCACGAGGTCGTCGACATCGACGCGCCCCCGGAACGTGTCTGGGCGGTCGTCGCCGAAGATGTCCGGAACGCGCCGAAATGGACCTCGAACCTCGACAAGGTGGAGAAGCTGGACGGCGGACCACCGGGCCGCGGCACGCGCTACCGCTATCACCTCGACCTGGGCGGGCACAAAGAGAAGCTCGAGGTCGAGCAGGACGTGTACAACAAGCCGAAGAAGTGCTCGGGCCGATTCATCAAAGGCCCGCTGAACGGAACCTGGTCCTACACGTACACGCGGCGGAAGGACGGCAGCACCCGGCTCGTCTACGAGATGGATTACCGGCTCGGGGGCCTGCTTCGCTTCGCCACCGGGGTCCTCGGTCCGCAGTACGCCGCCGGGATCCGCAAGAACATGGAGTCGCTGAAGAGGTACGTCGAGTCAGGCAAGGGCCCGCAGCCTAGAGGCGACTCTAAGTAAGGGCTTCGGCTTCGATCTCGCCCTTCAGAGGCGACCCCGACCGGACGCGCTGTCGGTCGGTCAGGATTTCTTGAAGGGCAGCAGCTCGAGCTGCTCGAAGCGGTCCTGGACCGCCGTCCGCAGCTCCGTGACCAGCGCCTTCAGGCGTTCCTGCGACTCGGACTCGGTGACGTTGACGACCCGGATCCGTCGCAACGTGGTCTGGAGCGCGTAGAGGCCGGCCGGCTCGTTGGTGGTCATGCGCGCCGCCGCGTTGCGGATGTCGCGCCCGGCTTCCTCGTGGCCGTGCGCGCGCAGCCAGTTCGACAGGCGGGCGGCCGCGACGAGGACGCGCTGCGTCCTCGGGTTGAGCGCCGCAGGGACGACCTCGCGAGTCCGGCGCGGCTCGAACAGCTCGGGAAGCCCTCGTGGGGGCTTGATGGAGCGGATGCGCCGGAGCACAGAACGAGGCCCCACCATGACGACGATGCCGGCCGCCACCAGCAGCACCACGACGAACCCCACGAGCAGGTCCAGCATTTTTACCTAGGTTACGCTTGGAGGAGGCCGGATTTGCATCGGTTTACAGACAGGAGTTGACAGTGGCTCCCATCGCGGTCATCACCGGGGCGTCGTCGGGCATCGGGGCCGCCACGGCCATAGCGCTCGGCCGGCATGGCTACCAGATCGTGGCCGGCGCCCGGCGGGTCGAGCGCCTGGAACGCGTCGCCGGCGAGGAGGGGCTGGCGCTGGCCCTCGATGTGACCGATGAGTCGAGCGTCAAGGCATTCGTGCGCGAGATCTCGAAGCGGTTCGGCCGCATCGACGTGCTCGTCAACAACGCGGGCGGTGCGCTCGGCCTGAACCCGATCGCTCACGCGATCGACGACGAGTGGATCGGCATGTGGAAGACGAACGTGCTCGGGCTGATGTGGGTGACGCGCGCCTGCCTGCCTCTGCTGCGGAAGGCGAAGTACGGCCACATCGTCAACATCGGTTCGATCGCCGGCTTCGAAACCTATGCCGGCGGCGCCGGATACACGGCGGTGAAGCACGCGGTGCGTGCCATCACCAAGACGCTTCGCCTCGAGCTCAACGGCCAGCCGATCCGCATCACGGAGATCGCGCCCGGACTCGTGGAGACGGAGTTCAGCGTGGTTCGGTTTCATGGCGACCGCAATGCGGCGAAGGCCGTCTACCAGGGTCTGAAGCCGCTCACCGCCGAAGACATCGCCGACTGCATCGTGTTCGCCGTGACCCGTCCGCCACACGTCGACATCGACGAGATCGTGGTCAGGCCGGTCGCCCAGGCGAACGTCACCACGGTGGCGCGCAAGCCACCGCGGCGCAGGGCTTAGGGAAGAAGCAGGATCTTTCCGGTCGTCTTGCGAGCCTGCAGGTCGATGTGCGCCTGGCGCGCCTCGGCGAGCGGATACTTCGCGCCGATCCTGACCTTCAGCCTGCCGTCGCGGACGAGCTCGAAGACACTGCGAGCCCGCTCGCCCAGCATGTCCGGAGTCCGCGTGTAGGTGTTGAGAGTCGGGCGCTGGACGTAGAGGGAGCCAAGCGGGGCGAGGGTCTGGACCTTGAGGGGCTCCGGCTGCCCGCTCGCGGCGCCGTACAGGATCATCCGGCCGAACGCCCGGATGGCCTGGAGGCCCTCGTAGAAAGTGGTCTTGCCGACGCCGTCGTACACGGCGGCGACCCCCTCTCCGCCCGTGATCTCACGTGCGCGCGGCGCGAATCCCTCGTAGCCCACGACCTCGTCGGCGCCGGCCTCTCGGGCGAGCTGGGCCTTGTCGTCGGTCGAGGTCGTCGCGATCACCCTGGCGCCGCGCATCTTCGCGATCTGCGTCAGCAGCAACCCGACGCCGCCCGCCGCCGCGTGGATGAGCACCCAATCGCCTTCCTGGATCGGGTACGAGTCGGCGGCGAGGTACTGCGCCGTCATCCCCTGGAGGAGCACCGCGGCGGCGAGCTCGGAGGACACGCCTTCGGGAATCGGGACCAGCCTCCTGGGGTCGGCGGCCACCCGCTCCGCGTAGCTGTGCGGGACATCCACCCAGGCCACGCGCTCTCCGCTTCCGGCCACTGTCCCGGCGCCTTCGACCCCGATGATCGCCGGCGGCTGCGAACCGTAGCCACCGCCCTCCCGCTCGTAGACGTCGCGGAAGTTGACCCCGATCGCTTCGACGTCAACCACGACCTTTCCGTCCTGCGTTGTGGGTTCGGATGCCTCCTTGAACTCGAGAACCTCCGGCCCACCGTTGCGCTCGAAGACGACTGCGTGCATGTTCCCCAACCCTAACCCTCCCTGGCAAGCGGGGAGGGGAACCGCGCGCGTCGTGGCTCAGGCACACGCCGGGTCCGGATTCCACCATTCGCGCCCGAATGGTTGCATCCGAGGCCATCGATACAGCCATTCGGGCACAGATGTGTGGTTCGCCTCGTCTACTTGATCAGACCGGCCGCACGGGCCTCGTCCTTCGTCATTCAACAACCAGGTTCGCCGTAGTTGCCGCAGCAGCCTTCGCCACTTGTGCGCCGGCCGATGTTGTTGGCGATGCGGCGGACGCGATCGAGCGGGCTGTAATCGCCGCTGCTCAGACGCGTGAAGAAGTGAAAGGTCGCCTCCAAGGTCGACTGGCGGCGCCGCGATCGCCTACTCGTAATAGTTGCTGTTGTACTCGATCCAGCCAGGGTTCGGGCAGCCGCCCGAGGTCTGCGCGTGGGTGCAGTGCACGCCGTATCGAGGTCCGGGGTCGATATATAGCTCGCCCTGGATCACCAGCGCGTCGCCCTTGTGGAACGGCACCCACTGGGCAAGCCTGGTGTTGTGGTCGACCTCGAGCACCTCACCGGTCGCGGTGCGGACCGAGAAGCGCTCGTGATCGCCCGACTGGACCGGGTCGTTGAGAGCGGTGGCGGTGAAGGTCACCTCCGCGCCCGAGCTCCCGTCGACGATGGCTCGATGCAGCGCCTGGTTGTCCGTGGAAGCGTGATCGCTGCAGGCCGAAAGCACCAATGCCATCGCGACGAGCGCGATGCGGGTCACGTCGCCAGCGCCTGCTCCAGGGTCATGCGTCCTTCGTACAGCGCCTTGCCCAGGATGACCGCCTCGGCGCCCGCTGCCGCGACGCGCCGGATGTCGTCAGCCGAGGCCACGCCGCCCGAGTACTGCAAGTTATGCCTCGTCATCTTGCGCACAGAAACGAGCGTTTGCAGGTCTGGCCCCGACATCGTGCCGTCGCGGTCGATGCAGGTGAGCATCAGGCCGGCGAGCGGCAGGTCCGCCCAGCGTCCAACCAGCGCCTTGAGCACGACCGGGTCGGTGTCCAGCCACCCGCTCACCGCCGCCTTGTTGTCGCGCACGTCGAGCGCGGCGAGGATGCGATCCGGATTGCCGAACGCGATGCGCTCGAAGAGGTGCGGGTCACGAACAGCGGTGGTGGCCATCACCACCAGCTGCGCGCCCGCGTCGAGCAGCGACTTGACAGCGTCCTCGCTGCGAACCCCTCCGGCAACCTGGACCGAGATGTTGGAATTCTGCAAAAGCCGCGCGATCACGTCCCGGTTGCTGGCGGAGCCGCGCGCCGCGTCGAGGTCGACGACATGCATGTGCTCGGCGCCGGCGGCTGCGAATCGCTGCGCTACATCGACCGGGTCGTCACCGTACACAGTCGCCTGGTCGTACTTGCCCTGCGTGAGGCGCACGCATTTTCCGCCGAGGATGTCGATCGCCGGGATGACAAGCACGTTCGTGGCTGGGCTCTAGCGGTAGTTGGTGAATTGAAGCGGCACGGGGATGTCCTCCGCCTCGCGGAGCGACTTGATCACCAGCTGCAGCGTGTCTTTGTCTTTGCTGACCACCCGCAGCTGGTCACCCTGGATGCGGACCTGGACCTTGTTGGAAACGTTCTGAATCCGTTTGCGCAGGTCTCTCGCCAGGTCGTCGTTGATGCCGGCGTTCAGCTGCACCTCGATCTGCCCGCGGCCCTTGCCGATCGTCTTGGGGTCGCCGGTCTTGAAAAGCTTGGCCGAGAGCTGGCGGCGCGCGGCCTTCTCGCGGAGGACCTGCACGGCAGCCCGGGCTCGGTCCTCGCTGGCCGACTCGACCACGATCATGTCGTCGCGGTGGTCGTAGCTGGTCGCGGTGTCCTTGAAATCGAACCGCGTCGCGACCTCCCGGCGAGCCTGGTCGATCGCGTTCGTCAGCTCCGCGGGATTGAACTCGGACACGACGTCGAACGAGTACTCAGCCACCGCTCTGCATGATGGCGTTGAAGCCGGCGACGACCGCGGCCACCGCAAGCGCCACCCCAACGAGCGATGAGATCGCGAGCAAGGCCCCGATGCCGGCGGTGGCCTCGTCGAGCGGCTCCACCGGCGCCCTCTCGTAGGGATCAGGCCCGTAGTCGAGGTCGTAGACGTCCGCCTCGCGCGCCCGCTGCACGAGCTCGTCCAGCACCGGCTTGCCGCCTGCAGGCACCGTCTTGCCTTCCAGGCCGGCGACCGCCTCCTTGAGGTTGTCCCGTGTCTTGCCAAGCTCGGCGACGACCATGTCCAGGGTTTCGGTGGCGGCGGGCGTCGGGTGCTTGCGGCGCAGGTCGGCGATGATGCCGTAGAGGCTCACGCCCGGATTCATAACAGAACCCGGTGTCCCTGTGCACCCCTGGCCGGGGGGTACCCCAAGCCCGCATACACTTACGTCAGTCGGTGTGGAAACAAAAACCAAGGCCGCGGTGAAAAAAGACGGCGCCCATCCGAACACGTGGGTCTTCTACGAGGGCGACTTCTCGCGGTACCACGACGCGAAGCTTGGGCTCATGACGCACGCCCTCCACTACGGCACGGCCGTGTTCGAGGGCATTCGCGCCTACTGGAACGACAAGAAAGGCCAGCTGTACCTGCTGGAGGCGGCCGCCCATTACGAGCGCATGAAGCGGTCGGCCAACGTCATGCGTATGAAGCTTCCTTACTCGACCGAGGAACTGGTCAACTTCACGCTCGAGCTGCTGCGCCGCAACGGGTTCAAGTCCGACGTTTACGTGCGGCCGCTCCTGTACACGTCGAGCGAGGAGATCGGGGTCCGCCTGCACAAGCTCGACCGCGGCTTCTTCATCTACGCGATCCCCTTCGGGAACTACGTCGAGGTCGAGGCCGGGATCAAATGCATGGTCAGCACGTGGCGCCGGGTGCCCGACCAGTCGCTGCCCGCCCGGGCCAAGATCACGGGCTCCTACGCCCAGTCGGCGCTCGCGAAGTCGGAAGCAGTCGAGGGCGGATTCGACGAGGCGATCGTGCTCACTGTCGACGGCCATGTCTCCGAGGGGTCGGCCGAGAACATCTTCATGCTCAAAGACGGCGTGTTCGTCACCCCGCCCGTGACCGATGACATCCTCGAGGGCGTGACGCGACAGCTGCTGATGAGGGTCATCAAGGACGAGCTCGACCTCGATGTGCTGGAGCGAAGCATCGACCGCACAGAGCTGTACACCTGCGACGAGCTGTTTCTCTGTGGCACCGGGGCGCAGATCTCTCCGGTGATCGAGGTCGACCGCCGCCCGATCGGCACGGGCAAGGTGGGCGAGTTCACCCAGGAGCTGCAGAACATCTACTTCGGCGCCGTCCGCGGCGAGACCCCGAAGTACAAGGACTGGACGATCCCCGTCTATTAGCGCGGGGGAGGCAGGCCTCCACACGTGAAGATAGTCGTCGCGCCGAACGCGTTCAAGGGAACTCTTACGGCAGCCGAGGCAGCGCGCGCCATGGCGCGCGGGGTGCGTGAGGTCTTTCCCGACGCCGAGATCGTCGAGGTTCCGGTCGCCGACGGCGGCGACGGCACTGTCGAAGCGCTCGTCGAGGCCAGACACGGCGAGTACCGGGCGGCCACCGTGGTGGGACCTCTTGGCGACCCGGTCCAGGCGCGTTACGGCCTGCTGGACGGTGGGCGCACGGCGGTGGTCGAGCTCGCCGGCGCCAGCGGCCTGGCCCTCATCCCACCCGAGCGACGCGACCCCCGGCGGGCATCGACATTCGGGTTTGGGCAGCTCCTGGAGGCAGCGCGGTCGTCAGGCGCGGCCGAGGTCATCGCCGGCATCGGCGGCTCGGCGACCAACGACGCGGGGGCCGGCATGGCCCAGGCGCTCGGCGTCCGGCTGCTCGATGCGGCCGGACGCGAGGTGCCACGCGGCGGTGCGGCGCTCCTGAACGTAGAGCACATCGACACGGCAGGCGTCGACCCAGGCTGGGCAAGGGTGACGGTCCGCGTCGCCTGTGACGTGACCAACCCGCTGACCGGGCCCCTCGGGGCAAGCGCGGTCTATGGGCCCCAGAAGGGCGCCGACCCTGCCACGGTCGAGCTCCTCGATCGCGCGCTCGGCCACTTCGCCGCCGTGATCGCAAGAGAAGTGGGCAGGCTGGTCGAAGACATCCCTGGGGCGGGCGCGGCAGGCGGCACGGGCGCCGGCATGATCGCCTTCCTGGGAGCCGTCCTCGAACGTGGCGCCCCCCTGGTCGTGGAGGCCAGCAGGTTCGACGAGCACCTGGCGGGCGCCGACCTCGTGATCACGGGGGAGGGTCAGGCCGACGCCCAGACCGCCTTCGGCAAGGCCCCGGGCGAGGTGGCGCGGCGAGCCCGGGCCGCCGGTGTGCCGGTCGTCCTGATCGCCGGCAGCAAGGGCCCCGGCTGGGAGGCGCTGCACGAGCTGGGCGTCGACTCGGTGGTGACGCTGGTGGACGAAGGAATCGACCTGCAGCAGGCCTTAAATGACCCAGAGGGGATGCTGGTGCTGGCCACCGTAGTAGCCTGCCGCAGGCATCCATGGGCGAAGTAGAGGACCAGCCGGCCGGCAGGGAGGCAGGGGAGCCGACCGACGTCGAGCTCGTCCGCGCGTACCGCAACGGCGACGTCCACGCGTTCGAAGAGCTGCACCGCCGCTATGTCGCCTCGATCTACAGGCTCGTCCGCCGCAAGCTTGGCGACGCCCTGCTGGCCGAGGACATCGCCCAGGAGACCTTCATGAAGGCGCTGCGGATGATGGACCGCGTCGACGAAACCTTCAACTTCGGCGGCTGGGTCCACACGGTCGCCCGCAACCTCTGCTTCGACGAGCTCCGCCGCCGCCAGCGCGACCTCCGCGCCGAGGGCGCGGACGAGGAAGAGGACAGCGAGATCATGTCGAACCTGCCGTCGACAGCGCGGGCGTTCGACCCCGTCCTCGTCCAGGAGTCGAACGAGACCCGCCGGCAGGTGTGGCACGTGGCGCAGCGGCTGCCCGAGAAGTACCGCCTGGTGCTCACGCTCCGAGAGCTGCAGGACATGAGCTACCGGCAGATCGCCAAGACGCTGAAGATGTCCGAAAGCGCGGTGGAGACGCTGCTGTATCGCGCCCGCCTGAGGTTCAAGGAGGAATACCTCGCCTCGCAGCGCGAAGGCGAGCTGAGCCACGAGGAGGCGCTTCCGCTGCTGGCGCCCTACCTTGCCGGCAAGCTGCGCCGCCCGCAGGCCGAGGCAGTCCGCGTCCACATCGCGACATGCGCCAAGTGCGCGCGCCGGATCGGCCGCCGGCGCCTCAAAGATCAGCGCAGGAGTGAAGCCAGATGAGGGTTAGTACAGTAGGTATGCAATGGCCAGGGTAGTCGTGCGCTTCTTCGACGATGAGACGGTCGAAGGGACGGCCCGCGACCTCGATTTCGACGAGCCTGACTTCCTGGTGGAGGTGGATGACGCGGGTGGCCTCGAGAACAACGAGACCGCCTGGATTCCGCTCACCGCGGTCAAGTGGGTCGAGCTGCAGCGCGACAAGGAGCTGGCCGACACGCCCACCCGCAAGGTGGCGATCCGATTCCTGGACGGTGAGGTGCTGCGCGGCCATCTCGACGGCACGCTGGAGCGGCACCGCTATGGGGTTGTCCTGCATCTCCACGCGGAGCAGACCGACAGCCCGATCCGCAAGCTCGGGATCCCTTTCTCCGCCGTCAAGGCGCTGTTCTTCGTCCGCGAGTTCGACGCGCGCGGCGACGAAGCCGGCACCGCCTCCGACGCGTACCTGGCGCGCCGCACCATGGCGCCGCTCCTGGACGTGCTCGAGGAGATGGACATGCTGACCCGGCTCCACCGCGACGGCCTGCTGTCCGACCACGAGTACGCCTCCAAGCGGACCCTGGTCCTGGAGCGCCTCTAGCCGCGAGAAACTGGCGATAGTCCGGACTATCAGCCGTATGTACTGCCCGGGAATGGGCGTTAGTCCGGACTAACGCGGGATGGGCCGGGGGCGCGCACTGCCCGCGTAGAATTCCGTTCGTGGCCGAACGCAACGGTGGTCGTAATGGCAACGGGTCGGTGAAGGGCTCATTCAAGGTCAAAGCCGGGCTCGCCCAGATGCTGAAAGGCGGCGTGATCATGGACGTCGTCACGGCGGAGCACGCCCGGATCGCCCAGGATGCCGGCGCCTGCGCGGTGATGGCCCTCGAGCGCGTCCCCGCGGACATCCGCAAGGAAGGCGGAGTCGCACGCATGTCCGACCCCGAGCTGATCAAGTCGATCATGGCCGCGGTCACCATCCCGGTCATGGCCAAGTGCCGGATCGGCCACTTCGTCGAGGCGCAGATCCTCGAGGCGCTCGGCGTCGACTACATCGACGAGTCCGAGGTGTTGACGCCCGCCGACGAGGAGAACCACATCGACAAGCACCCCTTCAAGGTGCCCTTCGTCTGCGGCTGCCGCGACCTCGGCGAGGCCACGCGCCGGATTGCCGAAGGCGCGGCGATGATCCGCACCAAGGGCGAGGCCGGGACCGGCAACGTCGTCGAGGCGGTCCGCCACGCGCGCGCAGTCAACGCCGGGATCCGCAAGCTCCAGGGCATGAACCACGCCGAGCTCGTGCACGAGGCCAAGCAGATCGGGGCGCCGGTCGAGGTGCTCGCCGAATGCCAGAAGCTCGGCCGGCTGCCGGTCGTCAACTTCGCCGCCGGCGGCATCGCCACTCCCGCCGACGCCGCGCTGATGATGCAGCTGGGCGTCGACGGCGTGTTCGTCGGGTCGGGCATCTTCAAGTCCGAGGACCCCTTGAAGCGTGCCAAGGCGATCGTCGCCGCGACGACGTACTACGACAAGCCCGAGGTGCTGGCCGAGGTGTCGGCCGGGCTGGGCAAGGCGATGCACGGCCTCGAGATCCCGGCCATCCCCAAGGAAGAGCTGCTCGCTGCCAGGGGCTGGTAGCAAACCGAGCCAGCAACCCCTCATCGGGGTCCTCGCGATGCAGGGAGCCTTCGCCGAGCACATCACAGCGCTCGAGGCCGCCGGCGCGCGGACGCGGCTGGTTCGCACGCGTGACGACCTCGAGGACCTTGACGGCATCGTCCTCCCCGGTGGAGAGAGCACGACGATGACGATGCTCATGGAGCGCGTGGGCCTGCTCGAACCGCTGCGCGAGGCGATCCGCGGCGGGCTGGCGACGCTGGCGACCTGCGCGGGCATGATCGTGCTCGCGCGTGAGGTCACGGACGGCATGGCCGAGCAGCACGGCCTTGGCCTGCTCGACATCGCGGTCCGCCGCAACGGCTACGGAAGGCAGGTCGACAGCTTCGAGACTCCCCTTGACGTCGACGGGCTGAACGGCAAGACCTTTCCCGGCGTCTTCATCCGCGCGCCCCTGGTGGAGCGGACCGGCGACGTCGACGTGATCGCTTCCCACGACGGGCACCCGGTCGCGGTCCGCCACGGGCGCATCACCGCGCTGGGATTCCATCCGGAGCTCAGCGGCGACCTGCGGCTGCACCGAGAGTTCGTGCGCCTGGCAGCGGGCCGCCGCCAGTGAAAGTCCGCCCTGCCGGCCTCCTCGACCTCGCGCGCATCGAGGAGATGCACCGCTCATCCGAGATCAGGCTCAGCGAGACGGCGCCGCCGGCGGCGCGTCTCTGGTCGCTTCTCAGCTCGACGCTGTCGGCTCTTCTCCCGCTTTCCCAGGAGACGCTGATGTACGTCGCCGAAGCGCACGGGAAGGTGGTGGGGTTCATCCAGGCTTCGGGGCAGCCGCTCAGCCTCGACCTGGTCCGGGCGAGGGTGCTCCAGGTCCTGAACCTCCAGGTCGCCGACGAGTCCGACCCGGACGAGGTCGCGCCGGCCCTGGTCCAGCACCTGTGCAACCAGGCGCTCGAGCGAGGGGCGCTGAGGCTGTTCGTCCGCGTCCCCGACCGCGATCCGCTGCTGCCGTCCTTCCGCCTGCAGGGCTTCCGCCAGTACGCCACCGAGCAGGTCCTCTACAGCGACCGGCCGCAACAGCGCTCCGACGATTACCCGCTCGGACTGCGCCCCAGCAAACGCGGCGACGACCGCCAGCTGTACCAGCTCTATCGCAAGGTGACGCCGCAGGGCGTCTCCCAGCTCGAAGCGCCGACCTACCGCGAGTGGAAGGCACTTCACTCAGAGGGTGCGGCGGGCAGCCAGGTCGTCGACAGGATCGAGGTTGTCGGCTGGGTCCGCATGCAGCGCGGCGGAGGCACGCGGCCCAACACGCTGGAGTTCATGGCCCTGCCCGAGCACCCGCTGCCGGCAGAGCTCGCGGACTTCGGAATCTCCATGCTCGGCGACTCGGACGCGCCGGCCTGGTCAAGCCTCCGTCACTATGATTCGCACATGATCGACGCCCTCCGCGGGCGTGGGTTCTCGGTCTTGCTGACGCAGCTGCTGCTGGTCAAAGAGCTCGCGGTGCGGGTGCCGAAGGAGGTCCGAGAGAAGGGACTGGTGCCATCCTTCGGATGAGCCAGCTCGAGCGCCAACCCGAACGCCATCCACGCGCCGCGAACTGGGACGAGGAGATCGAGCTGCTGGCGCGCGCCCTGCCGCCCGAGCTCGCTCGCGCGCTTCATGAGCGAATCCATCCGGGCGAGCTGCTGGAGATCGTCCTCGACCTTGGTCGCGAGCCGGAAGCCCGCGTCCCTGGCCGCGAGGTCCTGCTCGCCGATCATCCGGTCTCGACCTCCGACCTCGACCACGTGGCCAACAACGTCGGCCAGTTCGGCGACGACAACCGCGCCGGCATCGAGCGGACGCTGCATCGTGTCTCCGCGATTCGCAATCGATCGGGTCGCATCGTCGGCCTGACCATGCGCGTCGGCCGGGCGGTGACCGGCACCGGCGAGATCATCCGCGACATCGTCGTCAGCGGCCAGAGCATCCTGCTCCTCGGCCGGCCCGGCATCGGCAAGACCACCATGCTCCGCGAATGCGCGCGCCTTCTCGCCGACGAGCTGCGCAAGCGCGTGGTCATCGTCGACACGTCAAACGAGATCGGCGGCGACGGTGACATACCTCACCCGGGGATCGGCCGCGCCCGGCGCATGCAGGTCAGAACGCCGCTGCTCCAGCACGCGGTGATGATCGAGGCAGTGGAAAACCACATGCCCGAGGTCATCGTCATCGACGAAATAGGGACCGAGCTCGAAGCCGCGGCCGCGCGCACGATCGCCGAGCGTGGCGTGCAGCTGATCGCCACCGCTCACGGCCAGACCCTGGAGAACCTGCTGGTCAACCCGACCCTCAACGACCTTCTGGGCGGCATCCAGAGCGTGACCCTGTCCGACGAAGAGGCGCGCCGGCGCGGGACGCAGAAATCAGTCCTCGAGCGCAAAGCTCCACCGACCTTCGACGTCCTGGTCGAGATCCAGGACCGCGACCGGGTGGCGATCCACCAGCCGCTGGCCGATATCGTCGACACGGCGCTGCGCGGCCCGATGCAGACGCCGAAGATCCGCGTCCGCACCCGCGAGGGTCGGGTCATCTCGAACGTCGACGTGCCCGTCCTGGTGACCGCCGACCCGCTGCCCGCGACGGTGACCCCGGCGAGGCCGCTGGGCATCTTTCCCTACGGCGTGAGCCGGCATCACGTCGAGCAGTCGATCCGCGAGCTCGACCTGCCCGTCCGCGTGCTCGGCAACCTCGACGGCGCGGGCGCCGTGCTCACGCTGAAGAACCACTATCGCCGCCGGCCGGACAGCCTGCGCCAGGCGGAGAGTCGAGGGCTGCCCATCCACATCCTGAAGAGCAACTCGGTGAGCCAGGTCCGCGACGCGCTGTCCCGGATCTACGGCGTGGAGAAGCAGGACGAGGCGACCACACGCGCGCTGGCCGAGGCGGCGGCAGCAATCCGGCAGGTCAAGACGAGCCTCCGCCCGGTGGAGATCTCACCCCAGAACGCGTATCTGCGGCGGCTCCAGCACCAGCTTGTCGCCGAGAACGACCTCTCGGCCCGGAGCACGGGCAAGGAACCTCAGCGCCGGCTGCGCATAACACCGTCTCCGGAGGAACCCGTTAGCTAGAGTTCCGACAGCCGATGGCTCAGCGGGGACTGTTCATCACGTTCGAGGGCACTGAAGGCTCGGGCAAGACGACCCAGGCCGAGCTGCTGGCCGAGTGGCTGGCCGGCAAGGACCCGGTCCTCGTCCGCGAGCCTGGGGGAACCCAGCTGAGCGAACAGATTCGCGACGTCCTCCTGTACAAGGGGATGGCCATCGACCCCGAGGCCGAGATGTACCTTTTCATGGCCTCGCGGCGGCAGCTGATCGCCGAGGTCATCGCACCGGCGCTGGCTGCCGGCCAGATCGTGATCGCCGACCGCTACCACGACTCGACGCTGGCCTACCAGGGAGGCGGGCGCGGCCTGGCCACCATGTGGCCGCCGACGTTTCCTCGTCCCGACATCACGTTCCTGTTCATCGGTGACGTGGAAACCGGTCTCGGCCGGCATGAGGCCGCAGGCAAGAGCAAGGACCGCATGGAGAAAGAATCGATGGACTTCCACCGCAAGGTGGCCGAGGAATACGCCCGGCTGGCCGCGGCGGAGCCGGATCGTTTCGTCCGGCTCGATGCCACAGGGTCGCGCGACAAGATTCAGCTCACGGTCCGCGATCACCTCAAGCCGTTTCTCGAGGGGAGATAGGGACTCTCCGACAAAGGTGATCCGGGTCGAAGGCCTGCGCAAGAGCTTTGGTGACGTGCTCGCGGTCGCCGGCGTCGACATGCAGGTCGAGCGAGGCGAGATCCTGGTCCTCCTCGGCCAGAACGGCGCGGGGAAGTCGACGACGCTGCGATGCCTCGGTGGGATCCTGCGCCCGGACGCCGGTCTCATCGAGCTGGACGGGCTTGGGGTCCCCGAGCGGCTCGACACGATTCGCCGGCGGCTCGGGGTGGTGACCGACCAGGCGAGGCTGTACGGGCGCAACACGGCCATCGAGTACCTGGATCACTTCGGCTACCTGTACGGCGTGCCACCTGGCGTGCGGCGCAAGCGGATCGCGGAGCTGCTCGAGCGCTTCGAGCTCGCCGACCGCGCGGACACGGTTCTCGCCGCATATTCCCGCGGCATGGCGCAGAAGGTCGCCCTGATCCGGGCGACGCTGCACGAGCCGGACTGGATCTTCTGTGACGAGCCAACCGCCGGCCTGGACCCGGTCGCCGCCTCAGACATGCGCGTCTACCTCGATGAGCAGCGCCTGCGTGGAGCGGCGCTCATCGTCACCACGCACGTGCTGGGCGAGGCGGGGCTCATCGCCGACCGAATCGCCATCATGCGACGCGGCGTCATCGTCAATGCGGGAACGCTCGATGAGCTGCGCCGGGAGTCCGGACCGGGTCGTCGTTTCATCGCGAGCCTGGCGGCGGCGCCGAGCGACCACGCAGGCATCGAGCTTTGGCTGGATGAGAACGTAATCAGCCATCAGCTGGACGGCGACCGCCTGACCTACGAGCTGCCGTGGCAGACCCCCGTGAGCGACCGAGCCAGGTTTGCATCCCAGCTTCAGGCGCGGTTGGTGGAGGAATCGGCTCCCTTTCACGAGCTGCAGGAGGAAGAGCCCAGCCTCGAATCGGTCTACCTCGCCGCGATGTCCGAGGATCTGCCGGCCCAGCCCACGGCCACCTCGCGGCCGGCGCGCTCCATCTCCGGAATCGGGGCTGGCCGCATGTTCGGCTCGTTGCGCTCCCAGGGCAGCCTGCTGAGGCACTCTCTTCCTTTCTATGTCGGCTCGTGGTGGCGACGGGGCGACCTGAGCTGGGTGATGTACCTGAACGCGTTCGTCCTTCTCCTCGTGGCGGGCACCTCGCTGTTCGGCCAGCTGCCAGGTCCCGCCGGCGCTGTGGCAGCGCGCCTGGCGGGGAGCGCCGCGCTGCAGGCGGGGCTGCTTCTCCCACTGTTCTTCATGTCGTTTGCGCTGCTGGAGTCGATCAAGAGCTCGATCGGCATCTGGTGGGAGAAGGCGCAGGGCTCGCTCGAGGTCCTGCTTTACACGCCTGTCGACGACGCGTCGTTGATCTGGCTCGAGGTCTTGCCGGGCGCGATCGTGAGCATCGTCTGGGTGACGGCCTGGATGGCCGCGGGGATGTCGCTGCTGACGCTGTTCGGGGTGCCCGCGCCATGGGACCTCCTCCCCGTGTTCGCGTTCGTCGCCGGAGTCACCGCCTACTGGGCGGCGATGGGCCGGATGCTCGGCTTCATGCTGTTCCCGCGTGAAGGCGCGGCCGGGGGTGCGTGGTCATTCCTGCTCTCCCCGGTGTCGGCCGCGGTGGCCGACCTACCGCTGGCTCTTTTCGTGTTCCGGTCGCCGCTGGCGATCGCGTCGCTCAGCCTCCCGGTGGTCGCCTGCTTCGCGCTGACCATTCTTTGCGGGACGACGTTCGACCGCGAGCGGTTGATGGAGACCGGCGTGGGGCGGACTCGCAAGCGCCGTCGGTGGATCCAGGTCGAAGTGCTGCGCCGAAACGCAGCTGCCATCGCCGCGGGGGTGCTGATCGCCGCCGCGCCGGCGACCATAGCGGCCACCGTCAGCGCGGCTGAGCACTGGCGATCGTGGCCCGACGTCCAGGCGGCGGTGTCCGGCCACGCCCTCGACCCCGACATGGTGTCGTCGCAGCCGAGCTATACCAGGTCCGCGCCGGCGAACGGGATCACCGTCGCCGCCGCCGGCCTGGCCGCGATCGTGGCCACCCTTGGCCTGATGCTCGCGCTGGTGGTGATCAGCTTTGCCGGGTTCTTCCTGCTCGGCCTGCCCGCCGTGTTCGGCCTGATCGGGGCTGCGGCGCTCTGGGGCCTGCAGGCGGGATTCGGTGCGTCGGGGCCGCTTCAGCCGTGGCTGGCGGGGGCCGGCGGCGTGGTGGTGCTGGCCCTCGCGCTGAACACGGGCGCCGCGCTGCCGATCTACTGGTCGCTTGTCTTCGGCTCCGGGCGCCGCCTTGATCGCCTTCGCGCCGCGTGGTCGAACTACTGGGCGCTGTACCGCACGCTGGTGATCCCGTCGTCCGTGCTGTTCGGTCTCGTTGTCTTCAGGCTTCTCGCCTCCGGCTGATAACTAATCCCGCACGCGACCGTTGCTGCTGACATGAGAGCAGCAGGCGCGGCAGTCCTTTTCCTTCTTCTCGCTGCATGCGGCCAGGAGCAGGCTGGTCCGGCAACGTCACACGTGGCCGTGACAAGCGCGACGCCGTCGTCTACGCCGACGCCCATCGCGAGTGCATCCCCGGTTTCGGCGCCGATCACGTCGCCCAGGCTCCTGTTCGCGGTGCTCGAAGCTAAAGGCACCGCGAACGCTTGGACCTACAACACTGTCGCGATCGCAGGTCTTGACGGCCATGCGCGAGCCAAGGCGACGTTCACGCCGATGCCCAATCCAGTTGTTGGGTGCATGGGCGCGATCCCTCGGCCGTCCGCGCACGTCGCCGCCGGCAAAGTGTTTTTCGCCGACGCGAAAGGTGTTGTGCGCAGCATGGCGAGCAATGGCACGGTCACGACCGTGGCGACGTTCCCGATGACATCGACTCAGCAGATGTTCTCGTTCGCGGTCAGCCCGGACGGGAGCCGCGTCCTGGCCGGCATTTTCACGATTCCGAAGAACGCCTTCTCATGTGACGGATCCCCGACCACGGGATCGTTCACCTACGACGCTTACACCGCGCTGAGCGGGCAGCCAAGCTCACTCGTCTATCACCTGAGCTGGAGCACGGCCCCGTCCAGCGTCATGGAGTTGACCGGCTGGGACGCGCTCGGCCCGTTCGGCACCTACCCCACGGTCTGGGCATCTCAAGGCGGCGGCCCAGGTTCGGACCTGGGCGTGTTCGTCCGCATCGACGCCACCACGCTCAAGCCCGGTGCTCAGTTCTCCGACCCCAGCAAGTGCACGGTCTGGGACTCCGTGCAGAGCGGAGCCTTCGTGTGCCTCGGCGACGGCAAGGCCACATCAACTGATCCATACGGGCCGATCGCCCAGCCCGTGAGTGTTCGTGATGCCGCCGGCCAGGAGGAATGGCACTTCACCGTGACCAGCGTGAACGGTGCGTGGGGGCCGCATCTGGCTCCAGACGAGCAGCACGCCGTGATCTGCTGCGACTTCGAGACGTCCTCGATGTGGCTTGTCGACCGCCAGGGCCACCAGGTCTTCCTGCCCAGGGGGTTCTATGGCTCGGGATGGCTCGACGCGACCACTGCCGTCGGGTACTCAGGCCAGACCGCGAGCTCACCTGCCGGCACGCTTGCGTACGTGACTCTGAACTCACCCGGCACTTACGTGTCGATGGGCTTCTCGGGCAGCGTCGTGGGGACGGTCCGCAGCTAGGCGTCCACCGCGTTGATTGCGCCCGTTCTGTACAAAACGTGCGAAATTCGGGTCACAGGTCCAGGGCTTGCGCCACCAGCTCCCGGTGGTAGGTGGCGTCGCCGAGAGTCACCTCTGACGATTTCGCCCGCTTGAAGTACAGGTGCATGTCGTGCTCCCAGGTGAAGCCGATGCCGCCGTGCACCTGGATGCCGTCGCCCGCGACCTTGCGATACGCGTCTGAGACGTAGGCCTTCGCCATCGACGACGCCAGCGACCGGTCGGGCGCGTCTGCGTCAACCGTCCACGCCGCGTAGTAGGTGGCGGATCGTCCGCTTTCCGACAGCACCAGCATGTCCGCGAGCTTGTGTGAGACGGCCTGGTAGATCCCGATCGGCTTGCCGAACTGTTGGCGCGTCTTGGCGTACTCGGTCGAGGTCTCGAGGACCTTCTGCACACCCCCGACCATCTCGGCGCACAGCGCCGCGGTCGCCCACTCCAGGGCCCGCTTGAGCTGCGGCCACGCGTTGTCCGGGGCACCCATCAACGCGTCGGCGCGGAGCTTGACGCCTTCGAAACGGACTTCGCTCCAGCGTCGTGTTCCATCGAGGGTCTCCAGCGGCCTGACGGTCATTCCGTCGGGCTTGCCCTTGACCACGAAGAGCGTGATCCCCTCTTCGCCCTCGCCACGTGTGCGAGCGACGACGACCATGAAGTCGGCCAACGTGGCGTCAGGCACGAACTGCTTGACGCCGTCGAGCTGCCATCCGCCTCCGCTCTGCCTGGCCGTCAGGGAGACGCCCGCCGCGTCCCAGCGGCCCGGTGGCTCGGTGAACGCGAGCGTCGCGCGCGCGGCGCCCGACGCGATGGCGCTCAGCGCCTCCTTCTTCTGCGCCTCGGTCCCGGCCTCGATGAGGACGGGGACTGCGAGGCCCATGGTCGAGAAGAACGGTCCCGGCAACAGCGCGCGCCCGGCCTCCTCAAGCACGACCACCAGGTCGAGGAACGTGCCGACACCGCCGTACTCCTCAGGGATGCCCAGCGCGGTCCACCCAAGGTTCGCGATCTTCTTCCAGAGCGCCGCGTCGTCCCCCTCAGCGCTCTCCATGAGGCTGCGCACGACCTTGGGACTGCACTCCTTGGCCAGGAACTCGCGCGCCGAGCGGCGCAGCATCTCCTGCTCATCGGAAAACGCGAAATCCACCGCGACAGAGAGTTTAGAGGCGCTGGCGGAAGGACCTCGCCGGGTCTTCGCCGCCCATGCGGCCCATCTCCGGGCTCAGCTCCTGCGCTGCTCGCTTACGAATCAACGGATGCGCGCGCTGCGCTGCTCGTCGCTTCGCCCGGATCTGAGCCACCTGGATCGACGAATCCCTCGTCGAGGTTTCCGCCCGCGCCTCTTAGGCGGTGGGCGGGTTCGACTCGTGAGGCGGGAGCTCGGGGCGTTCCTCTTCTTCGTGCGCCGGCAGCTCGAGCTCAGGCTCCTCCGGAGTCGCGGCCGGCTTTGCGCCGTTCTCCGCGACGGGCGTCGGCCCTGACGCAGTCGTGGGTCGGGTGGAGTCGATCGGCGGAATGCTGCGCACCGGTGGTTTCGGAGCCGGGATGGCGGTCCGGCGGTAGACGATGGCGAGGCCGAAGAACCCGACAAACAGCGCTCCGACGCCAAAGCCGGTGGCAAAACCGATACCGGTGTTCTCCGCCAGCGTGAGCGGATGCTGCAGGGCCGCCGCGCACGGGGCCGGCGGCAAGGGGCACGTCCCCAGCACCGCCAGCATGAGCGGCACGGCAAACATCGTCAGGACGCCGTAGACGATGGCGAGCCCGGCGAACAGGTAGAGGAGCGTGGCCGGGAGCCGGCCCTGGTCGTGGACCAGCGCGCAGGCCACGAATGCCAGGGCGGCGACGGCAAACGGTATGAAGACGCTCGAGATGCGGCTTGACTGGCCGCCGATCAGGAAGGGGATTGCGCCGCCCACGGCGCTCAGCCCGGCAGCCGCCCAGAAGGACCAGATCAGCCGAGGTTCCTGGGTCCAGGTGGGTCTCACGAGCGGAATTCTGTCCTGCGTGCACGCGCAAGACAAGACGCTAAGACGCGACGCGCCTCCCGGCCGCGACGTGGGCGGTCTGGCGGAGCGGAAGCTCCTTGATGAAGAGCGTCGCGCCGAACGCGATCGCGATGATGGGCAGGCCGGCCAGGAAGACCGGGTGCAGCGCGTCAGCCAGGCCGTGGCGGATGCCGACCTCGATCGCCGGCGGCAGGTGCGCGAGCAAGGTGGGATCGAACACCGCGGTCGCGGCCGCGCCGCCGTCCGACGCCTGCAGGTGCTGGAGGGCGGACGGAGGCAGGTACCTGGCCATCGAGCTCGCCATGCCCTGCGTGAGGATGGTTCCGAGGATCGCCAGCCCGACCGCCGCCCCGATGGAGCGCGACAGCTGCGTCGCCGAGGTCGCCACGGCCATGTCCTCGCGGCCGACCGAGTTCTGAACGATCAGGACGTAGGTCTGCATCGTGACGCCCAGCCCGAGTCCGAGCAGGATCATGGCGACGATCACGGTCTGGTTGGTGGTGGTGATGTCGAACATCGACAGCATGATGTAGCCGGCGCCCATCACTGCGAGACCGGCGAGCAGGAGCAGCTTGTAGCGCCCGGTGCGCGAGATGAGCTGGCCGCCGAGCACGCTGGTGACGATCATCGCCACCAGCATCGGGACGAGGATCGCGCCGGAGTTGGTCACGCTGTTGCCGACAACGCCCTGGACGAAGACGGGCAGGAAGAAGATGGTGCCGAACATCGACATCGCGACGCCGACGCTGGCGATGTTCGAGAAGGTGAATATGCTGCTCTTCCACAGCTGCAGCGGCAGAACCGGCTCCGCCGCCCGCGTCTCGATCCAGACAAACGCGACGAGCATGACCGCGGACAACGCGTAGAGGCCGACGATCTGCCAGGAGTTCCAGGGGAACTGAACGCCGCCCCAAACCGTCGCCAGCAGCGCGCTCGCGATCCCGAGCGAAAGAGTCACGCTGCCCCACACGTCGATCGTGTGCTTGCGTCTCTCGTTGGGCACGTGCATGTAGAGCCAGATCACGATCAGCGTCAGGACGGCGATGGGCAGGTTGACGAAGAAGAGCCAGCGCCAGCTCCAGTGCTCGGTGATGAAGCCGCCCGCTGCGGGTCCGATGATCGAGGCAAGCCCGAAAGACGCGCCCATCATGCCCTGGTACTTGCCGCGTTCACGGGGCGAGATGATGTCGCCGATGATCGCCTGAGACAGGGGCATGATGAAGCCCATGCCGGCGCCCTGCACGAAGCGGGCAAAGATGAGAAACCAGAAGTTCGGCGACATCCCGGAAAGAGCCGAGCCGGCGGCGAAGACGACGATTCCCGTCATGTAGAGCGGCTTGCGGCCGTAGATGTCGGAAAGCTTGCCGGCGACCGGGGTGACGATCGTCGACGCGAGCATCGCCGAGATCGGGACCCAGCTGTAGTCGGCGATCCCGCCGAGCTCGGCCACGATCGTGGGCAGCGCGGGCGCGACCAGCGTCATGTTCAGCGAGGCGACCAGTGAGCCGAGCATCAGGCCGGCGAAGACGGCCATGACGCCCCGGTCGACGCCCGGCGCCTGGCTCTTTGCGGTAGTGCCGGCCGTCTCCGAGGCGACCGCAGTCATGGCGGCCTAGGTTACCGAGATCGTGGGAGTCCCAACACCCTCTCGGCCAGGATGTTGCGCAGGACCTCCGAGGTCCCGGCCTCGATCGTGTTCGCGCGCGAACGCAGGAACTGGTACTTCCAGCCGTCGCCGTCGCCGACCTGTGAGCCCGGGCCGCCGATGTCCATCGCGGTCTCCGTCATCCGCTGGTTGAGCTCGGACCACATCAGCTTGAGGATCGAGCCTTCGGGGCCCGGGATCCCGCTTCGTTTCACGGCCGTGACCGTCCTGTAGCCGTTCAGCTGGAGGGCGCGGGCCTCGATCGTGTGCTGGGCGATCCTCTGGCGGACGAGGGGATCGGCGCCGCGGCCGAGCCTCCGTGCGTGCTCGGTCAGCTCCGACGCTGTGATCTGGGCGCGCGTCGCCAGGGCGAGGCCGAGCGTGCCCCGCTCGTGGAGGAGCGTGGTCATGGCCACCGCCCAGCCCCTGCCGGCTTCGCCAAGGATCTGCGACTTGGGGACCCGGACGTCTTTGAAGAAGATCTCGTTGAATTCGGCGTCGCCGGTGATCTGGACCAGGGGCCGGACCTCGATGCCGGGGCCCTCCATGTCGACCAGCAGGTAGGTGAGGCCGTCCCGCGGGTTCGCTTCCTTGCGCTCGCGGGCGACGAGCATGCACCACTTCGCGACGTGGGCCAGCGTCGTCCAGACCTTCTGCCCGTTGACCACGTAGTGGTCACCCCTGTCTTCGGCGCGCGTCTGCAGCCCGGACAGGTCGCTGCCCGCGTTCGGCTCGCTGAAGCCCTGGCACCAGATCTCTTCCGCGGAGAGAAGCGGCGGAAGGTATCGCTTCTTCTGCTCCTCGGTGCCGTGGGCGATGACCACGGGTCCGCCCATGCCCAGGCCGATGACGTTGATCGGCTCCGGCGCGTGGGCCAGGATCATCTCGTCGTTGAAGATCAGCTGGTCCATGAACGAGCGGCCGTGGCCGCCGTACTCCCTGGGCCAGGTGATGCCTACGTACCCCGCGTCGTAGAGCTTGCCCTGCCACGCGCGCCGGCGCTCGATGAACGACCGCATGTCGCCGCCTTCGCCAGAGTCGCGCGGCGCGTTGGCCTTCAGCCAGCCGCGGACTTCGTCCCGAAACACTCTTTCCGAATCGCTCAGCTCGAAGTCCACGTGCTTAGGTTAGGCGACGGCAGGCAAGACTTCGCGGCCCAGCAGGTCGAGGGCATCGGTGTCGTCGAGCAGGAAGTGCTGGAGCATGAAGAGGTCGATGCCCACCTTGCTCTCCTCGCGGATGCGCTCCGCGATCTCCTCCGGCGTCCCGACCAGCCAGGCGCCCCTGCGGCTCTCGAGCACCTCCTCAGGGCTGAATCTCTTCAGGTCGGGAACGACCTCGCGCACCTGCGCCGCCCTTTCCAGCTGCTCGGCGCGATCGCGGCCGATGACGTAGCTCGTCATCACCGACCGCTTGATGGTCGCCGGGTCGCGCCCGATCTCGCGACAGCATTCGTCCAGCGCGTCGCGGCGCTCCCGGAACATGTCCGCATCGAGTCGGGACAGGTTCCACTCCGCGGCCTCCCGCGCGACCAGTGGGATCGTTCGCTTCAGGCCCTTGCCGCCCAGCAGCAGCGGAATCGGGTTGCGGGCTGGTTTGGGATTCGTCCTGTCCCAGATGCCGCGCATTGTCGCGATCCCATCTTCGAGTCGCTGAAAGCGCTGCTTTTCGTCAAGAAAGGGGATGCCGAAGATGTCGTGCTCGTTCCGGTTCCAGCCCGCGCCGACGCCCAGGATGAGGCGGCCTCCTGACAGCGAGTCGACGGATGCCGCGATCTTGCCCAGCACGCCCGGCTGCCGGAACGTCATCGGGCTGACCATGGGCCCGAACTCGATGCTCTTCGTCCAGACCGCAGCCAGCGCCATCGACTCCCAGCATTCGATGCAATCCCGCTCGCTTGTCTCGGAGCCCATGAGCGAAATGAGGTGGTCGCTCCGGCGCAGCGAGGCGAAGCCCAGGCGTTCGACGTCGCCGCAGATGCGCCGCCAGCGCTCCCAATTGAGGCCCTCCTGGCCCTCGAGCATGATTCCAAGTTGAGTCACGCTAGCGCCATCGTAAGTTCGTCAAGGGGGCGAAAGTTCAGGATGCGCTCCCTGGGGATGCCTGCGCGCCGCGCCATCCACAGCCCCATCGGGACGTACGCGAACTCGGCCGGCGCGTGCGCGTCGGCGTCGACAGCGAAAGTGCAGCCAAGCTCGCACGCCATGCGCGCCATCTCCGGCGAGAGGTCCATGCGCGCGGGGTCGCAGTCGATCTCCAGCGCCACTCCTCTCCTTGCCGCCTCCTTGAACACCGCCACGAAGTCGTAGTTCGCCCCTTCGCGCGACCCCGGGCGCCGGCCGGTGGGGTGGCCGATCACGTCGACGTGCGGATGGGAGACGGCTCGCAGCATCCGCTCGGTCATCGCGGCCGGCTCCTGGCGCAGCTTGACGTGCGGCGAGGCGATGACGATGTCGAGGATCTCCAGCACAGCGTCCGGAAGATCCAGCGTGCCGTCTTCGAGGATGTCGACCTCGATGCCCTGCAGCAGCGTGAGGCCGTCGACCTGCTTCTGCACCTCGGCCATCTCTCGGGACTGCGCCACCAGCCGCTCCGCATCCAGGCCATGCACGACCGTGATCCGAGGCGAGTGGTCGGTGACGCCGAGGTAGCTGTAGCCGAGCGCCTGCGCGCCCCGGGCCATCTGGAGCATCGTCGCCCGGCCGTCGCTCCAGTCGGTGTGGGAGTGTATGTCACCGCAGAAGTCATCGAAATCGACGTCGGATTCGTCCTCCCGGGGAGGCTGCTTCATCTGCTCGCGAAGTCTGTTGAGGTAGCGGCTCTCACCGTTCTGCATGAGGTCGGTCAGGACGCGCGCGATGCCCTCGCCGACGCCCTCGATCGAGGTCAGGCTGCCGGCGGCCTGGAGCGACACGACATCCGGTCTCTCGAGGGCGATCGTCCAGGCAGCGGCGGAGAACGCCTTGGCTCGGAAACGCTCCTTCTCGTCCTGCCGGAGCAGGTATCCGATCTCGGACAGCACCTGCGCGGCGGCGATGGCATCCACCACGCAATTGTCCCGGGGCACGTAAATTGTGTTGGCACCATGGCCCGACCCAGTCCGAAGCCAGGCGACCCGATCGCGGAGCTGGTCGAATCCTTGCTGGTCGAGCTCGGCGAAGACCCTGGCCGCCAGGGCCTCAAGGCCACGCCGGAGCGGGTGTCGCGCTCGCTGCGCGAGCTGACCGACGGCTACGGGTTGGAGCCCGAGGAGGTGGTGGCCGGCGCCATCTTCGACCAGGACTACGACGAGATGGTCATCGTCAAGGACATCCCGTTCTACAGCCTGTGCGAGCACCACATGCTTCCGTTCTTCGGCCAGGTCCACGTCGGGTACCTGCCCAAAGGCCGGGTGATCGGCCTGAGCAAGATCCCGCGCCTGGTCGATGTCTTCTCGCACCGGCTCCAGATCCAGGAGCAGCTGACCCGGCAGATCGCCGAGGCGCTGAACGGGACGCTGGCCCCGAGAGGCGTCGGGGTCGTAGTCGAAGCCCGCCACCTTTGCATGGAGATGCGAGGGGTGGAGACGCCGGGCGGCCGGATGATGACCTCCTGCATGCTCGGGACCTTCCGGCGCGACCCGCGAACTCGGGCCGAGTTCCTGGACCTGGTGCGCCCGAGAAACTAGCCGTCCAGGGCCGGGCGGCCACCCCTAGACTGCGGCCTGCAAAAAGCCGTGGCTAGACACTGGGCGGGGCTGGCGGTCGGGATCCTGGTGGCCGGATCGGCATGCGGGGGTTCCCCGGCGGCCGTCAACACCGCCCCCGCGGCGCATGCCAGCGCGCCCCCGACCACGCCGTCGCCCAGCCCGCTTCCCCTCGCCATCAGCGCGGCTCCATTCCACGCGGGGGAGATGGGCCTGGCCTACCGACCTGTGACCCCCACCGCCAAGGGCGGCGTGCCGCCCTACACGTGGGAGGTCACCGCCGGATCGCTGCCCGCGGGACTGGTGATGAGCGCGGCGGGCAAGGTGACCGGGACGCCGACCATCCTCGGGACCTACCTCTTCACCATCCGCGTCGCCGATTCGAGCGGCGCCAGCGCGACGCTCAACAGCTCGATCTCGGTGACCAGGCGTGTGGTCGTGACCGGCAACCCCTGCACTCCGGTGTCGCCGTGCTCTGTGGAAGCCGGCTGCCTGACGGTGTGCGGGGTGTTCGGATTCCAGACCGGCGGTATCGCGCCCTACAAGTACAGGGTGGTCTCCGGCGTCCTGCCGACAGGGATGGGGTTGAGCGGCTTCACGCTCACCAAAGCGTTCCCAG
>WNFV01000116.1_pt1 | contig 172141 bp, 166 predicted proteins | sample 5400101 | NCBI WGS metagenome assembly WNFV01 (sample SAMN13153361, study PRJNA577476) | soil metagenome | isolation source: 115 cm soil or saprolite under grassland replicate 1 | place: USA:California | collected 2016-06-15 | reverse complement strand
CGACAGATCCGCGGCCACACCCCGGGAAATCTCTTCACGCTCGTCTATACACAATGGCCTACCCCGCACCCGCAACCCCCAGTCAGCACAAACACATGATCATCTCATGTGATGCACTGACCGCTGGAGACCGCCGCTGGCTGGGCGCGAATTGTCTTCGGCACGTTTACAGGCAACGTAATGGTCAATCTGCAAGACCTTGAGTATTACCTCGTCGAGTTGCTCGCGCTCCTGGGCGCCTATAGCGCGTGGACTGGCGCGGCTGGGGATTGCGCCATCAGCGCCTATCTATACGGAGTATCGATCGTCGATTCGATCCACGTTCGAACGCGCTCGGCCTCGGAAGTCACCGTGGTCACGAAGCCTTTCGGTCAACCGGCCGAGACGACAGCTCCACTCGATCAGCTCGGTGGCAGCCGAGAGCAAGTCGGGCAAGCGGCCTACCTTCTTGCGCGAGATCTGGAGCAAGACATGGGCTTTCCTGCTCCAGTTCTCTTGCAGCCAAACGGCGTCCTCCAACAGGCCCGTTGAGCCGCTTAGCCTTGCCGAAACGGACGGATCTCAACCGCCGATCCCTTGACCCCCAGAGATCGGCAATGCGGTTGGCTGCGGGCCCGTACGAGGTCAGCCGGCCCGATCCGGCCGAGTGTGGTCGCATACGGTCGGGTGGGCTGCTGTACTGCGCTGCTGTACGTGCCGCCGGCCGGCCCGATCGGCCACCCTTGGACATCTGGCCGGCACCGTTCCTCGAGCTGCCTTGGCAGCCGGCCGGCGACATGTCGACCAGCAGACCTTTGCTGAAAACGCAGGCGGAGCACCTAGCGGCTCGGGCGGCCAACCGATGTGCGAGGGCACTCGACGTGCCCCGGCGACCCACGCTGACCCGTTCCGTGTCAAGGAACGATCATGCCGGTTTCGACCAGCGTCGACTTCGCGCCTGAGTTGGTCGAACGGTCCGCTGCCGTCCATGGACGTCCGGCGCCGTGGCCGGCGGTTGTCACCGAGCTAGGCACCCACCTCGTTTGTCCGGGGCAGATGCAGGCGGTCTCATCAGCGGTCGCGCCCTAGCAACGTCAAGCCCGTCCTTCTTCAGCCATTCGGACCGTCTTCGCCGTCTACGGCTTCTAACAAACCATCACCGAACCGGACAGAAGGAAACAACGCCGGGGCCCTGGCCGCCACTGACCACAATCTCAGATTTGGAGTAGCCTTAGTTGCGGGATAATCGGACCTCGATAAGCCCCATTTGTCCAGATCAGAAGGCACGTCTGCGTTCCTGCGGTATAGGCCGGACGCATTGCTCGACTTGTTGAGCGCGCGGGGAACCGCAATTTGTGCTGCGCACGGCCGGTGGGGAGCGAACATGGCTAGACGCTCGATCGCACGCTACGGCCCTCGTGGCGGTATCTACCACGAGCATGTGAATGTTGGCAGCAACGCCGGGGGTTTTGGCCCTGCCATCATCATCTTCATTGCGGTTGTGATCCTCTTCAGCATCCTGAAGATGGCCTTGTGGGACACACCGCACCAGGAGTCCCGGAGCCGGGAGGCCGCTCAAGTAGAGGTTACTGATCTGTCGCTAGTTAGCAGCGATCCGAGCCTGAAGTACGGTCGCCGAGACGCCGCCGGCTTCCGCCTCCTAGAGGTGCAGGCGGCGTTCGTCGCCAAGAACGCCGGTTCCGCTGCGCACACTATTACCGTGTGCGTCGCGACGTTCGGGGCCCCCGCAGGCGATTTTGGTGGCGTCTGTGGCAAGGCGGTCTCAGTGCCGGCTCATTCGAGCGTCAAGGGCACGGTCGCCGTGACCTGGACCACGGATTCCGACGACTCCCCGAAGGTGAGCCGGGCGTACCTGCAAGCGACGGAACATGCGTGGCAGACATGCGAGATGGAAACCTACGACAAGCCGGACGGCACGAGCGCCACGAATGGCAAGCTGAAATGTAGCGGCTGGGCGACCAGTTAAAGATCGTCGATCTCAGTCGAGCCGCCCTCGCCGTTGGCCACCCGCGCAGTATAGCTGGCCCACAAGCCATCCCGTTCGCCGTCGACCCGCCCTCCGGGGAGCGGGCCCGCGCCGGGGCCGCCACCACGTACGGACCGTGACCGGGGCGCGGAGGCTGGCGGCCCCGGCGCGGGTCTGCTCGGCTTGCCCGGGTCGTCGGCGGGCGGGATGGCCCCAACCACCGACCACCGCAGCCCGCCGACGGATCTTCGCCATCCCGGGGCCCGAGCGCCCCCGCCGGAGGCGCCCCAAGCCCGGCCCCGTGCAGACCGAGAGTCGCCACACGGCGCGGCCTGCGTGTCAGGCCGCGCGCCCTGCCGGCTGCCCGGCGCACCAAATTCACCCTCGCGATGGCCCGGGCCGAGCAGGGCCGCCACGTCGCCCCGTCTCGGCGCACCCTGAGCGCCTACCTGGTCGACGAGTGGCTGTCGGCCATCAAGAACCTCCACGGCGGCCACCACCTGGGGCAACTGGAAGGTCTACGTGCACTCGTACGTGCTGCCGACGCTAGGCAAGGTCAAGCTCCAGGAGTTGACCGCGCCACGGCTGCAAGCCTTCTACACCCACCTGCTGACAGCGGGCCGGGTCAAGGTCGACCTGTCCTCAGCCATGCACGCCGCCTGGTTGAGTGGCCGGGACAGGGGCAAGGAGCCGACCGCCCGCCAGGTCGCCACCGCGACCGGCGCTTCCCTCTACACCGCCCGGGCGGCGCTGCGCCGGTTCCGGGCCGGCCGGGTCCCAGCCACCCGGTCCCCCGGACTGGAGCCCAAGACCGTCCGCAACGTGCACGTGATGTTGCACGCGGCCTTGGCCAACGCGGTGAACTGGCACTACGTCGTGGAGAACGTCGCCGAGCACGTCAAGCCGCCCAAGGTGCGCCGGCGCAAGCCGACCGTCTGGACGCCGGCACAGCTGCGCGTCTTTCTCGGATTCGTCCGGCAGGACCGGTTCTACCCGCTGTACCTGCTCGCCGCGACCACTGGCCTGCGCCGCGCTGAGCTGTGCGGGCTGCGCTGGCCGGCGATCGACCTGGACGCCGGCACGCTGTCCGTCGAGCCGGACACCCGCGTGGTGGTCAACGGCGTCGCCCAGGACAGCGACGGCAAGACTGACAACGCGCCCCGGATGTTGGGGCTTGATCCGGTGACCGTGACGGCGCTGCGGGACTGGCGAGCACGGCAGCGCGCCGAGCACGTGTTCTTCGACTGGGACTATCTGCTTAGCGATCGGGTCTTCACCTGGGAGAACGGCCGGCCGGTGCACCCGGACGTGATCCGGCAGCGCTTCAACCGGTTCTCCCAGCGCTGCGGGCTGCCGCACATCCGGCTGCACGACATGCGGCACAGCTACGCCACCGCCGCCCTCAAGGCCGGCGTTCACCTGAAGATCGTCAGCGCCCGGCTCGGGCATGCCTCCGAGACCTTCACCGCCAGCGTCTATCAGCACGCCCTGCCCGGCATGGACCGGGAGGCCGCCGGCACGATCGCCGCCCTGTTCGTCGACCTGGTCCCCGAGGACGAGTCAGAGGACGGCGTTAGCGAATCCGTTAGCGAAGAAGACGAAAACGGACTCTCAGATGATCTCTGAGAGTCCGTTTCTCCTGGTAGCGGGGACAGGATTTGAACCTGTGACCTCTGGGTTATGAGCCCAGCGAGCTACCGAGCTGCTCCACCCCGCGTCGCTTCGACCACCTTAGCGCACGCGACCCAGGAGCCGCAAAACGCCCTCCCCGGGCGCTACGCTACCCGGAGGTCGGGGACGCGGCCGGGCTCGGACTGCCCGACGTCGGCGGCGACGGTGCCGGCGACGCCGGGGTGCTCGGGCTGTTCTGCTGTTGCACGGCCCGCTGGTACTCGGCGATGGCGTCCTGGAGCGCCTGCAACGCCTGGCCGTACTTGACGAAGTCGCCCGCCTGCTGTGCCGCCTTGAGGTCGGTGAGCGCCTTGTTTATCTTCTCGACCGCGGCGGCGACGGCAGTGCCGTTGGGCGTGGGCGTGGTATTGGGCGGCGACTGTTGTGCCGGGGGTGTGGTGGCCTGCCCGCCGGTGGCCGCGGCGGTCAGGAGCTGTTTGAGCGCGCCCTGCAGCGTGGCGTCGAAGCCGATGTACTGGCCGAAGTTGACGAGCACGTACTTCAACTGCGGGTACGAGTTGTTCGTCTCGCTCTGGACGTAGAGCGGCTCCACGTAGAGCATGCCGTCGCCCACCGGCAGCGAGAGCAGGTTACCCTCGATCACCTTCGCGCTGATCTTCGTCTGGCTGATCGTGGGCCGTACCAGGTTGTCGTTGGTCATCTTCTGGTCGGCCTGGCCGGGGCCGAAGACCTGGGTGTCGTCGGGCAGCTTGAGGACCTGCAGCTTGGGTTCACCGTTCACGTAGGACCCGGTGATCAGGGAGACCAGATTCTGCCGGCCGCGCGGGGTCATCGCCGTGGTCAGTTGGAAGGTGGTCTGGTCCTGCTTGGGGAACTTGGCCAGCAGGTAGTACGGCGCCTGCTTGGCGTTCTTGTCCGGCGACGGGTCCTCGGGTACCTGCCAGAAGTCCTGGCCGGAGTAGAACTGCTGGGCGTCGGTCACGTGGAACCGGGTGAGCAGCTCCCGCTGCACCTTGAACTGGTCCTCGGGGTACCGGAAGTGGACGGCCAGCTCCGGCGGGATGTCGGTACTGACGTACTTGCCGCCGAAGGCCTTGTTCCACGCCTGCAGTATCGGATCAGGCGCACCGAACTGGTACAGCTTGACCTCGCCGCTGTAGGCATCGACCGTCGCCTTCACGGAATTGCGCAGGTAGTTGATGTTCTGCTGGGCCTGCGGCACGAACCCCTCGCCGGTGAGCGAGTCGCTCGTCGCGCCGCGCAGGTCGACCTGGTCGGAGTAGGGGTACGTCGACGCGGTGGTGTACCCGTCCAGGATCCACAGGATCCGGCCGCCGATCACGGCGGCGTAGGGGTCGCCGTCGAGCGTGAGGAACGGGGCGATCCGCTGCACCCGCTCGCGCGGGTCGCGGAAGTACATGATCTTCGAGTTGCCGTTGAACACGCTGGAGATCAGGAAGTTGGTCTCCCGGAACTTGTACGCGTAGAGCATCCGGCGCCAGTACGTGCCGACCGGCACGCCACCCTTGCCGTCGTAGGTGACGTACTGGTCCGCCGAGCCGGTCGGCCGGTCGTACTCGGCGTCGCGCCCGCCGGCCGGCTTGCCGACGATCGCATACGGGTCCATGTTCTCGCCGTAGTAGATCCGCGGCTGCGCCACCGGGATCTGGTCGTTGTCGGACTGGCAGGCGAGCTGGTCGGTGGACTTGTCGAGGAACCCGGAGACGAAGAACGGCTGCCCCGAGCAGATCGTCTGGTTGGCCGGCGCGGCGGTGAACCCGTACCCGTGGGTGTAGATCGTGTGCTGGTTCTGCCAGTTGGTCTGCTGCCCGGTCAGGTTGTGGTAGTCCAGCTCCCGCACCCCGACCACGTAGTCCTGCAGCTTGCCGTTGATGTTGTACCGGTCGATGTCCAGTTTCTGGGTGAAGTCGTAGAACCCACGGACCTGTTGCAGCTGCGTGTACGTCGCGGACACCACCGACGGGTCGAGCAGCCGGATGTTGCCGACGGTCTCGGTGTCGTTGGCCAGGTCCTTCGGCGGTACCTGCGCCGGGGCGTTGTACTGGTTGGTCTCCACATTGGACAGGCCGAACGCGGCGCGGGTGGCCTCAATGCTGCGCCGGATGTACTCCGACTCCTTGTCGCGGATGTTCGGCTTGACGGTGAACGTCTGCACCGCCGCCGGGTAGATGCCGCCGATCGCGACGGCCGACAGCGCCAGCATGCCGATGGCGATACCGGGCCAGACCAGGTTGCGGATGAAGGCGTTGGAGAACACCAGGATCGCGACCGCCACGACGACGGAGATGTAGGACAGGATCTCCTTGGCCGGCAGCAGCGCCTGCACGTCCGTGTAGCCCGCCCCCCACAGCCCGGTGCCACCGTTGTGCGACAGGACCAGGCCGCGCTGGTCGAGGAAGTAGGCCACCGCCTTGAGGAGCACGAAGGCGGCCACGAGCGCGGTGAGGTGGGCCCGGGCGCCAACGGTCATCCGCTCCCCCGCGCCCTGCAGCCGTACCCCGCCGAAGAGGTAGTGCACGGCCAGTGAGCCGAGCAGGCACAGCACGACGGCGGTGAAGCCGACGCCGATGAGGTAGCGCCAGAACGGGTAGTCGAACACGTAGAAGCCGATATCGAGCTTGAACTGCGGATCCTTGACGCCGAAGTTCTGCCGGTTGGCGAACAGCAGCCAGACCGCCCAGCGGCCCTGCGCCGAGATGCCGGAGAAGAACCCGATGATGCCGGCGAGGATGCCGATCCACAAGCCGAACCGGGGGGTCAGCAGCATCCGGTACCGGTCGAGGGACTGCTGCTCGGCCGAGTGTGGCCGCAGCAGCGGGCGGACCCGGTAGGCCAGCCACAGGTTGCCCCAGATGATGAGCGCGACCAGCGCGCCGAACACCAGGAACAGCCCGATCCGGGTCCACAGCACCGTGGTGAACACCTCGGTGCGGCGCACCTCGGAGAACCACAGGAAGTCGGTCCACGCATTGACGAGCCAGCCAAGGAACATGAACAGCACGATCACGCCGGCCAGGACGATCAGGGTCACTCGGCCACGACGGCTCATCCGGGGCATGGGGGTACGCATCACCACGGCGTCCAGCCTACGAGGTCACCTCCGGCGCTGGTGACTCGCTCCGGCATGCGTCCGCGTCTGTTTGGTAATCATTTGGTCGAGCACAGCGCCGGGGTACCCCCGCCACGCAGCGTCGCGAGCGCCCGCATGGCGTCGTCCAGGGTGCCGACCTTGACCAACTTGAGACCTGGCACCGAGTTGGCCGCCGCCTCCGTGCAGTTGCCCGCCGGGGAGAAGAAGACCGTGGCACCGTCGCGCCGGGCGCCGCGGATCTTCTGCGGGATCCCGCCGATCGCCCCGACGTTGCCCTCCTCGTCGATCGTGCCGGTGCCCGCGATCGCCAGCCCGCCGGTGAGGTCCTCCGGCTTGATCTTGTCGACGATCCCGAGCGTGAACATCAGCCCCGCGCTCGGGCCGCCCACGTTGTCCAGGGCAATCGTGATCTTGTACGGGCTCGGCTGGTCCTCGTCGATCTGCACGCCGATCCGCGGGCTGCCGTCCTTCTCGACCGTGGTGATCGTCGTCGTGCCCGGGGCGCCCTTGCGCTGGTACCCGATCGTCAGGGCGCTGCCCACCGGCTTGGCCCGGATCAGCTCGGTCAGCTTCTGCGCGGAGGTGACCGGCTGGCCGTTCACGGTGCCGATCTGGTCGCCCTTCTCCAGGCGGCCGGCCGCGGGCAGGCCCTCGGTCACCTCCTTGACGACCACATGCACGGGGTAGCCCAGCTCCCGCAGCGCGGCGACGATCGCGGCGTTCTGCGAGACCTTGAACTCCTGGGCGTTTTCCTGGTCGATCTGCTGCTGGGTCTGGTTGGGCGGGTAGATGACCTCGCGGGGCACCACCGCGTCGTCGCCGCTGAGCCACCCGCGCAGCGCGTCGAAGAGGGTCAGCTCGTCCTGGACCCCCACCGTGACCATGCGGAGCTGGCCCTGGGACTTGGAGACCCCGCCGCCGGAGACCTGGATCACATCCTTGTTGTGGTCGGTGCCCAGCGTGTCCCAGGTCGGCCCAGGGGTCAGCGCCACATACGGCACCTTGACGCCGGCGAACGCGGCGATGCCGAGCAGCATGACGACGAACGCTCCGACGAGCAGGGTCGCGCCCCGACGCCTCATCCCAGCCCCCCGTCCCGCCCGTCGACGCCCTCGCGTGGCTCGGTCATGCGCGAAGCCTACTGGGCCGGTATGACACCCGGAGTTCCCCCGTAGGCGAACGCCCACACGGGACGCGGGCCCCCTCCGGCGCGTACCTTGAAATGCGTGCCTGATGTGCCTTTCGGCTTCGGCCTCCCGGGCGGAGCCGCGCCGGACCCCAACGACCCGGCGCAGATGCAACAGTTCCTGGGTCAGCTGCAGCAACTCTTCACGACCTCCGGCGGGGGCGGCCCGGTCAACTGGGACCTCGCCCGCCAGGTCGCGCTCGCCACGCTGACCGGACCTGGCGCCATGACGTTCGCCGGCTTCACCGGCCCAGCGTCCGAGGGCCCGCCCGCCGCCGGCGACCCCGGGATCAGCGCCGCGGAGCGGACCGCGGTCACCGAGGCGCTGCGCCTGGCCGATCTATGGCTGGAGCCGGTCGCCGCCCTCCCCTCGGGCATCCAGACCACCGAGGCCTGGACCCGTACCGAGTGGATCAACAACACCCTGCCGATCTGGCGCAAGCTCTGCGATCCGGTGGCCGGCCGCATGGTGTCGGCGATGGGCGATCTGGTACCCGAGGAGATGCGCGGCCAGCTCGGCCCGATGCAGTCCATGGTCGCGACCCTCGGCGGCGCGCTCTTCGGCGGCCAGCTCGGGCAGGCGCTGGGCTCCCTCGCGGCGGAGGTCCTCTCCGCCGGTGACATCGGCCTGCCGCTCGGCCCGGCCGGCACGGCGGCCCTGCTCCCGGCCAACATCGCCAGCTACGGCGAAGGGCTGGAGCTGCCCGCCGACGAGGTGCGCCTCTACGTCTCGCTCCGCGAGGCCGCGCATCAGCGGCTCTTCGGCCACGTGCCGTGGCTGCGCGGCCACGTCCTGGCCGCGGTCGAGGCCTACGCCGCCGGCATCCGGGTCAACCGCGACGCGATCGAGGACGCCATGTCCCGCTTCGACCCGGGCAACCCCGAATCGATGCAGGAGCTGTCGGTCGAGGGCATCTTCACCCCCGAGGACACCCCGGCGCAGCAGGCCGCGCTGGCCCGGCTGGAAACCGCGCTCGCGCTGGTCGAGGGCTGGGTCTGCCACGTCGTGGACAGCGCCGCCGGGCAGCGGCTTCCCGATGTGGTACGGCTGGCCGAAGCGTTCCGCCGCCGCCGCGCCGCGGGCGGTCCGGCGGAGCAGACGTTCGCCGCCCTGGTCGGCCTGGAGCTGCGCCCCCGCCGGCTGCGGGAGGCCGCCGCGTTGTGGGCCGCGCTCACCGAGCACCGGGGCATCAGCGGGCGCGATGCTCTCTGGGGCCACCCCGACCTGCTGCCCGCCGCGGACGACTTCGCCGACCCGCACGGCTACGCCCGATCCCAGCTCGACCTCGCCGAGCTGGACCTGTCCGACTTCGACCGACCCGGCGAGGGCGACCGGCCGCCGACGACCTGACCGCCCGGCGCGCTCAGCCGCCCAGGAGCGCGCGGGTGGCGGCCCAGCCCTCCAGACCGGGGTCCAGCCGGGACAGCGCCGCCGGCCCGGTCAGCCGGTGCCAGCCGGTACCCGTGCCGACCTGCCCCGGTTCCGGTGCCGCGGTTCGGACCTCGGCCACTCCGGCGTCCAGTCCGAGCGGTGGCAGCCAGGTCGGAGCGGGCAGCCGCGCGGCGAGCCCCAGCAGCCCGCCGGTCAGCCCGGGCGCGACCGACACCGGCCGGCTCGACAGCGGCCGCAGCAACTTTCCGATCACCATTCCCGGCAGGTCGGGCGCGTCCGGTGCGACCAGCGCCGCCTGCTCGTACCCGTCCCGTGCCGCGGCCGCGAAGATCACGTCGCTGGTCAGCGCCGGCAGCTCGTACACCCGGGTGTCCGGCCACACCACGGCATCCGCCACCGCCCGTTCCCCCGCCACCACGGCGACCGCCGGGGTGACCTCCGCCAGCGTGGCGAGCAGGTCGACCACGTCCTCGGCGAGCGCGAGCCGCCAGGCGCCCGGGTCGATCCCGGGCGGGCACCACGACGGCAGAGTCAACGGCACGACGACCAGGCGACGGGTCACCCGTCAATCATGTCTCCCGGCCGCTGCGCCTCCGTCACAACCCGACTCCGGCGCAGCAGCCTCAATCCTGCCTCCCGGCCGCTGCACCTCCGTCACAACCCGACTCCGGCGCAGCAGCCTCAATCCTGCCTCCCGGCCGCTGCAGCCTCAGTCCTCGTGGAACGCCTGACCCGCCGCCGCACTGACCCCTTCGAGGTAGCCGCGCGCCCGCTCCGCGCGCGGGTACCGGCCGACCAGCGCCCAGAACCGCGGGCTGTGGCTGGGCACCACGAGGTGCACGAGCTCGTGCAGCAGCACGTAGTCGATGACCCAGTCGGGCATGTCCATGAGCCGGTCGGAGATCCGGATCGTGCGGTCGGTCGGGGTGCAGGAGCCCCACCGGCCGTTCTGGTTGCGCACCCACCGGATGCTCGCCGGCCGGCCGGCGGCCGGGTATTCGGCGAGGTAGCGCGCGACCAGGCGCCTGGCGCGGGCGGCCAGCTCGCTGTCGGTGTGCCGGGCCCGCTGGTCGCGGGCGGCCAGCCGTTCCAGCATCCGGTCGACCCACTCACGCTCCTCCGCGCGGGAGAACTGGCCGGGGATGAGTATCACGACCCGCTCGCCGTCCCGGTAAGCGGACACCGTGCGCCGGCGGCGCTCGCTGCGCCGCACCTCGACGACGGGCTTACGGGCGGCAGCCATGATCGCGCAGCTCACTCCGCATGCCGGAGGGCATCCTTCACGTGGGCACGGTAACGGGCGGCTGCCTATCCCCCGCAAGACCTCGACGGTGGGCCACCGTCGAGAACTCCCCCTTTGATCCGAATATGCGGCAAAAATTCCCCTGCAAGATGTCCGAAAAGAACTGTCGATCGTAAAGAGCCGGTGTGTCCCGAGCCAACGTGCCTTGTCGGAGTTCCAGCGTGGCAACTCGACGGGTCGGCGCCCGTCCACGGGGTACCCGTTAGGTGCGGCACGCAAGCAAGAGGAGGGCATCGTGGCCAAAACGGCCGAGAAGTACAACGGTTACTGCGTCAAATGCAAGGAGAAGCGGGACTTCGAGGGCACCGTCGAGGTCTCCAAGACCGGGATGAGGATGGCCAAGGGCAAATGCCCGGTCTGCGGTACCACGGTCAACCGGATCCTCGGCAAGGCCTGAGGCCGGACCGGGCGGGAGGCCTCGCTCTCCCGCCCCGGGTCCGCCGTCCTGATGTCGGCGTCCAGACTTCCGCGCCGAGGATCTGTGGATAACTCGGCGTGTCGCTGTGGACGACGCGGTGGACGCCGGGCTTCCCTGTGGATAAACCGACGGGACCATCGGGCGGTGGTGCCAGCCTGTCCCGGTGAGCCGTCCCACCCTGCTTCCCGGCCTGCGCCGGCTGTGGCGCGACCGGCACGTGATCCAGCTGGGTACCGACCCCGGCCGGGCGGTCGTGCTGGAGTTCGCCGACCCCGCCCTGATGCGGGTCCTCGACCTGCTCGACGGGTCCCGTACCGACCGGACCGTGCTGCGCGACGCGGCCGCCTTCGGCATCGCTGAACCGCAGACCGCCGCGCTGCTGGAAACGCTGCGCGAGTCCGGGCTGATCGTCGACGTGGCGGCACTGATGCCGACCGGGCTGCCCGAGCCGGTGCGCCGCCGGTTGACCACCGAGGTGGCGGCGCTGGCGCTGGGCCGGGAGGGTACCCCGGCCGACGCCATCCGCCGGCGCGCGGCGGCCCGCGTGCTCGTCACCGGGTACGGCCGGCTCGCCGTGCCTATCGCGTCCGCGCTCGCCGAAGCCGGCGTCGGGCACGTGGATCCCGCTGTCTCCGGACGCACCCGCCCCGACGACGCGGGCCTCGGTGGTCTGCTGCCGGCCGACGCCGGCCGGCCCCGGGCCACCGCGGCCGCCGAAGCGGTGGTCCGGGTGGCGCCCGCCGCCACGGTCCGGCCCCTGCGCGAGGACACCGCAACGTTCGTGGTGCAGGTCGGTTCCCACCGCCCGGCCAGCCTGGCCGCCTTCGCCTACGCGCTGCGCAAGGTGCCGCACCTCGCCGTCGACGTGCGGGACGGGATCGCGGTCGTCGGGCCGCTGGTACCGCCGGCCGGCTCCCCCTGCCTCAACTGCCTCGACCTGCACCGCCGCGACCGCGACCCGGTCTGGCCGGCGCTGGCGGCGCAGCTGTCGACCGGGCCGGAGACGGTGGCGCCGTGCGCGGTGACGACCCTGCTCGCGGCGACCGGGTACGCCGCCGACGAGGTGCTCAGCTACCTCGACGGGCGCACGCCGCAGACGCTCGGTACCACGATCGAGATCTCCGGCCCCGGCCGGGAGCGGCGCCGCACCTGGTCCGCCCACCCGGGTTGTGAATGCACCGGACACCGGCGCCAGCGCAGCGGCGGGCCCGGATGAGGTTCAATGATCGGGTGACCGACATACCGCGCCGCGCCGTTTCCCGTACCGCCCGGCTGGCCGCGTTGCCGCTGGGCTTCGCCGGCCGGACGGCGTTGGGGTTCGGAAAGCGGGTCACCGGGATGGCCGCCGAGGTGATTTCCGCCGATGTCCAGCAGCGCACCGCTGAGCACCTGTTCAGCGTGTTGGGGCAGCTCAAGGGCGGGGCGATGAAGTTCGGGCAGGCCTTGTCGATCTTCGAAGCGGCGCTGCCCGAGGAGCTGGCCGGACCCTATCGGCAGGCGCTCACCCGGCTCCAGGAGGCCGCCCCGCCGCTGCCGGCCGCGAGCGTGCACAAGGTCCTCGCGACCGAGCTCGGGCCCGGGTGGCGCAAGCACTTCCGGGACTTCGACGACGCCCCCGCGGCGGCGGCGAGTATCGGCCAGGTGCACAAGGCGGTGTGGAAGGAAGGCCGCAAAGGGGTACCGGTCGCGGTCAAGATCCAGTACCCCGGCGCCGGCGACGCGTTGCTCACGGACCTGAGCCAGCTGTCCCGGCTGGCCGGGCTGTTCCGGGTGCTCCAGCCCGGACTGGACATCAAGCCGTTGCTGGCCGAGCTGCGGATACGGATCACCGAGGAGCTGGACTACGAGCTGGAGGCGGCCAGCCAACGCGACTTCGCCAAGGCGTACGCCGACGACACGGAGATCTACGTGCCGCCGGTGCTCGCCGCGGCGCCCCGGGTACTGGTGACCGGGTGGACCGACGGCGACCCACTGTCCCGGGTGATCGCGAGCGGTACTCCCGAGGAGCGCGACCTCGCCGGGCTGCGCCTGTCGACCCTGCACTTCTCCGCGCCGGCCCGGGTCGGGCTGCTGCACGCCGACCCGCACCCAGGCAACTTCCGGATGCTGCCCGACGGGCGCCTGGTCGTGCTGGACTTCGGCGCGGTGGCGCGGCTCCCGGACGGCCATCCGGAGCCGATCGGGCGGCTGACCCGGCTCGCCCTGGCCGGTGACGCCGAGGGCGTCCTCGACGGGCTGCGCGACGAGGGCTTCGTCAAGCCCGACGTGGAGGTCGACGCCGAAGGGGTGCTGCGCTACCTGCGCCCGCTACTGGAGCCGATCGCCGTGGCGGAGTTCCGGTTCACCCGCGCCTGGCTGCGCGCCGAGGCCGGCCGGGTGGCCAACCCGCGCAGCCCCGCCTACCAGTTGGGCAAGAACCTCAACCTGCCCCCCTCGTACCTGCTCATCCACCGGGTGACGCTCGGCTCGATCGGGGTGCTGTGCCAGCTTGAGGCGAAGGCTCCGTACCGGTCGGTGGTCGAGGAGTGGCTGCCGGGCTTCGCCAGATAGCGCGCGGCCGCCCCGGATGGAAGCCGGGACGGCCGCGTTCAGATCGGATACCTAGTCTCGTTCGCCCTGCAGACGGCTCTGCTCTCGCCGGACCTTCATGGCGATCTGTCGGGCGGGTCGGAAAGCCTCAGAAGTGGTGTCCTGAGGCCGGCGCATTCGCGCTCGGCTCAGGGCTTCATTGATCAGTTGCAAACCGCTGGTCATGATCGTGACGCTCCTCGATCGGTTGGTTCCGGTGGGTACGGCAGTAGGCCGGGTCGGCTTTCGCGTGGCGCGGGCGTGGACGGTTTCCATGTCAGGCCGCCTGCTTGAGCTGAGCCGCGACGCGGTTCGCGGCCTGAGCCCGCAGGATCTCGTCCCGGGCGACGTCCTCCTTGCGCGGACGACCCCGCGGCCGCTTACGCGGAACCACGGCACCACGCTCGAAGATCTCGCCACCCCAGACGCCCCACGGCTCGGCCCGCTCGACCGCGCCCGCCAGGCACTCCACCCGGACCGGGCAGTCGCCGCACAGCGACTTGGCGAGCTCCAGCTCGGCCGGGGAGTCGGCGAACCACAGGTCTGGGTCGAACCGGCGGCAGGGAAGGTCCAGGCCCACCTCGGCAGGCGTGTCGGGTGCCAACACCAAGCTCATCTCCCGGTCACCTCTCTTTCTCTCTCGTTGTCGGCACGTTGTGGCGTGCAATAACAGAGGCCGCGGATCCCGGTTTGCGGGTTCCGCGGCCTCGAGGTGAGCCGGCAGGTCTTGGTTAGACCGGTCTACCTCGAGGTGGAACACCGCTGACGTCGACGCTCACGATGAGCGACTTCGTCATACCGGTGGCCTTGGCCGTGAGCCCATTGATCCGCTCGTACCGGGCCCGGGCATCCTGGAGTTGGACAGACGGGTACTGCGCGAATTGCTGGTTGAACGCGACTGGCAGTTGCGCCAGCCACCGGGACGCCGGTACGCCTGGAACAACCAGGCGGCCCACGTGCTCGGCGTGGGCGGGAGCGCACGCGGCAGTGAACGCCGACGGTCGCTCGTTGAGATGGGTGAGCCTCATCGGGTTCACCTCCGATCTACGCTCGGTGCGGTTTGACCTGTTCCTGGGCAGCCGGATTACTCCTGCTGCCAAGGTGTGCCGCCAGGCTATGCCTGGCCCCCCGAGGGGGGCAAACGAATTTACGGCTCTGTTGTGGAGTTTTTTTCCGGTTCAAGATCATCGACTGCGGCGCCCGCCACCAGGGCCAGAACCGCGTCGCCGTACAGCCCGAGTTTACGCGGACCGATACCCTCGATTTCGATCAGATCTTCAGTCCTGCCGGGTCGTCTTTCTGCCAGTGCGGTCAGCGTGGCGTCGGTGAAGACCACGTAAGCGGGTACCTTCTGGGCGGTCGCCACCCGCATCCGCCACTCCCGCAACCGCTCGAACAGCTCCTCGTCGAGATCCGACGGACAGTCCGGGCAGCGGCCCAACTTGCGATCGGGACCGGCGAGCAGCGCGGTGCCGCAGATCCGGCAGGACACCAGGACGGTACGGCGGGCGCCGCGCTCCTTCGCCTTCCCCTGGCGCCGGGCGGCCGGCCCCGCCTCGGCCACCGGCAGGAACCGGCTGGCCCGGCGGGCCCGGCCGCCCGGCGCGCGCGCCGCCGCATAGGACAGCCACAGCCATTGCCGGGCCCGGGTAATGCCGACGTAGAGCAGCCGCCGCTCCTCCTCCAGCGCCTCGGGCGTCTTGGCGTAGGTCGTCGGCAGCGTGCCGTCGGCGAGCCCGACCACGAACACCGCGTCCCACTCCAGCCCCTTGGCCGAGTGCAGCGACGCCAGCGTCACGCCCTCCACGGTCGGCGCGTGCTGGACCGCCGCGCGCCGGGCCAGTTCGGCGCCGAACTCCTCCAGCGAGCCGGCCGGTACCTCCTCGGTCAGCGCGACCAAGGCGTTGAGCGCCTCCCAGCGCTCGCGGGCGGCGCCACCGGCGGGGGCCTCGTCGGGCCGCCACCCGACCGCCTCCAGCGCGAAGATCACCGCGTCGCGGACCGGCACCTCCGGCGGGGCGGACTTGGCCGCGGCCCGGATCGCGACCATCGCCTGCCGTACCTCGGCGCGCTCGAAGAACCGTTCAGCGCCCTGGAGCACGGTCGGTATCCCGGCTTCGGCCAACGCCTCCTCGTAGCTCTCCGACTGCGCGTTGGTGCGGAAGAGCACCGCGATCTCCCGGGCTGGCGTGCCGGCCGCGATCAGCTCCCCACAGCGCGCCGCGACGGCCGCCGCCTCGGCCGGCTCGTCCGGGTACATCCGGATTTCGGGCTCAGGGCCCGACGGCCGCTGGCCCTCCAGCTCCAGGCGCAGCCGGGCCTCGGCCCCCTTGGCCTGGCGGATGATCGCGTTGGCCAGGCCCACCACCTGGGGCGTGGACCGGTAGTCCTTCACCAGCCGGACCACCGTGGCGCGCCGCATCCGGCGCGGGAACTCCAGCAGATGGGCCGAGGACGCGCCGGTGAACGAGTAGATCGTCTGGCTGGCATCGCCCACCACGGTCAGGTCGGTGCGGCCACCGAGCCACGCCTCCAACAGCCGCTGCTGCAGCGGGTTGACGTCCTGGTACTCGTCGACCGTGAAGTGCCGGTACTGGGCGCGCACCTGTTCGGCCACGTCGGGGTGGTCCTCCACCGCCCACACCGCCGCGCGCAGCAGGTCTTCGAAGTCCATCATCGAGCTGCTGCGCTTGAGCTGCTCGTAGGCGGCGAACACCTGGCCGACCTTGGCCGGCTCGACGGGCGTGTCGCGGGACGCCTTGGTCGCCGCGATCTCGTACTCGCCCGGCTCGACGAGGGACGACTTGGCCCACTCGATCTCGGCGGCCAGGTCCCGGGCGGTGGTGCGGTCGGCGCGCAATCCGGACCGGGCGGCGGCGAGCGTGACCAGGCGGGCCTTGCTCTCGGTCAGCTCGGGCAGGGCCCGGCCGGACAGCAGCCGGGGCGCGAAGAACCGCACCTGGCGCAGCGCCGCCGCGTGGAACGTGCGGGCCTGGACCCCCTCGACGCCGAGCGCGGCCAGCCGGGCGCGCAGCTCGGCGGCGGCCCGGGCGGTGAACGTGACCGCGAGGACGTGCCGCGCGGCGACCTCATTGGTCAGCACGCGGTAGGCGATGCGGTGGGTGATCGCGCGGGTCTTGCCGGTGCCGGCGCCGGCCAGGATGCAGACCGGGCCGGCCGGTGCGGTCACCGCCGCCCGCTGCTCGTCGTCGAGTCCCGCCAGCACCCGCCGCGCCGTGTCGATCGCCACAGCTAGGCATCATGTCAGCTTGGTACGACGTTCCACCGGGTACTACTCGTCCGACCTGCACCTGTCCTGGGGAGTCCACGCGATGCTCACCATGTACTCGACCACCTGGTGCGGCTACTGCCATCGGTTGCGCAGCCAGCTCGACCGGGAGGGCATCGGGTACCAGGTGGTGGACATCGAGAAGGACGCGGCCGCGGCCGACTTGGTCATGTCCGTCAACGGCGGTAATCAGACCGTGCCCACCGTCCAGTTTCCGGACGGCTCCACCCTGACGAACCCGACGATCGTCGCGGTCAAGCAGCACCTGGCCCAGACCACCGGAAAGCAGTCGTTCGCTCGTACGAATGGCTGATTCTTGGCGAGGGTGTTGAGTTGATCTGAACTGCCGGTGAACATGGCACCTGACCTGCGCTTGTCGCGAGAGGTTCCCATTTCCCGGAGTAATGATGCGCTACCTGATCGTGCGTACCGACGTCCGCGAGCCGGGCGTCGACGGCCCCGTGCGGCCCCGGGATGAGCGGCGCTGCCCGGAGACCCGCCGGCAGGTGGCCAGCGCCGCCGACCGGGACAGCGCGCTGCGCCTGGCCCGGGCACTAGCGGCATGCGGCGCCGTCCGCGCGGGGCGGCAGCGGGTCAAGGTGATCCGGCTCGGGTTCTAGACCCGGCCGTCGAGCCACGCACTGATCAGGAACAGCGCGATCGAGGAACCCATCGGCAGGCCGAAGTCCTCCCGCTCGCCGGCCAGCGCGGCACGGATCTCGGTACGGGTGAACCAGCGCGCCACGGAGATCTCCGTCTCGTCCACCTGGACCGGCTGCTCGGGGTCCGCCCGGGCGGTGAAGCCGAGCATCAGCGAACCCGGGTACGGCCAGGCCTGGCTGCCCAGGTAGCGCAGCTCGGTCACGGTCACCCCGACCTCCTCGGCGACCTCCCGGACCACCGCGGACTCGGCGGACTCGCCGGCCTCCACGAACCCGGCGAAGCACGAGTACCGCCGGACCCACCCGGGGCTGGTCCAGGCCGCGTTGTGCCCGAGCAGGCAGCGGCCGTCGCCACCGGGTACCCCGTCGTGGACCAGCACGATCACGGCGGGGTCGGTGCGGGGCCAGACCAGGTGGCCGTCCGTGCCGACCCGGGCCCAGCCGGCCTCGGCCAGCGCGGTGGGCTGGCCGTCGTGCGGCGAGTACCGGTGCCGGCGGTGCCAATTGGCCAGCGCGACCGCCGTGACGAGCAGCGCCGACTCCACGTCGTCGAGCTGGTGCCCGACCTCCCGGACGGTCACCCGGCGGCTGCCCGGCTGGTCCGCGAGCGGGGCCAGGACGGCGAAGTACGGCGTGCCGTCCTGGTCCTCACCCAGGAAGATCCGCTCACCCTCGGGCGCCCGCGGCGCCTCGACGAACAGCAGCCCGTCGTCGGTGGCCAGCGCGGTGTCCCGATGGACCACGAGGATCCGGCCGCGCCGCCACGCCTGCGCGAGCCATGCCTCGTCGGTACGGCGGTGGGCCGAGCGGCGCAGCCGGGACGAGCCCAGCGGCGGCGACGGCGGAACGATCGCCTCGGTCAACTCCGTTCCACTGTGGACAGACCAGACAGCGGTGCCGCGATCCGGTCGGCGTCACCGAGCACCACGGTCGCGGCCCGGGCCGGGGCGAGGTACTTCGCGCTGGCCACCGCGACCTCCTCCAGCGTCGTGGCGGCCAGCCGGGCCGCGTGGTCGGCGAGGTAGGTCAGGCGCAGCCCGTACCCGGCGTAGGTGCTCACCAGACCGGCCAGCCCGGCCTGGGTGGACATGCCGAGCTGCAGGGTGCCCAGGGCGTACTGGCGGGCCTGGTCCAGCTCGTCCTGCCGGGGCGGCAGGCTGGCCAGCCGACCCAGCTCGTACCACGTCTCCAGCAGCGCCGGCGCGGTCACCTCGGTGGCCACCTCGGCCGAGACGACCAGGATCGTGCCGGCGATCGAGTGCTCGATCAGCGAGTGCGGTCCGTAGGTGTACCCCTTGTCCTCGCGGATGTTCTCCACCCAACGCGACGAGAAGTACCCCCCGAAGACGAGGTTGGCCAGCTGCAGTGCGGCATGGTCGGGGTGCGTCCGGGGTATCCCGGGCAGCGCCAGGCGCATCGACGACTGCACCGACCCTGGGCGGTCGACGAGGGTCAACGGCCCCGGCGCCGGCTGCGGTGCGATCGGCAGCTCGATGCGCGGCCCGGCTCCGGACCACCCGCCGAGCGCCGACTCGACCTGGTCGATGGCGCCCTCCGGCTCGATGTCCCCGACGAGTACCAGGACCGAGCCGTCGGGGTGGAGCCGCTCGGCGTGCAGCGCCAGCAGTTGGTCCGGGGTGACCTCCTTGACCTCCTCCGGCGCCGGCGTCTGCACCGCGTACGGGTGGGTGTCGTAGACCCGCTTGAGCAGCGCCACCCGGGCCAGGTGCGCCGGCTGGCTCTGCGCCACCTGGATCCGGTCGACCAGCCGGTCCCGCTCGGTACCCACCTCGTCGGCCGGGTACGTGGCGTTGCTCAGCACGTCGGCCAGCACCCGCAGCAGCCGGGGCAGCCCGTCCACGAGCGCGTTGCCGGAGACCAGCAACCGGTCCGGGTCGGCACCGGCACCCAGCGCCCCGCCGACGCTCTGCAGCTCGGCGGCGATGTCCACTGTGGACAGTGTGGTGGTGCCGGAGAACAGCGTCTGGGTCAGCAACGAGGTGCCGGCGAGGTCGGCCTTGGCGAACGGGATCCGCAGGCGCAGCTCGACCAGGGGTACCGACGGGCGGCGCAGCACGATGACCGTCAGCCCGTTGGGCAGCGTGCGTTCCGCGGTCGGCGGCAGGGTCAGCTCCCGGGTCGGGCCCAACGCCGGAACTGGTCGTGCACTCACTGGGCCTCCTGGTTCGCTCCGCGAGGCGCCTCCAGGCGCCGCCTTCCCTCGTCGCTGCGCTCCTCAAACCAGGCGACGCCGCGCCACGCGTCGCTCACTGGGCCTCCTGGTTCGCTCCGCGAGGCGCCTCCAGGCGCCGCCTTCCCTCGTCGCTGCGCTCCTCAAACCAGGCGACGCCGCGCCACGCGTCGTTCACTGGGTACCCCCGTTGATCTGGACCTCGACGGTGGCCCGGCGGTTGGGGCGCAGGGTGGCCGCCGCGGCGACGACCTCCGCCTCGGTGACCTCGCCGAGCAGCCGCGGCAGGTCGTTGATGAGCAGGGCGTTGCCGCGCTGCTGTTCCAGGACCGCCATCCGCAGCGCGCGGCCGAGCACCGCGTCGGTGTCGCGGAGCAGGTGGGTGGCCATCCGGGCGACCGTGCGGTCCAGCTCCCCCGGCTCCAGGCCGTCGGTGGCGAGCTTCTCGGCTTCCTCGTCGACCGTGCGCAGCACCTTGTCGACGTCGCCGCCCGGGGGGAGGTGGGCCTGCAGCAGCAGGGCGGTCGGGTCGCGGGTCTCGAACGGCTCGCCCATGAAGCCGAGGTACCCGCCGATGCTGGTCGCGGTGCGGTCGCGCTGCACGAGCCGGCGCACCAGGCGGGAGGCGTCGCCGTCGGTGAGCACCTCGGCGAGCACCACGTAGGGCAGGTAGGCGGTGAAGTCGTCGATCGGGTTGGGCACCCGCCAGCCGCTGGCGACGGCCGGCAGCGGGGCAAGGCGGTCGACGTAGGCCTCGCGCCGCTCGGCGGTCAGGTCCGGCTCGTCGAAGTCGGGGCGCGGCGGGGCCGGCCGGGCCGGCACGTCGCCGAATAGCGTCTCGATGAGCCTCGTCGCCTCGGCCACGTCAAGGTCGCCGGAGACGGACAGGACCGCGTTGCCCGAGGCGTAGTACTTCTCGAAGAAGCTCTGCGCGTCGGGAACGGTGGCCGACTCCAGGTCGACGAACGAGCCGTACCCGTCGTGCGCGTTGGGGAACGTGTCGAACATCACCGGGGGCAGCTTCAGCCAGGGGAAGCCGCCGTAGGGCCGGTTGAGCACGTTGACCCGGATCTCCTCCTTGACCACGTCGACCTGGTTGCGCAGGTTCTCCGCGGTCAGCCGGGGCCCGCGCATCCGGTCGGCCTCCAGGAAGAGCGCGCGCTCCAGGGCGTTGGCCGGCAGGGTCTCGAAGTAGTCGGTGTAGTCCAGGTGGGTGGAGCCGTTGAAGGTACCGCCGGAGCCCTGGACGTAGCGGAAATGGGCGAGCTTCTCCAGGTTCTCCGAGCCCTGGAACATCAGGTGCTCGAACAGGTGCGCGAAGCCGGTGCGCCCCTCGGGTTCGGAGCGGATGCCGACGTCGTAGACCACGGCGACGCCGATGACCGGGGCGGACGCGTCGGGGGCGAGCACCACCCGCAGCCCGTTGGACAAGGTGAACCGCTCGACCGGGTAGGTGGTGGCAGGAATCGTCACGGCGCCGTTGCGTACAGACACGCTGCGACCTTAACGCGCCCACCCCGTTTCCGAGTGACTGGGCGGTACGAAGTGAGCCCCGCCATGGTCGAGGAGGGGTCAGGCCGGACGCACCGAGTTGAGCTCGAAGTCGACCAGCGGGTCGTACTGGCTGTGCGTGCTCGGGATGGAGATGTAGAGGATCGCGGCGTTGGGCCGGCCCACGTCGATCAGGGCGACGCCCACCAGCTCGCTGGTCGCCTTCAGCCCGGGGGCGTGGAAGTGCAGCCGGAACTTGGCCACCCAGGCCGGGCGCCCGCCCAGCGTGGTCACCTCGTCGCGCATCTGCTCGATGGTGTTGGGCTGGGGGTAGTACGACGCACGGACGTCGGCGAGCACCTGGTGGCCGGTGCACTTGAGATCCAGGGAGAGCGCGTCGTTCTCCGCGGTCGGTACCGACCCGGACAGGATCGAGGCGTGGTAGCTGCCGCCGGAGTAGTACTCGGTGATGAAGTGCTGCCCGACGCCGTAGCGGACGTGCAGGTCGCCGGCGTTCCAGACGGTGTCCCACGGTACCCAGGGCCCGCCCTGCGCCGCGTAGGAGATCCCGGTGTCGCGGTCGACGGTGCGCGGCCCGGGCGGCGGGGGCGGGGCCGGCGGCAGGTTCTGCGCGTCGCCCGACGGCGGCGGGCACGCCTTGGCCAGCGGCGGGGCGAAATCGGACGGGCCGCCCGCGCGGTTGTTGACCAGCGGGCCGTTGCCGGTCATCGCCATGGCCAGCAGGATCACCACGCCGAGCACGAGGATCGCGCCGGCACCGCCGCCGAACCACCGCAGCATCCGGCGCTGCGCTTCGCGCGGGCGCGCCGGCGCCTCCTCCGGTGCGACCGGTGGTGCGCTGCCGAGCTGGGTCACCGCCCCCGACCGGGACCAGCCGGGGCCGAGATCGATCAACGGGACGTCGGCGGGCTTGCCGTTGCCGGCCGCCGGCTCGGCGGTGGGTCGCGCCGGTTGGCGGACCACCGGCGGGTACGTGACCATAACGGGAGACGAGTCCGCGCTGCCCGGCCGTGCCCAGGGTGACTGCTGTTCCGACATCTCCGCCAGTGTCCCCCACGTCACGGGCGTCCGGCGACACCGCCCGGGGTAACCAGCTTCACCACCGGTGGGCCGGCCACGGGCGGGCCCGGGTACCAGGGCGTCAGCGCCGCCGCGGCGGCCAGCACCACCCCGCACGCCGCCACGCTCACGACGAATGCCACTTCCCGCACACCGTGCCCCATGCCGCACCCCTCCCCCGGCGTCAGCATCGCCGACCGGTTCCGGCTGGCCCAGTCACCTGTCGCGGAACTGACCCGCCGGTAGGGATGTGGCCGGTAGCCGATCACGACGGGTGTCCGAGCCGCTCCGGGATGCGCCGGATGAGGTCGTTGAGCGCCGGGCCGTCGAGCAGGTCGGCCGGGCGCACGGTGACTCCCTCGGCTACGTAGTGGAACGCGGCCCGGACCTTCTCGACCGGTACCCCGGCCAGCTCGGCCCAGGCCACCCGGTAGGCGGCGAGCTGCACGGCGGCCGCGTCGGCGTCGGGCCCGGGCGCCGGGCGCCGGCCGGTCTTCCAGTCGACCACGTCGAAGGTGCCGTCCGGCCCGGCGTAGACCGCGTCCATCCGGCCCCGGATCACCACCCCGGCGACCGTGGTGGCGAAGGCCACCTCGACCGCTTGCGGGGTGCGGCCGCCCCACTCGCCACTCTCGAACAGCTCCTGCAGCCGGGTCAGCTCGCCGTCGGGCGCGGCGTCCTCATCGGCCGCGCCGGGCAGCTCGTCGAGGTCGAGGAGCTGGTCGGTGCCGAAGCGCTGCTCCAGCCAGCGGTGGAACGCGGTGCCCCGCCGGGAGTACCGGTCGGGCCGGGCGGGCAGCGGGCGGCGCAGGGTGCGGGCCAGGGCCTCGGGGTCGCGGCGCAGCGTGACGAGCTGGGACACCGACAGGTGCGCGGGCAGGGTGACCTCGACGGGGGCCCGCGGGTCAGGGGTGAACCGGGCCCGCTCGGCGAGCAGCAGCTCGACCTCCTCCGCCCACGGGTCCCGCGCGGGATCGACCGCGGGTGCTCCCGGGCCGGCGGCGCGGACCAGCCTGGCGGCCTCGTCGAGCAGGGCGCGGCGGGGGCCGAGCGGGTCGGCCGGCCAGGCGGCGGTGACCGCCTGGGCCGCCGTGGGGTTGGCGGCGTCGGGTGCGGGCGTGGGGGTCCAGACGTCCACGACCCCGGCACCGGCGTCGCAGGCCGCCCGGATCTCGGTGAGGAACGGGGACGGGCCGCGCGGCTTCTTCGTACCCTCGCCCCACCAGTACCCGGAGCACAGCAGCAGCCGGCGGGGCCGGGTGACCCCGACGTAGCCCAGCCGCCGCTCCTCCCGCTCGTCGTGCGCGCCCCAGTCGGCGGTGAACGCCTTGAACGCGTCAGCCACGCCCTTCTGGTCGGTCGCCCGGGATAGGTCGAACCCGGGCAGCCCGGCCCGGTCGCCGCGCAGCGGGAACGGCAGCACGCCCAGCCCGCCGAGGTAGTGGTCGCTGGCCCGGGCACCGCCGGGAAACACGCCGGCGGACAGGCCGGCCACCGCGACCACGTCCCACTCCAGGCCCTTGGCGGCGTGGACGGTGAGGATCTGCACCGCGCCCTCGACCACCTCGACCTCGCCGGCCGGCAGGCCGCGCTCCTCGGACTCGGCCGCCTCCAGGTAGGCCAGGAACGCGGTGAGCGTGGGGCCCTCCGCCTCGCTGGCGAACCGGGCGGCCGTCTCGCCCAGCGCGTCGAGGTGGGCGCGGGCCAGCCCGGCGTCGCCGGACCGGACGGCCACCTCGACGTCGAGCCCGATCGTGCGCTCCACCTCGGCCACCAGGTCGGGCAGCGGCTGGTCGAGGTGGCGGCGCAGCCGGCGCAGCTCCGCGCCCATCGCCTGGAAGCGGCGGTGGCCCTCGGCCGAGTACCGCCCGGGGTCGCCGAGGTCGTCCAGCGCCTCGGCCAGCGCCGCCTCGTCGAGCCGGTCGGGGGCCAGCGCGTCGGTGTCCCGGCGGGCGGCGGCGAGGGACTGGGCGCGCCGGTACAGGGCGACGAGGTCGCGCGGGCCGAGGCGCCAGCGGGGTCCGGTCAGCAGGCGCAGCAGGGCCGGCCCGTCCGCCGGGTCGGCCAGCACCCGCAGCGTGCTCACCACGTCGCGCACCTCGGGCGTGTCGAGCAGGCCGCCGAGCCCGACGACGTCGACCGGCAGGCCACGCGCGCGCAAGGCCGCCTCAATCGGCGGGATCTGCGCGCGCAACCGGATCAGCACCGCCGTGGTGGGCCGGTCCTCGACCGGCACGGCCGCCGGGTCGCCGGCCGGCGCGTCGTCAGCCGACCCGGTGCCGCGGGTCCACGCCGTCACGATCCGGTCGGCGATCCACTCCGCCTCGTCGGCGTAGCTCTCCGACAGTGCACAGTGGACGGTCGCCGCCCCGGCCCGGGGCGCCACGAGTGGCGCGGCGCTCAGCCGGGCCACGTGATGGCCGGACGTGCGCAACGGGTCGGACAGCGTGTTGGCCACGCGCAGGATCTCGGGCCGGTTGCGCCAGCTCGTGGAGAGCGTGAGCTGCCGGGCCGGCCGACCGCGCCGGTCGGGGAACTCCTCCGGGAACCGGTCGAGGGTACCGGCGCTGGCTCCGCGCCACCCGTAGATCGACTGGCACGGGTCGCCGACCGCTGTCACCGGATGCCCGTGACCGAACAGCGACCGCAACAGGATCACCTGGGCGTGGCTGGTGTCCTGGTACTCGTCCAGCAGCACCACCCGATAACGGTCGCGCTCGATCGCGCCGACCTCCGGATGGTCGCGCGCGACCTCGGCGGCCCGGGCGAGCTGGTCGCCGAAGTCCATCGCCTCCAGCTCGGCCTTGCGTTCGGCGTAGGCCCGCACGAGCGGGAGCAGCTGCAGCCGGGCCCGCTGCCGGGCGAGCGCCTCCTCGACCGGCTTGAGCATCCGGCCGGACCGGGCGGCGACCTCGGCGTGGAACCGGCCGGTCCACAGGGCCAGCTGATCCGGCAGGATCAGGTGCTCGGACAGGTCGGCGGCCAGCCGTAGCACGAAGTCGGTGACCGTGGACGGAGCGTAGGAGACGGCGGACATGTCCCCGTCGTAGGCCCGCACGATCGCGTCGGCGAACTGCCAGCAGGTCGCCTCGGTGAGCAGCCGGGTGGTGGGTTCGAAGCCGGACCGCAGGCCGTGCTCGGTGACGACGCGGGCGGCGTAGGAGTGGTAGGTGGCCACCGTCGGCTCGCCGCTGAGCAGGTCATCGCGGCCCAGCTTGCGGACCAGCTGCCCGAGCCGGGCCCGGACGCGGTGGGCCAGCTCCCCGGCCGCCTTGCGGGTGAAGGTGAGCCCGAGGATCTGCTCGGGGCGGGCGTACCCGTTGGCGACCAGCCACACCACCCGTGCCGCCATGGTCTCGGTCTTGCCCGAGCCGGCGCCGGCCACCACGAGCAGCGGCGCCATCGGCGCGGAGACGATCGCGGCCTGCTCGGCGGTCGGCGGGTGGCGCAGCCCGAGCAGCCGCGCCAGCTCGACCGGCGTGTACCGCGGCCCGGCCGTCGCGCGTGCCATCACGCCTCCCCCGGTTGGCGGGGCAGCGGGGCCGGGCGGGGCCGGCCGGTCTGGTCGGTCACCTGGCGACCCTTCCCGCCCACCGGGCAGCTCGTGCGGACCGGGCAGTTGCGGCATTTGCTGTTGGCCACGGCCTGGAACGTGGCCGCCGCCATCGTCGCCGCCGTGTGCTTGACCATCGCCGCCGCCCACTCCGGGTCGGCCGACTCCGCCAGCGGGGGCTGCGCCTGCTCCTTGACGTTGACGTTGCTGCCGAGCTGGACCAGCAGCGCGCCGCCGCTCTCGGTGCCGAACTCCTCGAACGCGCCCGCCGCCACCGCGGCCTGGTAGGCGGCCAGCTGGGGATGCGCCGGCAGGTCGGCCTCGGTGATCGAGGTGGTCTTGCCGGTCTTGATGTCGACGACCACGAGCCGGCCCTGGTCGTCGATCTCCAACCGGTCGACCCGGCCCTTGACCCGGGTCACCTCGTCGAGCTGGACCAGGAACTCCGCCTCGATCGCGGCGAGCTTGCGGGGGTTGGCGGCGACCCAGCCGACGAGCTTGTCGATGATCTGCTCGGCGCGCTCGCGCTCGCGGCCAGCCAGCCACCGGGCGGTCAGCTCGATCTCGTCGAACCGGCCGGCCACGTAGTCGACCAGGGTCGCCCGGTCGACCTGCGCGTCGGTGGCGAGCATCGCGGCGGCGTGGACCAGGTTGCCCACGCCCTGCTCGGGGGTGGCCCGGGCGGCGCCACCGTGCCGTTCCAGCAGCCAGCGCAGGCTGCACCGCCGCACACTCTCCACTGTGGACGGTGTGACGGTCACCGGGTCGCCCTCGTCGCGCAGGCCCCGCTCGTCGGACAGCGGGCGCAGGCCCCACCACTCGTCGGGGTCGGCTCCGGGTACCCCTGCGGCGGCCAGCTCGGCCAGGTGGGCGGCGGCCGCGCGGCGCCGCTCGGGCGGGGCGTCCGGGTCGGCGACCGCGCCGCGCAGCTCGGCGACCAGCGCCGGCAGGGTCAGCGCCCGGGGCAGCCGGGTGGCGGCCGGCTGCTCCTGCGGGTCTTCGCCGGACAGCTCGGACAGGAACCGCGACGGCTGCTCCTCCCCGTCGCCGGAGGCGACCGCGGTCGCCACGACGAGCCGGCGGGCGCGGGTGACGGCGACGTAGAACAGCCGCCGTTCCTCGTCGAGCAGCGCGGCGGTCTGCCCGACGGCGCCCAGCTCCCGCCCGGCGAGGATGTCGACGAGCTGCTCGGAGCCGAGCACGCTGCCGCGCAGCCGCAGGTCGGGCCAGATCCCCTCCTGAACCCCGGGGATCAGCACCACGTCCCACTCCAGCCCTTTGGCCGCGTGGGCGGTCAGGATGCGCACGGCCTCGCCCCGGTCGGCGATGGCGGCGAGGGAGTCGGCCGGTACCTCCTGGCCGAGCAGCTGGTCGAGGAACACCCCGGGCCCCGCGCCGGGCAGCCGGTCGGCGAACCGTGCGGCGGCGTCGAAGAGCACCATCACCGCGTCGAGGTCGCGGTCGGCGGCGGCGCCCCGGTGCCCGCCCCGGGCGCTGGCCGCGGCCCAGCGCTCGGCCAGCCCGGTGGCCTGCCACAGCGCCCAGAGCACGTCCTCGGCGGTAGCACCGGGGACCGCCGCGGCGTCGCGGGTCGTGGCCAGCAGGCGGGCGAGGGCCTGCGCGGGCGCCGCCCAGCGCCGCTCGACGGTGAGCAGGTCGCGCGGATCGCGCAGCGCCTGCGCGAGAAGTACCCCCGACGGCCGCCGGTCGCCGCCGGCCAGCGCGATTGCCCGCAACCCCTGGCGCAGCCGGCGCTCCGCCATTGGATCGGCCCCGCCGAGCGGCGAGTGCAGCAGGGCCACGGCCGTGTCGTCGTCGAGCAGCTCCGGCTCCAGCGCGCACCGCATGGCGAGCAGCAGCGGGGTCACCGCCGGGTGGATCGACAGCGGCAGGTCCTCGGCGTGCGTCGTGGTCGGCACCCCGGCCTGGTGCAGCGCGCGCTGGATGGAGGCGGCCGCGAGGTGGGCGGAGCGGACCACGACCGCCATCCGCGACCAGGGCACCCCGTCGAGGAGGTGGGCCTGGCGCAGCCGGTGGGCGACGTAGGCCGTCTCGCTGGTGGACGAACGGAATACGTGCACCTCGGCGCCGCCGGGCGGCAACTCCGGGTCGTCGGTGAGCAGGCGGTGCCGGACCGGCCCGCGCAGCCGTGCCGCCACCCGCTGGGTGGCGCGCCGCAGCTCGGCGCCCTGCCGGTAGGTGCGGGTCAGGTAGGCGGTCCCGGCGTGGAACCGGTCGGCGAACGCGGTGACGCCGCCCGGGTCGGCACCGCGGAACGCGTAGATCGACGAGTCCGGGTCGGCGAACGCGACCAGGTGGGCGCCCCGACCGGCGACCAGCTCCAGCAGGTCGAGCTGGGCCGGGTCGGTGTCGGCCAGCTCGTCGACGTAGACCGTGGACAGCCGGCGCCGCTCGATCTCCAGCAGCTCCGGCTCGGCGCGCAGCAGCCCGGCCGCCGCCCGCAGCAGCTCGGCCGGGTCGTAGGCCACCCCGGCCCGGGCGGTCGTGTCGCGCAGCGCGAGGACCTGCAGGTATTCGTGCAGGAACCGGGCCGCGATGATCCAGTCGGGCCGCCGGTGGGCCTCCCCCAGCGCGGCCAGCTCCTCCGCCGGCACCCCCCGCTCGGCGCAGCGCATCAGCAGGTCACGAAGCTGGGTGGCGAAGGCGCGCGTGGGCAGCGCCGGCCGCAACGACTCAGGCCACAGCTCCGGGTTGGCGGCCAGCAGCTCGCGGATCACCAGGTCCTGCTCGGGACCGGTGAGCAGCCGGGGCGGCGGGTCGCCGAGCTCGGCCGCGGCCCGGCGCAGGATCCCGTAGGCGTAGGCGTGGAACGTGCGCACCAGCGGCTCCGCAATGAAGGTGCCGACTCCCCGCGAGCCGGCCTGGCCGGCCTCGCCAAGGGGCTCCGCACCTTCACTGGCGCGCCGGGTGACGCGGGCCTCGATCCGGTCGCGCAGCCGGCCGGCGCCCCGGCGCCCGAACGTCAGCACCAGGAGCCGGTCGGGCGGGACGCCCTCGGCCACCCGCGCGGCGACCGCCTCGACCAGCGTGGTGGTCTTGCCGGTGCCCGGCCCGCCGAGCACGAGCAGGGCCCCCTCGCGGTGCTCGGTCACCGCGAGCTGAGGCCCGTCGAGCGCGACCGCCGCGGTGGTCGGTGCCGGCGCGCGCAGTAGCCGGTATGTCACGGCCCTATCAGACCATGGGGGTACGACACCGTTGGAGCGCGTCCAGCGCGTCCTCGACGGTATGCACCACGACCAGGTAATCCAGCGCCTCCCCGCGGACGAACCCGGCCGGCACCAGGCCGCGCAGCCAATCCAGCAGACCGGTGTAGAAGCCCTCGACGTCGAGCAGCACCACCGGCTTGCCGTGCAGCCCCAGCATCCCGGTGGTCCAGACCTCGAAGAGCTCGTCGAGGGTACCCAGGCCGCCCGGCAGCACGAGAAACGCGTCGGACCGGGCGATCATCAGGCTCTTGCGCGCCGCCATGTCCTCGGTGACCAGCAGCTCGGCGGAGTCGGTGTCGGCCACCTCCCAGGAGATCATCGACTCCGGGATCACCCCGAGCGTGTCGCCACCGGCCGAGCGCGCGCCCGCGGCGACGGTACCCATCATGCCGACCCGGCCGCCCCCGGAGACCAGGCGGTGTCCCGCGGCCGCGAGCGCCGACCCGACCTGTCTGGCCAGTTCCAGCCAGCGATGGTCGAGCGTGCGCGACGAGGCGCAGAAGACGCAGACGGCCGCCACCCTCACTCCTGGCTGGCGGCGAGCCGGGCCGCGGCGGCCTCCTCGGCGGCCTCGCGTTCGGCGGCGAGCGCGCGGTCGGCGTCGACGATGTGGCGTACCGCCACCTCGACGTCGTCGGTCACGCAGATCAGGTCGAGGTCGGCCGGGCTGATCTTGCCTTCCGCCCCCATCCTGTCGCGCATCCAGTCCAGCAGCCCACCCCAGTACTCGGCGCCCATGAGCACCACCGGGAACCGGGTCACCTTGCGCGTCTGCACCAGCGTGAGCGCCTCGAACAGCTCGTCCATCGTGCCGAAGCCCCCGGGCAGCACCACGAACGCCTGCGCGTACTTGACGAACATGGTCTTGCGGACGAAGAAGTACCGGAAGTCGATGCCGACGTCGACCCACTGGTTGATGCCCTGCTCGAAGGGCAGCTCGATGCCCAGTCCGATGGAGAGCCCGCCGGCCTCCGCGCAGCCCTTGTTGACCGCCTCCATGACCCCCGGCCCGCCCCCGGTGATCACCGCGTACCCGGTCCGCGCCAGCGCCGTGCCCAGCCGCTCGGCCAGCTCGCACTCGGGGCTGTCGGGTTTGCTGCGCGCCGAGCCGAACACGCTCACCGCGGGTGGCAGGTCGGCCAGCGTGTCGAAGCCCTCCACGAACTCCGACAGGATCCGCAGGGCCCGCCAGGCGTCCTTGGTCTTCCACTCGCTGCGCATCCGGGAGTCGAGCAGCCCCTGGTCGGCCGTGGCCCCGCGGGCCGCCTCCCGCCGTAGGACCACCGAGCCCTGGTGGCGTTCGTTGGGCCCCGGACCGTGCCAGTTCGGTGGCTCGTTTCCGATGCGCATGGATCACACGGTAGTGCGGGGACGGAAGGCCCGCCGCCGCTATGCCGTCAGCCAGGCGCGCAGCACCCGCGCACCGGACTCGATCTTGGGGATCTCCACCCGCTCCTCGCGGGTGTGGGCGAGGTTGGGGTCACCGGGGCCGTAGTTGAGCGCCGGGATGCCCAGCGCGGCGAACCGCGCCACGTCGGTCCAGCCGAACTTCGCCGTGGGCGGCTGGCCGACGGCCACGAGGAACTCCTGGGCGGGCGCGGCGGCCAGACCGGGCAGCGCCCCCGGCGCCGAGTCGGTCACCGCCAGGGGGTACCCGGTGAAGACGTCGCGCAGGTGCGCCTCCGCGTCGGCCTCGGTGCGGTCCGGGGCGAAGCGGTAGTTGACCTCGATCTCGCACGCGTCGGGCAGCACGTTGCCGGCGATTCCGCCGGTGACCCGCACCGCGTTGAGCCCTTCGCGGTACTCGCATCCGTCGATGCTCACCAGGCGCGGCTCGTACCCCTCCAGCCGGCGCAGCACCTCCCCCGCCGCGTGGATCGCGTTGACCCCGAGCCACGCCCGGGCCGAGTGGGCGCGCCGGCCCGCCGTGCGGACGACCGCCCGCATGGTGCCCTGGCAGCCCGCCTCGACAGCGCCGTAGGTGGGTTCGAGCAGCAGCGCCAGGTCGGCGACGAGCCACTGCGGGTGGTCGTGAGCCACGACCGTCAGGCCGTTGCGGGCCGCCTCGACCTCCTCGCACTCGTAGAACAGGTAGGTCAGGTCGTAGCGGGGGGCGACCAGCGTCGCGGCCAGGTGCAGCGCGAGGGCGGTCCCGGACTTCATGTCGGAGGTACCGCAGCCGTAGATCATCTCACCGTCCACTGTGGACGGGAAGTTGTCCGCCAGGGGTACCGTGTCGAGGTGGCCGGCCAGCACCACCCGCCGGCCCCGGCCCAGGTGGGTCCACGCGGCGACGGTGTTGCCGGTGCGCTCCACGGTCAGGTGCGGCGCCGCGGCCAGCGCACCCGCCACGGCGTCGGCGATCTCCCGCTCGTTTCCGGACACCGACGGGATGTCCACGAGCGCCCGGGTCAGCGCAACCGGATCGGCGAGAACGGCAGGGTCGAGGGTGGCCACGTGAAGAGGCTAGCGCCGCCCGGGGGCGGCTCCCCCCGTGCGGATCAGGTTAGTAGGGTTTGACCGTGTCCGACTTCATCACCTCCCCCGCGTGGGGTACCGGGCTGGCCACCGTCACCGCCGACGGCCACGTGCTCGACGTCTGGTACCCGACCGGGCGGCTCGGGCTCGGCCCGGCCCCCGCCGACGACCCGGGCTTCGACCCCACGCTGACCGGCGACCGGCCGCTGCCCAGCCTGCGCGCCGTCGAGGTCCGTACCGCGATCGGGCTCGCCGACCCGCCGCAGGACCCGGCCGACGCCTACCTGCGCCTGCACCTGCTGTCCCACCGGCTGATCCGGCCGCACCAGGCCAACCTCGACGGCATCTTCGGGCTGCTCGCCAACGTCGCCTGGACCTCGGCCGGGCCGTGCCCGCCGGACCGGGTCGACGAGCTGCGGCTGCTGGTACGCGCGGCGGGCGGGCAGCTCACCGTGCACGGCGTGGACAAGTTCCCGCGCATGGTCGACTACGTGGTACCCAGCGGGGTACGGATCGCCGACGCGGACCGGGTCCGGCTCGGCGCGCACCTGGCCAGCGGTACGACCGTGATGCACGAGGGCTTCGTCAACTTCAACGCCGGTACCCTCGGCAACTCCATGATCGAAGGCCGGGTGTCGGCCGGCGTGGTCGTCGGGGACGGCTCCGACATCGGCGCCGGCTCCTCGATCATGGGTACCCTCTCCGGTGGCGGCAAGGAGGTCGTCCGCATCGGCGAGCGCTGCCTGCTCGGCGCGAACGCCGGCATCGGCATCTCGCTCGGCGACGACTGCGTGGTCGAGGCGGGCTGCTACGTGACCGCCGGCGCCAAGGTGACGGTGCCGAGTGGCGAGGTCGTGAAGGCGGCCTCATTGTCCGGCACGAACGGGATCCTGTACTGGCGCAACTCGGTCACCGGCGCCCTGGAGGCGCGGCCGCGTACCAGCCGGGAAGGCGTCGCGCTCAACGAGGCCCTGCACGCGAACGACTGACCTCGGCCGGAGCGGCGCCGGTTGCCGGCGCGGTCCCGTGGCTACTTCGACTACGGGGCCGGCACCGCGGACGGCGGCTCCGCGAGCGCGGCCGGTTCACTGATCCGGAACCGCGCCTCGATGGTCGCCATGACCGTCTGCCGCTGGGGCTCCAGATCGAGCACCGGCGGCCCCGCCCCATCCGCAGCGCCCCGGAAGCCCATGGCCATGTAGCGCGGCGTCTCCTGCGCGGACAGCCCCGAGTCGGCCAGCTCGACCAGCCCGGTGATCCGGGCGCCGAGCGCGTCGGCGTACTCCCGGCCGCGCCTGATCGCGTCGGCGATCGCGGCCCGCCGGGCGTCCCCGTGCACCGGGCTGCCCGGTCGCAGGCCCCACCACGGGCCGGCGACGGTGGTCTGGTCGAGGTCGGCCAGCCGCAGCAGCAGCTCCCCGAGCTGGGTGAAGTCGGCGACCGTCACGCTGGTCGCGACCGTACCGCTGTAGGCGCTGATCCGTTCGCCGGCACGCTTGGTCTCCGGGTGGACGTACAGGCCCGAGGTCTCCCGCTTCTCGATCACCTCGGCGTAGCCGTCGAGTACCGCCCGGACCGCCTCGACCCGCGCGGTCAACCGGCGCAGTGTGGTCTGCCGGTCCCGGTCCCGCGCGGAGACCGCGACCGAGAAGGTCGCGATCTCCGGGTCCACCTCACGTACCGCCTCACCCCGTACCGCCAGCACCGGCTCGCTCATGCCCCGCACGCTACCCGCCGAGCCGGATAGCCTGGGACCCATGGCCATCGCGCCGGACCGCATGATCCCGATCCCGGAGCCCCCACCGGGCGCAGCTATGTGCCGACCGGCATCCACCGGGGCACGCTCAGCATCCCCGTACCCTGGCCGCTGACCGTGGACCTGACCCGCCTGTACCCCTAGCCGGCGAGGCGGCCGGCGGCGGACTCGACGCGGTCGTCGGTCGCGGTCAGCGCGAGCCGGACGTGCCGCGCCCCGGTCGGTCCGTAGAAGGTACCCGGGCAGACCACGATCCCCCGGGCGGCGAACCAGTCCACTGTGGACCAGCACTCCTCGCCCCGCGTGGCCCACAGGTACAGGCCGGCCTCGGAGTGCTCGACGGTGAACCCGGCCTTCTCCAGCGCCGGCCGCAGCAGCGCGCGCCTGGCCCGGTACCGGGACCGTTGACCGTCCACTTCGGACTCATTGGCGAGCGCGGCCACCATCGCCGCCTGTACCGGCGTCGGCACCATCATCCCGGCGTGCTTGCGCACGGCCAGCAGCTCCTCGACCAACCCGGGATCGCCGGCCACGAACCCGGCCCGGTACCCGGCGAGGTTGGACCGCTTCGACAGCGAGTGCACGGCGAGGACCCGGTCATAGCTCCCGCCGCAGACCGACAGGATCGAGACCGGCGTGGCCTCCCAGCCCAGCGTCAGGTAGCACTCGTCGTTGACCACCACGGCGTCGCGCTCCCGGGCCCACGCGACGACCTTGCGCAGGTGCGCCTCGGGCAGTACCCGGCCGGTGGGGTTGCCCGGGGAGTTGAGCCAGACCAGGCGCACGGGGGCCGGCCCCAGGGCGGTCAGCGAGTCCGACCGCACGACCGTGGCGCCGGCGAGCCGGGCGCCGACCTCGTAGGTCGGGTAGCACACCGGCGGGATCACCACGGTGTCCCCCTGGCCGATCCCGAGCAGCGTGGGCAGCCAGGCGACCAGCTCCTTGGAACCGATCGTGGGCAGTACCCCGAAGCCCGGGGCCGCGTCACAGGCGGCGGTCACCCATGCGCTGATCGCGTCGCGCAGCGCGGTGGTGCCCGCCGTGAGCGGGTACCCGGGCGCGTCCGCCGCGGCCGCCAGGGCGGCCTGGACCGGTGCGGGTACCGGGTCGACCGGCGTGCCCATGGACAGGTCGACCAGCCCGTCGGGGTGGGACCCGGCGGTCGCCTTCGCCGGCTCCAGCAGGTCCCAGGGGAAGTCGGGCAGGTCCGCGGAGCGGCGCCGCACGTTCCTCAGTGATCCGTCTCACGGGGGGGCTGAGCGGCCACGAAGGCGGCGTCCTTGTCGATCTTACCGATCTTGGAAGCACCCCCGGGCGAGCCGAGGTCCTCGAAGAACTCGTAGTTGGCCGCGGTGTAGTCCTTCCATTGGGCCGGTACGTCGTCTTCGTAGAAGATCGCCTCGACGGGGCATACCGGCTCGCACGCCCCGCAGTCGACGCACTCGTCGGGGTGGATGTAGAGCATCCGGTTGCCTTCGTAGATGCAGTCGACCGGGCACTCCTCGATGCAGGCCCTGTCGAGCACATCGACGCACGGCTCGGCGATGATGTAAGTCACGGTCGTCCTCTTTCGCACCAGCGCAGCGGCCGCGTTCCCCCGCGGCGGTCACAGCCTAGTATCTCCCGCTGAGGGGGTCGATCGTGCTGGGGCCACAAGATGTGGGATTTCGCGTGGTCGTTCGGCGGATCGTTGGCATACGCGGCAATCGTCCGCAATTCTCGGACGTGCTCGGCGAGCTGGTCGAGTACGACGGGACGGGGGTGACCGTCGCCGCCCGGCACGGCCGCCAACGGATCCCGCACGCCGAGATCCACGCGGCCAAGCGGGTGCCGCGGTCCGCCCCCGAGATCATCGCGCTCGAACGCGCCGCCGACCTGGCCTGGCCGGCACCCACCCGGGAACCGCTCGGCGAGTGGACGTTGCAAGCAGCGGAGGGCTTCACCGGCCGGGCCAACTCGGCCCTCCCGCTCGGCCGGCCCGGCATGGACCGGGACGCGGCGATCGACGCGGTGGTCCGGTGGTATGCGGAGCGCGGCCTCCCGGCGCGGATCAACGTACCCCTGCCGGTGTGTGCCGCCCTCGACGCCGCGCTGACCGCGCGCGGCTGGGCCCGCTCGCCCGACATCCTGGTGCAGACCGCCCCGGTCGCCGCGATCCTGGCCGCCGCCCCGCCGCGCGCCGACCTGCCGCCGGTGCGGCTGGCTCCGGCGCCGGACGACGACTGGCTCGCGGTCGTCACCACCCGCAAGAGCGGCCTGCCGGCCGCCGCCTGGCACGTGCTGACCGCCCCGCCGGCCGTGCGGTTCGCCTCGGTCGGGCGGAACGTGGCCGTGGCGCGCGGCGCGGTCGTCGACGGCCGGCTGCACCTGGGCCTGCTGGAGGTCGCGGACCACGCGCGGCGCCAGGGGCTGGCCCGGCACGTGACGCGGGCGCTGGCCGAGTGGGGCGCGGCCGAAGGCGCCGGTACCGGGTTCCTCCAGGTCGACTCGACCAACACCGCGGCCGTGGGGCTCTACGCTTCGCTCGGCTTCACCACGCATCACGAGTACGTGACGCGCACCGCCCCCGGCCTAGCGGGTCAGCTTCCGCGCCGCGGCGGCTGACCGCGGTCAGGCGGCTGAGCCGCCAACGTACATCAGCGGCGCACCACCCGGCGGGGCTTGGCCATCCGGGTCCGGGTGTACCGCTTGAGCGCCTCGGCCCGGTAGTCCTTGCCGAGCGCCATGAGCACCAGCAGCCCGAGAATCGCCCCGCCGCCGGCGAACGCCAGGTAGTGCCAGATCTCACCGAAGAACAGCCCGGCACCCTCCTCGAACGGCATCTTGCCCCCGGCGAACGGCCCGACCAGCACGGTCAGCGCGCAGCCCACGGCCACCGCCACGGACAGATCCGGCCCGACCCGCGACATCGGGTACCGGCGTCCCCACCGGTATCCGGCGATGGCCATGACCAGCGCGACCAGCCCGAGCCCGACGAACCCGATGGCGATCTGCTTGGTGTCGTTCTTCGGCGTGAACTGCCACACGATGACCCGGATGACCACGTTGATCCCGAAGAGCACCGCGGCCAGGATGCCGACCGGCAGCCACCGGTCTCTCATATGTATCTCCCCTTGACGCTGCGTAGACGGCATAGGTATAGCGCCTCGGGGGCCGGGCGCGCTACCTGCGCGAGCGTGCCACCTGCGGCGGCGGCGTCACGGCCGCCGGGGGCCGGGGGAGGATCATCCGGTATGCGGCAAAGCCCCAGGCGAACGCGCCCAACAGCACGGCGAGCAGGCCGGTCCAGTCGTTGCCGGGGATCAGCACGTCGCCCTCGGTGGTCCGGATCGCCCCGCCGAACATCGTCACGAACCACACCAGACCCGGCAGCAACGCGAGCCCGTTGCGCCCGGTGACCCGCCGGGTGAACCAGACGAGCGCGATGTTGGTGCCCACGGCCAGGAACGGGACGACCGGACCGACGGTGTGCGGCGGGCTGAGGAAGATCTCCCAGAGGCCGGTGAGAAAGCCGCCGAGCAGACCGACGGCCGTGCCGCCGATCCGCAACAGGAGGTCCATCAGACCAGCACCGCCGGGATGTCCAGGCCGGCGAACAGGTCGCCCTCCCACCCGTACCGGCCGGTGCCCGGCCCCTTGGCCCCGCGCGCCAGGGTGTAGTGCTCCACGCCCATGAACTCGGCGCCGAAGTTGCTGGCGATCGTGTAGAGCCACGAGTTCGGCGGGATCTGCGTGGCATGCGCCTTCAGGGCGGCCGTCTTGCGCTCGGCGAACTCGTTCGCGTGGATGGCGGCGGCGATCTGGTCGTCGGGCGTGCCGAACGGGAGCTGGTCGGCGTCGGTCACCTCGCCGAACGGGTTGTCGTCGGAGCCGGCGAACGCCTCCAGCCCGGCCTCCAGCACGCTGCGCGGTACGGCCGTCCAGTACACCTTGGCGGGCGCGTCGGCGCCGGCCAGCTCGACCGCCCGCATGGCCACCCGGTGCGCCTGGATGTGGTCGGGGTGCCCGTAGAAGCCGTTGGGGTCGTAGGTAACCAGGACCTGCGGGCGTACCTCCCGGATCACCTCCACCAGGTGACCGGCGGCGGTATCGAGGTCGGCTCGCCAGAAGGCCCGCGGGTGGTCGTTGGTGGGCAGGCCCATCATGCCCGAGTCGCGGTAGCGGCCGGCGCCGCCGAGGAACCGGTGGTCGGTCACCCCGAGGCTGGCGCAGGCGGTGGCCAGCTCGGTGATGCGGTACCCGCCGAGCTGGTCGGCCTGGGTGGCCTCCAGCAGGGCCAGCTCCGGGACGTGGATCTCGCCCTCCTCGCCGAGCGTGCAGGTGACCAGCGTGACGTGGGCGTCAGTGGCCGCGTAGTAGGCCATCGTCGCGCCGGTGCCGACCGACTCGTCGTCGGGATGGGCGTGGACGAACATGATCCGCCGGGTCGGGAGCGCCACGGAGCCACTCTACGCGGGCGGTCTCCCACGCCAGCCGCCCGCCGCGCGTCTCGCGCCGTTAGCCCGCGCGCCGCCCGGCGGGACGGCATCATGAGCGGATGGAGTATCCGGAGCTGGCCGCGCGCACCCGTCGCTTCTCCGCGGGATCACCCCGGGCGATCGGGGTGGCGGACGACGGTAGCCGCGTGGTGTTCCTGCGCTCCGGCGGCCCGGAGGACCTCGCCGACCGGCTGCACGTCCTCGACCTGTCCACCGGCGCCGAGCGGCTGATCGCCGACCCGGTCACGCTGCTCGCCGACGCCGGCGACCTGCCCCCGGAGGAGCGGGCGCTGCGCGAACGGCGGCGGCTGTCGGCCGGCGGGATCGGCTCGTACGCGATCGACCGGGCCGGCGCCGTCGCCGCCTTCACCCTGGCCGGCCGGCTGTTCCGGGCCGACCTGGACGCCGGTACCGTCGCCGAGGTGCCCACCGCCGGCCCGGTCGTCGACCCGCGGCCGGACCCGACCGGCACCCGGATCGCCTACGTCACCGCCGGCACGCTGCGCGTCACGGGACCCGACATGCTCATCGCGGGCGAGGAGGGCATCACCTGGGGGCTGGCCGAGTTCATCGCGGCCGAGGAGTTCGACCGGTACCGGGGGTACTGGTGGGCGCCCGACGGGCGCTCGCTGCTCGCCACGCGGGTCGACGAGACCCGGGTACCCCGCTGGACGTTGCACGACCCGGCCGACCCGGCGGCGGCGCCGCGTACCATGCCCTACCCCCACGCGGGCGCCCCCAACGCCGAGGTGACGCTGCATCTGCTCGACCTCGACGGCGGCTGGGTCGACGTGCACTGGGACCGGGAAACCTACCCCTACCTGGTCTCGGTGTCCTGGACCGAGCTGGGCGGGCCGCTCATCACCGTGCTGCGCCGGCTCCAGCAGCACGGGCTCGTGCTCGCGATCGATCCGCGTACCGGCGAGACGCAGGTACACGCCGAGCTGGCCGACCCCCGGTGGGTGTCGCCGGTCCCGGGTACCCCGGCGTACCTCGGCGACGGCCGGGTCCTCGTCGGCGGCGAGCTGGCCCACGACGGGTTCGACGCCCGGTGCCTGTTCGCCGACGGGAGCCTGCTCACCCCGCCATCGCTGTACGTGCACCGGGTCTGCGGCCAGTTGCGCGACGGCTCCCTGCTCGTCGAGGCGAGCGACGGGGAGCCCAGCGAGCAGCACCTGTACCGGATCGGCACCCGGGCCGGGGCGCCGGTGGTCGACGCCGGCCGGATCACCTCCAGCGCCGGGATGCACTACGGCGCCGGCGGGGGCGACACGATCGTGGTCGGCGCGGTGTCGCTCGACCACGCGGGCGTCAGGTGGAGCGTGTACCGCTCCGGCGAGAAGGTCGGCGAGCTGGCCAACCTGGCGGCCGTGCCGCCGTACGCCCCCCGCCCCGCGCTGGAACGGGTCACCGACCGGCGGCTGCCCACCGGCGTCCTGTACCCCCGCCAGCACGTCGCCGGCCGCAAGCTGCCGGTCCTCGTCGACGTCTACGGCGGACCGGGCCGACAGGAGGTGCTCGCCGCCCGGGGGAGGTGGCTGGAACGGCAGTGGTGGGCCGACCACGGGTTCGCCGTCGTGGTGGTCGACAACCGGGGTACCCCCGGGGTGTCGCCCAGCTTCGAGAAGGTGATCCACCGCCGGATGGCCGACGTGGTGCTCGGCGACCAGGTCGACGCGCTGCACGCGCTCGCCGAGAAGCACCCCGATCTGGACCTGTCGCGGGTGGCCATGCGCGGCTGGTCGTACGGCGGCTGGCTGGCGGCATTGGCCGTGCTGCGCCGCCCCGACGTCTACCACGGGGCCGTCGCCGGCGCGCCGGTGGCCGACTGGACGCTCTACGACAGCGCGTACACCGAGCGGTACCTCGGTATGCCCGCCGACAGCCCGGACGTGTACGCCCACCACGGCCTGATCGAGCTGGCCCAGGAGCCGCCGTCCGGTCCGGAGGACGCCCGGCCGATGCTGCTGCTGCACGGCCTCGCCGACGACAACGTGGTCGCCGCGCACACGCTGCGCCTGTCCGCCGCGCTGCTCACCGCGGGGCGCCCGCACGCGGTGATCCCGCTGCCGGGCGCGACCCACATGGCCGCCGGCGGGGTCGCCGAACGGCTGCTGCGCGTCGAGCTCGATTTCATCCGCCAAACGCTGGGAGGTTGAGATGCCCACCGTCCTGTCCGCCGCCGAACTGACCGAGGCGCTCACCGGACTGCCCGAATGGGCCGGCGACGTCAACGGGATCGAGCGCGCGGTGCAGGCCCGCTCGTTCCTCGCCGGCATCCGCCTGGTCGACGCGGTGGCGGAGGTCGCCGAGGCCGCGGACCACCATCCGGACATCGACATCCGCTGGCGTACCGTCACCTTCCGCCTGGCCACCCACTCGGCCGGCGGGGTTACCGAGAAGGACCTGGACCTGGCCCGCCAGATCGACGAGCTCGCCGCCACCGCCGCATGAACCGTTAGTGTCTCCGGCATGAGCGAATTCGACTCGGCAACGGCGGCGGTGGAGGCTGCCCTCGCCGCGGGGGCACGGTACGCCGACGCCCGGGTGATGTACCGCCGGTACGAGTCGATGTCGGCGCAGAACGGCGAGGTCGAGGAGCTGGCCCAGGACGAGAACGCCGGGCTCGGGGTCCGCGCGCTGGTCGGCTCGGGCTGGGGCTTCTTCGCGGTACCCGAGCTGGCCGACGGCGCGGTCCGGGCGGCCGGCGAGCGGGCCGCGGCCATCGCCGCCGCCTCGGCGTCCGTGTCAGGTCCAGTGGCCGATCTGGTACCGGTACCCGTCGGCGCCGCCTCGTGGGCCAACGAGTGCCGGGTGGACCCGCTGGAGGTGCCCCTGTCGGACAAGGGCGACCTGCTCGTCGGGGCCACCGCGCGGGCGCGGGCGGCCGGTGCCGATCTCGCCGAGGGCCTGTACCAGATCTGGGACACCCGCAAGTGGTTCGTCTCCTCCGAGGGGCACCGCATCGACCAGCACATCCGCGAGTGCGGTGCGGGCATCTCGGCCACCGTGATCGGCGAGTCGGAGACCCAGCGCCGCTCGTACCCGTCCTACCGGGGCCAGTACGGCACCCGGGGCTGGGAGCTGGTCACCGAGCTGGACCTGGCCGCGCACGCGACCCGGATCGCCGAGGAGGCCCGGGCGCTGCTCACCGCCCCGGAGTGCCCGGCCGAGGAGACCACGCTGATCCTCGGCAGCGAGCAGCTCGCCTTACAGATCCACGAGTCGGTCGGGCACGCCATCGAGCTGGACCGCATCCTCGGCTGGGAGGCCGCGTTCGCCGGTACCTCCTGGCTGGACCTGGCCCGGCTGGGCCACCTGACCTACGGCTCGGACCTGATGAACATCGTCATCGACCCGACCATCCCCGGCGCGCTGGGCTCGTTCGGGTACGACGACGAGGGTACCCCGGCCAGCCGGCGCTATGCCGTCCACAATGGACAGTGGGTGGGCGTGCTCGCCGGGCGGGACTCCGCGGCGGTGGCCGGGCTGGACTACGGCGGCAGCGTCCGGGCCGACGGCTGGGCCCGGCTGCCGATGGTCCGGATGACCAACGTCGGCCTGGAACCCGGCCCGCACACCCTCGACGAGATGATCTCGGCCACCGACGACGGCGTCTACATGGACACCAACCGGTCCTGGTCGATCGACGACAAGCGGCTCAACTTCCAGTTCGGCTGCGAGATCGCCTACGAGATCAAGGACGGCCGGCTCGGGCGGATGCTGCGCAACCCGACCTATACCGGGATCGGGCCGCTGTTCTGGCGCTCGATGGACATGCTGTCCAACGAGGTGGTCCCGTGGGGAACCCCCAACTGCGGCAAGGGCCAGCCCGGGCAGATCGGTCACACCGGCCACCCGGCGGCCCCGGCGCGCTTCACCGGGGTACGGGTGGGAGTACACGGGTGAGCGCAGCGGCGCCGCCGAGCGAACCGGGAGGCGCGATGACCACCATGACCGAGCTCGACCTCGCCGCCCGTGTGCTGGAGCTGGTCCGGGTGATCGCCGGGCCGGGTACCGAGGCCGACGCCATGGTCGAGCGCCGGGCCCTCGCGCTGACCCGGTTCGCCAACTCCTACATCCACCAGAACGTCGCCGACCTGACGACAACCGTCCGGCTGCGCCTGCACCGGGCCGGGCGCACCGCCACCGGTTCCACCACGCTCACCGTCGCGGACGCGCTGCGCGACCTGGTCGCCCGTACCGTCGCCGCCTGCCGGCACTGCCCGCCCGACCCGGGCTGGCCCGGCCTCGCCCCGCCGACCCCGGTCGACGAGCCGGGCACCGTCGACGACGACATCATCGCCGCGACGCCAGCCGACCGGGCGGCGCGCGTCCGGGCCTTCGTCGACGCCACGGGTGGTCTGCCCGCCGCCGGCTTCTGCAGCACCACCCACACCGTGGTGGCGTACGCCAACTCCGTCGGGCAGGTCGCCGGCGGAGCCATGACCGAGGTGAGCATGGACGGCATCGCCCGCACCGCCACCGCCGACGGCGCCGCCCGCCTCACCGGGCCCCGGCTGTCCGACGTGGACGGTGCGGTCCTGGGCGCCCGCGCGGCGGCCAAGGCCCTGGCCGGGGCGGAGCCGATCGAGCTGCGGCCCGGCCGGTACGAGGTGGTCCTGGAGCCCACCGCCGTCGGCGACGTGCTGCAGACCCTGGCCCTCTACGGGTTCAACGGAAAGGCGGTCAACGAGCGCCGGTCCTGCGTGACCCCCGGGCAGGTCCAGTTCGACGAGAGCATCACGCTGGTCGACGACCCGACCGCCGCCGGGCAGGTGGGGCTGCGCTTCGACCCCGAGGGTACGCCCCGGGGCCCGCTCACCCTGGTCCGCGCCGGGGTCACCGAGGCGGTGGCGCACGACCGGCGCACGGCGGCCGTCGCCGGTACCGCCTCGAACGGGCGCGCGATCCTCGGCGGCACCACCTGGGGGGCGGTACCGATCAACGCAACCCTCGTGCCGATGACCGGTCCGGCCCCGACCGAGGTATCCGGCCCGGCCGCCGACTCCGCGGTCCTGCAGCTCGTCACCGGCGTCACGCGCGGGCTGCTGGTGACCGACCACTGGTACACCCGGGTACTGGACCCGCGCACGCTGGTGACGACCGGGCTTACCCGCAACGGGGTCTGGCTGATCGAGCACGGGGAGATCACCCGGCCGGTGCGCAACCTGCGCTTCACCCAGTCGTACCCCCAGGCGCTGGCCCCGGGGGCGGTGCTGGGCGTCGGCAGCTACGCCGCACCCGGCGTGGCCGACTGGGACGCGGCCTGCTACGCCGCCCCGGCCCTGCGGCTGGCGGGCTGGAACTTCACCGGCGGCGCCTCCGGCTGAGCGCAGCCGGCGGATGTTCCGGATCGCCCCGGCGAGCCGAGTGACGTTGTGCACACTCGGTCGCGAGTGTGACGTCACGGCTTTCGTTACGCCGGGGTTACCGGCCAGACTCCCTAGCGCGAGTTCCGCGATCCACCGGGCGTAACGTGTGCACAGCACACGCCCGCTTGCAGAGAGCGACGATAACGATGACAACGACGGCGACGATGCCGGGTGGGGCGCGGCCGCGCGCCGAGATACCGGCCAGGACGTTGCGCACCGACCGCTGGTGGCTGGCCCCGCTGCTCACCGTGCTGGGGATCACCGCCTGGGTGGTGTACGCGGTGGTCCGGGTCTTCCTGCAGAAGTGGTACTTCGCGGTGGGCGACCACTACCGGTACCTGACTCCGTTCTACTCTCCGTGTACCGCCACCGCATGCGATCCGGAGGCCGCGGAGTTCGGCCGCTTCCTGCCGTCGAAGGTACTGATCCCGCTGCCGTTCGCGGCGCTGAGCCTGCCGTTCCTCGGGCTGTTCCGGTTCACCTGCTACTACTACCGACGGGCGTACTACCGCGCCTACTGGTTCTCCCCGCCGGCCTGCGCGGTGCCCGACACGCACCAGCGCTACACCGGCGAGACCCGATTCCCGCTGGTGTTCCAGAACGCCCACCGGTACGCGTTCTACGCCGCCATGATCATCTCGATCATCAACACCTGGGACGCCATCCGGTCGTTCTCCGGCTCGGCGGGCGGCTTCGGGATCGGCCTGGGCAACCTGGTGCTGACCGGCAACGTGATCCTGCTGTGGGCATATACCCTGTCCTGCCACTCCTGCCGGCACATCACCGGGGGCCGGCTCAAGCACTTCTCCCGGCACCCGCTGCGGTACCGGTTCTGGCTGTTCGTGTCCAAGCTCAACGCCAAGCACATGCTGCTGGCCTGGGTGACCCTGGGCACCCTGGCGTTGACCGACTTCTACGTGATGGCCGTGTCCGCGCACTGGATCTCCGACCTGCGGTTCTTCGGCTGAGGTGGGTACGACGATGACTGAGCTTGAACGACACCGGTACGACGTCGTGGTGATCGGGGCCGGCGGCGCCGGGCTGCGCGCGGCGATCGAGGCCCGGCTGGCCGGCAAGAAGACGGCGATCATCTCCAAGTCGCTGTTCGGCAAGGCGCACACGGTGATGGCCGAGGGCGGGGCCGCCGCCGCGATGGGCAACGTCAACAGCAAAGACAACTGGATGGTGCATTTCCGCGACACCATGCGGGGCGGGAAGTTCCTCAACAACTTCCGCATGGCCGAGCTGCACGCCAGGGAGGCGCCGGACCGGGTCTGGGAGCTGGAGACCTACGGCGCCCTGTTCGACCGCACCCCGGACGGGCGGATCTCGCAGCGCAACTTCGGCGGCCACGAGTACCCCCGGCTGGCGCATGTCGGCGACCGTACCGGCCTGGAGCTGATCCGCACCCTCCAGCAGAAGATCGTCGCCCTGCAGCAGGAGGACCACGCCGCCACGGGCGACTACGAGAGCGGCATCCGGGTCTTCGCCGAGTGCACGATCACCGAGATCCTGCTCGACGGATCGACGGTGGCCGGCGCGTTGGGCTACTACCGCGACAGCGGCGGCTTCGTGCTCTTCGAGGCACCGGCGATCGTGGTCGCCACCGGCGGGGTCGGCAAGTCGTACAAGGTGACCAGCAACTCGTGGGAGTACACCGGCGACGGGCACGCGCTGGCGCTGCGCTCCGGGGCCAACCTGATCAACATGGAGTTCCTGCAGTTCCACCCGACCGGCATGGTGTGGCCGCCGTCGGTGAAGGGCATCCTCGTCACCGAGTCGGTCCGGGGCGACGGTGGGGTGCTGAAGAACTCCGACGGCAAGCGGTTCATGTTCGACTACGTCCCCGATGTGTTCCGCAACCAGTACGCGGAGACCGAGGAGGAGGCGGACCGCTGGTACACCGACCCGGACAACAACCGGCGCCCGCCCGAGCTGCTGCCGCGTGACGAGGTGGCCCGCGCGATCAACACGGAGGTCAAGGCCGGCCGGGGTACCCCCGCCGGCGGCGTGTACCTCGACATCGCCACGCGGCGCCCGGCCGAGTACATCCTCAAGCGGCTGCCCTCGATGTACCACCAGTTCAAGGAGCTGGCCGACGTCGACATCACCAAGCAGGCGATGGAGATCGGGCCCACCTGCCACTACGTCATGGGCGGCATCGAGGTCGACCCGGACACGGCGGCAGCCATCGGTACCGTCGAAGGTCTTTTCGCCGCCGGCGAGGTCTCCGGCGGGATGCACGGCTCCAACCGGCTCGGTGGCAACTCACTGTCCGACCTGCTGGTGTTCGGCAAGCGGGCGGGCGAGTACGCGGCGATCTACGCCGACGGGCTCACCGAGCGCCCGACCTGCGCGCAGGACGCGGTCGACGCCGCCGTGGAGTCCGCGCTCGCGCCGCTCACGCATGAGGGCGGGGAGAACCCGTACGACGTCTGGCGCGACCTCCAGCAGGTCATGCAGGACCTGGTCGGGATCATCCGGCGCAAGTCCGAGCTGGAAGAGTCGCTCAAGCTGCTCGCCGACATCCGGGAACGGATCAGCAAGGTGACCGCGCCGGGCGGACGCCGGTTCAACCCGGGCTGGCACCTGGCGCTCGACCTGCGCAACATGCTCCTGGTCTCGGAGTGCACCGCCCGCGCCGCGCTGGAACGGGAGGAGTCGCGCGGTGGCCACACCCGCGAGGACTTCCCGCAGATGAACCCGAAGTGGCGCCAGGTCAACCTGGTCTGCTCGCTGTCCCGGCCCGACGCCGCCGACGGCCCGGGCGAGGTCGTGCTGACCCGCAAGCCGGTACCGACCCTGCCGCCGGAGCTGCTCTCGCTGTTCGACCTGGCCGAGCTGAAGAAGTACATGACCGACGAGGAGCTGGCGACGTACCAGCCCGCTAAGGACGGTGAATGATGGGCGCGCTACGCCACTTCCGCGTCTGGCGCGGCGACGAGGCCGGTGGCCAGCTGGAGGACTTCAAGGTCGAGGTGAACGAGGGCGAGGTCGTCCTCGACATCATCCACCGCCTGCAGGCCACCCAGGCGCCCGACCTGGCGGTGCGGTGGAACTGCAAGGCCGGCAAGTGCGGTTCGTGTTCGATGGAGATCAACGGTAAGCCCCGGCTGAGCTGCATGACCCGGATGTCGGTGTTCGCCGAGGACGAGACCGTCACGGTCACCCCGCTGCGGACCTTTCCCGTCGTGCGCGACCTGGTCACCGACGTGTCCTACAACTACGAGAAGGCCCGGGAGATGCCGGCCTTCGCCCCGCCGCCGGACCTCAAGCCCGGCGAGTACCGCATGCAGCAGGTCGACGTGGAGCGCTCGCAGGAGTTCCGCAAGTGCATCGAGTGCTTCCTCTGCCAGAACACCTGCCACGTGATCCGCGACCACGAGGAGAACAAGCCCCCGTTCGCCGGGCCGCGGTACTTCATCCGGGCGGCGGAGCTGGACATGCACCCGCTGGACGCCCGACCCGACCGCAAGGAGTACGCGGTCGAGGACCAGGGCCTCGGGTACTGCAACATCACCAAGTGCTGCACCGAGGTCTGCCCGGAGCACATCAAGATCACGGACAACGCGATCATCCCGATGAAGGAACGGGTCGTGGACCGCCGGTACGACCCGCTGGTCTGGCTCGGCAGCAAGATCTTCCGCCGCTCCTGACCCTGCTCTCCCGAGATCTTGGACGCTGGTACCCCCTGGAAGAACTGCAAGCGTCCAAGATCTCGCCTTATCCGAGGTACCGCTGGAGCGCGGCGACGATCGGGGCGTCGGCGGGTAGCCAGTCCACCGTGTAGAGCTCGTCCGCGCCGAGCCAGCGCAGCTCCGAGTGCTCCAGGCGTTGCGGGCAGTCGCCGTCCATCAGGCGGGCCAGGAACACCTTGAGGATCGCGCGCCCGTGCGCGAGGGGTACGTCGCCGCCGACCCGGGTACCGACCTCCACCCGTACGCCTAGCTCCTCCACACACTCCCGGACCAGCGCCTCCGCCTCGGTCTCGCCGGCCTCGACCTTCCCGCCCGGGAACTCCCACCGGCCCGCGACCTCGGGCGGGTCCGCACGCGCGCAGGCCAGAACACGGCCATTCTCGACAATTGCCGCGCCAACGATGATCCGCTGTATGGGCCGTTCGGTCTGCACGGGGCATCAGCCTGCCAGACAAAAGAAAAAATGGGTGTCCAGGGCTGCCCCCAACCTCACCAGATAACCGAAATGTGGTCGTGGACACAGGGTGGACATGCGACAACACTTGGGCCACCGACCACAACGGAACGGCGACGAAATGGCCACAAGCCGGCAACGACGCCATGGAGGTGAGCCGTGCGTGCCCGTCGACGGGACGAGTCCGGTGTCGACTACCTGAGCGACGCACTCGCGCTGCTCGACGGCTGGAGCCGCGAAGGACGCGAGATCAAACGTGTCCTGCGGCTCGACGACGCCCAGCACGCGGCGCTCACCGAGCGGGTCAAGGTCGTAGCCGACGCCCTGCAGCTTAGCCCCAGCATCCGCCGGCTGAACGGGTACACCCAGATCCGGGTGGGCTGCCCCGAGGACGCGCTGACCGCTGGGGAGGTCACGCTGGCCGCGCGCATCGAGGACGTGTACCGGGCGATCACCGACAGCTAGATGTTGAACCGGGGTCTGTGCTCGCCTCCGCCACAACCCGGCTCCGGCTGCGCTCAGACGTTGAACCGGGGTCTGTGCTCGCCTCCGCCACAACCCGGCTCCGGCTGCGCTCAGACGTTGAACCGGAACTCCACCACATCGCCGTCGCGCATGACGTAGTCCTTGCCCTCGATCCGGGCCTTGCCGGCCGCCCGCGCGGCGGGTACGGAGCCGGCCGCGATCAGGTCGTCGTAGGACACGATCTCGGCCTTGATGAACCCGCGCTGGAAGTCCGAGTGGATGACGCCAGCCGCCTCCGGTGCGGTCGCGCCGATCGGGATCGTCCACGCCCGCGCCTCCTTCGGCCCGGCGGTGAGGAAGGTCTGCAGGCCGAGGGTACGGAAGCCGACCCGGATGAGCTGGTGCAGGCCGGGCTCGGGTTGCCCGATCGAGGCAAGCAGCTCGGCCGCCTCCTCGTCGGGCAGGTCGATCAGCTCCGACTCCACCTTCGCGTCCATGAACACCGCCTCGGCGGGCGCGACGAGCGCGCGCAGCTCCGCCAGGTAGGCCTCGTTGGCCAGCTCCTCCTCGTCGACGTTGAACACGTAGAGGAACGGCTTCGTGGTGAGCAGGTGCAGCTCCCGCAGCGCCCCGACGTCGATACCGGCCGCCGCCGCCCCCGCGTACAGCGTCGTACCCTCGTTGAGCAGCGCGGCCGCCGCCGCCGCGGCCGCCGCCACGCCGGCCCGCTCCTTGCGGACCCTCGCCTCCTTCTCCATGCGCGGCAGCGCCCGTTCGAGGGTCTGCAGGTCGGCGAGGATCAGCTCGGTGTTGATCGTCTCGATGTCGTCGGCCGGGGAGATCTTGCCCTCGACGTGGACCACGTTGGGATCGGAGAACGCCCGCACAACCTGGCAGATCGCGCTCGCGTCGCGGATGTTGGCGAGGAACGCGTTGCCCCGGCCCTGTCCCTTGCTCGCGCCCCGGACCAGCCCGGCGATGTCGACGAAGCTGATCGGCGCCGGGACGATCTTCTGCGAGTGGAACACCTCGGCGAGCCTGGCCAGGCGGGGATCGGGCAGCCCGACGACACCCACGTTGGGGTCGATCGTCGCGAACGGGTAGTTGGCGGCGAGCACGTCGTTCTTGGTGAGCGCGTTGAACAGCGTGCTCTTGCCGACGTTGGGCAGCCCGACGATACCGATGGTGAGGCTCACGGGCCCCAAGTCTACGGAGCGCGACGCCGGCGGCCTCCGGCGAACCCAAGGCATTGATAAGAGCGGCCAAAAAATGCGCGCTAAGTCCTGGCTTCGGCGCGGCGCCGCCTGGTACTACCGATCCTGATGGCCCGAGACCGCGAACGCGACGTCAGCCAGGCGTGGCTGGACACGCTGAAGACCGACGACCGGCTCCCGATCGTCGTGGCCCCCGACCCGGCGCCCCGCACGGCGATCGCCGCCCCGGGCACCCGGGTGGTACCGGCCGAGCCAGGCGCCGCGAGCGGCCGGATCCTGTTCGTGATCCTCTTCTGGTTCGCGCTGGCCGCGAGCATGGAGCTCTGGTGGCTCAACACCCCGGCGCGCTCGCTCGCCACCGCCGGCGACGTGCTGACCGCCGCCGGCCGGATCACCGGGATGGCCGCCGGGTTCATCCTGCTCGCGCAGGTGCTGCTGATGAGCCGGGTGGGCTGGCTGGAGCGCGGGATGGGCTCGCACGCGCTGACCGTCTGGCACCGGGAGCTGGGCGGGTACCTGGTCGTCGCGGTGCTCGCGCATGCCGTCCTGATCACCGCGGGGTACGCCCGGGACACCCGCCGGTCGGTGGTCCGCGAGAGATGGTCTCTGCTCGCCACCACCGAGGACATGATCAGCGCGTTCGTCGCCACCGGCATCCTGGTCGGGATCGGGGTACTGGCGATCCGCGGCGTGCGCCGGGTCCTGCCCTATGAGGTCTGGTACTACCTGCATCTGACCAGTTACCTGGTGCTGCTGCTGAGCTACGGGCACCAGTTCGCCGACGGGCAGGAGCTGACCGGGTCGGCGTTCGGGCGGTGGTACTGGATCGGCCTGTACGTCTTCGTGCTCGGTTGCGTGGCGTGGGGCCGGGTCCTCACCCCGGCCCGGCTCAACCGGCGGCACCGGCTGCGGGTCGTCGAGGTGGTACCCGAGGGGCCCGACATAGTGTCGATCTACATCAGTGGCCGGCGCTTGACCGAGTTGCGCGCGCGGGCCGGGCAGTACTTCCGCTGGCGGTTCCTGACCCGGGGCTGCTGGTGGCAGGCGCACCCGTTCTCGCTGTCGGCGGCGCCCAACGGGCAGTGGCTACGGCTGACCGTCAAGGTCGTCGGCAATCACACCGAGGATCTCCAGCACCTGCGGCCGGGTACCCGGGTGCTCGCCGAGGGGCCGTCCGGCGTGTTCACCGCCGACCGTCGTAAGCAGCACCGGGCTCTGCTGATCGCGGGCGGCAGCGGGATCGCGCCGATCCGGGCGCTGCTGGAGGAGCTGCCGCCCGGTACCGTCGTGATCTACCGCGCCGGGAGCGAGGCGGAGCTGGTGTTCCGGGAAGAGCTGGAGTGGCTCGCCCGGGAGCGGGCGGCCCAGGTCTGGTACGTCCTCGGCGGCCGTGACGACCCGTGGCCGAGACGGGTGTTCACCCAACGTGGCCTGCGCCAGCTGGTACCCGATGTGCGCCGCCGAGACGTGTATCTCTGTGGACCGGAAGGGCTCGTCACGACGTCGGTCAAGACGCTGCGGCGGATGCGGGTTCCCCGGCGCCAGATCCACCTGGACCCGTTCGAGTTCTGAAACGCCGGAGGTACGTCCATGCGTCGCGCGGTACTGGCCCTGATCGGTACGGTCGCCGGCACGACCTTGCTGGTGGGCGCGAGGCTGGGTACGCCGCCGCGCACCGACGCGGACGCCGCGACGCTGGACGCCGACGCCTCGGCCGCCGCATCCGGTGGCGTCCCGCCGGCGGCCGGCGCCGTGCCCGGCACTACCGGGTCCGCTCCGTCGACCCGCGCACCCGCGCCAAGCGGTACCGGCCGGCCGGCGCCCGCCCCCGCACCGACCACGCCGGCCGCGGCTGGGCTGAGGAACGGCACATACACCGGGCCCGGGACGTGGGCCCGGCGCTACGAGGTCGTGACCGTCACGGTCACCGTGTCCGGCGGGAAGATCACCGTCGCCAGCGGGTCCTGCGGCGACGCCTCCGGCGAGTCACGCGACATCTGCACCCGGGCCGTGGCCAAGCTCCAGCAGGAGACGCTCGCCGCGCAGAGCGCGAGGATCGCGACGGTGTCCGGGGCGACGTACACGAGCACCGCGTACCGGACGTCGCTGCAGGCGGCGCTGGACCAGGCGAAGGCCTGACCGAGTGGCCGGGCTGCGGCGGGTCGAGGAGGTCATGGGCACGGCGGTCAGCCTGCAGATCGCGGGGTCGCTGCCGGACCCGGGCGTGCGCCGGCTCACCGACGAGGTGTTCGGCTGGCTGAACGAGGTCGACCGGCGGTTCAGCACGTACAAGGAGGACAGCGAGGTCAACCGGGTCGAACGGGGCGAGCTAGACGCGACAGCCGGCTCCCCGGACCTGCGCAAGGTGCTCGACACCTGCGCCGAGCTGTGGCGGGCGACGGACGGGTACTTCGACGCGTACGCGACCGGTCGGCTCGACCCGTCGGGGTACGTGAAGGGATGGTCGGTCCAGGTGGCCTCCGACCGGCTCGCCGCCGCCGGGGCGGTCGACCACTGCCTCAACGCCGGCGGGGACGTACGGGTCCGCGGCCGGCCGGCGCCCGGGCAGGAGTGGCGGGTCGGGATCCGGCACCCCTGGCAGGCGGACCGGGTGTGCTGGGTGCTCAGCGGTACCGACCTCGCGATCGCCACGTCCGGTGCGTACGAGCGCGGGCACCACGTCGTCGACCCGTACCGCGGCACCGCGGCCACGGAGCTGCGCTCGGTGACCGTGGTTGGGCCGGATCTGGGGCTCGCCGACGCGTACGCCACCGCCGCCCTGGCCATGGGGCTGCCGGGCCTGGACTGGCTGGCCGGCCTCGACGGGTACGAGTCGGGCGTGGTGACCGAGGACGGCCGGGCGTACCGCTCCCCCGGCCTGCCGGTCGCGTCCTAGTCGTCGTCGTGCCCGCCGGTGACCGGTGTGCCTGACCTAGCGCCGGCGCTGTTCCGCGACACCGAGGCAACTGGTTCAGCCTGGGCGAGAAGTAACCGGGGTGGGGGCGGGCGCGCCGGCCTGCCCCGGTACCCGCTGCAGCAGCCGGTCCAGGAACACGCCGAGCAGCAGCCCGGCGGCCAGGTCGGTGAGCCAGTGGTACCCCAGGTAGGCGAACACCACGCACACCACGACCGGCGGTACCACCCGGATCGCGCGCCGGGTCCGCCGGCCCAGCGGCGCCCGCCCCGTCCGGTCCAGCAGCATCGCCAGCAGGCCGAAGAAATAGACGCTGTTCGCGGCATGCCCGGATGGGTACGACCAGCCGGGCGGGTGGTGGAAGAGCAGCACCGGATCCGGTACCGGTGAGTGCGGCGCCGCGCGGTCGAAGAGCATCTTCAGCGGCACCAGCACGAGGTTGCCCGCCACCACCGCGGCGAGCACCGGCAGCACTGGCCACCCCGAGCGGGTCCGGACCGCCACGACCAGCGCCAGCGCGAGCGCGACCGGGGCGAGGACGTTGCCGGACCCGAGCACGATCAGGCCCCGTGCGGCCACGTGCAACGGCTTGACCTGATGCGTGTCGCACCAGTCCCGCACGGCCACGTCGAGGTCGAGCAGGACGCCCGCGGTGAGCGCGAGCGTCAGTACTCCGAAGCCGGCCAGCGCGGCCACCTCCGGCCACGGCGTGCTCCGGGCCGCCCCGGTCCCGATCACGCGGCCCATCATGACACCCTGACAACCTTCCGGGCGGCCCACGTACTCAGGCCATCGAAAGGAGCCGGGATTGGGCCGGGAGCCGACCGCCGAGCAGGAGTTCCGGGACTTCGTCGCGGCGCGCTCGGCCGCGCTGCGCCGCACCGCGTACCTGCTCGTCGGGGACTGGGCACTGGCCGAGGAGCGGCATCGCTAAGGTGCACTATCGATATGGGGTGGTTTGGGCATGACCGGTGTCTGGCGCCGGTCACCGCATCCCTTGCCCTGCCCCAAATCTGGGCCGTCCACAGTAGACAGAGGGGCCGCCCGGCCCCGTGGACTGAGCGGCCCCGCTGACCGGTCGCGTCTAGCGGCGTACCCGGGCGCCGCCCCGGCCCCGGAGCTGAACGCCCCGCTCGATCAAGATCCGATGCACGGCGCCGTAGGAGCGACCGGTCGCTGCCGCCAGCGCCCGAATAGACTCACCAGATCGGTATAGCCTCTCCAGTTCGGCGCCGAGCGTCGCGCGTTCGGCGCCGAGAACGCGACGGAACTTCGGGATCACTGACACGGGGTTCCTCTCCTGAGTAGTCAACGGCGTGCCAGAGGCCAAGGTCGCCGCATTTCCAACTACCGTCCACAGTGGAGCGCCACACGCGTAGCTGGCTATCCCATTCCAAGGGTGAGCCGCACCAGCGGCAGCGCCCGGCTAACAGGTCGCTCATCGCGCACCGCCGTTGGCTTGCTTGGCAAGCGTGCGGAGGGTGGTGCCGACTATGAAGGCAGTGCGCGCGGTCAGGACGCCTACACCGCACCGAATCTCGATGAGGGTCACGTCTGGCCTACCGGCGTCGGCAAACAGCGACACGACCACGTCTTCGACGATCGCGGGCTGACCGCGATGCGCGCCGCCTCCCTCGACTGCCGTGCACCGGGCGAGGGAGCACCAATCCGGATGCGCGGTCATACCTCGTGCCGCCGACGAATGGTCGAGGCGCGGTTCTCGGCGCCACGGGTCATCAGGGGGCGGTCGGAGGTACCGGCGCGCTCCGAGCGGTACAGCGCCGTCCACGTCGCCTGCCCGGGGCGCACCACCGTGTCCCCATCGGGTAGCCGGGTATCGGGGTGCAGCTCATCGACGCGTGCGACCTTGCGGCGTCGTTTCCACCACCACATCGTGATCCCTCCGGCTCTTGGATGGGGCGCGGACACCCGGGTCGTGTCGGCTGCCGAGCGCCCGTGCCCCGTGGATCGATCGTGGTCGCGCGACTACGCTGCAAGGGAGAGGGTCAGTGTCTCCACCGTGCTCCAAAGGAAGGTTTCGGACGGTCAGTTGAGCGACCTAGGCCCGACACTTAGGGAAGCCCGCGAGCGGGCTGGACTCAGCCTGTCCGGCATGGCTCGGCGTACCGGCTACAGCCGCAGCTACTTGGGCAACGTGGAAACGGGCGTGCGACAGCCGACGCCATCTGTTATCAGAGCCTATGAACGCGCGTTAGGAGAGGACGTGTATCGGCGTAGCGTGTTGGTCGGTATGGCCTCCGCCGTGGTGGGGGCCGCCGTTCCTGACGTCGCCGTAGACGTCATGCGCGATATCGCAGCGGAGCGGAGTCGGCTCTTGTCAACCGTGCAAACGTCGCACGAAATCGACAAGGTAATCGGTTCGCTCGTCGCGAAGGATCTGCCTAGCGTTGGGTCCCTGCTCAAATGGATGCGCAACGGCTCGGCAGTGTTGCGAGTCAACGCGGCCGGGATCCTCGCGAAGACAGGCGCACCCGCGATGGACAATGATGTTGTGCAGGCGTTGAGAGCCGATGGCGAGTCGCGCGACTTGTACTTGACTGCTGTCGTTAGCCGTGTCCTTAGCGTGCCATGGGACTACGCTGGCCATCTTGCCGTCAGTGGGCAACCGCTCAGCGATGCAGCCCAGATAGAATCCTTCGCTACCGAAGTCCGCAACCCTTACGACAGCGGCGCCCGCTGGTGCAGTGTCCTCATGCTCGCGAGGACCCATTCGGAGGATCCGTCGCTGGTCCGTACGGCGCTCACTGGTGCTTTGAAACAAGAAACGTCGCGTGAGAATCTGCGCGCGCTTGGATGCGCGCTCGCCGGTGTTGACCTTCTTACCGCATAAGGAGAATCCGTGTTTGTTGTGTCCGTCGCGAAGGGACAGGAAGTAATCGAGACGATCGAACGCGAAACGCGCGAGCACGGGATATCAAACGGTGCGATAGTCTCGCTGATCGGCGCGATTGAGTCGTGCTGTGTGAGCGTGATGCCCAAGGGCGACCCGTCGGCGGACATCCTTACCGATTACGAACAGCCATTCGAAATGTCGGGTACCGGCGAAATCAAAGATGGCAAGGTTCATGTGCATTGCGTCATGGGTGGCGAAGACGGCACCGTGTCCGGTCATCTTCACTGGGCCAAGGTAGACCATTGGTTCGTCCGCGCATACGTAATGCCGGCTTAGCTGACTAACCAAGCAACGCAACCGCCCCGCCAGCCATATCGGCGCGACCGCCACCGGTGGCGGCATCGACACCTTCGACCTCTGGCTGCCCCGGGCCGGCAGGTACGTCCCGTCGTGGCAGGTGATCAAGCACGTCGCCGCCGTATCCGGCGCCGCGCCCGGCGGCCACCTGGTGCTCGGCCTCGTCCACCCGGCGCCCGCCACCAAGGATGTGTGCCTCGCGGAGCTGGATCCGGCGAACAGCCTGCGGGCCACCCGCACGGCATGCGGCCTGGCGCTGCGGGTCGACAACGACGCCTCGGTCTCGCCCGACGGGCACTGGCTGGCCGCGACGGCGGCCGACGGGGCAGTCGCGCTGCTCGACCTCACCACGGTGTTCCAGCGCCCGGCGGTCGCCGCGCGCTGGGTGGCGGACCGGCCCGGGGTCTGGACCGACGCGACCACGATGGTCGAGATCGTGTCGGGCCGGCTGCACCGCGTCGACGTGCGCGGCGGTACGGCCGTCCCGCTGGAGGTACCGGGCCTGCCGGCCGGCGCCCTGTTCACCCTTGTCCCCCGGGTCGAACCAGGTTGATCGGGCCCGCCGGCGGTGGCGACACTGGCAGGATGGGCATCAGGACCGGTCCGGTGCGCCGGGGCGACGGCCGGGCGCCGGCCATCGCGTTGATCAATCCGAAGTTCCCGCACAACGTCGGTGCCGCGGTCCGGGCCGCCTCGTGCTACGGCATCGGGCAGGTCTGGTTCAGCGGCGACCGGGTGCAGCTCGTCGGCGAGCGACGGCACCGGCTGCCGCGCGAGGAGCGCATGCGCGGCTACCAGGAGGTCGAGCTGCGCCACAGCGACGTGCTGTTCGACGCGTTCGACCCGGGCACCGTGCCGGTCGCCGTGGAGCTGCGCCGCAACGCCGAGCCGCTGATCGGGTTCGAGCATCCCGACCGTGCCCTGTACGTGTTCGGTCCCGAGGACGGCTCGCTCGACCGGGCGGTCCTCGGCCTGTGCCACCGGTTCGTGGTGATCCCGACCCGGCACTGCACCAACCTCGCGGCAGCGGTCTACACGGTGCTGTACGACCGGCACGCCAAGCGCGTGGCCGCCGGTCTGGAACCGATGAACGTGCTCGGCGAGCGGCGCGGCTTCGACGAGCCCGACCACCTGGCCGACGCCGTCGGTGTCACCTGACCGCCAGGCCGAGCACCAGGGTCGCCACGACCAGGGCGAGGAACCCGTTCGCCAGGCCGAACTGCGCCGAGTAGTCCCGGGCGAGCAGGTGGGTGTAGACGGCACAGACGAAGAAGTGCGTGAGGCCGATCGCGGCCGCCGTACCGATCAGTGGCACGCCGAGCAGGCCCAGCAGTAGGCCGACCGCGCCGGCGGTCTTGAGCGTGCCGATCGGGAAGGTCAGCCACGACTCCGGTACGCCGGCGCGGGCCATGCCGGGCCGGATCGGCGGGAAGTGGACGAGTGCGGCGACGCCGGAGAAGCCGGTGGCCGCGACGGCCACGATCGTGACCATGACATAAGCGGTGAGCATGGGGGGACTCCGTTCAATTCGCGATGCCGATGGTCTGCCCGATCGTGTCGGGCTGATCGAGTACCCTGCCTTCCGATTGCCGTATGATATGAGAGTCATACTATATGGATTTGAGGGCCGTACCATATGAGTTCCGTAACATCGGGGGACCCGGCGACCAAGCGCCGGCGCCGGCGCCTGGTCGCCACGATCAAGGAGTCGCTGCGGGATCTGCGCATCCAGCTCTCCCTGCTCAACCTGCAGGTCAGCAGGCGGGTCGAGCTCAAGGACATCGACCTGGAGTGCCTCGAACTCGTCAACCGGCAAGGTCCGCTCAGCCCGAGCACGCTCGCCCGGCGCGCAGGCCTGCACCCGGCCACCATGACCGGCGTCCTCGACCGGCTCGAACGCGGGGGCTGGATCACCCGCGACCGCGACCCGGCCGACCGGCGGTCCGTCGTCGTGAGCGCGGTACGCGACCGCAGCGCCCAGATGTTCCGCCTGTACTCCGGCATGAACACGGCGATGGACAAGATCTGCGCCGGCTACACCGCGGACGAGCTCGCCGTGCTCGCCGACTTCCTGCACCGCGCGACCGAGGCCGGCCGGGCCGCGGCCGACGACCTCGCCACCGACTGACCCTCGCCCCGCGCACGGTCACGTCCGATTTCCGCCAGCCGTCACGCGCCGAAGCGGGCAGGATCGAAGGCGTGGAACTGGATTTCGAGCGGTGCTACCGCGCCGTGGACAGCCGGGACCGGCGGTTCGACGGGTGGTTCGTCACCGCGGTCAGCTCGACCGGCATCTACTGCCGGCCGTCCTGCCCGGCCATCACGCCGAAGCGGCGCAACGTGCGGTTCTACCCGTCCGCGGCGGCCGCGCAGCGCAACGGGTTCCGGGCCTGCCGCCGGTGCCGCCCCGACGCGGCGCCGGGCTCCCCCGAGTGGGACGTGCGCGCCGACGTGGTCGGCCGCGCGATGCGCCTGATCGGCGACGGCGTCGTCGACCGTGCGGGGGTACCGGGCCTGGCCGGGCGGCTCGGGTACACGCAACGGCACCTGCACCGGATGCTCACCGCCGAGCTCGGCGCGGGTCCGCTCGCGCTGGCCCGGGCGCAGCGCGCGCAGACCGCGCGGGTGCTCATCGAGTCGACCGACCTCGGGCTCGCGGAGATCGCGTTCGCGGCCGGGTTCGGCTCGGTACGCCAGTTCAACGACACGCTCCGCGAGGTCTACGGCGTCGCCCCGTCGGTCCTGCGGACCGCGCGGCACCGGCCCGGCGAGGCTGGCACGCTCGCCCTGCGCCTGCCCTACCGCGCCCCCCTGCACGGCCCCGCGCTGCTGGAGTTCCTGGCGGCGCGGGCCATCCCGGGGGTGGAGAGCGCCGACAACACGTCCTATACCCGGACGCTGCGCCTGCCGCACGGCGCGGCTTCCGTGACGCTCACCCCACGCGACGGGCACGTCGAGGCCGCGCTCCAGCTCACCGACATGCGCGACCTCGCGCCGGCCGTGGCGCGCTGCCGGCGGTTGCTCGACCTCGACGCCGATCCGGTGGCCGTGGACGAGACGCTCGCCACGGACCCCGCGCTCGCGCCGCTGGTCGCCAAGGAACCAGGGGTACGGGTACCCCGCGCGGTCGACGGCTTCGAGATCGCCGTCCGGGCTGTCGTGGGCCAGCAGGTCTCGGTCGCCGGCGCGCGCCGGGTGCTGGCCCGCCTCGTCCCGCCCGGCGGTGGCCCGTTCCCGGACGCCGCGACGGTCGCGGAGCTGCCCGACGAGGCGTTCGGGATGCCGGCCGCCCGGCGGGCCACGATCCGGGCGCTCGCGGCCGCGGTCGCCGGCGGCGAGCTGGTCCTCGACGAGGGCGCCGACCGGGCGGCCACCGAGTCAGCCCTGCGCGAAATCCCCGGGATCGGCGCCTGGACGGCGGGCTACGTCGCCATGCGGGCACTCGGCGACCCGGACGTGTTCCTCCCGACCGACCTCGCGGTGCGCCGGGCGGGCGGCCGCCTCGGCCTGCCCACCGAACCGGCCGCCCTCGACAGCTACGCGCAGCGCTGGCGCCCCTGGCGCTCGTACGCGGTACTACGACTCTGGAGAAGCTGACATGGCATTGACCACCATTACCACACCCGTCGGACCGTTCACGATCCTGGCGCGCCAGGAGACGGTACTCGCGGCGGGCTTCACCGCGGACGCGCGCGCTCTGCTGGTACCCGCGGAAAAGGCGCAGGGGGACGCGGACCTGGACCGGATCACCAAGGCCGTGCACGCGTATTTCGAGGGGGATCTCACCGCGATCGATGAGATCGCGGTCGAGCAGGCCGGTGGGCCGTTCCTGACCGCGGCCTGGACCGCGCTCCGGAAGGTGCCGGCCGGCGCACCGCTGAGCTACACCGCGTTCGCCGCGGCGGCCAGCCGGCCCGCGGCGGTCCGCGCGGCGGCGCAGGCGTGCGCGCGCAACGCGGCGGCGCTGTTCGTGCCGTGCCATCGGGTGGTACGGAGCGACGGCGCGCTCGGTGGTTACCGTTGGGGCGTCGAGATCAAGCGCAAGCTGCTTGCTCACGAGTCGGAAACCGGTTCGTAAGTATCCGACGCGGCGGTTACCGTCGGATGGTGACCGCATCCCCCAGACGCCCGATGGCCAACCTGTGGCGGATGCGGTCATACATCAAACCCCGGTTCTGGATCCTGTTCTGGATGCTGTTGACGGCGGTCGTGGGCACCGCCGCCGGCATCGCGGTTCCGCTCGTCGTGCGGCACGTGGTGGACGGGCCGGTGCACGACCACCAGGTCGGCGGCCTGATCCTGCTCGGCGGGCTGGCCCTGCTGCTCGGCGCGGTCGAGGCGGGGCTGGCATTCATCCGCCGGTGGACCCAGTCGGCGGTGTCGCTCGACATGGAGTACGAGATCCGGCGCGATCTCTACGCGCACCTGCAGCGGCTGCCGATCGCGTTCCACGAGCGGTGGCAGTCCGGCCAGCTTCTGTCCCGGCTGACCACCGACCTGGGCGTGATCCGGCGGTTCGTGTCGTTCGGCCTGATCTTCCTGGTGGTGAACACAGCCACTTACGTGACCGTGGTGATCCTGCTGCTGCGGCTGTACTGGCTGCTCGGGCTCGTCGTGGCGGTCAGCGCGATCCCGCTGTTCCTGGTTTCGCAGCACTTCTTCCGCCGCTACCTGGCCACCTCCCGTCGCCAGCAGGACCAACAGGGCGACCTGGCGACGCTGATCGAGGAGTCGGCGCAGGGCATCCGCGTGATCAAGTCGTTCGGGCGGCGGCGTTACATGGGGCAGCGCTTCGAGCAGGCGGCCCGGCAACTGCAGAACACCGGCGTCGGCAAGGCCCGGCTGCTCGCGCGCACGTGGGCGCAGTTCGACGCGGTACCCAACGTCACGCTCGCGATCGTGCTGGTCGGCGGCGCCTACGCGGTGGCCACCGGCGGGCTGACCGTCGGCGGACTCGTGGCGTTCGTGTCGTTGCAGCTGATGCTGGTGTGGCCGATCGATTCGCTCGGCTGGATCATCGCCAACGGGCAGGAGGCGATGACCGCCGCGGACCGGGTCTACGAGGTCTTCGACGAGCAACCGTCCATTGTGGACCGACCGGGCGCGGTGGTGCTGCGGCGGGACAAGGTGGTCGGGCGGCTGCGGTTCGAGCGGGTGCAGTTCTGCTACCCCGACGCGGAGCGGCCGGTCCTGCGCCGGATCAACCTGACCGTGGAGCCGGGCGAGACGATGGCGATCGTCGGCGTCACCGGGTCCGGCAAGACCTCACTCGTGTCCCTGGTACCCCGCCTCTACGACGTCACCGCCGGCCGGATCACGTTGGACGGCAAGGACATCCGCGACCTGACGCTGGACAGCCTGCGCGGGGTGGTCGGGATGGCGTTCGAGGAGGCGACGCTGTTCTCCATGTCGGTGCGGGAAAACCTGACCCTAGGCCGGCCGGACGCCACCGAGCGGGAGATCGCCGAGGCGCTGGCGATCGCGCAGGCCGAGTTCGTGCACGAGCTGCCGTGGGGGTTGGAGACCCGGGTCGGCGAGCAGGGCCTGTCGCTGTCGGGTGGGCAGCGGCAGCGGCTCGCGCTGGCCCGCGCGGTACTCGGCAAGCCCCGGGTGCTCGTCCTCGACGACCCGCTCTCCGCCCTCGACGTCTACACCGAGGCGCTCGTGGAGGAGGCGCTCGCCCGGGTCCTGCGCGGCACGACCGCGCTCATCGTCGTGCACCGCCCGTCGACCGTGGCGCTGGCCGACCGGGTGGCGCTGCTGGCCGACGGCGAGATCGCCGCCGTCGGTACCCACTCCGAGCTGATGGCTACCGTCCCTGAGTACCGCTCCGTCCTGTCGGCGCAGGCCGAGGCGGTGAACGCGTGAGCGAGCGGAGCGCGGCCGCGGCGGCGCCTGGACCGACGCGACCCGCCAACGAAGTTGGTGCGCGACGCGGCGGGAAGGCGTCGTCTCAGGGCGGCCGAGCGCAGCGAGCGGAGACATCGCAGTGAGTTCGGACGTCGACACGTGGCGGGGGCGGGCGGCGGACGAGGACGCGGAGCAGACCCGGGCGGAGCGCGGCTCGGCCGTCCGGTTGCGCGCCGGTTCCCGGGCGCTGCTCGGCTCGCTGGTCCGGCCGCACGGGCGCAGCCTGCTCTGGATCGTCGTGCTCCTGCTGCTGCAGAGCGGCGCCGAGATGGCCGGCCCCTACCTGGTCAAGCTGGGCATCGACAACGGCATCCCGCCGCTGCTGCGCGAGCCGCGCAACTCCGACGTGCTGATCGGCGTGGCGATCGCGTTCGCCGTCGCGACCGTCGCGGCCTACCTCGGCAAGCAGGGCTTCATCACGCTGTCCGGCAAGGTCGGCCAGGCCATGCTCTTCGACCTGCGCAACCGGGTGTACCAGCACTTCCAGCGCCTGTCGGTGGGCTTCCACGAGCGCTACACGTCCGGCCGGATGATCTCCCGGCTGACCAGCGACATGGACTCCATCTCCGAGCTCTTCGACGGCGGCGTGGAAGACCTCATCCTGTCCGCGCTGTCGGTGGTCAGCGTCGCCGTGGTACTGCTCTGGCTCGACCTGCCGCTCGCGCTGGTGTCGCTGGTGCTGTTCCCGGTGCTGCTGTGGCTGTCCCGGTGGTTCCAGCGCTCCTCGGCGGTCGCCTACCGGCGCACCCGCGAGGCCGTGGCGCTGGTCATCGTGCACTTCGTCGAGACGATGGGCGGGATCCGCGCGGTACAGGCGTTCCGCCGCGAGCCCCGCAACGAGGAGATCTTCCGGGCGGTCAACCGCAGCTACCGCGATGCCAACGTGGCCGCCTGGCGGCTGATCGCCATCTTCGCGCCGAGCATCAAGCTCATCGGCAACGTGACGATCGCGATCGTGCTCACCTACGGCGGGTACCGGGTCCTGCACGGGCAGACCCAGGTCGGCGTGCTCGCCGCGTTCCTGCTCTACCTGCGCAAGTTCTTCGATCCCATGCAGGACCTCTCCCAGTTCTACAACTCGCTCCAGTCGGCCACCGCCGCGCTGGAAAAGCTCTCGGGGGTACTGGACGAGCGCCCGTCGGTCCCGGAGCCGGCGCGCCCGACGCCGCTGCCCGAGCCGCACGGCCAGCTCGACTTCACCGACGTCGCGTTCGCCTACCGGGCCGACCGCCCGGTGCTGCCCGAGTTCGACCTGCACATCCCGGCCGGACAGACGATCGCGCTGGTCGGCGCGACCGGCGCCGGCAAGACCACGATCGCCAAGCTGGTCTCCCGGTTCTACGACCCGACCCGGGGCGTGGTCCGCCTCGACGGGGTCGACCTGCACGACCTGTCCGACGAGGAGTTGCGCCGGGCGGTGGTCATGGTGACCCAGGAGAACTACCTGTTCTCCGGTACCGTCGCCGACAACATCCGCTTCGGCCGGCCCGGCGCCTCCGACGAGGAGGTGGTCGCGGCCGCGCGGGCCATTGGCGCCGACGAGTTCATCGCCGCCCTGCCCGAGGGCTACCACACCGACGTCCGCAAGCGCGGTGGCCGCCTGTCCGCCGGGCAACGCCAGCTCGTCGCGTTCGCGCGGGCGTTCCTCGCCGACCCGGCCGTGCTGATCCTCGACGAGGCCACCTCGTCCCTGGACATCCCGTCGGAACGCCTGGTCCAGCGGGCGCTGCGCACGATCCTCGCCGACCGTACCGCGATCGTGATCGCCCACCGGCTGTCCACAGTGGAGATCGCCGACCGCGTCCTGGTCCTGGACGCCGGACGCATCGTCGAGGACGGCCCGCCGGCCGAGCTGATCACCGGCGGCGGCCGGTACGCCGCGCTGCACCAGCAATGGCTGGACAGCCTCATATGACGGGTCCCCAGTGGGCGCCGGAGCACGTGGTCGAGGCGGCTGAGGCGGCCGGGCTGATCGGGGCACAGTTCCCGGAGCTGCGCGGAGCGCCGGTCGAGGCACTGGCCACCGGGTGGGACAACACCGTTCACCTCGTGGACCGGTGCTGGGTCTTCCGGTTCCCGCGCCGGGCGGTCGCGGTACCGGGCGTGGCGCGGGAGATCGCGGTACTGCCCCGGCTGGCGCCCCGGCTGTCGTTGCCCGTACCGGTGCCGGAGCTGGTCGGCCACCCGGCGGACGGGTACCCGTGGCCGTTCTGGGGCGCCCGGCTGGTGCCCGGCGTGGAGCTGGCCGACGCGGGACTGCCCGATGCCGAGCGGGTACCGGCCGCGGCCGGCGTCGGCGCGTTCCTCCGGGCGCTGCACGACGTGGAACCGGCCGGGTTCACCCTGCCGTGGGACCCGATGCGGCGCGGAGATCCGCCGACGCGGGCGGGCAAGGCGCGCGAGGCGCTCGACCGCCTGGCGGAGAAGGGCGTGTGGACGCCCGACCCGGCCGTCGAGGCGCTGCTGTCGGCCGCTGCGCGGGCCTCCGCCCCGGACGGTCCGACCGTGGTCGTGCACGGCGACCTGCACATCCGGCATGTGCTCGTCGACGGCGGCGGGCGGCCGGCCGGGGTGATCGACTGGGGCGACCTGTGCCTCGCCGACCCGGCGGTGGACCTGTCCCTGGCCTACGGCGGGTTCGCCGGAGCGGCCCGCGCGGCGCTGCTGTCCGCCTACGGGCCGGTGCCGCCCGAGCGGGAGCTGGCGGCGCGGGTACTGGCGGTGTCCCTGTGTGCGTCGCTCGCCGAGTATGCTGCGGCGGACGACCGGCCCGTACTGCTGGCCGAGGCGCTCGCCGGGCTGCGGCGGGCGGTCGGGTAGGCGCCCACCCCAAGATCTTCGTGATTCTCGGTCGCCGGGTGCCCGGCGTGCCCCTAGCATCGGCCCATGACGGATACGGGACGGCGCTCCCTGGAGGGCCTGGCGGCCCACTGGACGCGCAGATGGCAGGAGGAGGGCACGTACGCGTTCGACCGGTCGAAGGAGCGGGCGGACGTATACGCGATCGACACGCCTCCGCCGACCGTATCCGGCGCCCTGCACATGGGCAGCGTGTACTCCTACACCCACACCGACCTCGTGGCGCGCTTCCAGCGGATGCGCGGCAAGGCGGTGTTCTACCCGATGGGCTGGGACGACAACGGGCTGCCCACCGAGCGGCGGGTGCAGAACGTCTACGGCGTCACGTGCGACCCCGCGCTGCCGTACGACCCCGGGTTCACCGTGCCGGAGAAGCCGTTCGACCCGCCGCGGGCGATCTCCCGGCGCAACTTCATCGAGCTGTGCGCGCACCTGACCGCCACCGACGAGGCGGCCTTCGAGGAGCTGTGGCGCACGGTGGGGCTGTCGGTGGACTGGTCGTACACCTACGCAACGATCGGCGAGACGGCCCGCCTGACCAGCCAGCGCGCGTTCCTGCGCAACCTGGCGCGCGGAGAGGCCTACCCGGCCGAGGCGCCGACCCTGTGGGACCTGACGTACCGCACGGCGGTGGCGCAGGCCGAGCTGGAGGACCGGGAGAAGCCCGGCGCCTTCCACCGCCTGCGCTTCGGGCCGGTCGAGGTCGACACGACCCGCCCCGAGCTGCTGCCGGCATGCGTGGCGCTGGTGTGCCACCCCGCGGATCAGCGGTACGCGCATCTGGTCGGCACGACCGTCCACTCTCCACTGTTCACAGTGGACATTCCGGTGCACGCGCACCACCTCGCCGACCCGGAAAAGGGTACCGGTATCGCGATGGCGTGCACGTTCGGCGACCTCACCGACGTGACGTGGTGGCGCGAGCTGGACCTGCCGGCGCGCGTGATGATCGGGCGGAACGGGCGGTTCCTCGATGCCGCGGGGCCGCTCGCCGGGCTCACCGTCAACCAGGCCCGGCGGCGGATCGTGGAACTGCTGCGCGAGTCCGGCGACCTGATCGGCGAACCGCGCCCGATCACGCATGCCGTCAAGTACTACGAGAAAGGCGAGCTGCCGCTGGAGATCGTGTCCAGCCGGCAGTGGTATATCCGCAACGGTGGCCGGGATCCGGCGCTGCGGGAGGCGCTGCTGGCCGAAGGGCGCAAGCTGCACTGGACGCCGGAGCACATGCGGCACCGGTACGAGCACTGGGTCGGTGGGCTCACCGGGGACTGGCTCGTGTCCCGGCAGCGCTTCTTCGGGGTGCCGATCCCGGTGTGGTACCGGCTGTCCGACACCGGCGAGCCGGACTACGACCACCCGCTGACGCCCGACGAGTCCCGGCTGCCCATCGACCCCGCCTCCGAGGTGCCCGACGGGTACACCGAGGCGCAGCGCGGCCAGCCCGGCGGGTTCGTCGCGGAGACCGACATCTTCGACACGTGGGCCACCTCGTCGCTGACCCCGCAACTGGTGTCCGGCTGGGAACGCGACCCGGACCTGTTCGCCCAGGTGTATCCGATGGACCTGCGCCCGCAGGGGCCGGAGATCATCCGCACCTGGCTGTTCGCCTCGGTCGTGCGCGCGCATCTGGAGTTCGGCGCGTTGCCGTGGCGTGACGCCATCATCTCCGGCTGGATTCTCGACCCCGACCGCAAGAAGATGTCCAAGTCGCGCGGTGCCGCGGCGACCCCGATGGGCCTGCTGGAAAGGTACGGATCTGACGCGGTGCGGTACTGGGCGGCCTCCGGCCGGCCCGGCGTGGACCTCGCGTTCGACGAGAACCAGCTCAAGGTGGGCCGCCGGCTGGCGACGAAGGTGCTCAACGCGTCGCGGTTCGTGCTCGGGTTCGGGGCGGCGTCGGACACCGTGCCGACCGAGCCGCTCGACCTCGCCATGCTGGCCGGACTGTCCACTGTGGTCGGTGAGGCGACGCGGTCGTTCGACGCCTACGACCACACCGGCGCGCTGGTCGCCGCCGAGACGTTCTTCTGGCGGTACTGCGACGACTACATCGAACTGGTCAAGGAGCGGGCCTACGGCACCGGGCCGGGGGCGGAGTCGGCGCGGGCGGCGCTGCGCCTGGCGCTGTCGGTACTGCTGCGGTTGTTCGCGCCGATCCTGCCGTTCGTCACGGCGGAGGTGTGGTCGTGGTGGCACGACGGTTCCGTGCACCGCGCCCCGTGGCCCACGCCGGACGAGCTGCCCACCGGTGGGGATCCGGCCGTGCTCGACACCGTGACCGAGGCGCTGTCCCAGGCGCGGCGGGCGAAGTCGACGCGGCGGCTGTCGATGAAGGCGCCGATCCCGGTCGCGTCGGTCCACGCGGCGCCGGGTGAGTTGGCGCGGCTGGCCCAGGCCCGTAGCGACTTCCTCGCCGCCACCCACATCACCGAGCTGGACGAGGTGACCGAGCCGGACCGGGAGCTGACCGTCGTCTGCCGCTTCTGACGGTGCGGACTTCGGCGGCTAGAAGTCGCCGCCGAAGTCTCCACCAAAGTCGCCGCCGAAGTCGCCACCGAAGTCGCCACCGCCGTCGGACCCGTCGCCGCCGTCGAAGTCGTGGTCCTCCATGGCCTCGTCGTAGCCGGCGTCGAACCCGGAGTCGTACCCGCTCTCGAAGCCGCCGAAGCCGAATCCGGGCGAGAAGAGCGCGTCGAACAGCAGCATGCCGCCGATGGCCGCCCCGCCCGCCACGAGTGCGGTCTTCCACACCGGCTCGGAGTAGTACCCGCCGGGCACCCGCCGGCCCTGGACGACCCCGCCCGGGTAGTAGTACGGCGTGTCGGAGCCGTAGCGCGGCGAGGCGCGGTACTCGTGGCCCTGGACCTGGACCGCGCGGTCTTCGCGGATCATGCCGGCCTGCCGCTGCGCGGCGAGCGGCGGCAGCTCCGGGCCGGGGTCCAGACCCATGGCGGTGCGGGCGGCGCGCACGAAGGCCAGCCCCTCCAGGGCGCTCTCCCGGGCCAGGGCGTACTGCTGGACGCTGGTGGCCCGTTCGAGTTGCGAGCCGGCGGCGTTGTAGCGCTCCCCCGCGTCGACCAGCGCCTGCTTGGTCGGCGGGTCGTCGCCGGGCGGCAGGTTCATGATCTGCCCGCCGAGCCGCTCGTACCAGCGCAGCGCCTCTTCGCGTGCGTCAGCCAGTTCCCGCTCTTTGCGTCGCCGCCACCACATGCGACCAACGGTACCCGGCTGGGTCTTGTCGTACCCGTCGACCATGCTTGTGCCGTGGCTGTGCTTCTCGTGATCGTCGGGCTCGTCGTCGGCGCGGCGCTGGGCTGGCTCGCCGCGCGCGCCCGCTCGGCGGCCGAGGTAGCCCGCCTCGACGCGACGCTGCGCGCGACCCGCGACGGCGAGGCCCGGCTGGAGCAGGCGCTGCGCGCGCTGTCCCACGACGCCGTGCGCGACCAGCACGACAGCCTCAACGACCTGCTCACCCCGCTCCGCGAGGCGATCTACCGGTACGAGCGCCGGGTCGTCGAGGTGGAGAACGACCGGGTCGACGCCTACGCCGAGCTGCGCACCGAGGTGCGGCAGATGCAGAAGGCCTCGGCCGCGCTGTCCGCCTCGACCAGCCAGCTCGTCGCCGCCCTGCGCGCGCCGACCGTCCGGGGCCGGTGGGGGGAGCAGCAGCTGCGCCGCATCGTCGAGGCGGCCGGCATGCTGGCGCACTGCGACTTCGACGAGCAGGTCACCGTCTCGACCGACGACGGCGAGCTCCGCCCCGACCTGGTCGTCCGGCTGGCCGGCGGCCGGCAGATCGTGGTCGACGCGAAGGCGCCGCTGGAGGCCTACCTGACCGCGCTGGAGGCGCCCGACGAGCGGGCCCGCGATGCCCAGCTCGACCTGCACGCCAAGCACCTGCGGGCGCACGTCGAGCAGCTCTCCGCCAAGTCCTACTGGGCGGCCTTCGACTCGCCGGAGTTCGTGGTGCTGTTCGTGCCGGCCGACCCGTTCCTCGACGCGGCCCTGCGGCGCGACCCGACCCTGCTCGAGCACGGGTTCGCCCGCAACGTCGTGCTCGCCACCCCGGCGACGCTGCTCGCCCTGCTGCGCACCGTCGCCTACACGTGGCGGCAGGAGGCGCTGGCGCGCAACGCGGTGCAGGTCCACGCCCTGGGGCGCGAGCTGTACTCGCGGCTGTCCACGATGGGCGCTCACCTGACCAAGCTCGGCGCGTCGCTGGGCACGGCCGTGGGCGCCTACAACAAGATGGTCGGTTCGCTCGAAGCACGCGTACTGGTGAGCGCGCGCAAGTTCGCCGAGCTGGGCATCTCCGACGACGACCTGCGCCCGCCCGACCAGATCGAGCTGACCCCGCGCCAGCTCCAGTCCCCCGAGCTCGCCGACGCCGAACCGGACGGCGCGCCACCGGACCCGGCGCTCCGGAGCCTCACGCCCGACCGGCCGCCCGCATGTCCCGCTTGAGCTCCTGCGGCAGCGAGAAGGTCAGCCGCTCGTCGGCGGTCACGACCTCCTCGACCTCGGTGAAGCCGTGACCGGCCAGGGTGGCGAGCACGTTGGCGACCAGGTCCTCCGGCACGCTGGCGCCGGAGGTCAGCCCGACGGTCGAGGCCCCGTCGAGCCACGCCGGGTCGATCTCCGCGGCGTAGTCCACCAGGTACGCCGCCCGGGCACCGGCGTCGAGGGCCACCTCGCGCAGCCGCACCGAGTTGGACGAGTTGACCGAGCCCACCACGAGCACCACGTCGCACGCCGGCGCGATCTCCTTCACCACGTGCTGGCGGTTCTGCGTCGCGTAGCAGATGTCGTCGCTGGGCGGCGACTGCAACAGCGGCAACCGCTGCTTGAGCCGGGCGACGGTGGCCATGGTCTCGTCCACGGAAAGGGTGGTCTGGGACAGCCAGACGACCTTGCTCGGGTCGCGCACCGTCACCGTGTCGGCACCCTCCGGCCCGTCCACGAGCTGCACGTGCGCCGGCGCCTCGCCGGCGGTACCGACGACCTCCTCGTGCCCCTCGTGCCCGATGAGCAGGATGTCGTAGTCCTCCGCCGCGTACCGCCGCGCCTCCTGGTGCACCTTGGTCACCAGCGGGCAGGTCGCGTCGATCGCCTTGAGGTTGCGCGCGCGGGCCTGCGCGTAGACCTCCGGCGCCACCCCGTGCGCGGAGAAGATCACGGTGGCGCCCTCGGGCACCTCCTCGTTCTCCTCCACGAAGATCGCGCCCTGGGCCTCCAGCGTGGCCACGACGTGCTTGTTGTGCACGATCTGCTTGCGGACGTAGATCGGCGACCCGTAGAGCCGCAGCGCCTCCTCGACGGTCTGCACCGCCCGGTCGACGCCGGCACAGTAGCCGCGCGGCTTGGCGAGCAACACGCGCTTGGTCACAGGCCAACACTACGCTGTCCGGGTGGCCGACCTGGAAAACGGCAAGTCCAGCCCCGAGCACCCGTGGCCGGTCCGCGTGGTGACGCAGAAGATCGGCGCGTGGATCGGCAAGCTGGGCTGGGTCTGGGTCGACGGGCAGCTGGCCCAGATCAGCCGTCGGCCGGGTACCCAGGTGGTGTTTCTCACGCTGCGCGACCCGTCGGCCGACCTGAGCCTGACCGTGACCGCGCACCGCGACGTCCTGGACGCGGGCGCGCCCAACCTGGCCGAGGGCGCCCGGGTGGTACTGCACGCCAGGCCGGAGTTCTACCCGGCCCGGGGTACGCTGTCGCTGCGCGCGGACGAGATCCGCCAGGTGGGCCTCGGTGAGCTGCTCGCCCGCATCGAACGGCTGAAGCGGCTGCTCGCCGCGGAGGGCCTGTTCGACCCGCGGCGCAAGCGCCGCCCGCCGTTCCTGCCGCACGGTGTCGGGCTGGTCACCGGCCGGGCCAGCGCGGCCGAGCGGGACGTGCTCACCAACGCGCGGCGGCGGTGGCCGGCGGTGCGGTTCCGGGTGATCAACGTGGCGGTGCAGGGTCCGAGCGCGGTACCGCAGATGATCGACGCGCTCGCGGTACTCGACAAGGACCCGGACGTCGACGTGATCGTCCTGGCCCGGGGCGGCGGGAGCGTGGAGGACCTGCTGCCCTTCTCCGACGAAGCACTGTGCCGGGCGGTCTTCGCCTGCCACACCCCGATCATCAGCGCGATCGGGCACGAGACCGACACGCCCCTGGTCGACTTCGTCGCCGACCTGCGCGCCTCGACGCCGACCGACGCCGCCAAGCGGGTGGTGCCCGACCTGGCGGAGGAGTGGCAGCGGATCGGCCAGGCGCGGGCCCGGTTGGGCCGGGCGGTCGCCGGGCTGCTCGACCGGGAACAGCACCGCCTCGACGCGTTGCGCAGCCGGCCGGTACTGGCCCGGCCCGAGTCGATGGTCGACAGCCGCGCGGTCGACGTGGCGGCACTGCGGGAACGGGCGGGGCGATGCCTCGCGCACCGGCTCGCGGGCGGGGCCGAGGAGCTGAGCCACACGCTCGCCCGGCTCCGCGCCCTGTCGCCGGCGGCCACGCTCCAGCGGGGGTATGCGATCGTGCAACGGCCCGACGGCACGGTGGTCCGCGAGCCCGCCCAGGTCTCCCCCGGCGATCCGGTACGGCTGCGGCTGGCCGGCGGCGAGATCCCGGCTACTGTGACGGCATCATGACCGAGTTGAGCTACGAAGAGGCCCGCGCCGAACTGGCCGCGGTGGTGGAGAAGCTGGAGGCCGGGGGTACCACCCTCGAAGAGTCCCTGGCCCTGTGGGAACGCGGCGAGCACCTCGCCGGGGTGTGCCAGCGGTGGCTGGACGGGGCCCGGGCCCGGCTCGACGCGGCCCGAAAGGAGCGGACGGCCGAGCCGGGCTGAGGCTCACGCGGTCACGTGCTGAAGATCTCGTAGACGCTGTTCGGTGCCTCGACGGTGTCCGACTTGGCCGGTGCGTTGATCGTCACCGGCGCGCCGAAGTCAGTGTAGGTGATCTTGATCGCGGCCTTGGGGTCGACCGCGGACAGGTCGACGGTCGTCTCGACCAACCGGCCCTGGTCGTCGAGCGTCGCCGTCCCCGGTACCGCATTGGCCTTGTCCCCGAGCTTGTCCAGCACCTCCTTGTCCACGGTCGACGCGGTCGCCCTGGTCAGGTCGAGGGTGAGCTTGTAGTGACGGTCATCGACGCGCTGGGCGTCGACGAGGCCGGCGAACAGCTTCTGGCTCTCGCCGGGGTCGCCGCTGTCGGTGATGAACCCGGGCGCGCCCTTGCCCTTCAGCTTGGCCCGGTCGAGGTGCATGAACTGCTTGGGGACGCCGAGGGTCGAGTTCTTGCCACCGAAGTCCATCTTCAGCCACAGGTCGTCGCCGATGAGGACGAAGTCCATGGTGACGCTCTCGTCGCCCTGGCCACCCTTGGCCGACAGCGACGTCTTCTTGGCCGTCGGGTCCGCGAGGCCGGTACCGGTGAGGCCGTCCGAGGAGAGCGTGTACCTGTATGTCGTCTGAGTGAGCACCGTGGTCGAGGCGAGCACGGCATCCTTGGGCGGCAGGGCCGCGCGCGACGGCGACGCCGATGCACCCGGCCCCGCGGGGGTGCCGGTGTTGGACGCGGTACCACAGCCGGCGAGCGCGAGCGTCGCCGAGGCGAGCAGCGCCGGGCCGTATGTGGCGACGCGACGAATCTTCACGAGGGGATCCTCCAGTCCGGGGCCGGGCCCGCGCGCCCCGTGCACGCGATCAACCCGCTCCGGCTGACGAGGGTACCGAGCGGGTCAAGTGCACTTTGCCCCGGTCAGCGCAGCGTCGCGACGAAGGTACGCAGGTCGGTGTCGGACGCATCGCCCACGACGACGGCGGTCCGGCCGGCGTCGGCCAGCACCAGCGCCCGTTGCCCACCGGTCCGCGCGACCGGGTAGCTGCGCCACTGCCGACCCTCGATCGTCACGAGATCGCCCGGCTGCGCTCCGGTACCCAGCTCCGTCGGCAGCAGCCGGTCGACCGGTTGGTCGCTCTCGACCAGCTGCAGGCCCGACCCGCTCGGCGTGACGTACCCCACCCGCAACGTACCCCGGTCATACGTGGCGCTGATCACCGTCCACTTCGCCGGCAGCCCGACCGGTTCGAGCACCGGGTAGGGCGCGCTGTGCCGGGCCGTGGCCCACGTGTCGGTGGCGTCGACCGCGATCGGCGCGTCTCCCGAGAACACCACCCGGTACACCAGAAGGAGCAGGAAGACCGGGACGAGCAGGACGACCAGCGACAGTGCGATGTCGCGGCCGGGCCGGCTGGGCCGGACCGGCGGCGCGGAAGGCGGCGGCGCGGAAGGCGGCGGGGAAGGCGGCGGCGGGGAAGGATCGGTGGACACGCCACCCTTGGTACCACGACTGGCGTGCGGACCGTGAACAAGCGTGATCGTCTGCGGGCGTCGGGCTCCAAGTCATGCCAGGATCAGCAGATGGAGACCGTTCGCAAGCGGGAAGAGCTGGACCGCAACCTGGCCCTGGAGCTTGTCCGGGTCACCGAGGCCGCCGCACTGGCGGCCGGGCGCTGGGTTGGCCGGGGCGACAAAGAAGGCGGGGACGGGGCCGCGGTCGACGCGATGCGCAAGCTGATCAACTCGATCTCGATGCAGGGCGTCGTGGTGATCGGCGAGGGCGAGAAGGACAACGCGCCGATGCTCTACAACGGGGAGAAGGTCGGCGACGGCAGCGGCGCCGAGGTTGACGTAGCGGTGGACCCGATCGACGGCACGACCCTGATGAGCAAGGGCATGCCGGACGCGCTGGCCGTGCTCGCGGTCGCCCAGCGGGGCGCCATGTTCGACCCGAGCGCGGTGTTCTACATGGAGAAGCTGGCCGTCGGGCCGGACTGCGCAGACGTCATCGACATCGACGCCGGGGTCACCGAAAACCTGCGGCGCATCGCGAAGGTCAAGAAGTCCGGCGTCTCCGACGTCACGGTCTGCATCCTCGACCGTCCCCGGCACGCCGAGCTGGTCCAGGAGGTACGGCAGGCGGGTGCGCGGATCCGGTTCATCTCCGACGGCGACATCGCCGGGGCGATCACGGCCGCCCGGGAGGGTACCGGCACCGATGTACTGATGGGCGTCGGCGGTACCCCCGAAGGCATCGTCGCGGCCTGCGCACTCAAGTGCCTGGGCGGGGAGATCCAGGCCAAGCTGTGGCCCCGCGACGCCGCCGAGCGGGACAAGGCCCTGGCCGCCGGCCACGACCTCGACCGGGTTCTGCACACCGACGAGCTGGTCTCCGGGGACAACTGCTTCTTCGTGGCGACCGGCATCACCAGCGGGCACCTGCTGCGCGGCGTGCAGTACCGCTCGGGTGGGGCATACACCCAGTCGATCGTCATGCGTTCCAAGAGCGGCACGATCCGGATCATCGACTCGTACCACCGCCTGGAGAAGCTGTCCCGCTACTCGGTCGTCGACTTCGACGGCAGCCCGATCACCGAGTAGGCCGGGAGAGCCTCAGCCCGCGTCGGAGGAGTGGCCGGGGAACAGGTGAGCCGACGGGTCGATGACGATCGCGGCGTTGTTGACCGCGGTGGCCGCCTCGCCGAAGCCGGTGGCGATCAGCCGCACCTTGCCGGCGTACTCGGTGATGTCCCCGGCAGCGTAGATGCGCGGCTTGTTGGTGGCCATCCGGGTGTCGACCAGGATGTGCCGCTTGTCCAGCTCGAGCCCCCACTGGGCGAGCGGGCCGAGGTCGGCGGTGAAGCCCAGGGCCGCGACCACGGTGTCGGCGGGCAGCTCCCGGACCGGCTCGCCGCGCACCTGGACCTCCACGCCGGTCACCTTCTCGTCGCCGAGGATCCGGCGTACCTCCGCGTTGACGATGATCTCCACCGGCAGCGCCTGGACCCGCGCGACAGTACCCGCGTGTGCCCGGAACTTGTCCCGCCGGTGGACCAGGGTCACCGACTTGGCCACCGGCTGCAGCGACAGCGCCCAGTCGAAGGCGGAGTCGCCGCCGCCGACGATGACGACATTGTGCCCGGCCAGGTCGTCCAGGTGCGGGACGAAGTAGACGATGCCGGTGCCGTCGAACGTGTCGGCCGCCGGCAGCGGACGGGCGGTGAAGCTGCCCATCCCGCCGGTAATGATCACCGCGCCGCAGTGCATGCTCGTCCCGTCGGACAGCGCCAGTACCGGCTTCTCGTCCAGATAGCAAAGCTCGCTGGCCTGGACGCCCAATGCGTACTCCGGGTTGAAGGGCGCGGCCTGCTCGACCAGGTTGACCACGAGGTCCCGGCCGCGGATGACCGGGAAGCCGCCGATGTCGTAGATGAGCTTTTCGGGGTACATCGCGGTGACCTGGCCCCCCGGCTCCGGGAGCGCGTCGATCACGGCGGTGGACAACCCGCGGAAACCGGCGTAGTACGCGGCGTACAGGCCGGTCGGTCCCGCACCTACGATCGCGACATCGACTTCGCGCACGACCTCGTCACCAACCCTCCACCAGGACTGACCAGACCCTACGGCGGTCTACACGAACCGGGCAACCGCCTGGTTCGGCGCGGCGGCTCACTGAGGTGTGATGAGCGTGGTGTCGCCCAGCCCGAGCGGGTCCTCCGGCGGCGGTACCGGCCGCGGGCGGCGGCGCCGGAAGATGATCGCCGCGGCCGCCCCGCCGATCAGCCCGAACAGGTGCGCCTGCCAGGAGACGCGCTGGTCGGTCGGGAGCACGCCGCCCAATGCCCAGCCGAACAGGATCCCGATCAGGACGCTGACCGCGACGCTCCACCGGCTGCGCTCGACGATCCCCCGCACGAGCAGGAACCCGAAGTAGCCGAAGACCACCCCGCTGGCGCCCACGCTCACCGTGTTGGGCGGGCCGAAGAACCACGTGCCGAGGCCGCTCACCAGCACGATCAGCCCGGTCGCCCAGAGAAAGCGCCGGCGTCCCGTCGCCAGTACGAAGGTACCGGTGATCAGCAGCGGCAGGCTGTTGCCGTAGAGGTGGGCGAAGCTGCCGTGCAGGAACGGGGCGAACAGCACGCCGTCCAGGCCGTCCAGGGCGCGCGGCCGGATCCCGCCGGCCACGTCGAGCTGGTGACCGCTGGCGAAGTCGATCAGCTCGATGAGGAACAGCACCGGGACGACGACGCACATCGTCACGAACGCCTTGCCGAGCGCGGCGTAGAACGCCGGGGAGCCGAACCGGTCCGCGTCACCGTCCATGCCCGATTGGTAGCAGACCCGGTCCAGCCGGAGCCGGGTCAGTACCAGCCGTATCTCTGCGAGTGCCCCCAGGCGCCGCACGCGTCGCCGTACCTGCCCTTGATGTAGGACAGTCCCCACCTGATCTGCGGTACCGGGTTGGTCAGGTAGTCCGCACCGTACTTGGCGTACTTGGTCGGCGGCACGGCCTGGGCGATCCCGTACGCGTTCGAGCTGGGGTTGCGGGCCCGCTCGTTCCAGCCGCTCTCCTTCTTCCACAGCGGTACGAGGCAACGCATCTGGTCGATGCCGAAGCCGAACTCGGGCAGGATCGCGCAGGCGATCGCCTGGTTGCCGGTGAACTGCGCACAGGACGTCGGGATCGGTACCGACGGGGTGGGCGGACGGCCCCCGCCCCGGCTCGCGGCCTGCTGCTTGCGCGCCGCCTCGTCGGCCGCCTTGGCCTGGTCGGCGGCGGCCTGCGCGGCCAGGTCGGCCTTGGCCTTGGCGTCGGCCTGGGCGGCCCGCTGGGCGGCGGTGGCCCGCCACTGCGCGGCGGCGTCGAGCTTGAGCTGGTACAGATCGTCGCGGGCGTCACGCTGCCCGTCCTCCAGCGCGGCGGTGCGTTGCTGGGCCTGTCGGCCGGTACCCAGCCAGTAGCCACCCACCAGGCTCAACGCGAGCAGCCCGATGGCCAGCGACCGCATACCGAACCGGCTCCACAGCCGACTCACGAAGCAGGTCCCTTCGTCCGGGTCAGAGGCCCGGCACGCCGGTCACAGAACGCGCGACCACGGACACGTACCGGGAGCGCCGACCCGCTCGGGGTCGGGTCCGGGTCCACGTGTCACACGCACGTCGATCTCCGGCCGGCAGGCGCTCGGCAATCACCCTTGCCTACCGTCGCCTCGAACGCCAGCCGGACCCGCGAATCAAGTGAGTTTCTTCACGGGACAAAAGAGACACAAACGTCAGATGGGTACTTCTTCCAGCAGATCAGTGACCATCTCGGCGATGGGAGACCGCTCCGAACGGGTGAGCGTCACATGGGCGAACAGGTGATGCCCCTTCAGCGCCTCGATCACCGCGACGACACCGTCATGGCGCCCGACGCGAAGATTGTCCCGTTGTGCGACGTCGTGCGTCAGTACCACACGGGATCCGGTACCCATGCGGGACAGCACGGTCAGCAGCACCCCGCGTTCCAGCGACTGCGCCTCGTCGACGATGACGAACGCGTCGTGCAGGCTCCGTCCCCGGATGTGCGTCAGCGGGAGGACCTCCAGCATGCCCCGGGCGTGGATCTCCTCCCGGACGTTGTCGTGGACCAGCGCCCCCAGCGTGTCGAACACCGCCTGAGCCCAGGGCGACATCTTCTCCGACTCCGACCCCGGCAGGTACCCCAGCTCCTGGCCGCCGACCGCGTAGAGCGGGCGGAACACGATGACCTTCTTGTGGCGGTGCCGCTCCATCGTCTGCTCCAGGCCGGCGCACAGCGCCAGGGCCGACTTACCGGTGCCGGCCCGCCCGCCGAGGGAGACGATCCCGATCGAGTCGTCGAGCAGCAGGTCCAGCGCCACCCGCTGCTCGGCCGAGCGCCCGTGCAGCCCGAAGGCCTCGCGGTCACCGCGCACCAGCCGGACCGTCTTGTCCGGTAGTACCCGCCCCAGCGCGGAGCCGCGCGGCGAGTGCACCACCAGCCCGGTGTGGCAGGGCAGCCCGGCGGCGGCGTCGACGTCGATCGTCTCCCCCGCGTACAGCGCGTTCACCTGCTCCTCGGCCAGGTCCAGCTCGCGCATGCCGGTCCAGGTCGGGTCGCTGGCCTGCCCGTGCCGGTAGTCGTCGGCGGACAGCCCGACCGAGGCGGCCTTGACCCGCAGCGGCATGTCCTTGCTGACCAGCGTCACGTCCTTGCCCTCGGCCGCCAGGGCCCGGGCCACCGACAGGATGCGGCTGTCCCCCGAGTCGGTGCGGAACCCCGGCGGCAGCACCGCGAGGTCGGCGTGGTTGAGCTCGACCCGCAGGGTGCCACCGGCGTCGTTGACGGGTACCGGCTGGTCCAACCGCCCGTTGGTGACCCGCAGGTCGTCGAGCAACCGCAGGCACTGCCGGGCGAAGTAGCCCAGCTCCGGGTGGTGCCGCTTGCCCTCCAGCTCGGAGACGACGATCAGCGGCAGGACCACCTCGTGCTCGGCGAAGCGCAGGAAGGCGGCCGGATCGGCGATCAGGACGGAGGTGTCGAGGACGAACGTGCGGACCGGGCTTTTACGGGAGTTGCGGCGCGCGCTCATCGCGCCGCCTCGCTGCGCCCACCGGCGCGACGAGGCTCACCAGGGCTGAGCCGATCGATTCGCTCGCTACGCTCGCTCATTGGCTGCTCCGTCGCGTCGAGTCCGGGCCGGCCGGCTGGCCCGGGAAAGCCCCGAGCCATGGCTAAACGCTAACGGCAGCCAGCCAGCCCCGCCAGGGGCGCCGCGCCTCGGCCGCAGCCGGGCAACCGGGACGCGCCCCGACCGGCAACCGGCACCGTCAGGTGCCGAAGCGGCGCTGGCGGTTGGCGTACGAGCGCAGCGCCCGCAGGAAGTCGACGTGCCGGAACTCGGGCCAGTTCATGTCGCAGAAGTAGAACTCCGAGTGGGCCGACTGCCAGAGCAGGAAACCGGACAGCCGCTGCTCGCCGCTGGTCCGGATAACCAGGTCGGGGTCGGGCTGGCCCTTGGTGTAGAGGTGCTCGGCGATGTGCTCCACGTCGAGGATCTCGGCCAGCTCCTCCAGCGTCCGGCCGGCCCGGGCATGCTCCTGCAGCAGCGACCGGACCGCGTTGGCGATCTCCTGCCGGCCGCCGTAGCAAACCGCCGCGTTGACCTGCAGGCCGCCGGTGCGGTCGACGGTGCGCTCCTCGGCCGCCTTGAGCGCGGCCGCGGTCGAGGACGGCAGCAGGTCCAGCGCGCCGACGATGCGCAGCCGCCACGGGTTGCCGTCCTCGGCCAGCTCGGTCACCAGGTTTTCGATGATGTCCAGCAGCGGGTCCAGCTCCGCGGCCGGGCGGCGCAGGTTGTCGGTGGCCAGCAGGTACAGCGTGACGATCTCGATGCCGCCGGCCTCGTCGCACCAGCGGAGCAGGTCGAGCACCCGCCGGGCACCGACCCGGTGCCCGTCGTTGGGGTCGACGTACCCCATCTCCTTGGCCCACCGGCGGTTGCCGTCACACATCACGCCCACGTGCCGCGGCCGGGGCTTGCCCTTGAGGAGTGCGGTCACCCGCCGCGCGTAGACCGAGTAGGCCAGGTCCTTCAAACTCACGCCTCGCAGCCTAGCCATCCGGCGGCGCGGCGAAAGGGTCCGTTCGACCTATCAGTCCGCGCCGAGGCGGGCCTTCAGCGCGTCGAGCTCGGCCCACAGGACCCCGGGCAGCTTGTCGCCGAACTTCTCGAACCAGGCCACGATCTGGGGGATCTCCGCCTTCCACTCCTCGACGTCGACGGCCAGCGCGGCCTCGACGGCGGCGCGGGACAGGTCCAGGCCGGACAGATCCAGCGCGTCGGGCGTCGGCTGGTAGCCGATCGGGGTCTCGACCGCGGCGGCGCTGCCGTCGAGCCGCTCGAAGACCCACTTGAGCACGCGGGAGTTTTCCCCGAAGCCCGGCCACAGGAACCGGTCGTCCGCGTCGCGGCGGAACCAGTTCACGTAGAACACGCCGGGCAGCTTGCTGGCGTCGCCGTCGGCGCCCTTGCCCATCTCGATCCAGTGCCGGAAGTAGTCGCCGGCGTGGTAGCCGATGAACGGCAGCATCGCCATCGGGTCGCGGCGCACCACGCCCACCTGGCCGACCGCCGCCGCCGTGGTCTCCGAGGACAGCGTGGCGCCGAGGTAGACCCCGTGCACCCAGTCGCGCGCCTGGGTCACCAGGGGGACAGTGGTCTTGCGCCGGCCGCCGAAGAGGATCGCGCTGATCGGTACGCCCTGGGGGTCCTCGTACTCGGGGGCCAGGATCGGGCATTGCGTGATCGGGGTGCAGAACCGGGAGTTCGGGTGCGCGGACAGCTCGCCCGACTCCGGCGTCCAGTCCCGGCCGTGCCAGTCGATCAGGTGCGCGGGCGGCTCGCCCATGCCCTCCCACCAGATATCCCCGTCGTCGGTGAGCCCGACGTTGGTGAAGATCGAGTTACCCCGGGCAAGGGTACGCATGGCGTTGGGGTTGGTCTTCCAGTCGGTGCCGGGGGCGACGCCGAAGAGCCCGTACTCCGGGTTGACGGCGTAGAGCCGCCCGTCCGGGCCGAAGCGCATCCACGCGATGTCGTCGCCCAGCGTCTCCACCTTCCAGCCGGGGATGGTGGGTTCGAGCATCGCGAGGTTGGTCTTGCCGCACGCGGACGGGAAGGCGGCGGCGATGTAGCGCACCTTCCCCTCGGGCGAGGTGAGCTTGAGGATCAGCATGTGCTCGGCGAGCCAGCCCTCGTCGCGCCCGATGACGCTGGCGATGCGCAGCGAGTAGCACTTCTTGCCGAGCAGCGAGTTGCCGCCGTAGCCGGAGCCGTAGGACCAGATCTCCCGGGTCTCCGGGAAGTGCGAGATAAATTTGGTGTCCGAGCACGGCCAGGCCACGTCGGTCGCGCCGGGCTCCAGCGGGGCGCCCACGGAGTGCAGGCAGGGCACGAAGTTGGCGTCGTCGCCCATCTTCGCCAGGACCTTGCGGCCCATCCGGGTCATGATGTGCATCGACACCACGACGTAGGGCGAGTCGGTCAGCTCCACGCCGTACATCGGGTCGGTCGCGGTCAGCGGACCCATGCAGAACGGGATGACGTACATGGTGCGCCCGCGCATGCAGCCCCGGTACAGCTCGGTCATCGTGCGCTTCATCTCGTCCGGGGCCATCCAGTTGTTGGTCGGCCCCGCGTCGGCCTCGTCGACCGAGCAGATGAAGGTGCGCTCCTCGACCCGGGCCACGTCGGTCGGGTCGGTCCGGGCCCAGAACGAGTTGGCCTTCTTCTCCTCGTTGAGCGGGACGAGCGCGCCGGACGCGACCAACTCACCGGTCAGCCGGTCCCACTCCGCCCGCGAGCCGTCGCACCACACCACCTGGTCGGGCGTGGTCAGCTCGGCGACCTCACGGACCCAGGCGAGCAGGCGCGGATGCGACGTGGGGGCCTGCTCAAGCGCCGCGGTCAGGGGTGGAGCGGTCATGAGAACTTCTCCTCGCGGTCGACGGGTACGCCACATTTAGTAAGGACCGATGGATTCCGCTCAGCTTAAGCCCCCGCCAGGGGGTAGGCACCGGGGGCGCTTGTGAAACTATGCACAAGCGCGCAAGATTCTTTGGCTGGCTGCGCGCTGACGTGCGGATATGTCCGGTACGGAGCAGGTATACGCACAGACCGTCCGGCACGATCTTTCCGGCCCGCCGGAACGGCAGTCACATTCACCATCCTGAACCATCGATCAGTGATCCGACCCGTGACATCGCCGCAACTCGGGCAATCTTCGCGGCCCGCATCCTGCCGCGGCAGATTTACCACCGGGAACACGCGGTGGGTACGCTGCCCCGGTGAACGCACTCTGGGAGCGCTTCGGCCACCTCGTCCGCGAGCTGGGCAAGTTCGGCGTGGTCGGGGTCACCGCATACGCCGTGGACCTCAGCGTCTACCTCATGCTCTACGAGACCAAGCTGGGCTGGTTCTGGGCCAAGGTGGTCTCCACGGTCATCGCGGCCACCGTCGCCTTCTGCGGCAACCGGTTCTGGACCTGGCGTGACCGGGCCCGCTCGGGGCTGCACCGCGAGTACGTCCTGTACTTCTTCTTCAACGCGGTCGGCCTGGGCATCGCCCTGGCCTGCCTGCAGATCAGCCACAACGGGTTCGGGCACTTCTACCCGCAGCTGTTCCACACCAAGCTCGCCGACACGATCGCCGCCCAGGGCTTCGGCCTGGTGCTGGGCACGATGTTCCGGTTCTGGTCGTACAAGCGGTTCGTGTTCCTCGCGGCGCCGAGCGACGAGGTGGCGGCCGAGCTGCTGGCCGAGGAGTCGGCACGCTCGTGACGTTGTCGGGTACCGGCGGTACCGCCGACCTGTTCTACGACGACCTGGTACCCGGCCTGGTCTTCGACCTCGGGGTGACCGTCGTCGACAAGGACGAGATGCTCCAGTTCGCCCGCCGGTTCGACCCGCAGTGGTACCACGTCGACGAGACGCTGGCGGCAGAGAGCGCGTACGGCGCCCCGATCGCCAGCGGCTTCTACACGATCGCGCTGTTCATGCGGGCCTACGTCGACCATGTGCTGAGCCGGGCCGCGGCGGCCGCGTCGCCCGGCCTGGAGGAGCTGCGCTGGACCGCGCCGGTGTATGCCGGTGACCGGCTGGCCAGCCGGCTGGTCGTCGTGGACCGGGCTCTGTCGCGGGCGCAGCCCGGCTTCGGCACGGTCATCCTGGCCGGCACCATGACCCGGCTCGGCGCCGACGGCGAGCCCGAGGGCGACGTGCTGCGTACCCGCTACCGCGGCTGGTTCGCACTCCGCCCTGCGGACTGACCGTACCTACTTCTCGCGGTTCTCCTTGGCGATGCTGCGGGCGATCGCCTCCGCGTCGCCGTCGTCGAAGGTGTGTGCGTCGTGGTCGGCCTCGACCAGCTCGTACAGCTGGCTCTGGATCTTCTCCACGCGCGGGATATCGTCGAGCACGACCTGGCCGCGCTCGCCCGCCGACTCGATCACCAGCGTGCCGCAGCCCAGCATCCGCTCGAAGAACGTGTGCTGGAACGACACGTCGTTGACCCGGTTGAGCGGGATGTCCCGGCCCTCCCGGGCGAACACCCCGTGCCGGGTGATGATCCGCTCGTTGGTGAACACGTAGTGGGTCGTGCGCCACTTCAGCCACGGCCACACGCTGAGCCAGATGATCAGTACCAGCGCGACCGCGCCAACCGCGAGCAGCGCGATCGTCGACCATCCGGCCTTGGGCAGGAAGACCCAGGCCGCCACGACCCCGGCGATCAGCACGATCCCGGCGACGGCCGGCCAGAACAACGCCTTCCAGTGCGGGTGCAGGTGGATCTCCACGTGCTCGTCTTTGGTGAGCACACTCTCCGGGAAGCCCACACCAACCTCCTGTCGTCACAATGTCGGGTGTGACGGTAGCGGCACGCCGCCAGTTTGGGGCTCGGCTGACCGGCCATCCGCGTCGCGGCTCACCGCACGTGCCGGACGTCCCCTGCGGCGACCGGGGTGGTCGCGCCGTCCGGGCCGGTCACCACGAGGCGGCCGGCACCGTCCACATCGGACGCGACACCGGCCAGATCTCTGCCGTCCGGCGTGGCCACCCGGACCTCGCGCCCCAAGGTGCCGCAGTGCATACGGTACGCCTCGGCCAGCCCGCTGGGCCCGGGGTCGCCATCGGCGTCGTGCCACCGCCGGTACCAATCGGCGAGCGCGCGCAGCAGGCCGCGCAACAGCGGGTCCCGGTCGGTGCACGCGGAGCCGGACAGCAGCAGTGAGGTCGCGTCCGGTACCGGCAGCTCGTCCGCGCGCATCGTGACGTTGAGCCCGATGCCGAGGACCACCCCGTCGTGCACCGACTCGGCCAGGAGTCCGGCGCACTTGCGCTCGTCGATGAGCAGGTCGTTGGGCCACTTCACGACCGCGTCGACCGCGCCGAGCTTGCGTACCGTCTCGACCACGGCCACCCCGGCGAGCAGCGGCAGCCACCCGTACCGGCGGTGGCCTATATAGCGGGGGCGGAGCAGGACGCTGAAGGTGAGCCCGGCGCGCGGCGGGGACTGCCAGCGCCGCTCGAACCGCCCACGGCCAGCGGTCTGCGCCTCGGCGACCACGACCAGGCCCTCGGCCGCGCCGTCACGGGCGGCCGCCGCGACATCGGCGTTGGTTGAACCGGTCTCCTCCTTGACCACCAGGTCGGTCCAGAGCCCGCCCGGCACGAGCAGCGCCTGGCGCAGCGCGGCGGCGGACAGCGGCGGCCGGTCGAGGTCTGAGTATGGCGAAGGTCGCACGGCGTCACCTTATTACTTGGGTCGTCGCGGTGCGCCGGAGCCGGGTTGTGGCGAAGGCGTCAGCGCGATGGAGGCCTGGGTCGTCGCGGTGCGCCGGAGCCGGGTTGTGGCGAAGGCGTCAGCGCGATGCGGAGCCGGGTTGTGGCGAAGGCGTCAGCGCGATGGAGGCCTGGGTCGTCGCGGTGCGCCGGAGCCGGGTTGTGGCGAAGGCGTCAGCGCGATGGAGGCTTAACGGCCGTTACGATCGCGGCGTGACGGACATCAGGACCGACCCGCACAGTACCGCGGGCAAGATCGAAGACCTGCGGCGCCGGATGGACGAGGCGGTGCACGCCGGGTCGGCGCGGGCGGTGGAGAAGCAGCACGCGCGGGGCAAGAAGACCGCCCGGGAGCGGATCGAGCTGCTGCTGGACCCCGGCTCGTTCGTGGAGCTGGACGAGCTGGCCCGGCACCGGAGCACGGCGTTCGGGCTGGAGGCCACGCGGCCGTACGGGGACGGCGTGGTCACCGGGTACGGCACGGTGGACGGCCGGCAGGTGTGCGTGTTCGCGCAGGACTTCACGGTCTTCGGCGGGTCGCTCGGCGAGGTGTTCGGCGAGAAGATCGTCAAGGTCATGGACCTGGCGCTGAAGATCGGCTGCCCGGTGATCGGGATCAACGACTCGGGCGGCGCGCGGATCCAGGAGGGCGTGGCCTCGCTCGGGCTCTACGGCGAGATCTTCATGCGTAATGTGCGCGCCTCCGGGGTGATCCCGCAGATCTCGCTGGTGATGGGGCCGTGCGCGGGCGGCGCGGTGTACTCCCCGGCGCTGACCGACTTCACCGTCATGGTCGACCAGACCTCGCACATGTTCATCACCGGGCCGGACGTCATCAAGACGGTCACCGGGGAGGACGTCGGGTTCGAGGAGCTGGGCGGCGCGCGTACCCACAACGCGACCTCCGGCAACGCGCACTATCTCGCGACCTCCGAGCAGGACGCGATCGAGTACGTCCAGGCGCTGCTGTCCTTCCTGCCCGCCAACAACCTGGACGAGCCGGCGCTCGTCCCGGCCCCGGCCGCGCTGAAGGTCTCGGACACCGATCTTGAGTTGGACACGCTGATCCCGGACTCGGCCAACCAGCCCTACGACATGCACCGGGTGATCGAGACGGTGGTCGAGGACTTCCTGGAGGTCCAGGCGCTGTACGCGCAGAACATCGTGGTCGGGTTCGGCCGGGTGGAGGGGTACCCGGTCGGCGTGGTGGCCAACCAGCCCATGCACTTCGCCGGCTGCCTGGACATCGCGGCGTCGGAGAAGGCGGCCCGGTTCGTGCGCACCTGCGACGCGTTCAACCTGCCGGTGCTCACGTTCGTCGACGTGCCCGGGTTCCTGCCCGGCACCGGCCAGGAGTGGGACGGCATCATCCGGCGGGGGGCCAAGCTCATCTACGCCTACGCCGAGGCGACCGTGCCGAAGGTCACCGTGATCACACGGAAGGCGTACGGCGGGGCGTACGACGTCATGGGCTCCAAGCACCTCGGCGCGGACGTGAACTTCGCCTGGCCCACCGCGCAGATCGCCGTCATGGGCGCGCAGGGCGCGGTCAACATCCTGTACCGCTCCGAGCTTTCCGCCGCCGCCGACCCGGTCGCACTCCGCGCCCGGATGATCGAGGAGTACGAGGACACGCTGGCCAACCCGTACGTCGCCGCCGAGCGCGGGTACGTCGACTCGGTCATCGAACCGTCCGCCACGCGCGCCCAGGTCGTGCAGGCACTACGGACCCTGCGCACCAAACGGGACAGCCTGCCGCCCCGCAAGCATGGCAACATACCCCTGTGATCGCATGGGAGACTGACGTCATGGCAGCACCGGTGGTCGACCACAACTTCCCGTGGACGGAGGAGGAATTCTTTGCGTTCGGCGAGACCAACGCCCGCGTGGAACTCTTCGACGGGAGCCTCCTGGTGAGCCCCGCCCCGACCGTCCGCCACCAGGTTCTGTCCGTGGCACTGCGTAACGCGCTGCACCCCGCGGCCCGGGAGGCGGGACTCTACATCTACCTCGCGATCAACCTCCGGCTCCGGACCGGCCGCGTCGCCATCCCTGATCTGGTGATCGCCCGGCCGGTCGACCCGGACACCCTGGTGGTCGAGGCCCGGCACGTCGAGCTGGTCTGCGAGATCACCTCGACCAACGCCGCCACCGACCGGGTGCTCAAGATGCACTACTACGCGGTCGCGGGCATCCCGTGGTACCTGCTGGTCGACCCTCGGCCGCTGCGCCTGAGCCTGTTCCGGCTCGACGGGGACAAGTACGTCGAGGAAGCGGGCGCGGTGCCCGGCGAGCCGCTGCTGTTCACCGCGCCGATCGTCACGGAACTGGACCCCGCGTCACTGGACGGCTGAGCCGATCAGCGGCTCGACGAGCAGGTAGCCGCCGGTGAGGAGAGCGGCGAGGTTGACGATGCCGAAGACGGCGACCCAGAGCAGGCCGGGCACGTGGGTCAGCCGGGCGAGCTGGTCGGCGTCGGAGTCCGGGGCGTGGCCGCGGTACCGCAGCCGCTGCAGCTCACCGACCGGCCGGACCCCGCCGACGAGCAGGAACCACACGCCCGCGTAGGCGAACGCGGCCTGTACCGCCGGCGAGGCGTACCACGACACGACGAACACCAGCGCGCCGACCGCGACCACCGCCACCGCGCCGTACCAGTTGCGGATCATCACGAGTACCGCGAACAGCAGCGCCAGCGCGACCCACAGCAGCAGGGTGATCCGCCCCGCCGCCAGCAGCGCCGCACCGGCGACGCCGAGCATCGACGGGGTGAGGTAGCCGGCGAGCAGGGAGAAGACCATGCCCGCCCCGGTCGGCCGGCCCCGGGTCAGGGTGAGGCCAGACGTGTCGGAGTGCAGCCGGATGCCGCGCAGGCGCAGCCCGGCGAGCACCGCGACCAGGGCGTGGCCGCCCTCGTGGGCGATGGTGATCGCGTTGCGGGCCAGTACCCACGCCGGCCGGGGTACCACGACGAGCAGCGCCAGCGCGGCCGTCACGACGACGAGCAGGTACGGCGGATCGGGTTGGGTGCCCCAGACGCGGTGCCAGAGATCGGTCACGACTCTGCAGCCTACGAGATCACTGCTTGCCCTGGAACGTCTTGGTGATGAGCTCGAAGTTGGCCAGGTTGGCCTGCCACTGGTCGTCGGACGTCTCCCAGTAGAAGCCGTACGCCTGGTGGCTGTTGAAGACGGCGCCCCGGTTGATCACGTGCAGCCGCCGGCCGCCGCTGGTGTAGGTGAACTCCCAGTCGGCCGCCTTCACGTGGAAGTCGACCGGGCGGATGCCCACCAGCCGGTAGTTGGGGAAGTCGCCCGCGGCGACCCGGTGGGCCGCCTGCGACTCCCAGTCCGCGACCGGATCGAGCTTCGGCTGGTCGGTCTGGTCGATGCCGAGCAGCCGGCCGCCCTGGGGGTCGCGGTAGTACACGATGCCGTCGCGCCGGAAGGAGGTCCAGCCGTCGGGGACGGCGACGGTGAAGCCGGTGCTGTCGCGGCGGTAGGACCACCCGGGCGGGAGCTGAGCGCCCGGGGTGAGCTGCGGGGCGGCGGCGCTCGACAGTGCGCCGGCCGGTGGCGCCGCCGCGGAGGTGCCCGCGGAGGGGCCACCCGCGGACGGGGCGGCCGTGGCGGTCGGTGTCGGGTGCGGCTGCGACGCGGGATTGTTGACGCGCAGCGCGAAGGCGACCACCACGCCGGCGACGAGCAGGAGCTCCAGCACCACCGCGGTGAACACGATCCGGCGGCGCAGCCGGCGGCGGCCGATGGCGGGGGCGATGATCTCGTCGGTGTCGGCGTCCTGCTCGTCGGGCGCGGGCGGGGCGGGTACCTCCGCGAGTTCGGGGAGGACCGGCGCGGGCGAGAGCGGGGCGACCTCGGCGGACGGCTCGCTGGGCTCCGGCCGGGGGCGCGGCGCGCGCCACGGCGTCACCGGAGGTTTGGGTCTGGGCCCGAGCGCCCGGCGCAGCGCGCGCTCGGCCTCGATCGCGGTCATCCGGTGGGCGGGGTCCTTGACCAGCAGGCCGGTCAGGACCGATCGCAGCGGTCCGGCGTGGACCGGCGGATCCGGCTCCTCGGTGGCGAGCGCGGTGAGGGTGGCGATCGCGGACGAGCGCTCGTAGGGCGCGCGGCCCTCCACCGCGGCGTAGAGGGTCGCGCCGAGGGACCAGAGGTCCGACGCGGGCGAGTACTCGCCGTCGCGGGCGCGCTCGGGCGATATGTACGCGGGTGAGCCGATGATCATCCCGGTCCGGGTGACCGTGACGTCGCCCTCCATCGTGGCCAGGCCCCAGTCGGTGAGGACCACCCGTTCGCCGGAGAGCAGCACGTTGCTCGGCTTCACGTCCCGGTGCACGATGCCGGCGCGGTGCGCGGCCCCCAGCGCGGCGAGCACGGCCAGCCCGATCCGGGCCACCTCCTGCGGCTGCAGGGGGCCGTCCTCCACGATCGTCTCGTGCAGCGAGCGGGACGGCACGTACTCCATGACGATCCACGGATGCGGCTGCTTGTTGACCACGTCGTAGATGCGCACGACGTTGGGGTGGTTGAGTCGGGCGATGGCGCGGGCTTCGCGCAGGCTGCGCTCGTTGGACATGTCCTGTTCCGCGGCGGTGAGGCCAGGGGGCGGGACGACCTCCTTGACCGCTACGTCACGACGGAGCACCTCGTCGTAGCCCAGCCAGACCCGGCCCATGCCACCGGACCCGAGCGGGCTCACCAGACGGTACCGCTGGGCGACGGGAGAGCTCGGGGCCGACACCATTCGACATTACCCAACGCCGCCCAGGGTGTAACGCCCGGCACCGTATCCTGAGAGGCATGTCCGACGCGCCGCTGTTCCGGGTGGTCCGCGGTACCCCCACCGCCGAGGAGGTGGCCGCCCTGGTCGGCGCCCTCCTGACCCGCCCGCGGCCGGCGGCGTCGGCCGCGCCGGTGTCCCGCTGGGCCCGGTCGGCTCGCCCGTCGGCCGGTTTCCGCCCCGCGCCGGGCGGGTGGCGCGCCGCCGGCCTGCCCGGGGCCTAGTCGCCGTTGAGGGGGGCGGCGCCTTCCCGGCGCCGCACCGGGATCGGCAGCGGTAGCCGGCGGACCCGCAGCTCGGCGTTGCGCTGCTCGGCCTCCTGCAACGACGGAAGCTCGTCGACCAACGGCTGCCGGCAGTGCTTGCAGATCAGCGCCCGGGCGGCGACGTACTCCAGGCAGAACGGGCACTCGCGCAGCTCGAAGCTGCGCCGCTGGCCCAGGCCGAAGGCGGAGATCGCCTTCACGAGGACGAAGAGCACCCAGGCCAGCAGCAGGAAGCTCAGTAGCTGGCTGAGGAACGCGCCGAGCTCGATCTTCGACCGACCGATCTCGATGTTGAGGGACGTGAAGTCGGGCTGACCGAACAGGACCGCCACCGAGTCCATCACGATGAACTGCGCGAAGGCCTCGATCAGCTTGGCGAACGCGGCGCCGATGATGAAACCCAGCGCCAGATCGATCAGGTTGCCGCCCATGGCGAATGACCGGAATTCCCGCCACACCTTCCGCATCCCCGCATCCTGCCATGGGCCGGCCACTAGGCTGGGCCGGGTGATCCGGTTCGTCCTCGCCTCGGCCAGCCCGGCCCGGCGCCACCTGCTCGCCGCCGCCGGGATCGACGCCGAAGTCGTGGTGAGCGGCTTCGACGAGTCCACAGTGGACTGTGCCGACGCGCGGACGCTGTGCCTCACGCTGGCCCGGGAGAAGGCCGAGTCGGTGGCGGCGCGCCTGACCGAGGCCGCGCCCGGCGCCCGCCGCGGGCCCGCCACGCCTGGCGGGCCCGGCGGGGTGGCCGGTGACGTGCTGGTCCTCGGCTGCGACTCGGTGCTGGAGTTCGACGGTGCGGTCCTCGGCAAGCCGACCGACGCCGATGAGGCGACCCGGCGGTGGCGGACGATGCGCGGCCGCGCCGGCGTCCTCCACACTGGACACTGCCTGCTCCAGCCCGGTACCGGCAAGCGCGGCGAGGCGGTCGCGAGCACCGTGGTGCACTTCGCCGACGTGACCGACGCGGAAATCGCGGCATACGTCGAAACCGGCGAGCCGATGCGGGTCGCGGGCGGGTTCACCATCGACGGCCGTGGCGGCATGTTCGTCGAATCCATCGAAGGTGATCACAGCAACGTGATCGGGCTGTCGCTGCCGTTGCTGCGCCGGCTGGCCGGCGGGCTGGGCGTCCAGCTCACCGACGCCTGGCGGATGCGCTAGTTTCGGCCTTGTGACGAACAAGACCCTCGCGTTGAACGACGAGCTGCATGAGTACGTTGTCGCGCACGGCTCCACCCCGGACGACCTCATCGCCGACCTCATCGCCGAGACCCGGGCCGCGCTGCCCCGCGCGGCCGGCATGCAGATCGCCCCGGAACAGGCGGCGTTCCTGACGCTCATCACCAAGATCGTCGGCGCCCGGTACGCGGTCGAGGTGGGTACCTTCACCGGACTGTCCTCGATCGCGATCGCCCGGGGCATGGGCCCCGAGGGCCGGACGGTCTGCTGTGACGTGTCCGAGAAGTACACCTCGATCGCCCGGCGGTACTGGGACCGGGCCGGCCTGGCCGACCGGATCGAGCTGCGCCTCGGGCCGGCCCTGGACACGGTGCGCGCGATGCCGGCCGAGCCGCACATCGACCTCGTGTTCGTCGACGCGGACAAGACCGGGTACAGCGCCTACTGGGCGGAGCTGGTACCGCGGATGCGGCCGGGCGGGGTGATCCTCGTCGACAACGTGCTGTGGGACGGCCGGGTGCTGAACCCGACCGAGCCCGACGATCACGCCATCGTGAAGTTCAACGACGAGGTCGTCGCGGACGACCGGGTGGAGGCGGTCCTGGTACCGATCGCCGACGGGGTGACCATCGCCCGGAAGAAGTAGGCCCCGGCGATTCACGCCGGGGCCCTGGTCGTGCTCAGCGGATGCTGCGGGCGAACGAGCGGGCGGTCCAGGTGACTGAGGCGACCGTCAGGAGGCCGAGGATGATCAGGGCCTTCCACACGCTGGCGTCGCCGGGATGCCCGTCGAACAGCGCCCGGGCCGCGTCGACCGCCCAGGAGAACGGGTTCCACTTCGACACGCCCTTGAGCCACCCGGGCGCCAACGTCATCGGCAGCAGGATGCCCGACAGCAGCAGGACCGGCTGGCCCACCGTGTTGAGCAGCGGCGCGAGCGCGTCCTCACTGCGCAGCTTCAACGCGATGCCGTAGGACAGCGCGGAGAGCATCAGCGCGATCAGGCCGAGCAGCAGGTAGGCCAGCAGCACGTTGCCCACCTGCACCCGGAGCCCGAACGGGATCGACAGCAGTGTGATGATCAGGCACTGCACGAGCAGCGACACCACGTCGCGCAGTGACCGGCCGAGCAGCAGCGCCAGCCGGCTCACCGGGGTGACCCGGCTGCGCTCGATGACCCCGGCCCGCAGCTCGGCGATGAGCGCGAACCCGACGAAGAACGTGCCGAAGATCGCCAGCATCACCAGCACGCCGGGCACGAAGATCTGGTACACCTGCGCGTCGGTCGTCGCCCCGATCGAACGCAGGGCCGGCTTGAGCAACGGGCCGAAGAGCAGGAGGTAGTACAGCGGCTGGATGACCCCCACGATCAGCCAGACCGGGTTGCGCAGGACCAGCGTCATCTGACGCTGGAAGATGAGCCAGGTGTCGCGCAGCAGTTTCATTGCGAGTCGCCTCCCTCGCGCAGCGAGCGCCCGGTCTTGGTCAGGAACACGTCGTCGAGGCTCGGCCGGTGCAGCTCGATGGAGCCCAGGCCGATGCCGGCACCGTCGAGGGCGCGCAGGATCTGCGGGATGGCCGTGGCCCCGGCGTCGACGTAGAGCCGCAGGCCCTCGTCGGTCGACTCCAGCTTGCGCACGTACGGCTGCCCGTCGAGCAACCCCGCCGCCTTCGGCGTGGCCCCGTTGAGGCCCACGGTGACCACGTCACCGGCGACCTCGCGCTTGAGGTCGTCCGGGGTACCCTCGGCCACGATCTCGCCGTAGTCGATGATCGCCACCCGGTCGCCGAGCGCGTCGGCCTCTTCCAGGTAGTGCGTGGTGATGAAGACGGTCATCCCCTCGCCGCGCAGCCGCCGTACCTCGTCCCACATGTGCGCCCGGCTCTGCGGGTCGAGGCCGGTGGTCGGCTCGTCGAGGAAGACCACCTTCGGCTCGTGGATGATGCCGAGCGCGATGTCGACCCGGCGGCGCTGGCCACCGGAGTAGGTCTGGCACTTGCGGTCGGCGAACTCGCGCAGCTGGAAGCTCCCGATCGCCCGCGCGGCCCGCTCCCGGGCCCGGGCCTTGCTGATGCCGTAGAGCCGGGCCTGCAGGACGAGCTCCTCCCGTGCGGTGACGGTGTCCCAGGTGCTCCCGCCCTGTGCGACGTACCCGATCCGCCGGCGGACCTCGCCCGGGCTGCGCCGCAGGTCGGCGCCGGCCACCGTGGCCTGCCCGCCGTCCGGCACGATCAGCGTGGCCAGCATGCGCAGCGTGGTGGTCTTGCCGGCGCCGTTGGGCCCGAGAAATCCGAAGATCTCCCCCTCGCGCACCTTGAGGTCGACGCCGCGAACCGCTTCGACGGTCCCTTTCCGGGTGCGGAAGGACTTCCGCAGCCCGTTCGTTTCGATCATCGCCTTCTCCCCTCCGTCGCGAGGCACGGTATCGCGATATGTCGCGTGCAGTCAAGCTTGAATATTCCGCGATGTATCGTGAGCTACCCACTCGGCGCCCGGGGCTCCCCCATCGGGTCGTCGCTGGCCCTCAGCTCTCCCTTCTGCAGCCGGTCGGCCACGCGCTCGCACCAGTCGGCCTGCGCCCGCGCCTTGGCGATCTCCAGCTCCATGAACTCGGCCACGTGCTCGGCGTACTCCATGTCCAGCTCGGACACCTTGCGGAGCTGGAGGCTGTCGGCGAGCAGCCGTAGCTGCTGGGCCCGGTGGCGCAGCGCGGCGGTGCTCACGTGCCGCGGCATCGCCGGCAGGAACGTGAACGCGGTGGCGAACGGATCGACCACCGCCTTGTGCTCCCACCACATCCGGTTGAGCAGGTTCTGGAACTCGTCCTCGCCCTTCGGGGTGATCTCGTACGTGGTCCGCGCCGGGCGGGCCCCGACCTGTTCCGTGGCCACCTCGCGGAGCAGGCCTTCCTCGGTCAGCTTCTTCAGCGCGTGGTAGATCGACCCGGGCGCGATGTTGGCCCACTCGTCGGCGTGCCAGCTCAGCAGCTCGCGACGCACGTCGTAGCCGTGGACCGGCTGGAACCAGCGGACCACGCCGAGGATGAGCATGCGGGTGGAGGACACGCGGCAAGGGTATTCCGCGTGCCGCCGCAGACGGGGTGTGGCGCCGGCGTCGAGGCGGCAGCCGGTTCGGGGTGACCTCCGACACCGGCGAGCGGCGACCGGTTACCCGCCGGTTTACACTCCCCGGCATGCGCAAGGTACTGGTCGCGAACCGCGGCGAGATCGCGGTACGGGTGATCCGGGCGTGCCGGGACGCCGGCCTGGGTTCGGTGGCCGTGTACGCCGACTCCGACCGGGACGCGCCGCACGCCCGGCTGGCCGACGAGGCGTATGCCCTGGGCGGCGACACCTCCGCCAAGACGTACCTGCGCATCGACAAGCTCATCGACGTGGCGACCCGGGCCGCCGCCGACGCGGTGCACCCCGGGTACGGGTTCCTCGCCGAGAACGCCGACTTCGCCGAGGCGGTGGAGAAGGCCGGGCTGACCTGGATCGGCCCGAGCCCGCAGGCGATCCGCGACCTCGGGGACAAGGTGACCGCCCGGCACATCGCCCAGCGGGCCGGCGCGCCGCTGGTCCCGGGTACCCCGGACCCGGTGGCCGACGCCACGGAGATCGTGGCGTTCGCCCGGGAGCACGGGTTGCCGGTCGCCATCAAGGCCGCGTTCGGGGGCGGCGGGCGCGGGCTCAAGGTGGCCCGGACGCTGGAGGAGATCCCGCACCTGTTCGAGTCGGCGACCCGCGAGGCGGTGGCCGCGTTCGGGCGGGGCGAGTGCTTCATCGAGCGGTACCTCGACCGCCCGCGCCACGTCGAGGCGCAGGTGCTCGCCGACCAGCACGGCAACGTGGTGGTCGTGGGTACCCGCGACTGCTCGTTGCAGCGCCGGCACCAGAAGCTCGTCGAGGAGGCGCCGGCGCCGTTCCTCACCGACGAGCAGCGTGCCCGCATCCACGAGAGCGCGAAGGCGATCTGCCGGGAGGCCGGCTACCACGGCGCCGGTACCGTCGAGTACCTCGTGGGCGCCGACGGCACGGTGTCGTTCCTCGAAGTCAACACCCGGCTCCAGGTCGAGCATCCGGTGACGGAGGAGACCGCGGGGATCGACCTGGTGCGCGAGCAGTTCCGCATCGCGGCCGGGGAGCGGCTGCGCTTCACCGAGGACCCGGCGCCGCGCGGGCACGCGATCGAGTTCCGCGTCAACGGCGAGGACGCCGGGCGGGGCTTCCTTCCCGCCCCGGGTACGGTGACCGTGGTGCGCTGGCCGGCCGGTCCCGGGGTCCGGGTGGACGCCGGCATCGAGGCGGGCACCGTCATCGGCGGCAACTTCGACTCGTTGCTGGCCAAGGTGATCGTCTACGGGGAGACCCGCACCGAGGCCCTGGAACGGGCCCGCCGGGCGCTGGACGAGACCGTGGTCGACGGGATGGCCACGGTGTTGCCGTTCCACCGCCGGGTCGTGCGGGATCCGGCGTTCACCGGCGAGCCGTTCGCGGTACACACCCGGTGGATCGAGACCGAGTGGGTGAACGACGTGCCGCCCTTCGCGGGCGCGGCGGCGGCCGGCGCCGACGCGGAGGAGCGGACCACGGTCGTGGTCGAGGTCAACGGCAAGCGGTTGGAGGTGTCGCTGCCGGCCGGCCTCGGCTCGGCGGGCGCGGCACCGGCCGGCGGGCCGGCCCGGGCCCGGCGTGGTGGCGGGAAGCGGGCCGCCGCCACGACGAGCGGCGACGCGCTGACCGCCCCGATGCAGGGCACGATCGTGAAGATCGCGGTGGCCGAGGGCGACACGGTGGCCGAGGGCGATCTGGTCGTGGTCCTCGAAGCGATGAAGATGGAACAGCCGCTGTCGGCGCACAAGGCCGGCGTCGTCACCGGCCTGACCGCGGCGATCGGGGACGTGCTGCCCGCCGGCACCACCATCTGCGAGATCCGCTAACGCAGATCGCCCGCGGACGGCCGCGTCAGTGCGCGGCGCGCGGGCCGTACTCGCTGACGTTCGTCGCGTACTGCTGCTGGTGCGGCATCCGGCCGGCGCGCACCACCGCGTCGTACTGAGCCTTCGCGTCCGGCGTCACCGGCTCGACCCACACCGGCATCGGATCGGATTAGCTGTCGGAATAACTGTTTGGTGCCTAACAGTCAGGGTGCTAATCTCATGCCCCGTGGACGAGGAACAGTTGCGCCAGAGCCTGACCGACAGCCCGTTGCTGCGCCTCGTCTCGCTGGCGGGTCACGTGACCAGCCAGCGGTTCGGCCGGGTGATGGGCCGCCAGCACGGGCTCAGCTCGACCGGCGCGGCCGTCCTGGCGGTGCTCGGCTGGGGCCAGGGCCGAGGGTTGGACAAGGGCACTCCCGGCCGGGCCACCCACGCCGAGCTGGCCCGGCGCATGTGGATCGCGCCGGGGACGCTGACCGGCGTTATCGACACCCTGGAGAAGGCGGGGTACGTGCGACGCGAGCGGGACGAGTCCGACCGGCGGGTGGTGTGGCTCGTCCTCACCAAGGCCGGCACGGAACGCGTCCACGCGATCGGGCGCGACGCCCAGGAACTGTTGCAGATGCCGCAAGCCCAGTGCGACCCGGCGAAGGAAAAGGTCATCCGTGAGTTCCTCATCGACCTCATCGTCATCAACCACGAGAAGGAGAAGGAGTGAGCACATGACAGACGCGGACGGCAGGCCTGCCGTCGAGGTCATCGAGCTGGTCAAGCGGTACCCGAAGGCGAAGACCAACGCCGTGGACGGCCTGTCGTTCACCATCCGCGAGGGGGAGGTCTTCGGCCTGCTCGGGCCGAACGGCGCCGGCAAGACCACCACCGTCGGCATCCTCACCACGCGGGTCCAGGCGACCAGCGGCCGGGCCATCCTCGCCGGGATCGACGTGCTGCGCCATCCGGTCGCGGCCCGGGCGAAGCTGGCCGTGGTACCGCAGCGCAGCAACCTCGACCGTGCCCTGACCCCCCGGCAGAACCTCACGTTCCACGCCGCCTACCACGGTGTCGGCCGCGCCGAGCGCAACGCCCGCGCCGCCGCGCTGCTGGAGCAGTTCGGCCTCAAGGAACAGGCCGACATCAAGGTGGACTGGTACTCCGGCGGCATGGCGCAACGCCTGATGATCGCGCGGGCCCTGATCCACGAGCCGGAAGTGCTCTTCCTCGACGAGCCGACCACCGGGCTGGACCCGCAGGCGCGGCTGTTCGTCTGGGACCGCATCCGGGAGCTGCGTGATCGCGGGGTGACCATCTTGCTCACCACGCACGACATGGACGAGGCCGCCGAGCTGACCGACCGGGTCGGCATCGTCGACCACGGCAAGCTGCTCGCGCTGGACACCCCGGACGCGCTCATCAAGGGCCTGTCCGGCCAGTCGGTGCTGGAGCTGACCGTCACGCCCGCACCGGGCGACACCCCGGACGAGCTCATCGCCGCGCTGGTCGACCTCGACAGCGTCGACAAGGCCGAGCGGGTGGCCGCGGCCATGCCGTCGTTCGGGCCGGGCGGCAACGGCTTTCCGGGTGGCTTCCCGGGCTTCGGCGGGGGCGGCCCGGGGGCCGGCGCGGCCCGCCCGTCCGGTGCGGTCGCCACGGCGGTACCCGGTACCGCCGGCCCGTTCCGCCTGCGCCTCTACCTGACGGTGGAACCGGCCACCATGCTCGGTCCGGTCGTGGGGCTGCTCGCGGCACGCGCGGCCGAGCTCACCGACGTCCACATTGGACAGCCGAGCCTGGAGGACGTCTTCATCGAGTTGACGGGGAGGGGTCTGCGATGACCACAGTGGACATCGCCGCACCGGCGAGCGGGCGGGCGTGGGCGGGAAGCAGTGCACGCAAAGCGTTCCTGGCGATCCTGTGGCGGGACGTCTTCGTCACCGGCAAGGAACTCTGGGTGCTGCTCGTCCAGGTCGCCCTCACGCCGCTGTTCATGCTTTTCATCTTCGCCAAGGTGCTGGCCCGGCAGGGCTTCGTCAGCAGCGAGTACGGGCACCTGCTGTTGCCCGGCATCATCGCGCTGGCGGCGTTCCTGACCGCGTTGCAGAGCGTGGCCTTCCCGCTGGTGATGGAGTTCGGCTGGACCAAGGAGATCGAGGACCGGCTGCTGGCCCCGCTGCCGATGTCCTGGGTGACGCTGGAGAAGCTCGTGATGGCCACGCTGCGGGGCCTCTTCGCGGCGATCATCATGTACCCGATCGGCGCGCTGGTGCTCGGTTCCGCGCCGTGGCGGCCCAGCGGCCTGCCGTTGCTGCTGGTGATCGTCCTGCTCGGCGCCTGGGTGGGCGCCGGGATCGGCATCACGCTGGGCACCCTCATCACCCCGGCGAAAATCAGCATCATGTTCGGGCTCGTGCTGACCCCGCTGATGTTCACCGGCGCCACCCAGTACCCGTGGCCCACGCTCAACACCATGCGCTGGTTCCAGGTCGTCACCGCGATCAACCCGCTGACGTACTGCGCCGAGGGGGTACGGGCGGCGATGGTGCCGGAGTTCCCGCACATCCAGCCATGGATCTGCATCGTGGTGCTGCTGGCGTCGTCGGTGGTGTTCACGATCACCGGCATGGTGACGTTCCGGCGGCGCGCGTACAACTGATCCCCGTGTGGCGGGCCGCCGCCGTGCCGTCGGGCGCGGCGGCGGCCGTCTCGCCTACGGAGCGGCGGCGGCCCGGACGAGGTCGAGCGCCTCGGCGACGGCGAGTTCCTCCGGCTGTCCGCCACGGGGACGCAGCGACACGGAGCCGCCCTCGGCCTCCCGCGGGCCGATGACCGCGACGAACGGTACCCGCCGCGCGTCGCGTACCCGGGCCCCGAGCGACCCGTCCGCGTGCACCTCCACGCGCAGGTCGCCGGCCTGGGCAGCGAACCGGTGCGCCACCTCGACCTCACCCGCCCCGACCGGGAGCACCACGACCTGCACCGGGGCGTACCACGCCGGAAACGCCCCGGCATGCACCTCGATGAGGTGACCGAACAGCCGCTCCATGCTGCCGGCGAGGCTGCGATGCACCATGACCGGGCGGCGCCGCTGCCCACCGGAGTCCACATAGGACAGTTCGAACCGGGCCGGCTGGTGGAAGTCGACCTGCACGGTCGCCAGGCTCGACTCCCGCCCGGCCGGATCGACGATCTGCACGTCGATCTTCGGCCCGTAGAACGCCGCCTCACCGGGGCCATCCACATAGGACAGGTCGCCGAGCGCGTCGCGCAGGACCGCTTCGGCCCGGTCCCAGTCCTCCGGCTCGCCGGCGTACTCCCGTCCGGGCCCGCGTAGCGACAGCCGGACGCCGGCCCGGCGGACGCCCAGCGCGGCGTGGGCCGACCACATCAGGTCTAGGACCGCCTTGATCTCGGCCCCGAGTTGGTCCGGCGCGCAGAAGATGTGCGCGTCGTTCAACGAGATCGCCCGTACCCGGTGCAGCCCGCCGAGCACCCCAGAGCGCTCGGCCCGGTACATGCCGCCGATTTCGGCTATCCGCAACGGCAGGTCCCGGTAGGAGCGGCCACGCGACCGGTACACCAGCGCGTGATGCGGGCACAGGCTCGGCCGCAGTACCAACTCGTCCGCGCCGTCGCGGATCGGTGCGAACATGTCCTCGGCGAAGTGGGCCCAGTGCCCGGAGCGCTCGTACAGTTCTCTCCGCCCCAGCGGTGGGGAGTACACGTGCCGGTACCCGGCCCGGCGTTCGGCCTCCCGCAGGTACTCCTCGACGGCGTGCCTGGCGGCGGCGCCGTCGGGCAGCCAGAGCGGCAGCCCCGCGCCGATCAGCGGATCGGAGTCGAACAGGCCCAACTCCCGGCCGAGCTGACGATGGTCCACCATTTCCGGTCTCCTTCGCGGACAGGGGCGGCCGCCGGAACCAGAAAGCCCCGGGCGGGTCGCCCGGGGCTCGTACGCGTCAGCGCGCAGCGTCGCCGGGGTCTCCCGGCGCCGTCGTCCGCGCTACACGTTCCATGCTTCGAGGATAGGCGGGAGCGCCACCGGATTACCCGCGCACGGCCAGCCGGCCCGCCGAGACGAGCATCCGGCCCAGCGCCAGAGCGCGCTCGCCACGCATGATGAGCGTCTGCTCGGTGTCGCTGTCGGTGGGATCGAGCGCGGGCAGGTACACGGTCAGGTCCACCAGGACGGCCGCGCTCGCCGGGTCCGCTCAAAGAGCGGCCACAGCGACTCGTTCTCCACCCGCAGGCCGGTGCGCTCGATCCGCCGCCACTCAAGGTACATCCCCTCGACGGCGCGCAACGTGGCGATCAGGTCGGGCGCCTGGTCCGGCACACCGCAGTGCTCGCACCAGGAGTCGATGTCGGCGGCTGACGGGACGGCACGCCCGTGCTCGATGCGGGAGACCTTCGAGCCGTGCCGTCCCATCAGCCGACCGAGCTCACGCGCCGTCAGTCCCGCATCGATCCGGAGTTCCCGGAGGCGGATCCCAAGAGCCCGGCGGCCCTGCTGGACGCTCGACGACGGAGAAGACACCGATGGACTAGCTCAGGTTGGCCGGTAGTCCTCATGCGGGATGGCGCGCTCCCACACCGCCTCGAAGGCCGAGGCACACAGCTTCACTACGGCCGGGTCGGTGGTCGTCTCGCGGCCCCCCAACTCCCCTTCTCCGGTGAAGTGGATGACTATCACGAGGCGCTCGTCCAAGAGCCAGAAGTCGTTCCCGGGCAGTGCTAGATCGGTGGCTCGGCGGCGGGGCAGCCACCGCACCCTTTCGCCGGCTGCAACGTTCGAATCCGATATCTCGTACTCGAAGCGGACGTAGTCGCTGATCGGCTCGGAGACGATCCGGGCACGGCGCACATCCACGCCTCGACCGGTGATCTCCCTGACGAGTTGCGTCCAGGACCGAAAAGTGTCGCGAACAACCGGATCCTCGCGGCCGCCCGTCTGCCAAGCGATGAACATCGGGTCACTACGCATGTAGCCGTCACGCATCTCCAGGTGCACTGCGGACCGCTCGCAAGCGCGCAGCAACTCCCTGATCGAGTGATCGACCGACTCGCTAACCGGCTGCTCCGCCATGACGGGTCACCCCCGGCAGGAACTGGAGCATCCGGCTGGGGAACTCGATCACCGTCTCGTGGTCGGGAATGTTCAGTTGGGCCAGCCGCTCCGGGTCGGTGACCTTCCAGGACTGGAACAGGTAGGTGTCCCGCTCCTCGTCGTAGTACAGCGTCGGCGAATCGTCCACCCCGCTGTTCGAGTCCTTGCCCAGGAACCGCAGTGCCATGACGACCTCCTTATTGGGGGAATGGACCCGGTGCTGAGTGTGCGGGCGGTCACGCAGCGATCTCAAGGAGTGTGCGCGAATGTGCGGGCCAACCCTAATGGAGCTCGTGCTGCATCAGTTGGCGGGCGGCTTCGGCGATCGACCCGGACAGCGACGGGTAGATGGTGATGGTGTGGGCGAGCTGGTCCACCGAGAGGTTGTTGTCGATGGCCATCGAGATGGGCAGGATAAGCTCGCTCGCCTTGGGCGCCACGACGACACCGCCGATCACCCGCCCGGATCCCGGGCTGCAGAACAGCTTCACGAAGCCGTCGCGGATGCCGGCCATCTTGGCGCGCGCGTTGCCGTCGAGGGAGAGCATCACGGTGCGGGCGGCCACCGTACCACTGTCCACATCGGACTGCGAGACGCCGACCGCGGCGAGTTCGGGGGCGGTGAAGACGTTGGCGGCGACCGACTTGAGCCGCAGCGGGGCGACCGCTTCGCCGAGCGCGTGCCACATCGCGATGCGGCCCTGCATCGCGGCCACGCTGGCGAGCGGGAGCAGGCCGGTGCAGTCGCCGGCGGCATATACGCCGGGCACGTTGGCCCGGGAAACGCGATCCACCTTCACGTATCCGCCGGGGGCGAGCTCGACGCCGTACTCGGCGAGGCCGAGGTCGGCGGTGTTGGGGACGGAGCCGACCGCCATGAGCGTGTGGGAGCCCTCGACCACCCGGCCGTCGGCGAGCGTGACGGCCACCCCGCCGGCGGTGCGCCGCACCGACGCGGCGCGGGAGTTGTTGAGGATGGTCATGCCCCGGCCGCGGAAGACGCGTTCGATGGCCATCGCGGCGTCGGGGTCCTCGTGCGGCATCACCCGGTCGCGGCTGGACACCAGGGTCACCGCGACGCCCATGGCCAGGTAGGCCGAGGCGAACTCGGCCCCGGTGACGCCGGAGCCCACCACGATCAGGTGGGTGGGCAGCTCGGGCAGGTCGTACACCTGGCGCCAGTCGAGGATCCGCTCGCCGTCGGGTACCGCGTCGGGCAGCACCCGCGGGGTGCCGCCGGTGGCGATCAGCACCGTGGACGCGTCGACGGGGTAAGGGGTGCCGCCCTCGGGCCGGACCTCGACCCGGTGGCTGTGACCCTGGCCACCCGAGCCCAGGGCCGCCCGGCCGGCCACGAAAGCCACTCCGGCCTTGACGAGCTTGGCGTGGATGTCGGCGGACTGGGCGCGGGCCAGCCGTTTCACCCGTCCGTGTACCGCCGGCGCGTCCACGGTCACCGCAGCGAGTCCGCCGGTGTGGACCCCGAACTCGTCGGTGTCCCGGTATCCGGTCACCACGTCCGACGCGGCGATGAACGCCTTGGACGGTACGCAGTCGGACAGCACGCACGCGCCGCCCGCGCCGTCGGCCTCGACGACGGTGACCTCCGCGTCGAGCTGCGCGGCGACCAGGGCCGCCTCATAGCCGGCCGGACCGCCGCCGATGATCACAATATGTCCCACGTAGGCCCCCAAATGCCCGACACGCTCCGTCGTATTCTCTCTCACCGCGAGGGGGGACTATCGTCATCGCCGTGCATCTTTACGCCGCTTACGGCTCCAGTCTCGACCCGGGCCGGATGCAGGCCTACTGCCCGCTGTCGCCGATGTACGGCACCGGGTGGCTGGAGGGCTGGCGGCTGACCTTCGCCGGGGAGGACGAGCTGGGGTGGGAGGGCGCCGTCACCACGATCGTCGAGTCCCCGGGTGACCGCGTGTTCGTGGCGCTCTACGATGTGCATCCCCGTGACGCCGAGCAACTCGACGAGGTCGAAGGCGTAACGGCCGGCACCTACCGGAAGCTGCACCTGCGCGTGGCCACCCTCGACGGTGACGTGACCGCGTGGGTGTACGTGTTCACCGGCTACGAGGGCGGGCTGCCCACGGCGTGGTACCTGGCCGAGATCGCGGCGGCGGCGGAGAAGGCCGGCGCCCCGGCCGACTACGTGACCGAGCTGCGCAGCCGGCCGACCCGCACGACCACCGCGTAGCGTGGCGTCCGTGGGGATGGAGTCGGTCAGCGACCGGCGCATCGACAAGATCGTCCCGCTGGTCAGCCCGGCCCTGCTCAAGCACGAGCTGCCGCTCGGCGACGCGCAGGCGCACACCGTCGTCGCGGCGCGCGCGGCGATCGCCGAGGTGCTCGACGGCGCGGATGATCGGCTGCTGGTGGTGGTCGGGCCGTGCTCGGTGCACGATCCGGTAGCCGCGCTGGAGTACGCCGACCTGCTCGCCGGTGCCGTGGAGCGGCTGCGCGACGACGTGCTGATCGTCATGCGGGTCTACTTCGAGAAGCCCCGGTCCACGCTGGGCTGGAAGGGCCTGATCAACGATCCGGGCCTGGACGGCTCCGGTGACGTCAACACCGGGCTGCGCACCGCCCGGTTACTGCTGTTACAGGTACTCGAGCGGCGGCTGCCGGTCGGCTGCGAGTTCCTCGACCCGATCATGCCGCAGTACATCGCCGACACAGTGGCGTGGGGCGCCATCGGCGCCCGTACCGTCGAGAGCCAGGTGCACCGGCAGCTCGCCTCAGGCCTGTCCATGCCCGTGGGCATGAAGAACCGTCCGGACGGCAGCATCGCCACCGCCGTCGACGCGATCCGCGCGGCCGCCGTGCCGCACGTGTTCACCGGCATCGCCGAATCCGGTACCCCGGCGATCCTGCACACCCACGGCAACGCCGACTGCCACCTGATCCTCCGCGGCGGCGCCGGCGGCCCCAACTACCACGCCGCCGCGGTCGCCGAGGCGTTGGGCCTGCTGCGCGCGGCCGGCCTACCCGAACGGCTCATCATCGACGCGAGCCACGGCAACAGCGGCAAGGACCACGAGCGCCAGCCGCTCGTGGTGGAGGACATCGCCAACCAGGTGGCCGCCGGCCAGCGCGGCATCGTGGGCGTCATGCTCGAGAGCTTCCTCGTGCCGGGGCGGCAGGACCTCGACCCGGGCCGTCCCCTCGTGCACGGCCAGTCGGTCACCGACGCCTGCATGGGGTGGGAGACCACCGAACGCGTGCTGCGGCGGCTCGCCGCCGGCGTGCGGCAACGCCGCGTCTGAGCCGCGTCACCCGCCCAAACGGGCTGCCGCGCGCTGCGCCGTCTTCAGCCGCATCCGCGCCTGGCGCAGCTCCACCTGGGCCTGCGCGTGCCGCTCGCGCAGCTCCTCGAGCTGCTTGTTCAGGTCGTTGAAGGCGCGCGCCGCGGCCTGCTCGGCCTCGGTGGCGCGGCGCAGCTCCTCCCGGGCTTCCCTGGCTCTGGTACGGGCGGCCTCCTCCGCTTTCGCCAGAGCCTCACGTTGGGCGGTCCGGTCCCCGCCGCGCTCGGGCTTGGCCGGCCGGACGGGTTCCGCCTCCCGCCCGCCGTCGATGAGCCGGAGCTTGGGCCGGGGCGGTTCGCCGAACCCGGCGTAGTCCACCGCCCGGGTGAGCGTCCCCGCCCGTACCGCCTCGGCGATCTCCGGCTCGGCCAGCGCGGCGGTCAGCGTCGCCTCCACCTCGGCCAGCGGGAGGTTCTCCCGCCCGGACCGGCCCTCCTCCCGGGCGAGCCGCCGCGCCTGGCCGAGCAGCCCGCCGATCGCCGCCCGCCGCTGGGTGGACAGCTCGCGCAGCTCCTCACCGCGCAGGTCGTGCTGGGCCGACTGCATCGCCTCGCCGACGGCGAGCAGCTCGCCGACCAGGTCCCGGCGGCGGCGCGCCAGGAGGTTGACCAGCCACGCGGCCACCGTCGGCTTGCGCAGCTTGCCGATCGCGACCGCGGTGGCCTGGTCGCCGTCCCGCCGCGCCGCTGTCACCGCCTCGTCGCGCGCCGCAATGAACCTCTCCGGCGGCACCTCGTACAGCCGGTCCAGGATCTCGTTCGGTACCTCGACCACGCCATCACGGTACGGTCAGCGACTCCCCCGTGCCCAACCGGCGGTACCCGGCGCCGCCCATCCGGTTGAGCAGCCCGTCCAACAGGCCGGCGAAGGTGTCGTTGAGCAGCGCGTCGTGCAGCGCGTACGCCGCCCGGGGGTGGACCGCCCGGATGAAGTCGACCGACTCGGCGGCCTTGAGCCACGGCGCGGAGACCGGCACGAAGAGGGTGTCGATCTCGGCGTCGCCGGGCACGTCGAACGAGTCGCCCGGGTGGTACACCCGCCCGTCCAGCAGGAACCCGAGATTGGCGATGACCGGAAGGTCGGGGTGGATGACCGCGTGCCGGCCGCCGTAGGCCCGGACCGCGAACCCGGCCGCCGTGAACTCGTCCCCGGTGTTGACCTCGGTGGTCGCCGAGGCGAGGTCGCCGAGCTTCGGTACCACCTCCGGGTGGGTGAACAGCTGCACCGCCGGCCGCTTGGCCAGGGCGTCGGCCAGCGCGTCGACGTCGAGGTGGTCGGCGTGCTCGTGGGTGATCAGGACGGCGTCGACCCCGTCCAGGGCCGCCCGCTCGGAAAACGTGCCCGGGTCGATGACGAGCACGCCGTCGCCCTCGGCCCGGACGCAGGCGTGGGTGAACTTGGTCAGTCGCATGGTTGCCCCCAATCGTGATCCGCCAGCGCACAGTGTGCCGGAACCGGGCCGGGCGCGCGCAACGTCTCACCGGCATGACATCCTCGACGATCCGGTGGCGGCACGCCGCCGTCCTCATCTGTGTGGGCTTCGCGCTCGCCGGCGGGCTGGCCGGCTGCGGCCGCGCCAGCTCGTCAGGCACCTCGTCCTCGGGCGGCAAGGAGCCGGCGGCCACCCGGGCCGACAACGAGTCCAACCTCAGCAAGCAGGACGCCGCCGCCGGCGCGCCGGCACCGCAGGCCGCCCAGGGCGGCGGGGCACCGGCCGGCACCGGGGGCGGGGCGCCGGCCGTCAAGCCGGGCCAGCCGGCCCAGCTCCCGGCGATCCAACGCACGGTCGTCTACACCGGCAGCATCACGGTACGGGTCGACGACGTGAACAAGGCGGCCGAGGAGCTGACCCGGTTGGCGACCGGAGCCGGTGGCGTCGTCGGCGGCGACCAGCGCCAGATCGACGGCGGCCGCTCCACGGCCACCCTGACGCTGCGCATCCCGGCCGGCAAGTTCATGGACGCGCTCAACCAGATCGGGCACGTGGCCGGCGGCAGGGAGCAGTCCCGGCAGGTATCCACCCAGGACGTCACGGCCAACGTGGTCGACCTCGCCGCCCGCATCCAGGCCCAGCAGGCCAGCGTGGACCGGGTCCGGGCGCTGCTCGCCAAGGCGCAGACCATCGCCGAGATCACCAGCGTGGAGAGCGAGCTGGCCCGCCGGGAGGCGGAGCTGGAGTCGCTCAAGGGCCAGCAGCGCACCCTCGACGACCTGACCGCGCTGTCCACCATCACGGTGACGCTGCTCGGTCCGGACGCCGCCGCGCCGGCCAAGCCCAAGCCCGCGCAGGGCGGTTTCCTGGCCGGCCTGAAGAGCGGGTGGAACGCGTTCGTCGCCGCGGTCCGTGTGGTGCTGACCGTCCTCGGCGCGGTGCTGCCCTTCGTCCTCGTCATCGGGATCCCGCTGTGGCTCGCGACGTGGTGGCTGCGCCGGCGGACCCGGGCGGCTCACGCGCGGTCGGCGCTCGCCGCGGGTGCGGTCAGCTCCGCGACGGCCACCCCGAAGGCCGGGTCGGAGGGGTAGCCGGAGTGCCCGTGCACCGCCGGGTACACGGTGTCCGAGGGTGGGATCGGGAAGCCGGCCGGGTCGACGAAGCGGCGGTCCCCGGCCGGCTCCCCGACCGGTCCGCCGATCGGGTCGGTCTCCCGCCACAGGTTGACCCAGCGGCCCCGGACGCCGGTACCGACGGCGGTGAGCGTGGTGGGGTTGACGTAGTCGGGGAAGAGCCGGGCGTAGAGCCGGGTGATCGGGCTGCCGTAGGTCAGCAGCGCCATGTTGTCGGGTGTGGACGGTGGAAGCTGCAGCACCGTCGCCGCCGCGAGCACCGAGCCCTGGCTGTGCCCGGACAGGATCACCTGGCCCTGCCGGGCCAGCCAGGCGGTACGGGTCGCCAGCTCCGGTACCGTCCGTTCGGCGTAGCACGGCGGGGCCAGCGGGTGGGCGGCGCGCGGCCAGAACGTGCCCAGGTCCCACAGCACCCCGACGAGCCGCCGGACCCCCTGGTCGCGGTAGGCGCGGTAGCCGAGGAACATCAGCCCGAGCGCGGCCAGGCCGATCAGGTACGTGCCGAGGCTCGTGGCGAACGCGACGACCGGGGCGGCACCGCTGCCCCCGGGGGCGAGGTCGACCGGTCCGATCCCGAGCAACGCGAGGACCGTGACGGCGACCGCCGCAACCGCCAGGGGCACGTAGCCCCAGAGCAGTAACCGTCCACCGTGGTCGGTCAGGCGGGCGTCGGCGACCGCGCGGTCGATCGCGGCCGCCCGGTCCGGATCCGTCGCCCGCGCGCCGGGGAAGTCCGCGTCGGTCACCGCGCGGGCGGCGGCGCGCAGCCGGGGCAGCAGGTACCGCCACGTGCCGAGCCCGACGAGCAGCACCGCCACGACGGTGACCGTCATCCCGAGCGCGGACCACTGCATCGCGGCGGGCGGCTGGAGCCGGGCGCCGTCCGTGCGCCCGACGGGGCTCGCGGACCGGTCGAGGAAGTCCGCGACCTGGAACGAGGCGCCGGCCGTGAACGCGGCCGCCACCGCGAGCCCGAGCGAAGCGCAGACCGGCCCGGCCAGCCCCGCGAGGTACCGTCCCGGCCGGTGCCCGGCGAGCACCACGGCCGCCAGGACCAGCAGCAGCCCGATCTGCGCGGCGAAGAGCACCGTGATCGTCATGCCGTACCCGGGCAGTCCACCCGTGGTCGGCCACGGGTCGCGCGGCCACATCGCGTACCCCCAGACGATCGCGGTGAGCAGCATCGCCGCGATCCGCAGGCCGCGTGCGAAGCCCCGGGCCCACCGCGCCGGGCGGTCCCGGTCGACCATCCCGGGCAGCGCGAGGGCGACCAGCGCGAGCAGCACGACAAGCGCGGCCAGCCCGGCCAGGACCCACCCCGCGACCCGGCGGTCGTGTGGCGCGAGCACCCCGAGCAGCACCGCGTCGAGCGTGCCGAACGCGATCGCGAGGTGCAGCGCGCGCAGCCGCCCCACGAGCGGCATCCCCCGCCAGAACCCGGGCGCCGCCAGCCCGTCACCGTCCACATCGGACGGCGCCTCGTACGCCTCGTACCGGCACCACGTGCGGCGGCCGAGGTACCACAGCACGAGGACCGCTCCGATCGGCACCAGCGACAGCACGGCCAGCCGGCGCCCGGTCGGCGCGAAGAAGCCGTGGGTGAGGAACGCGAGGTAGGAACGGGTGGTGCCGCACGGGTTGCCCGGGGTGGCGCACTGCCACGCGACGAGGTCGACCGAAACGCCGACGGCGGCGAGCACGAACGTCATGGTCACCGACGCGGCGAACAGCCGGCACAGCGTGCGGTAGACCCGGCGGCCGAGGCCCGGTGGGCGCAGCCAGAGAGCCACGTTGGCGAGCATGAACGGCAACAGCAGCAGCCACAGCGCCCGCGCGGCGGCGCCGGCCGTGAGGTTGCCCCACCGGTACCCCTCCAGCAGCGCCCCGCCCGGGCCGGTGGTGTCGCCGTAGGCCTCCCGCGGGCGGAAGAACCCGGCGTCGGCGTCGCCGGCGACCTGGTGCAGCAACGGCCGGTCGAGCAGGCTCTCGACGGGCGTACCGCTGACCCCGTGCACGCGCAGCTCGGTCGCCATGCGGATACGGTACGGGCGCTGAACGCCCGGGGAACTACAGCGAACCGGTGGCGAGCGCCGCCAGCGCGGTGTGTGCCATCACCCGGATGCCGTGGCCGATCGCCCGCTCGTCGACGTCGAAGCGCGACTGGTGGATGTCGAAGTTGCCGACCGACCCGGCGATGCCCGTGCCGAGGCGCACCATCGCGCCCGGCACCTGCTCCAGGTAGAAGGCGAAGTCCTCGCCACCCATGCTCACGTCGGCCTCGACCACCCGGTCGGCGCCCAGCGCGGCTCCGGCCGCACCGGCCACGACGGCGGTGGCCATCCGGTCGTTGATGACCGGCGGCACGCCCCGGATGTAGGTGATGTCGACCTCCGCCCCGGTGCCCGCGATGACGTCGCGGATCAGGCTCGGTACCAGGTCGGGCAGGTCCTGCCAGGCGTCCTTGCTCAGCACCCGCACGGTGCCCTTGGCCACGCCCTCGATCGGGATGGCGTTGGCGGCGGTGCCGGCATTGAGCGTGCCGAACATCAGCGAGACCCCGGCGCGCGGGTCGACCCGGCGGGCCAGGATCGAGGGGACCTCGACGACCGCACGGCTCAGCGCGTAGACCAGGTCGGCGGTCATGTGTGGCCGGGCGGTGTGGCCGCCGGGGCCGCTGACCCGGATCTCCACCACGTCGGCCGCGGCGGTCAGCGGGCCGGAACGGACCCCGACCAGGCCGGTGGGCAGCTGCGGCGCGCAGTGCAGGCCGAAGACCGAGGTGACGTCCTTGAGGCCGCCGGCCGCGATCACCTCGGGCGCGCCCGAGGGGAAGCACTCCTCGGACGGCTGGAACAGCAGCCGGACCCGGCCGGGCAGCTCACCCCGGTCGGCGAGCTGGGCCAGCGCCAGGCCGGTGCCGAGCAGGATCGTGGTGTGCACGTCGTGCCCGCACGCGTGGCAGACGCTGTCGATCGTCGACCGGTAGGGCACGTCCTTGGTGTCGGGCAGCGGCAGCGCGTCGAGGTCGGCGCGCAGCGCCACGACCCGGTCACCCTCGCCGATGTCGCAGATGACCCCGTTGCCTTTGGGCAGGAACCGGGGGGACAGCCCGGCCATCGCGAGCTCGCGGGCGACCAGCGCCGCGGTCTCGAACTCCTGGCCGGACAGCTCCGGGTGGGCGTGGATGTGGCGACGTACCGCGACCAGTTCCGCACCCCGGGCAGCGAGCCAGCGGTCGAGCTGGCCGGGTAGCGGATCGGCGCCAGGCGGAGTCTCCGGCCAGGACCCGATCACTGAGCGGTCCGGGCTCACCCGCGTGGCGGGCGCCGGACCTTTCGCGGTGATGCTCAGCGAGGTAGTCACGGTCTCTACTTGATCTCGGTCGACGGATAACAACCTGGACAGCCTAGACCCTTGATGGTGACGCTGCGCAATCTCATTCTTGTGGCTGCTACGTTGCGCAGGGTCACGAATGCCCAGGTAGGAGGGTTCGACGGCCAACGATGCGCGGCGTGAGTCCGCATTCATCCCCGGCACCGACGTCACACCTCCTACAACGGGTAACGGTCCGCCTGGTCACGCTGGGCGAACCCCCGATCCGCCGGTCGGCAGACCGGCGGACAGCTTTACCTAAACCCCGTTCCAGGCGGCGGACAGGTCGTGCGCCGTCGCCCTCAGAACCGCTCGACCGGTTGGTACCGGCCCCACACCTCACGCAAGGCGTGGCACACCTCGCCGACGGTGGCCCGTAGCGACAGCGCTTCCTTCAACGGGTACAGCACATTCGCGGTACCCGCTGCTGCTTGCCGCAAACGGGACAGTGCCTGCTCGACGGCGGGGTTGTCCCGCTCAGCGCGCAGCGTTGCCAGCCGCCTGCCCTGGGTCGTCTCGATTTCCGGGTCGACCCGCAGGGGCTGATAGGGCTCCTCCTCGGCCAGGTTGAACCGGTTCACGCCGACCACGACGCGGTCACCCGCGTCGATCTCCTGCGCCACCCGGTACGCACTCGTTTCGATCTCCCGCTTCTGGAACCCGGCCTCGATGGCGTCCACCGCCGAGCCGTGGTCGAAAACCCGACCCATCAGCTCGGTCGCGTCCCGCTCGATCCGGTCGGTCAAAGCCTCGACCGCGTAGGAGCCGGCGAACGGGTCGACGATCGCCGTCAGGTCCGTCTCGTAGGCCAGGACCTGCTGAGTCCGCAGGGCCAACCGGGCGGCCTTCTCGCTCGGGAGCGCGATCGCCTCATCATAGGCGTTGCTGTGCAAGGATTGGGTCCCGCCGAGCGCCGCGCCCAGCGCCTGCACCGCCACCCGGATCAGGTTCACCTCGGGCTGTTGCGCGGTGAGTTGCACCCCCGCCGTCTGCGTATGGAACCGCAGCATCCACGACTTTGGATCCTTCGCGCCGAACTCCTCGCGCATCAGCCGGGCCCACATCCGCCGGGCCGCGCGGAACTTGGCGACCTCCTCGATCAGGGTGGTCCTGGCCACGAAGAAGAACGACAGCCGGGGCGCGAAGTCGTCGACGGCGAGCCCCGCGGCGAGCGCGGCCCGGACGTAGTCGGCGCCGTTGGCCAGCGTGAACGCGATCTCCTGGACGGGCGTCGCGCCGGCCTCGGCCATGTGGTACCCGGAGATGGAGATCGTGTTCCACTTCGGTATCTCGGTGCGGCAGTAGGAAAAAGTGTCGGCGACCAGTCGCAGCGAGGGCTTGGGCGGGAAGATGTACGTGCCCCGGGCGATGTACTCCTTGAGCACGTCGTTCTGGATGGTGCCGCCGAGCTTGTCCCCCGGTACCCCCTGCTCCTCGGCCACGAGCTGGTAGAGCAGCAGCAGGATGGCGGCCGGGGCGTTGATCGTCATGCTGGTGGTGACCCGACCCAGCGGGATGTCGGCGAAGAGCAGGCGCATGTCGTCGATCGAGTCGATGGCCACCCCGACCTTGCCCACCTCACCGGAGGCGACCGGGTCGTCGGAGTCGTACCCCATCTGCGTGGGCAGGTCGAAGGCCACCGACAGGCCCATGGTGCCGGCGGCGAGCAGCTGCCGGTAACGCCGGTTGGACTCCACGGCGGTGCCGAAGCCCGCGTACTGGCGCATCGTCCACGGCCGCTCGGTGTACATCGTCGGGTACACACCCCGGGTGTACGGGTACTCGCCCGGCTCGCCGAGCCGCTCGCCCAGATCCTTGGGCAGATCCTCGGCCCGGTAGACCGGTTGGAGCGGAAAGCCCGACTCCGCGCGGTGCTCTGTCATAGAGGGATCCTAGGGTGAACGGACGCTCAGGCACGTCGGTGTGGGACACGACTCACTAGGGACAGTACGTCAACCGATCGGTCACACACCGTTTCCGGACGCCCGTTATGTGATCCTCGGCTTTCCCTTCTTGCGCACACCGAGCAAGATAGGGGCGATGGTTCCCCTAGCGACGGTTAGAAGCCAGTGACTACCCCGACCTCGACGTGGCACGGCGAACCCCACCTTCCCTCCCCCACCCAACGCGCCGTCCCCGGTACGGTGATCGGCGGTCGTTACCAGCTGCGCGCGGCGATCGGCCACGGCGGCATGGGCACCGTGTGGCAGGCGGCCGACAGCCTGCTGCGCCGTGACGTCGCGGTCAAGGAGGTCCTGCTGCCGCAAGGCATGGCGGCCGAGGACCGCACCGCGATGTACGAACGCACGCTGCGCGAGGCCCGGGCGGCGGCGGCGCTGTCGCACCCGAGCGTCGTGCAGGTCTACGACGTGGTCACCGAGGGCGGCCGGCCGTGGATCGTGATGGAGCTGCTGCACGCGCGCAGCCTCGCCGATCTGATCATCTCGGACGGGCCGCTGGCCCCCCGCGCGGTCGCCAAGATCGGGGTCGCGCTGCTCGGCGCGCTGGAGGTCGCGCACAGCGCGGGGGTACTGCACCGCGACGTCAAGCCGGCCAACGTGCTCATCTGCACCGACGGGCGGTGCGTGCTGACCGACTTCGGGGTAGCCCGGATGCCGTCGGAGAGCAACCTCACCACGCCCGGCATGGTGCTCGGCTCGCCGCACTTCATCTCCCCCGAGCGCGCGGTCGGCGGCTCGTTCGGCCCGCCCAGCGACCTGTTCTCCCTCGGTGTGTCGCTGTTCACGGCGGTCGAGGGCCGGCCGCCCTTCGACCGGGGTGACCCGTTCGAGACGATGCGCGCGGTCGTGGAGGACCCGCCGGTCCGGCCGGTCCGCGCCGCTACGCTCGCCCCGGTGCTGTACGGCCTGCTGGAGAAGGACCCCGCACAGCGCTGGGACGTCACGCGCGCCCGCAAGGCGCTGCGGGAACTGCTCGTCGGCCCGCTGGCCAACAACGCCGCGCACCACGTGACCGACCCGTACGCGGTGGTACCCCCGGCACCCGCGCCGGCCCCGCGCCTGGCCGAGTCGCCCACCAACCGGATCGGCGGCCGGGCCATGCTCGCCCCGGACGAGCTGCCGACCGACCGGCGGGCGCAGCCGGCGCCCGCCGCCGAGGGGACCGAGCGGGCGTACGGCGCCCCCGACGCGCCGCCGCCACCCGGCTGGGTGGCCGTGCCACCGCCCGGTGGCGGGCCGTCCGGTGCCGGTTTCTCCGGCCGGGCCGCCCGGGGCCGGGCGTCGGGCCTGCTCGACCGGTTCCGGCGGCTGTCCCTGGGCGCGCGGCTGGGCGTCGCCGGTGGCGCGGCCGTCATCGTGCTCGTCGCCGCGGTCGGCGCGGCCAGCCTGTTCGGCGGCCGCTCCGGGCCGGTGGCCGGCGCGACCGCCCCGCCGTCGCCGACCGGACCGCCGTTCCCGGCCCGGGAGTTCCGCGACGACCCGCGCTACACGCTCGAGGTACCGGCCAACTGGACCAAGCAGAGCGGCGGCAACAACAGCTACTTCGACTTCGTCGACCCGGCCGACGGCGGCCGGCGGCTGCGCGTCAACGTGGAGAGCGCCGGCGCCAGCGCCACCGCGTTCCTCCAGGTCGTCGCGAACATCCTGAAGAAGGACAGCCGCAAGTGCGCGGCCCCGTTCACCCAGGTCGGGCTGCGCGACGACGTCAAGCTGGCCGGCCTGCCCGCCGCGGAGCTGGAGTACACGTGCGGGTCGGGCCCGGACATGCGGCACGGGCTGTGGCGGGCCGCGGTCACCAAGGGCAAGGCCTACGAGTTCTACCTCTCGGTCACCGACGCCCGCTTCAGCGAGAGCCGGGTCATCTACGACCATGCCGCGGAGACGTACCGGCTGAACAAGCCCGCCTGAGTCGCCGGCCGTGCTATCAACGTGAACATGGACCTCGCGGCGCTGGAGAAGCAGGCGGCGGCGTGGCTGGCCGACGACCCGGACGAGGAGGACCGCGCGGAGCTGCGCAAGGTTCTCGACGGCCTGCCGGACACCGGCGCCGAGCTGGCCGACCGCTTCGCGGGCCCGCTGACCTTCGGGACGGCCGGGCTGCGCGGCCCGCTGCGGGCCGGTCCCCACGGGATGAACCGGGCGGTGGTACGGGCGGCCGCCGCGGGCGTGGTCGGCTGGCTGGGTTCGGCCGGTGCGGCCGGGCCGGTGGTCATCGGGTACGACGCGCGGTACCGCTCCCGCGAGTTCGCCGAGGAGACCGCGCGCGTGGTGACCGGAGCCGGGCGGGATGCGCTGGTGCTGCCCCGGCCGCTGCCCACGCCGGTCCTCGCCTTCGCCGTACGCCGCCTCGACGCGGTGGCGGGCGTCATGGTGACCGCGAGCCACAACCCGCCCCGGGACAACGGGTACAAGGTCTACCTCGGGGCCGCCCTCGGGGGCGATGCCGGCGCCGGGGCGCAGATCGTCCCCCCGGCCGACACGGAGATCGAGACGGCGATCCGGTCGGTGGGGCCGCTGTCCACGGTACCCCTCGGTCCGCCCGGTACGGTGCTGTCCGAGGCGATCGTGACGTCCTATGTGGACAGTGTGGCGCGGGTCGTGGACCGGGACTCGTACCGGGACCTGGCGATCGCCTACACACCGCTGCACGGGGTCGGCGCGGAGGTGCTGCGCGCCGCGATGCGGGCCGCCGGCTTCCCGGATCCGTCCATCGTGGACAGCCAGGCGGCACCCGACCCGGAGTTCCCCACCGTCACCTTCCCCAACCCGGAGGAGCCCGGCGCCATGGACCGGGTCGTCGCGCTGGCCGACACGGTCGGCGCGGACCTGGTCATCGCCAACGACCCGGACGCCGACCGGTGCGCCGTGGCGGTGCCCGAGCGCGGCCGGTGGCGGATGCTGAGCGGCGACGAGGTCGGGGTACTGCTCGCCGATCACCTGATGCGCCGGGGCGTACCGGGCCGGTACGCGACCACGATCGTGTCCTCGTCGCTGCTGCGGGTGCTGTGCCAGGTGCGTGGCCGGCCCTACGGCGAGACGCTCACCGGGTTCAAGTGGATCGTGCGCGCCGGCGCCGACCTGGCCTTCGGGTACGAGGAGGCGCTGGGCTACTGCGCCGCCCCCCACCTGGTGCGCGACAAGGACGGGATCAGCGCCGCCCTGCTGATCTGCGAGCTGGCCGCCGGGCTGCGCGCCGAGCTGCGTACCCTCGCCGACCGGCTGGACGAGCTGGCCGCCGAGTTCGGGGTGTACGCCACCGGCCAGCTCTCGATCCGGGTCGAGGACCTCCGCGAGATCACCACCATGATGGCGCGCCTGCGGGCGCGTCCCCCGCGCACCCTGCTGGACGAGCCGGTGACCGCCGTCGAGGACCTGCTTCCGTCGGCCGACGTGGTGACCCTGCGCACCGCCGGCGCGCGGGTCGTGGTCCGCCCGTCCGGCACCGAGCCGAAGCTCAAGGCCTACCTGGAGGTCGTGGAGCCGCCCGCCGACGACCTGCCCGCCGCCCGCGAGCGCGCCGCCGCCTGCCTGGTCGCCCTGCGCACCGAGCTCGCCACCGCGCTCGGCGTCTGACCGGTGGAGGCGGTACTCGCGACGCTCGGCTACGTGCTCTCGCCCGACCGGCGGGAGGTGCTGATGATCCGCCGGGAGGGCCGGCCCGACGACTTCCACCTCGGCAAGTACAACGGGCTGGGCGGAAAGCTGGAACCCGACGAGGACGTGTGCGCCGGAATGCGCCGCGAGATCCGCGAGGAGGCCGGCATCGAGTGCGCCCGGCTGGAGCTGGCCGGCACCATCTCCTGGCCCGGCTTCGGGCGCCATGGCGAGGCGTGGTTCGGCTTCCTCTTCCGCGTCCCGGAGTGGACCGGCACGCCGCTGTCCCGCAACCACGAGGGCACGCTGGTCTGGACCCCGGTCGAGGACCTGCTGCACGGCCGGGTACCGATGTGGGAGGGCGACAAGCACTTCCTGCCGCTGGTGTTCGCGCCCCGGCCGCGCCAGTTCCACGGCGTCATGCCGTGGGCCGACGGCCGCCCGCTGAGCTGGAGCTACACCGACCTGTAGCGCGGCCGGTCAGAAGCGGGGCATGCCGCCGAACTGGCGGTCGCCGGCGTCGCCCAGCCCCGGCACGATGAACATCTTCTCGTTGAGCCGCTCGTCGACCGCCGCCGTCACCAGGCGCAGCGGCAGGCCGGAGGCGTCCAGCCGGGCGATGCCCTCGGGCGCGGCCAGCACGCACAGGATCGTGATGTCCGTCGCCCCCCGCTCGGCGAGCAGGCGGCAGCAGTGCTCCAGCGAGCCGCCGGTCGCGAGCATCGGGTCGAGCACCAGCACCGGCATGCCGGCCAGGTCGACGGGCAGCGACTCCAGGTAGGCGCGGGGCGCGAACGTCTCCTCGTCGCGGGCCAGGCCGACGAAACCCATCGACGACTCCGGCAGCAGGGCCAGTGCCGCGTCGGACATCCCCAGCCCGGCGCGCAGCACCGGCACGAGCAGCGGCGGGTTGGCCACCCGTACCCCCTCGGCGACCTCCACCGGCGTCCGCACCGGGTACCGCTCGACGGGGATCTCGCGGGTGGCCTCGTAGACCAGCATGGTGGTCAGCTCGTGCAGGGCGAACCGGAACGCACCGGAGTCGGTCCGCTCGTCGCGCAGCGCGGTCAGCCGGGACCGCGCCAGGGGGTGATCAACAACCAGTACGTCCACGGCGCTCATCGTAAGCTGACCTTATGACCACGACGGCAGCGCTGCCTGAGGTCGCCCGGTCGGCCGCGACGTTGCGGGCCTTCCTGCACGGTCTGCCCGGAGTCGACCGGGTCGGCGCGGAGGCCCGGGCGGCGACCCTGGCGACCCGCTCGATCAAGACCACCGCCAAGGCGTGGGGCATCGACCTGGCGATCCGGATGGTCGACCTGACCACGCTGGAAGGCGCGGACACGCCGGGCAAGGTACGGGCGATGTGCGCCAAGGCGCGCCGGCCGGACCCGACCGACCCGTCGTGCCCCTCCGTCGCGGCGGTGTGCGTCTACCCGTCGATGGTGCCCACGGCGGTCGAGGGGGTCCACGGCTCCGGGATCCACGTGGCGAGCGTGGCGACGGCGTTCCCGTCGGGGCAGGCACCGCTGTCGGTGAAGCTGGCCGACACCCGGTCCGCGGTCGCCGACGGGGCCGACGAGATCGACATGGTCATCAACCGGGGCGCGTTCCTGTCCGGGCGGTACCTCGACGTGTTCGAGGAGATCGTGGCCGTCAAGGAGGCGTGCGGCGCGGCGCACCTCAAGGTGATCCTGGAGACCGGCGAGCTGGCGACCTACGACAACGTCCGGCGCGCGTCCTGGCTGGCGATGCTCGCCGGCGCCGACTTCATCAAGACCTCGACGGGCAAGGTGTCCCCGGCCGCGACGCCGCCGGTGACGCTGGTGATGCTGGAGGCGGTCCGCGACTTCCGGGCCGCCGCGGGGCGGGTGGTCGGGGTGAAGCCGGCCGGCGGCATCCGTACCACCAAGGACGCGCTGCGCTACCTGGTCCTGGTCAACGAGACGGCCGGCGACGACTGGCTGCGCCCCGACCGGTTCCGGTTCGGCGCCTCGACATTGCTCAACGACCTGCTGTTGCAGCGCAACAAGCTGGCGACCGGCCGGTACTCCGGCCCCGACTACGTCACGTTGGACTGATCCCCATGCCATTCGAGTACGCCCCCGCGCCGGAGTCACCGTCCATTGTGGACATCCGGTCGTCGTACGGGCTGTTCATCAACGGCGAGTTCACCGACGCGAAGGACGGCGAGCGGTTCAAGACGATCAACCCGGCGTCGGAGGACGTGCTCGCCGAGGTCGTCGCGGCCGGGCCGGCCGACGTGGACCGCGCGGTGGCCGCCGCCCGGGACGCCTACGACCACCGCTGGCGCGACCTGCCCGGCAGGGAGCGCGCCAAGTACCTGTTCCGGCTCGCCCGGCTGATCCAGGAGCGCGCCCGGGAGCTGGCGGTCCTGGAGAGCATCGACAACGGCAAGCCGATCCGGGAGTCGCGCGACGTCGACCTGCCGCTGGTGGCGGCGCACTTCTTCTACTACGCGGGCTGGGCGGACAAGCTGCGCTACGCGGTACCGGGGCGGCCCGACCCGCGCCCGCTCGGTGTCGCGGCCCAGGTGATCCCCTGGAACTTCCCGTTGCTCATGCTGGCCTGGAAGATCGCGCCGGCGCTGGCCGCCGGCAACACGGTGGTCCTCAAGCCGGCCGAGACCACCCCGTTGACCGCGTTGCACTTCGCCCAGCTCTGCCAGCAGGCCGAGCTGCCGCCCGGCGTGGTCAACATCGTGACCGGGGCGGGCGAGACCGGGCGGCTGCTGGTGGAGCATCCCGGGGTGGACAAGGTGGCGTTCACCGGCTCGACCGAGGTGGGCCGGGCGATCGCGCGGGCGGTCGCCGGTACCAGGAAGAAGCTGACGCTGGAGCTGGGTGGGAAGGCCGCCAACATCGTCTTCGACGACGCCCCGGTCGACCAGGCGGTGGAGGGCATCGTCAACGGCATCTTCTTCAACCAGGGACACGTGTGCTGTGCCGGTTCGCGGCTGCTGGTGCAGGAGTCGGTGGCGGAGGAGGTACTGGCGGCGCTGAAGCGGCGGATGGCCACGCTGCGCCTGGGCGACCCGCTCGACAAGAACACCGACGTCGGCGCGATCAACTCCGCCGCGCAGCTCGCCCGGATCCGCGAGCTGTCCGAGGCCGGCACCGCCGAGGGCGCCGAACCCTGGTCCGCACCGTGTGAGCTGCCCGAGCGCGGGTTCTGGTTCGTTCCCACGATCTTCACCGGGGTGTCGCAGGCGCACCGCATCGCCCAGGAGGAGATCTTCGGGCCGGTGCTGTCGGTGCTGACGTTCCGCACCCCGGCCGAGGCGGTGGAGAAGGCCAACAACACGCCCTACGGGCTGTCCGCGGGGGTCTGGACCGAGAAGGGCTCGCGGATTCTCGCGGTGGCCGACAAGCTGCGGGCGGGGGTGGTGTGGGCCAACACGTTCAACAGGTTCGACCCGACCTCGCCGTTCGGCGGGTACAAGGAGTCGGGGTACGGCCGGGAGGGCGGGCGCCACGGGCTGGAGGCTTACCTTGACCATTGAGCGGCTCGCCATCCGCAAGACGTACAAGCTGTTCATCGGTGGCGCCTTTCCGCGCAGCGAGTCCGGGAGGTCGTACGTCGTGGCATCGGTGGACGGTGACTTCCTCGCCAACGCCGCGCTGGCGTCCCGCAAGGACGTGCGCGACGCGGTCGTCGCGGCCCGCAAGGCGTTCCCGGCCTGGGCCGGTGCGACCGCGTACAACCGGGGCCAGATCCTCTACCGCGTCGCGGAGATGCTGGAGGGCCGGCGGGACCAGTTCATCGCGGAGGTGGCCGCGGTCGAGGCCGGTGACGCGGTATCCACAGTGGACGCGGCGATCGACCGGTGGGTGTGGTACGCCGGCTGGGCCGACAAGCTGGCCCAGGTGGCCGGCAACGCCAACCCGGTCGCCGGTCCGTACTTCAACCTCTCCGCGCCGGAGCCGACCGGGGTCGTGGGCGTCGTCGCGCCGCCGGACTCCGCGCTGCTCGGTCTGGTTGGCGTCGTCGCCCCGGTGATCGTCTCGGGGAACACCGCCGTGGTGCTCGCCGCCGAGGAGCGCCCGCTGCCGGCCGTCACGCTCGCCGAGGTGCTCGCCACCTCGGACCTGCCCGGCGGCGTGGTCAACCTGCTCACCGGCCGGGTGGCGGAGACCGCGCCGTGGCTGGCCGGACACCAGGACGTCAACGCCCTCGACCTGACGGGGGTGGCAGACCCCCACCTGGCCACCACGCTCGAACGCGATGCCGCAGAGAACCTCAAGCGGGTCCGCCGCCCGGCGGACGGCCCGGTCGACTGGTACGCCGAGCCCGGTCTGGACCGGATGATGGCATACCTGGAAACGAAAACCGTCTGGCACCCCAAGGGCGTCTGACCGCCGCGTACCCGACTAGGGTGTGTTTCGCAGAAAGCTCGTCACCATCACGGAGGTCCCAGTGGCCCGTCAGACCACCGGACAGCGCGGCGCGGCGCAGGCGACGGCCGAGGACACCGAGTCCACCCGCCCGGCCAGCGCCGACGAGCTGTGGAGCGCGGTCCGGATCGACCCGGTGGAGATCGCGCTCCCCAAGGGCGTGGGGTTCACGTTGCGGGCGTACCGGCCGGTGACCGAGGTCACCCCGACCGACGTCTCGGAACGCGAAGAGGACGCCTTTCCCGATCGGACCCGGCGGGCCCCGGCCACGGAGCCGGACGAGGACGAGTTCGACGACGTGGACGACCTCGACGAGGTGGCGGACACCGACGTCGACGAGGAGGAGGACGACCTCGACGAGGACGAGGACGACGACGAGGAAGCCGCCGACGAGGACGACGAGGAGGTCGCCGCGGCCGAGCCGGAGGAGGTACCGGTCTTCCTCGGCCGGGGCGGCCGGCTGTACCTGTTCCGCAGCGCCAAGGGTCTGGCCGAGTTCGTCCGGTCCGGTGCCGAGCACGACATGAGCCAGCTCGACACCTGGCCGGAGCTGGTCGAGAAGATCACCGTCGAGGACGTCGTACCGCTCGCCGAGGACACCTACGAGCTGGACCTCGTGGTGGAAAACCTGCGCGGTGGCCGGGACGTGTGGGACGCCAACCTGGTCATCCAGGCCGGGGAGGTGGCGCGCGACGTCGGGTACGCCCTGCGGATCGAGCCGGTCGTCGCCGCGCTCTCCCCCGGTTCCCCGCTCGACGACCTCGACGAGGCCTTGCGGGCGACCGAGGGCGGCGGTTTGGGGGGATTCCTGGCCCGGCGGAAGCTCAAGAAAATCGGGGCAGAAGCCGCGCCTCTCGGTTGGCGCACGATTATCGGCAAGATCTCCAGCGTCGCGGACTGGCGCGACTGACCCCGACCAGGGAGCATCAGTCCTGGCAACGCGACACCACCCGGGGAGGAGGACGATGCCGTGGCGCTCGTACGGGTGTACTGCGGTCTCGCGTCGGCACCGCCGGCGGCAACGCGGAGCTCGGCCACCGCATGGCTCACCGCAGCCGTGGTCGACGACGCGGGTCGGCTGATCGACGTCTGCGACATCAGCGACGACCCCGTGGGGTACGCCGAACTGGGCGCGCTCCTGGCCGAGCGTTCCGGTGGCACGGCGGGCATCGCCGTCGCCTCCGACAGCGGTGACCACCAGGTGACCCTGCTCCTCGCGGCCGCCGGCCGGCCGCTCGCGCTTGCCGAGGAGGACTCCCTCGACGACTACGCCGAGCGGTTCTGTGACGACGAGTCCCTCGACGAGGTCCAGGCGCCGGTCGGGGAACGCCGCGCGGTGGGCCTGGCCCGCGCGTTACAGGCCGGTGCGCTGGCCGCCTCCCCCCAGGGTGCGCCGCGCGAGCTGATGGCGCTCAAGCCGGTGCTGGCCGCGCACGCCGCCCTGGCGACCGGACGGCAGGGCGCCGCCATGGCCTTGCGCGAGGTGCTCCGCGAGCTGTACCCGGCCGCGTTGCGCGCCTACCCCGACCCGGCCGAGCCGATCCCCCTGGCGATCCTCGATGCCATACCGGAGCCCGGAATGCTCACCGGCCCGGGCACGCAGGGTCGGGAGGCCGCGGTGGCCTCCGCCCTCGCCGACGCCGGGGTCGCGGACCTGGAAACGGTCACCAGCGCGATCACCTCGCTGCGGGTGGCCATCGGGGAGACACCGCGTCGGGCCGGGATCGGCAAGACGCTGACCGCCGCCGTGGCGGACACCATCCGGCACGCGGTCGCCGCCGTACGGGCCTGCGACAGCGGGGTGACGGCACTCGTCGGGCTGCTGGCCGAGAAGGCCACCCCGGTGGCCCCGCCGGCCGCCCGGCCCGCCACCATGCCGGCCGCCCGGCCGGCCACCCCGGCGCACTCCGCGCCCGCCACCCCGGCGCACTCCGCGCCCGCCGCCTCGGCGCCGCTGCGCGCGGTCCGCGAGAGGACCGCCGAGCACGCGGTGCGCGAGCCGGGCGCCATCCCCCGGGAACGGGTCGCCGCCCCGCGCGAACCGGTCACCCCGCGGGAGCCGGTGGTCCCGGCCGCCGCGGCCACGCCGCCGTCGCGCCCGACCTTCACCTACCCCAACGTCGCCGCCGCGATGACCTCCGCCCGGTCCGGGGCGGTCCCGGGACAGCGCCCGGTCGCCGAGCCGGGCCGGCTCAGCGAGCCGATGCGCGCCGGCGACCCGCTGCGTATCAACGACCTACCGCGGATCTCCGAGCCGGTCCGACTGGCACCGGACATCCCGGCGCCCGGCTCGCGCAGCGACTGGCCGCTCAACACCAGCTTCGGCGACCAGGTCACCATCTCCGACACCGGAAGCTACGCACCGGTGCGCCCGACCGAGCCGGCGGTACCGCCCCTGCGCGACGGCCGGGTCACCCCGCCGTGGCAGGCCGACGACCTGCCCACCGAACCGCCCGCGTTGCGTCTGGTCGAGCCCGCGTCGACGGGTGAACGCCCGACGGTGCCGCACTACGACCGCGACCCGCTCGGCGCCGCGCCGCCGCTGCGCCTGGTCGAGTCCGGCGCCGGTACCAGTCCGCTCGACCAGCCGATGAGCCCGCCCAACGATGATGGCGACGGCGACCTGCTGATCTTCGCGCAGACCCGGTCGGCCTGGTTCACCGGGCACGTCGACGAAGAGGACGAGACGCTCACCTGGAACAACCCGGCCGACCTCGGTTGGCAGGCCGCCGAGCGGGCCACCTCGCCGATCCTCGGCGACGAGACCTCGGCCGGGCTGCCCCGCCGGGTACCGCAGGCCAACCTCGTGCCCGGCTCGCCGTTGCCACCGGCCAGCGAACGGCCGCTGCGCATCGTGCGCGACCCGGCGGCCATGGCGCAGCACACCACCGGCTACTTCCGCGGCTCCCGGCGCGGCGAGGAGGTGCGCGGCTTCGCGCTCGGTGGGCGCCCGGGCCGGGAGGCGGCCAGCGGCTGGGACTTCAGCCGCGACGGCTACGAGAACGACGACAATCCAGACCGTGGGTACGAGTACCGGTCCGCAGCTCGCCGCTGACCGGGTCGTCCGACGGTACCCGCTAGCCGGGCCGGCGCCCGGTGTTGTTACGCACACCGCGGCAACTTGACGGCCAGACGTAAGAACGGGAAACATACCCTGGGCGGAACATCCGGCGAGAAACGGGGCGCGCATTCGTGGTTCGGCAGCAAGTCGTAGGGCCGGGGTTGGCTCGGCGGCAGGTACTCGCCGGCGGACTGCTCGGCACGTTCGCGGTCACCACCGGCGCGTGTTCCCGGCCGACGGGCCAGGCGTCCCGGCAGTCCCTGCCGGCCGGTGAGGACCTCGTCTTCGGCGCGTGCCTGGAGCTGACCGGCACCGGTTCGGTCGCCGGCATCGCCCAGCAGCGGGCGCTCAAGATCGCGCAGGACGCCCTGAACACCGACGGGGTCACGGTCGGAAACACCGTCCGGAAGGTCCGCCTGATCGTCAAGGACAACCGCAGCGACCCCGGCGCGGCGGCCGCCATCGCCCAGGAGTTCGTCAGCGCGAAGGTCGCCGGCATCATCGGCGGCGGGCTGGCGGGCACCTCGACCGCGATAGCCGGCGTGGCCGAGCCGCAGGGCATCCCGCTGCTGTCCACGTCGGCCGTCGAGACCGTGGTCCGCCCGCCGGCCACCCACCGGTTCATCTTCAAGCTCGGACCCAACGCCGGCGACGTGGCCGCACTGATGATCGCCGGACTGCAGCGGGAGACCCGCGGCGGGCCGGCGCTCACGAAGATCGCGATGTTCGCGTCGGCCAACGAGCACGGGGACGCCGGCGTCGAGGCGGTGCGCCGCGCGCTGGCCGACGACAACCGCAAGCTGGTCGCGACCGAACGGCTCCCCATCGGTGCGCAGGACTATCAGCCCCAGGCGAGCCGGATCGTCGCGGCCAACCCCGACGCGGTGGTGATCTGGGCGGTGTCACCGATCTCCGGCCTGGCCGCCCGGGCCATGCGCAGCGCCCGGTACACCACCCGCAAGCTGCTCTTCGACGCCGGTGCTGCCTCCGACGAGTCCCTGACGCCGGAAAACCGGGAGGCCATGGCGGACAGCTATGTGGTCGGGCCGCAGATCCTCAGCGGCAACCCGCTGGCCGTGAACACCCCGACAGGGGCGGCCCAGCGGGACTTCTTCGACCGCTACAGCCGCGCCTACGGCGGGTTCTCCGGCCTGGGCGTGTACGCGGCCGACGCGGTGAACCTGCTCGCCGGCGCCGCCAACCGGGCCGGGGCGCCGACCCCGCTGCGCATCCGCAACGAACTGGAGGCGAGCCCGTTCGACGGGCTCGCCGGCGCGTACGTCTTCTCGACCGCCAACCATGGCGGCGTACAGGCCTCCGGGCTGGCGCTCTTCTCGCTCCAACGCAACGGTGGCTGGCTCCAGCTGGTCTGACGGCTCAGGCGGGGGCGCCGGCGCGCTGGCGGCGCATGGTCAGTACGTACTCCACCAAGGAGATGAGTACCTGCTTGGTGGACTCGCGGCTACGGGCGTCGCAGGACACGACGGGTATGTCGGCGGGGATCGCGAGCGCGTCGCGGACGTCCTGAGCGCCGTGGTACTGCACCCCGTCGAAGCAGTTGATCGCCACGAGGTAGGGCAGCCGCCGGTGCTCGAAGAAGTCGATGGCGGCGAAGCAGTCGGCCAGGCGCCGGGTGTCCACCATCACGACCGCACCGATCGCGCCGCGTACGAGCTCGTCCCACATGAACCAGAACCGGGTCTGCCCAGGGGTGCCGAACAGGTAGAGGATCAGGTCGCGGTCGATCGAGATACGGCCGAAGTCCATCGCGACCGTGGTCGTCACCTTGCCGGGTACCTGCCGGGTGTCGTCCACCCCCTCGCCCGCGGACGTCATGATCGCCTCGGTGGTCAGCGGAGTGATCTCCGAGACGGAGCCCACGAGCGTGGTCTTGCCCACCCCGAAGCCGCCGGCGATCACGATCTTCGCCGAGGTCACCCGCCCCGAGCTCGGGCGGTGCGCCATGTCAGAGCCTGCGAAGTCCACTCAGCACCCTCTCCAGCAATTCTGTGCCGACCGCGTCGTTGCTGTTTTCGAACGAGGTCGGTTCATACACCGCCACCAGTCCATCGGCGGCCATATCGGCAATGAGGACCCGGGCCACCCCGAGCGGCAACTGCATCCGCGCCGCGACCTCGGCGAGCGACTGGAGCCGCCCGTCACACAGCGATGCGATGTACTGCTGTTCCCGGCCGTGCCCGGAGCTGTCCCGCGCGGCCGAGTTACGTCCCCGGACGGTTGTTTCGACGAGCGCCTCAAGCGCGATATCCAGCTTGGGCCGGGTGCGACCGCGGGTGACGGCGTACGGCCGGACCAGCGCGCCCGTGGGCTCGTCGCGTTCGGCCACCATCGCCGTTCACCTCCTCAATATCGGTCTCGCCGTACGTGTGTGGTGTGCCGGGAGTTCAGCCGAGCATCCCGGCGGCGGCCCGGGGCGAGGGGGTCAGCGCGTCGCCGACCCGGTCCACGAGCAGCGCCATCTCGTAGCCGACCTGGCCCACGTCGCAGTTGCGCGCGGCCAGCACGGCGAAGGATGAGCCATCGGAGATCGACATCAGGAACAGGAAACCGTTGTCCATCTCCACGACCGTCTGGAGCACCGCGCCGCCCTCGAAGCAGCGGGAGGCGCCCTGGGTCAGGCTGACCAACCCCGACGCAATCGCGGAGAGCTGGTCAGCGCGGTCCCTCGGCAGATCCCGGGATGCGGCGAGCAGCAAGCCGTCCGCCGACACGGCGACCGCGTGGGCGACGCCGGGTACCCTATCGGCGAAGTTGGCCAGAAGCCAGCCGAGATCCTGCGTAGTTGTCATGCTTCCTGCTCCTTGCCGCCGTGCGGGGGATTCCCTGGGGTCGTCGACTCCTGGGTCTTGGCGTCATCTCCGGTACGGGTGCGACCGCGTTGCACGCCGCGATGGTACGCGGAGAGCAGACCGCGAACCTGCTCCGGCGAGCGCCGGTTGGCGCTGGTCGTCACTTTCTCCACGCCACCCGGGACGAGCTGGGCCATCGGTACCCGGCGGGGCAGGCCCGCCGATGTGGTGCCGTCCACCTGAGGGTCGGCGGCCTGCGAGGCGGCCAGCCAGCCGTCGTCGGCCGCGGTCTGCCAGGTCGGCTCCGCCGCGCCGGGCGTGCGCGTCGGTAACGGGCCGCCCGAGTGGGGGCCACCGTTGGCCGGTGGACCGACCGGTACCGCCGGTGGCGGCGGGGCCGCGGGGGGTACCAGCGGCGGCGGTACGGCCGGCTGCGGTACCACCGGCGGTCGCTGGGCCGCCCGAGCGCGCGGCTGGGCCGGGGCGGGCGGCTGGGTGAGGGCGGTCTCGGGACTCGACTCGCGGGTGCGGAACCAGGCCGATTCCAGCTCCCGGAAGATCGGCAGCTCCATGGTCTCGTCAGCGTAGGCCTTCACCCGGGCCGGCTGCGGTGGCGCCAGCCGCTGCTCGGCGGGCTGCTGGGGCAGCGGCGCCACCGGTGGCGGCGAGTATCCGGCCGGCACGGACGGCATACCCACCTGCCGGTGGCTGCCGCTGCCGATGTTCCAGTCGGGCCCCTCGGCCTCCCGGTCGGGCCGGACCCGGGGGATCTCCGAGGTGATGTCGAGCGCGGCGGCCAGCTCCTCGGGTACCGATGGGGCGGGCGCCTCGCCCGCGGCGGTCTCCTCCGCGGGCGCCGGTGGCGTGGCCGGGACGGGTGGCCACGCGGGTGGCGGAGTGGCCGGTGCCGGCGGCGGGGTGTCCACGACGTCGGCCTCGACCGCGTCGATGACCCCGGTGTCGTCGGACTGGCCGGGCCGTGCCTCCGGCGAGGCCGGCGCCTGCCGGGGGATGCGCCGGTCATCGGTCAGCTCGCCCTCGACCGGCCGCTCGGGCGCACGGCGCTGCGGCAGCGGTTCACTCGACTGGGTGAACCCGCCGGGTGCCGGATGGCGCGGAGCGAACAGGTCGGCACCGTTGGGGCTGGCGGCGGCGCCGGTCAGGTCGGACCACGACGGCATGTTGCGCGACCCGGGCGCGGTGGGCCCGCGACCGTTGCCCCCGTCACCGCCGAAGCCGCCCGATCGATGCGGGACCGGTCCCGTCCCCCCGGACAGCGGGCCGGCGCCGAAGCCGGCGGGTACCGCGCCCGGCGGGGTCGGCGGCGGGGCGAACCCGCTCGGGCCACCGCCGAAGCCGCCCATCGACGGGCCGGCACCGGCGGGCGTACGGCCGGCGGAGGTGGGACCGCTCTCCAGCGCCAGGGGCGAGGTGAACGGGGCCCGGGGGTGGTTGGGCGGCACCGGCCGCCCCGGAGCGGGCATCTCCCGGACCAGCGGGCTGCCCCCCGGTCCCCGGCCCGCCAGCGCACGCGGTACCAGTACCACCGTCGGGAGCAGCACGTCGGCCACGGTGCCCCGCTCGGGTGCCGGACGCAGCTCCACCTTGACGGCGTGCCGGGCGGCCAGCCGGGCGACCACGACCAGACCCATCATCCGGGACACCGCGACGTCGACCATCGGCGGCGTGGCCAGCCGCTCGTTGAGCTCGGCGAGCTGGTCCGGCGAGATGCCGATGCCGTGGTCTTCGACATAGAGGACGGCGCGGTCGCCCACCCGGCGCGCCTCGACGATGACCGTCGAGTCGGGCGGAGAGAACGCGGTGGCGTTGTCGAACAGCTCGGCGACGAGGTGTACCAGGTCGTTGACGGCGTGCGCGGCGACCTCGAGGTCCCGGTCGATGACCCCGAACTCGATGCGCGTGTAGTGCTCGACCTCGGACTGGGCGGCGCGCAGCACGTCGATCAGCGCGGCCGGCTCGCGCTGCACACGGGTGGAGTCGGCGCCGGCCAGGACCAGCAGGTTTTCGTCGTTGCGGCGCATCCGGGTGGCCAGGTGGTCGAGCTGGAACAGCTCGGCCAGCCGGTCCGGGTCCTCCTCGCCGCGCTCCAGCCGGTCCAGGTGCCCGATCAGCCGGTCGACCAGGATCTGCGAGCGGCGGGCCAGGTTGACGAACATCGTGGACACGGAGGAGCGCAGCGCGGCCTGCTCGGCGGCGGTGCGCACCGCCTCCAGGTGGACCGCGTTGAACGCCTCGGTCACCTGGCCGAACTCGTCGCGGCTGCGGACCGGCAGCGGCTCGGCGATCTGCTCGGCCACCTCCTGCGGGGAGAGCTGGTTGGACAGCGCCGGATCGCGCAGCCGGGCCACCGCCTGGGGCAGGCCGTACTGGGCGACGCCGAGCGCGCCGTGCCGCAGCTCCCGCAGCGAACGGGCCATCGACCGGGCGACCAACCACGCGATCAGTACCGCGAAGAGGACCAGCGCGGCGAGCAGGCCACTGTCGACGTAGACCTGTGACTGGGCGCTGTCGCGCAGCTTGCGCGCGTCGAGGGCGGTCTGGTCGTCGATCGCCTGCTCGACCTGCCGGACCTGGTTGGACCAGCCGATCATCGCCTTGTCCCACTGATCGGCGGTGAACGTGGGCCGCAGCTTGTCCAGCGTCAGCTTGCGGATCTCGGCCGCGTAGATCTCCGCCTCGCGCACGTCCGGCCCGGACACCTTCTGCTCCTCCAGCGCGAGCTGGGCCGAGGTGGCGACCGCCTTGAACGCGGCCAGCGCCTGCTCCTGGCCCTTGAAGGTACCGATGAACTCGTCGAGCGACTGAGCGGTCAGCTCCTTGGCGTCGAGGATGCGCAGGACGCTGATCCGCTCCTGGGAGACGAACTCCTTGTACTGCGACAGCGCGGCGCCGGCCCGCATCTCGTAGCTGAGAGCCGGGTCGTTGGCGAGCTGGGCCGCCGACTCGCGGATGGCGAGCAGGCTGGAGATGAGGTTGGTGTACTGCGAGGTCGCGATCGTCGGCAGCAGCTGTGCGCCGCCCTTGCTGACCTGCTGGCGCACCGCCACGACCGCGTTGAGCCCGTCGTCGATCGTGGTGAACAGGGCCCGGAAGCTGGGCGGCAGCCCGGTGAGCTGGGCCCGGTGGGCGCTGTACTGGCGGGCGGACTCGTCGCTCGCCTTGACCAGGCTGTCGAACTCGGCCGCCGCGTTCTTCTTCTCGTCCGAGTCGGCGGAGGCCATCTGCATCGTGACGGCGGCCCGCTCGTTCTGCAGGTTGTGGACCAGCCGACCGGTGTCACCGGTCAGGCCGGCGAGGATGCGGGCCCGGTCGGCGTCGTGCGCGGTGCTGATGTTGGTCGCCAGCGCGCCGAACCCGACGACCACGGTCGCCAGGGTGGGTACCAGCATGATCAGGCCAAGCTTGAAGCCGATCGACCGGTCCCGGAGGTAGCCGACCAGCCGGCGCATGGCAGACAGGGCGGGTCGTCCGCCCGTCGTTGCTTGCTTGGTCACCTCTCCCGCCCCTCCGCGCCGGCGCTCCGCGATCGATGGGCACCTTCAAACCGCCGACCCGGACGGGTCGGACCTTCGAGATTCCACCATGCCGCGTAAGAAAGAGAAAGCCCAGCCCGGTACGGATCAATCCAATGATCGACCGGAAGGGCCGATCTGCCGCGTTGAGACCATACTGAGCTACGCATAGTGACCGACCGATTCGTCGGAAAACGTTACATAGCCCATTGAGTCGGCCTTCCTTCCGGGATGGTGCCGCTCCGAGTCTGCCATGCTTGCCGGTCCACCGAACCGGACGAACGGAGGGATCAGCCGAGCAGCTTGGCGTAGGCCGGTTTAATGACTTCGTTGATCAGAACCAACCGCTCGTCAAACGGGATGAATGCACTCTTCATCGCGTTGACCGTGAACCATTGCAGCTCACTCCACCCATACCCAAACGCCTCGACGAGCAGGGCCAGCTCCCGGGACATCGAGGTACCGCTCATCAGCCGGTTGTCGGTGTTGACGGTGACCCGGAACCGCAGGTCACGAAGGAGCCCGATGGGGTGTTCCGCGATCGAGGGCGCGGCCCCGGTCTGCACGTTGGACGACGGGCACAGCTCCAGCGGGATCCGCTTGTCCCGCACATACGCCGCGAGCCGCCCGAGCACGTTGCCGGTGATGTCGTCGACGATGCGCACGCCGTGGCCCAGCCGGTCCGCGCCGCACCACTGCAGCGCCTGCCAGATGCTGCGCAGCCCGAACGCCTCGCCGGCATGGATAGTGAAGTGGAAATTTTCTCGCTGCAGATATTCAAACGCGTCCAGATGCCGGGTGGGCGGGTACCCCGCCTCGGCGCCGGCGATGTCGAAGCCGACCACCCCGAGATCGCGGTACCGGACGGCCAGCTCGGCGATCTCCATCGAACGGGCCGCGTGGCGCATTGCGGTGAGCAGTGTGGCGGTCCGGATCGGGGTACCCGCCTGGGCCGCCTCGGCGCTGCCGTCGCGGAACCCGGCCAATACCGCCTCGACGGCCTCGTCCAGTGACAGTCCCCGCGACAGGTGCTGCTCGGGCGCGAAGCGCACCTCGGCGTACACCACCCCGTCGGCCGCCAGGTCCAGCGCGCACTCGTAGGCGACCCGGTGCAGCGCCTCGGTGGTCTGCATGACCGCCACCGTGTGCGTGAACGTCTCCAGGTAACGCTCCAGCGAACCCGAGTCGGCCGCACTCTCGAACCACAGTTGCAGCGCCACCGGGTCGTCAGCCGGCAGCCGGTGCCCGACCGGTTCGGCGAGTTCGAGGACGGTGGCCGGGCGCAGCCCCCCGTCCAGGTGGTCGTGCAGCAGTGCCTTCGGGGCCCGCACGATTTCGTCATAGGTGGGTGCGACCATGAGCTGACCTTAGAGGGAGGCGACCCATGCTCGCCGACGTACTGCCCTACCTGCGCTGTCCGCTGTGCCGGCTGGAGCTGGTCGAGCACGAGGCGGCGGTGCGCTGCCCGCAGGGGCACAGCTTCGACCGGGCCAGACAGGGGTACGTCCACCTGACGGCCGAGCCGGTGGGGCACACCGGGGACAGCGCGGCGATGGTCGAGGCGCGCGCGGCGTTCCTGTCCGCCGGCCGCTACGACTTCATCGCCGACGCGCTGGTCAAGACGGTGCCGTCCGGGGCCGGGCTGGTTATCGATGTGGGGGCGGGCACCGGTCGGCACCTGGCTGCCGTGCTCGACGCCCACCCGCGCGCGATCGGGCTGGCGGTCGACGTGTCCAAGCCGGCCCTGCGCCGGGCGGCCCGCGCGCACCCCCGCATCGGGGCGATCCTCGCCGACTCGTGGCGCAGACTGCCGGTGGCCGACGACGTGGCGACCGCGGTGCTGAACGTCTTCGCGCCCCGCAACGGCCCGGAGTTCGCCCGGGTGCTCGCCCCCGACGGGCTCCTGATCGTGGTCACCCCGACCAGCGACCACATGGGCGAGCTGGTCGCCGCCCTGGGCCTGCTCACCGTCGACCCCGACAAGGAGGAGCGGATCGCGGCGAGCCTGACCCCGTGGTTCGTCGAACGCGCCGTGGAGATACAGGAGAGGTCGCTGGAATTGAGTCGCGCCGAGGTGGCCGGGCTGGTAGGGATGGGCCCCAGCGCGTGGCACCTCGATCCGGGTGAGCTGTCGGCCCGGATCGCCCCGCTGCCCGAGCCGGTGTCGGTCACCGCCCGGGTGCGGGTGTCCACCTATTCACAGGTACCACTGGGATTCTGATCGGGGGCAGTCCTCAGGGTGGGTTGGGGGGCGTCCCGGATGGCGACCGGGGGCCGGCGGCCGGGAGGCTGAGGGCCGGGACACAGACGCATACGGGGAGGACGGCCGATGGCCGAGGGGATGGTGGCACGGGTCGGGCAATGGTGCTTCCGGCGCCGGTGGTGGGTGGTCGCGATCTGGGTGCTCGCCGTGGTGGGCGGCGTGTTCGCGGCGGGGCCGGTGTTTCGCGGACTGACCGGGGGTGGCGGTCCGAGCTCGATGGAGTCGATCCAGGCCAACCAGGTGCTGTCCGGCAACACCAACATGGGCGGCATGGTCACCGCGGTGATCGACGGGATCGACCCGAAGGCGGGGGCGGTGACGGACACGGTCCGCGCGGCGGCCGGCGACCTCGGCGGCATCTCCGGTGTGGTGAGCGTCAGCACGCCCTACGACCCCGGCCTGCCTCCCGCGCGGGCCGCCGCCCTGGTCTCCCGGGACAACCACGCGATCCTGGTCACCATCCAGCTCGCGAAGCTGGACAAGCTGGCCCGCCACGACGCCGCCGCGGCGGTCGGCACCCGGCTGCACAAGCTCGGCGACGCGCTGGTCTCCGCCGGTCAGACCGGCGCGCAGGTCCGCGTCGGTGGCGGCGCCGCGCTGGGCCAGCAGGTCAACGACGCGGTACAGAAGGACCTGGCCCGGGCCGAGGAGATCTCCCTGCCGATCACGCTGGTCGTCCTGGTCTTCGTGTTCGGCGGGCTGATCGCCGCCGGCCTGCCGGTGCTGGCCGCGATCGTCTCGGCGGCCTCGGTGATGACCGTCCTGCTCGGCTTCGCCACGTTCACCGACCTCGACAACAACACCGTCACCGCGGTCAGCCTGCTGGCCGTGGGCCTGTCGATCGACTACGGGCTGCTGCTCGTCGGCCGCTACCGGGAAGAGCTCGGCCGCGGCCACGAGCCCGAGGTGGCCATCGCCCGCGCCTGGACGACAGCCGGCCGCACCATCTTCTTCAGCGCGCTGACCGTGGCGGCCGCGATGACCGGGCTGCTGCTGACCGGCCTGACCGGCCTGTCCGCGCTGGGCGCCGCCGGGGTCTCCATCGCGCTGGTCGCGATGCTGGTGTCGCTGACCTTCACCGCGGCCATGATCGGCCTGGCCCGGCGCCGGATCAAGCCGTCGAAGCGGGCGGCCCGGCGGATCGCCCGCTTCGGCGACGCGGCCGAGGTCGGCTTCTTCGCCCGGCTGGCCCGGATGGTGCAGCGCCGGCCGCTGGTCACCGCGCTGCTGACCGGGGCGGCCCTGGTCGGCGCCGGCGCGCCGCTGCTGGCCACGAGCATGCATCTCGACGACGTCAACAGCTTCCCCAGGTCGCTGGAGGCGGTGGCGGTCGCGCATGAGCTGCATGACCGGTTCAACGTGGCCACCTCGCCGGCCGTGGTCGTGGTCGCCCGTACCGACCCGGCCAGCCTCGACGCCTGGGCCACCCGGTGGACCGGTGTGGCGGGGGTGAGCCGGGTGGCGCCGGCCGAGCAGGTCGGGCCCGGCCTGTCCGTGGTGAATATCGACGTCGCCGGTGACCCGGAGGGCGCGACGGCCCGAGCGCTGGTCGACCGGGCCCGCGCCGACCGGCCTGGGGGTGGCCAGTCCTGGGTCACCGGCGATGCGGCCTTCCTCAACGACCTGCTCGGACTGCTCGGCGAGCGGCTGCCCTTCGCGGTCGGGGTCACCGTGCTGGCCATGGTGGTACTGCTGTTCGCGATGACCGGTTCCCTGGTGGTACCGCTCAAAGCGGTCGTGATGAACGTGGTCTCCCTCGGCGCCACGTTCGGGGTGATGAGCGCGGTGTTCGAGCACGGGTTCCTGGCCAAGCAGCTCGGGCTCATCACCGTCGCCGGGCTCAACCCGTTCGTCGTGGTGATCGTGTTCGCGTTCGCCTTCGGCCTGTCCATGGACTACGAGGTGTTCCTGCTCGGCCGGATCAAGGAGTACGTCGACCGGGGGTTGGAGACCGACCACGCGGTCCGCCGGGGCCTGCAGAACTCCGGCCGGATCATCACCTCGGCCGCGCTGCTGATGGTGATCGTGTTCGGCGCCTTCGGCCTGGCCCGGACTGGCACGATCCAGCAGGTCGGCATCGGCCTCGCGGTGGCCGTCGCGGTCGACGCGACGATCGTGCGCTGCGTGCTCGTACCGGCGACGATGACGTTGCTCGGCCGGTTCAACTGGTGGGCGCCGGCCTGGTTGAGCCGCCTGCACGCCCGGGTCGGGCCGCGCGAGACCCGCCGCCTCACGACCGAGGCGCAGCCGGAGCCCGCGCTCGGCTGAGCCCGCCGGCCGCGCCGTCACGTGGACAGGTCGACTTCCTCCCAGCCGGGTGGGGGTTCATGGAATGGGCCGTGGAAGACCACGGCCCATTCCAGTGCCCAGCGCCGCTGGCCGATGGCATTGGAGTCGATCAGCCCCGGCAGCCGAAGCTGGCGCCGCTCGGCGGTCAGGTAGGCCCAGTCGAGGCAGTAGTACAGGTCGAGCTGGGCGGCGGCCTCCACCGGATCCCGGCAGACCGACAGGGCCCGCGTCCGCCACTGCCGGTACCCCTCCCCGCGCGACAGGTTCGGAAAGAACTCGGCGACGTTGTCGGTGCCCGGGCCCGCCGGGTCCAGCCTTTTGATCATCGACAGCAACCAGGCCAGCGCGGTGAGTGCCTCCGAGTGGAGCATGAACGAGTGCACGTCGCCCTCGCCCGAGGCCAGGAAGTGCCACTCGGGTTGGGTGAGCCGGTCCAGCAGATGCGCGTCGAGCAGCCAGCTCATCGCATACTGCGACGGCATCCCGAAGGCGCGGGCGAGGACGACGTTGAGCACGGCGGCCCGGCCTTCCAGCTCGTCGCGCGGGCGCAGCTCGACGAAGTCGCCGGGCTCCCAGACGAGCGGGAAGTTCTCCGGCGGCAGCGGCAGGCGAAGCCGGTACACCTGTTCCAGGCTCTCCGCCCGAACAATGCTCGGATCGGGTGCCGGTACGCGCATGTTTGCACCGTACGTTAGAGCAGTCGGATCAGCGCGGCGGTACCCGCGGCCACCACGACGACCACCAGGAACGGCGCGCGCAGCAGCAACGCGACCGCCCCGGCCGCCACGCCGGCCAGCCGCGCGTCGACGACCAGCCGGGTACCGTCGGCCACGGTCTGGATCGCGGTCAGTGCCGCGAGCAGTGCCACCGGCAGCAGCGCGACGACCCGGCGCACGCGCGGGCGGTCCAGCAGCCGTTCGGGCAGGGACAGCCCGGCCACCTTGAACGCGTAACAGGCGAGCGTCGCTACGGCGATCGCGAGCCAGACCGTCATCCGGGCTCCATCGCCGCCCGGCCCGCCGCCTCGCGCGGGCCCCGCGCCCCGGCCACGACCGCCACCAGTGCGGCGACGATGACCGGTACCCCCGGCCGGGTCACTGGGACCAGCGTGAGGGCGACCGCCGCGCCGGCGGCGCCGACCAGCCACGGCGCGCGGCCCCGCAGCCGCGGCGCGAGCAGCGCGAGAAACGCGGCCGGGGCGGCGGCGTCGAGCCCGAACACCTTCGGATCCGGTAGCAGCGCGGCGCCCACGGCGCCGGCCAGCGTACCGAGGTTCCACAGGGGGTAGATCGCGGCGGCGGTGGCCCAGAACGCCAGCCGCGCGTCCTCGTCGTCCTTCTGACCGAGCGCCATCGCGACGGTCTCGTCGACGGTGACCTGGGCGGTCAGCAGCCGCCGCCAGCCGCGTGGCCGGGCCAGCAGCTCGGCCACCCGCGGGCCGTAGAAGACGTTACGGCTGCCCAGCATCGCGGCGCTGCTCGCGGCGGTGGGCCAGGTGCCGCCCTGGCCGAGCACGAGCACCAGCGCGAACTGCGACCCGCCGGTGAACATCACCAGCGACAGCACCATGGTCTGCACCGGGGACAGGCCGGCCGCGACGGACAGCGCGCCGAACGACAGCCCGTACGCTCCGGTCGCCAGCCCGACGCCGGCCGCGTTGCGGACGATCCGGCGACGGCGTGGGTCGGGCACCAGGTCAGGCTATCCGTTCCAGGACGAGCGGCCGGGGCTCCGGCACGGTGTCGGTCACCACCACCGCGCCGTCGGCCGCCGTGCGCGCCGCGTCGATCCGGCCGGCGTCGTCGGTGCGCAGTTCGTAGAGCGGGTCGCCGGGCGCCACCCGGTCGCCGGGTTTGCGGTGCAGGAGCACCCCGGCGGCCGCCGAGACCGGGTCCTCCTTGCGGGCCCGGCCGGCGCCCAGCCGCCACGCGGCCACCCCGATCCGGTAGGCGTCCACAGTGGACACATGGCCGTCCACTGTGGAGCGGACGACCTCGGACTCGGCCGCGCGGGGCAGGGGGGCGTCGGGGTCGCCGCCCTGCGCGCCGACCAGCGCCCGCCACGTGTCCATGGCCCGGCCGTCCTCGAGCGCGGCCCGGGGATCGGCGTCGGGCAGCCCGGCGAGGCCGAGCATCTCGCGGGCCAGCGCGAGGGTCAGCTCGACCACGTCACCCGGCCCGCCCCCGGCCAGGACCTCCACCGCCTCGGCCACCTCGACCGCGTTGCCGACGGCGAGCCCGAGCGGGGTGGACATGTCGGTGAGCAGCGCGACGGTGCGGACCCCGTGCGCCGCGCCCAGATCGACCATCGTGCGGGCCAGTTCCCGGGCCCGGTCTACGTCCTTCATGAACGCCCCCGAGCCGACCTTCACGTCGAGCACCAGGCTCGCGGTGCCCTCGGCGATCTTCTTGCTCATGATGGAGCTGGCGATCAGCGGGATCGACTCGACGGTACCGGTGACGTCGCGCAGCGCGTAGAGCTTGCGGTCGGCCGGCGCCAGCCCCTCGCCCGCCGCGCAGATCACCCCGCCGACCTCGCGGAGTTGCCGCAGGAACTCCGTGTTGGACAGCCGGCTGCGGAACCCCGGGATCGACTCCAGCTTGTCCAGCGTGCCACCGGTGTGGCCCAGGCCTCGCCCGGACAGTTGCGGTACCGCGGCGCCGCACGCGGCCACCAGCGGCGTCAACGGCAGCGTTATCTTGTCGCCGACCCCGCCGGTCGAGTGCTTGTCCGCGGTCGGGCGCTGCACTGTGGACAGATCGAGCCGTTCGCCGCTCGCGATCATCGCGGCGGTCCACCGGGCGACCTCCTCCGGCGCCATGCCGCGCAGCAGGATCGCCATGGCCAGCGCGGCCATCTGCTCGTCGGCCACCGCACCCCGGGTGTACGCGTCGACGACCCAGTCGATCTGCTCGTCGGAGAGGGTACCGCCGTCCCGCTTCGTCAGAATGACATCGATCATGTTCACGGTGCCCCCAGGTTCGCTCCGCGGCGCCGCGCTCACGGTGCCCACCTCGGCATGTCGGCCGGGCCGTCACCGGTACCGGCCCAGAAGGTCCCGCCGTCGGCGTCGACCACGACCACCCGGGGGGTGCGGGCGCGGCCCCACTCCACGACGGCGGTCACGTCGGGCCAGGTCGGCGCCTCCTCCAGGATTCCGGTGGCCTCCCCGGTCCGGGTCGAGCGCTCCCAGTAGCCGGTCCACACCTGTTGCCCCCCGACCCGGGCGGGGTGCACGAACACGGTGCCGCGCCCGACGTACTCGCGCAGCCGCGCCGGGACCGCGGACGTCCGGTCGGCCGCCTCGGCCAGCGCCTCGGCGTCGAAGGCGTGCGGCAGCAGCTCGCGCATCCGGATCGGCGCGGGTTCGGCGTCGACGAGGCAGTCCGGCCCGCCGTGCTCCCACAGCAGCTGCCGGCATCGCCCGCACGGCATCAGCGGCGCCCCGTCACCGTCCACGCAGGACAGTGCGACGAGCCGGCCGCCGCCGCTGATCGCGAGCGCGGACACCACGCCGCACTCGGCGCACAGCGTCAGGCCGTAGCTGGCGTTCTCCACGTTGCAGCCGGTCACCACGCGGCCATCGGCGACGAGCCCGGCCGCGCCGACCGGGAACCGGGAGTACGGCGCGTACGCCCCGCGCAGCGCGGCAGTGGCGGCACCGCGCAGCGCGACCCAGTCGATCCCGGACACCCCGCGCTCAGCCCTTCACGTAGGGCTGCCCGTCCGCGGCCGGCGCCCGGACCCGACCCACCAGGCCGGCGACCGCGATGATGGTCGCGGCGTAGGGCAGCATGTTGAGGAACTCGCTCGGGATCTGGCTGCCGACCAGCGGCAGGTATCCGGCCAGGGCGCCGGTGAACCCGAACAGCAGCGCGGCGAGCGTCGCCCCGATCGGGCTCCACCGCCCGAAGATCAGCGCCGCCAGTGCGATGAAACCCTTGCCGTTGCTCATGTTGTTGCTGAAGGTGCCTACGTCGCCGATGGTCAGCGACGCGCCGCCGAGCCCGGCGATCACGCCGCCGAGCAGCACGTTGCGGTACCGGGTGCCGCGCACGCTGATCCCGACCGTGTCGGCCGCGGTCGGGTGCTCGCCGACCGCGCGGGTGCGCAGCCCCCACCGCGTGCGGAACAGCCCGAAGTGCACGACGAGCACCAGCACGATGGCCAGGTAGCCGAAGATGTTGGTGTCGAACAGCGCCGGCCCCAGGATCGGGATGCTCGCCAGGCCGGGGATCCGCCAGGAGTCGAACGTCGGCGGGAAGTTGTACTTGTCCCCGTGCTGCTGCATGAGCTGGGTGAACAGGAAGCCGGTCAGGCCCAGCGCGAGGACGTTGAGCACGACGCCGAGCACGACCTGGTCGACCAGGTACCGGATGGCCAGGACGGCGAGCAGCGCGGCGATGAACACCCCGCCCAGCGCGGCGGCGACCAGGCCCAGCCAGGCCGAGGCCGCCACGGTGCCCACGAGGGCCGCCGCGAACGCGCCGGTCAGGAGCTGGCCTTCGATCGCCACGTTGATCACACCGGAGCGCTCGCACAGCACGCCGCACAGCGCCCCGAGGACCAGCGGCAGCGCCGCCCGCACGGTGGCCTGTGCCGTGCTGCCCAGCGGCATCTCGTTGCCGGCGACCTGCCAGCACAGGAACGACAGCACCAGGCCGGCCAGCGCCAGCCCGGACAGCCACCGCAGCCACCGGCCCGCGCGGCCGGTCAGCAGCGCCGCCCCGGACAGGGCGCACAGCAGGCCGAAGCCGACCGCCCCGGCCCGGGCCGGGATGGACAGCCCGCCGCCGCCGATGCTGGTACCCCACGAGAAGCGGGCGTCCGCACCGGCCTTGGCCAGCGCGCCGAACAGCACCGCCACCAGCACGCCCAGCGTGAGGTAGACCACGCCGGCCTTGCGCGGCCGGCTCCAGTACCCGGTGGCCGGCTTGGTCCGGGGCGTGTCGTAGACGGTCAGCGTGGTCGTCATCTACCACCCCTTCGCCAGACTGGCGGCGAGGCCGCCCCGGGGAGCGCGCAGCCGGAAGATCGCCGTCACCAGGGCGGGCGCCGCGATGAAGATGACGATCACCGCCTGGACCACGGTCACCAGGTCGATGGCCACGTGGGAGTACTGCTGCATCCGGTTGCCGCCGGCGTGCAGGGCGCCGAAGAGCACCGCCGACGCGACCACGCCCCACGGCCGGCCCCGGCCCAGCAGGGCCACGGTGATGCCGTCGAACCCGACGGTACCGGCGACGGCCCCGGTCAGGTGGGTGGCGCTGCCCAGCACGATGATGCCGCCCCCGAGGCCGGCCAGCGCCCCGGACAGCCCCATCGCGAGAATGTAGGCCCGCCCGACGCTCATCCCGGCGGTCCGCGCGGCGTCCGGGTTGAGCCCGACGGCGCGCAGCTCAAAGCCCCGCGTCGAGCGGTTGAGCAGCCAGGCGACCCCGGCGGCGGCCAGAACGCCGAGCACGATGCCCAGATCGACCCGCAGTCCTCCGCCGAAGGTCGGCAGCCGGGCGCTGCCCGCGACGTCCTTGCTGATCGCGTCGGTACGCGTGGGGTTGTGCACGCCGGGCTTCGTGATGATCCACTGGAGGAACCAGAACGCGATGTTGTTCAGCATGATCGTGACGATCACTTCGTGCGCCCCGGTCCGCGCCTTGAGCACGCCGGTGAGCAACCCGAGCAGCCCACCACCCAGGGCCGCGCCGAGCAGCGCGGCGATCAGGTGCAGGCCGGGCGGCAGCGGCAGCCCGAAGCCGACCAGCGCGCCGCCGATGCAGCCCATCACCACCTGGCCATGACCGCCGATGTTGAACAGGCCGGCCCGGAACGCCAGCGCGACCGCGAGCCCGGTGAAGATCAACGGAGCGGTGTAGGTGAGCGTCTCGGAGATCGGGTTGAAGACCAGGCTCCACGAGTTGGTGCCCGAGATCGCGCCGCTCACCGTGGCCGGATCCAGGACCGCACCCTTGAACAGGTTGCCGTACGCCTCGGAGACGATCCGCCAGCTGTCCGCCAGCGCGGTCCCCGGTTGGGCGAAGAAGTACCCGTACTCGGCGAGGACCTGGTCGTCGCCGAGCACGACCAGCACCGCCCCGAGGACCAGCGCCAGCACGATCGCCAGGACCGTCACGGTGACCGTGTTCGCGCTCGTCACCGCGCGCAGCAGGCGCCGCACCGGGCCGCCTGCGTTCGCGCCGCGCCGCTCACTCACGAGCCCGCCTCCGTATCCGCTGTGACGCCCTCCTCGTCGGTGATGCCGGCCATCAGGAGGCCGATCCGTTCGCGCGGGGTGTCGGGGGTGACGGTGTCGAGGATCCGGCCGCGGTACATCACGGCGATCCGGTCGGCCAGCGCCAGCACCTCGTCCAGCTCGCTGGAGACCAGCAGCACCGCGGCTCCGTTGTCGCGCTCCTGGACCACCCGCGCGTGGATGAACTCGGTGGAGCCGACGTCGACGCCCCGGGTCGGCTGGGCGGCCACGAGCAGCTTGACCTGCCGGGCCAGCTCACGCGCGACGATCACCTTCTGCTGGTTGCCGCCCGAGAGGGTACCGACGGTCGCCTCGTGGGAGGGCGTGCGCACGTCGAACTCGGCGATCCGGTCCCGGGCCGCCTGCGCGATGGCGGCCGGTCGCAGCGCCAGCCCCGAGGCGTACGGCGGCTGGTCGTACTGGTCGAGGATCAGGTTCTCGGCGATGGTGAAGTCGCGGACCAGCCCGTCGGCCGTCCGGTCCTCGGGCACGTACCCGACCCCGGCGAGCAGGATCTCCTTGGTCGAGCGCCCGACCAGGTTGGTGCCGGACATCTCGACCGCCCCGCCGGCCACCGGGCGCAGCCCCATGATGGCCTCGACCAGCTCGGTCTGCCCGTTGCCCTGGACCCCGGCGACGGCGAGCACCTCGCCCGCGCGGACCTCCAGCGAGGTACCGTCGACCGCCTCGTGCCCCCGGTCGTCGAAGACCGACAGGTCGCGCACGGTCAGCACCGGCTCCCCCGGCGCGGCAACGGTCTTGTCCACCTTGAGCCTGACCGTGCGGCCCACCATCATCGAGGCCAGCTCGTCCTCGCTCGCGTCGGGCCGGGCGGTGCCGACCACCTTGCCGCGGCGGATCACCGTGATCCGGTCGGCGATCGCCTGGACCTCCTTGAGCTTGTGCGTGATGAAGACGATCGACTTGCCGCCGGCCTTGAGCCCGCGCATGACGTCCAGCAGCTCGTCGGTCTCCTGCGGGGTCAGCACGGCGGTCGGCTCGTCGAGGATCAGCAGGTCGACCTCGCGGACCAGCGCCTTGACGATCTCCACCCGCTGCTGTACCCCCACCGGCAGGTCGGCCACCTCGGCGTCGGGGTCCACCGGCAGCCGGTAGCGTCGCGACACCTCCAGCACCCGCTCCCGCGCGCGGGCCCGGTCGAGCAGCCCGACGACCCGGGTGGTCTCCGCGCCGAGCATGACGTTTTCGGTGACGGTGAACACCGGGACGAGCATGAAGTGCTGGTGCACCATGCCGATGCCGGCGTCGATCGCGTCGCCGGGACCCCGGAAGCGCCGGGCCGTGCCCTCCACCACGATCTCGCCCTCGTCCTGGTGGAGCAGGCCGTACAGGATGTTCATCAGGGTGGACTTGCCGGCGCCGTTCTCACCGAGCAGGGCGTGGATCTCACCCGGCTCGACCACCAGGTCGATGTGGTCGTTGGCCACCAGCTCACCGAAGCGCTTGGTGATGCCGCGCAGCTCCAGTCTCACTGCGTCTCCTGGTTCGCTCCGCGACGCCGCCCGGAGGCACGGCCATCACCCCACGCCCCGCCCCGGCTGCGCCGGCGCGTCGTGCGGCTCAAGCCGCGCCGCGGCACCGCTCCACTCACTGCGTCTCCTGGTTCGCTCCGCGACGCCGCCCGGAGGCACGGCCATCACCCGGCTCCTGGTTGGGGCCGGCCGCCCGCCGACCGAGGTCGGCGGGCGGCCGGATCGGGCTGGGTCGCCTCACTTGGGCTGAGCCGGCGAGGTCACCTGCACCTTACCGCTGATGATGTCCTGCTTGAGCTGTTCCAGCTCGCTCTTGAGGTCGGCCGGGACCTTGCTCTCCATGTCGTGGAACGGGGCGAGCTGCACGCCGTTGTTCTTCAACGTGCCGGTCGACCCTCCGCCGCCCTGTAGCGTGCCGTCGGCCGCGGCGAGGACCGCGTCGCGCACCGCGTCGGGCATGTTCTTCACGACCGTCGACAGGAACACCGAGCAGTACTGCGGGGCGCTGTTGCAGCCGTCCTGGTCGACCCAGATCACCGAGTACTTGCCGCCGGACTGCTGCGCCCCGGCCGCGGTGCCCAAGCCCGTGCCGCCGGCCACCGGCATGATCACGTCGGCGTTCTGCGCGATGAACTGGTCGGACAGCCGCTTGCCGGCGTTCTGGTCGGTGAACGAACCGGCGAACGAGCCGTTCTGGGTGGTCTTGTCCCAGCCCAGCACCTTGACGTTCTTCGACTTGATCTTGTTGTACTGGGCCACGCCGTCGACGAAGCCGTCCATGAAGATGGTCACCGGCGGGATCTTCAGGCCGCCGTACGTGCCGACCACGCCGGACTTGCTGACCCCGGCCGCCAGGTATCCGGCCAGGAACGCCGCCTGGGCGGTGTCGAACTGCATCGAGAACACGTTCGGCGAGTCGATCTTGGCATCGACGATCGCGAACTTCTGGTTGGGGTTGGCCTTGGCCGCCTCGCCGGTCGCCTTGGCCATGAGCCCGCCGACCGCCACGATCAGGTCGCACTTCTGCTGCACGTACCCGTTGAGGTTGGGCCCGTAGTCGGCCTCAGCGCTGGACTGGGTGTAGTCGACCTTGATATTGCCGTTCTTCGCCTTCGACGCCTGCATGCCGGCCCAGGCGGCCGCGTTGAAGGAACGGTCGTTGATGCCGCCGATGTCGGTGACCATGCAGGCGTGTGCCGCCTTCCCGCCACCGCCGGCACTCGCTCCCGGGCTGGCACCACTGCTGCTCGCCGGTGGCTTGCCACACGCGGCGGCGGAGAGCACGAGGCCCCCGACCGCGAGGACACCAACCAGCCGCATCCCACGCACAGGGCGCAAGACGATCTCCCTCCGTCGCCTCACCGCGTCGTCGCGGTCCCAACAGCCGGGAGCGTACGCCAGCGGGCCGACAGCCACCCCACTTCGCTGAACGGAAGTTCTGGGCCGTTATGCGGGCGTGACCAAGTCGTGTCCCGACCACACGGAGATCACCAGAAAACGGCCACCCCGGCGTTGACCAGCGTCAGAACGATGATCGCCAGGAAGTGGCCACGATTGACCCGGGGCCGGGCCCGGGGGAAGAACGTCATCGCGAGGATCATCAGGGCGATGACCAGCTTGACCGCGAGCTTGACGTAGTTGAGCTTCTCCCCCTCCTCCAGCCCGAACGGCGCGGCGAGGACCAGGCCGGTGACCACCTGGACCACCGCGCCACCCAGCATGGCCGAGTTGATCCGCAGCTGACCGGACAGGTACTGCGCGACGGCTCCGCCGAGGAGCGCCGCGAACCCGACCAGATGCAGGTAGAACACCACGTTGCGCAGGATCTCCACCGGGTACTCCCGCCTGTGTTGGACCTTGATCAGGCACCTTAGCGCAGCGCCCCGGCTAGCCTGGTCGGCAGTGGGCGAGTTACGGAGGATCCACAGTGGACAGTGCCCGGTGGTGGCGCGACGCCGTCATCTACGAGGTCTACGTGCGCAGCTTCGCCGACGACACCGGCGACGGTACCGGCGACCTGCCCGGCGTGACCCAGCGCCTGCCCTACCTGCGCGACCTGGGCGTGGACGCCATCTGGCTGACCCCGTTCTACCGGTCCCCGATGATCGACGGCGGGTACGACGTCACCGACCACCGCGACGTCGACCCGCTCTTCGGCACCCTCGCCGACTTCGACGCGATGCGCTCCCGAGCCCACGAGCTGGGCCTGCGCGTGATCGTCGACCTGGTACCCAACCACTCCTCCGCCGAGCACCCGTGGTTCCGGGAGGCCCTGGCCGCGCCGCCCGGGTCCCCGGCCCGCGAGCGCTACGTCTTCCGCCCCGGCCAGGGACCCAACCACGAGCTACCGCCCAACGACTGGGAGTCGGTCTTCGGCGGCGGCGCCTGGGTCCGGGTCCCCGACGGCGACTGGTACCTGCACCTGTTCGACGCGTCCCAGCCCGACTTCAACTGGCAGCATCCGGAGGTCCAGGCGGAGTTCGAGAGCATCTTGCGGTACTGGCTGGACCGCGGCGTCGACGGCTTCCGCGTCGACGTGGCGCACGGGCTCGTCAAGGCCGAAGGCCTGCCGGACGTCGGCCGCCCCGACCAGATGCAGGAGCGCAGCAGGGCCGTCCTGCCCTACTGGGACCAGGACGGCATCCACGAGATCTACCGGTCCTGGCGCGCCATCCTGGACAGCTACCCCGGCGACCGGATGGCCGTCGCCGAGGCCTGGGTGTCCCCACCCGAACGGCTCAGCCGCTACGTCGCCGCCGATGAGATGCACCAGGCGTTCAACTTCGACTTCCTCACCGCGCCCTGGTCCGCCGAGGCCTACCGCGAGGTCATCGACGCGTGCCTGACCGCGTCGGAGAAGGCCGGCGCGACCACCACCTGGGTGCTGTCCAACCACGACGTCCGCCGCCACACCGCCCGCCTGGGCAGCCTCGCCCGGGCCCGTGCGGCGACGCTGATGATGCTCGCCCTGCCCGGTTCCGCCTACCTCTACCAGGGCGAGGAGCTGGGGCTGCCGGAGGTGCTCGACCTGCCCGACGGGCTGCGCCAGGATCCGGAGTTCATCCGCTCCGGCGGGGAGATGCTCGGCCGGGACGGGTGCCGCATCCCACTGCCCTGGTCCGGTACCGCCCCGCCGTTCGGGTTCACCACCGCGCCGGCCGCGTGGCTGCCCGCCCCGCCGGCGTGGGAGCTGCTCACCGTCGAGGCGCAGGAGGCCGACCCGACCTCGACCCTGTCGTTCTACCGGCGCGCGCTGGCCCTGCGCCGCGACCGCGCCGGTGGCGCGCTCGCCTGGCACGACGCGCCACCGGACGTGCTGCACTTCACCGGCCGTGGCGGGCTGCGGTGCGTGGTCAACCTCGGCCACACCCCGGTCCCGCTTCCCCAGGGGTACCCGGATCCGCTGCTGTCCAGCGCTCCCCTCGTCGGCGGCACGCTGTCGCCGGACACCGCCGCCTGGTTCTGAGCGGCGCTACTGGTCCGTCAGGCGGGCCGCGATGCGCGCGAAACCGGCCCGGATCTCGTCCACGCTCGGCGGCCCGGGACGCTCCTCGGCCTCGGCCTCGGTCTCCTCCGTCTCGTCGGGCTCCTCGTCGTCCGCCGCCTCGTCCTCGCCCGCCGCGTCGGAGTCGGTGTCGTCGTCAGACTCCTCCTCGGCCAGCGCACGCGCGGCCGCCACCTCCTCGCGGATCGCGTCGACGGTGACGTGCGGGACGACCGGCTCGACGACGGCCATCAGGTCCTCGTCGGCGACGACCTCCTCGGCGAGGGCCAGCGCGTGCGCCCGCTCATACGGGCCGCAGACCACCGCCTCCCACTCCTCGTCATCGGAGAGCGGACCGATCGTGATGATCCACGGCAGGGACAGAACCGGCGAGTCGGCCGGCACTTCCAACGTCACAAGTGCACCCACCCCGTCATCATGCCGCCTATCCCCTCCGGCGATCCGCGCGGACGCGCCGAGATCTTGGACGCCGGTACCCCTGCGAGGGGTGCAGGCGTCCAAGATCTACGCGGACACCGGGGGCGGTGGGCCGAGCGGGAAGTCGCGCACCGGGCGCCACCGCCCATCGGCGCCGTGCACGTAGAGCGTGAAATGGTCCACCTCGAAGCGCGCCGAGAAGTCGGCCAGCTCTTCGAACACCTTGTCCAGCGCCTCGGTCGCGATGTCGTGGGCGACGGTCACGTGCGGGTGGTACGGGAAGTGCAGCTCCCGCGACAATGGCCCGGCCCGCACCGCCGCCGCCAACTGTTCGAACTCGCTGATCCCCGCGGCGACCGCGACGAACACCACCTGGGTCAGCGGCCGGAACGTCCCCGTACCGCGCAGCTGCACCGGAAACGGCCCGAAGCGCGGCGCCACCCCCCATAGGTGATCTTCGATGGCACGCATGGCCGAGGAAGACACGTCGGTCGGACCGAGCAGCGTCACGTGTGACGGGATGAACTCGGCCAGCGGGTCACCGGCCTCCGCCCGGGCCTGGTCGAGCGCGCTGCCCCACGGTTCGGGGATACCGATCGCCACGCCGACGCGCAGCGTCTGCACCTCAGGCACCGCTGGCCGGGGCCAGGAAGCCGATCCGCTGGTACACCGCGCGCAGCGTGACGGCGGAGACCGCGCGGGCCTTCTCGGCGCCGACCGCGAGCACCTTGTCCAGGTGGGCCGGGTCGTCGAGCAGGGCCTTGGTGCGCTGCTGCACCGGCCGCACGAACTCCACCACGACCTCGCTTAGGTCCTTCTTCAACTCGCCGTACCCCTTGCCGGCGTAGGCGAGCACGAGGTCGTCGACCGTGCGGCCGGTGAGCGCGGAGTAGATGGTCAGCAGGTTGGCGATGCCCGGCTTCTCCACCGGGTCGTAGGTGATCTCGCGACCGGTGTCGGTGACCGCCGAGCGGATCTTCTTCGCCGACCGGGCCGCGTCGTCGAGCAGCTCGATGATCCCATTGGGCGAGGACGCCGACTTGGACATCTTCGCCGTCGGGTCCTGCAGGTCGGTGATCTTCGCGGTGTCCCGCAGGATGTACGGCTCCGGCACGGTGAGCGTCTTGCCGTACAACCCGTTGAACCGCTGCGCCAGGTCGCGGGTCAGCTCCAGGTGCTGGCGCTGGTCCTCCCCCACCGGTACCGCGTCGGCCTGGTAGAGCAGGATGTCCGCGGCCTGCAGGACCGGGTAGGTGAACAGGCCCACGCTGGCCCGGTCGGTGCCCTGCTTGCTGGACTTGTCCTTGAACTGGGTCATCCGGCTGGCCTCACCGAACCCGGTCAGGCACCCCATCACCCAGCCGAGCTGCGCGTGCCCGGGCACGTGCGACTGCACGAACAGCGTGCACCGCTCGGGGTCCAGCCCGAGCGCGAGGAGTTGGGCCGCGGAGACCCGGGTGCGCTGGCGCAGCAGCGCCGGCTCGTGTCCGGCGGTGATCGCGTGCAGGTCGACCACGCAGTAGAACGCGTCGTGGCTGTCCTGCAGGGCCACCCAGTTGCGCACCGCTCCGAGGTAGTTGCCCAGGTGGAAGGAGTCGGCGGTGGGCTGGATGCCGGACAGTACCCGCGGTCGGCGCTCGGACATGCGAAGAGAATACGGCGGCGGGACACCGCTCCTCCCGTGAGGATCAGCTACGGTCGCGGTGGCGGCACGATCCCGACCCGGGCCACCCGCCGGCCGTCAAGGGCGGTTACCACGAGGCGGTACCCGTTGACGTCGACCTCGTCGCCGACGCGCGCGAGCCGGCCGAGCCGGGCCATGAGGAACCCGCCGAGCGTCTCGTATGGTCCGGCGGGCAGCCGGAACCCGCAGCGCTCGGCGAAGTCGACGAGGTTGAGCCGGCCGTCGACCTCGCTCGGTACGTCGCCGTCGGCGGGCAGCGGGTCGGGGGCGAGGTCGTACTCGTCGGTGATCTCCCCGACCAGCTCCTCGATGAGGTCCTCCAGCGTCACAATGCCGGCGGTACCCCCGTATTCGTCGACCACGACGGCCAGGTGCCGACCCTCGCGCCGCATCTCCGACAGCGCCGGGAGCACCCGCTTGCTGGCGGGCAGGCGCTTGACCTCGCGCGCCAGCTCCCCGACGGTGGCCACGCCGTCCGGCTCGGGCCGGATCAACAGGTCGCGCAGGTGCACGAAGCCGATCACGTCGTCGTGCGAGCCGTCGATCACCGGGAACCGCGAGTGCCGGGCGGTCCGCACCGCGGCCACCGCCAGTGCGAGCGGCAGGCCGGCGTCGAGGAACACCACATCGGTGCGCGGCACCATGACCTCGCGCACGTGCCGCGCGCCGGCGGCGAGTACCTCGTCGATGATGCGCCGCTCCTCGCCGGAGAGCACGACGTTGGCCGCGACCAGGTCGCGCAGCTCGGCCTCGGAGATCGACTCCCGCCCGGCGGTGGCGCTCGCGCCGAGTACCCTGGTCACCCACCGGGTCAGGCCGTCAGCGGCCCGGACCACGATCGGGGCGAAAGCCCGTCCTCCGCGCGTTTCACCGGGCCGCCGGGGGGCATTGCCCCGGCCGGTGCCGCCGCGCTCGGGCATGCCCGCATCCTAGTAGTGAGACGCTTCCCTCACGGATCCTGTTGGAAACTGTTGAGTTCTGTGGAATGCTGGGTACGGATTGCTGCTGCACCGGCATCGCCAAGGAGGGGCACGTGCTCGCACAGCAGAGACAGGCATCGATCCTTGACCGCGTCCGTCGGGACGGCGGGGCGCGCGTGGCCGACCTGGTCCGCGTGCTCGGCGTCTCGGACATGACGATCCGGCGGGACATCGAGGCCTTAGCCGAGCGAGGACTCGTGGCGAAGGTGCACGGCGGGGCGATCGCCATCGACGGCACCACCGACGAGCCGGGGTACGCGGCAAAATCCGAACAGCAGCGCGCGGAGAAACTGGCGATCGCCCGAGCCGCCGCGGAGCTCGTCCGGCCGGGCAGCGCGGTGGGGATCTCCGCCGGCACCACGACCGCCGCGCTCGCCCGCGAGCTGGTCGGGGTGGCGGAGCTGACCGTGGTCACCAACTCGATCCCCGTCGCCAACGTGTTCTACCATGCCGGCCGCCCGGACCAGACGGTCGTGCTCACCGGGGGTACCCGTACCCCGTCCGACGCGCTGGTCGGGCCGGTCGCCCAGGAGGCCGCCGTCCGGATCAACCTGGACCTGCTCTTTCTCGGGGTACACGGGATGAGCCCGCGGGCCGGGTACACCACGCCGAACCTGTCCGAGGCGGACACCAACCGGGCGCTGGTCGCGGCGGCACGCCGGCTCGTGGTGCTCGCCGACCACACGAAGTGGGACATGATCGGCATCGCCACGATCGCCGCGCTGAGCGAGGCCGACATCGTGGTGACCGACTCCGGGCTGCCGCCCGAGGCCCGGGCCGAGCTGGGCCTGTCCGTCGAGGACCTGATCATCGCGGACGCCGGTCCGGCGGGTCAGGGGCGGGCCTGATGAAGCGCACCTCGATCGAGCTCGCCGACGGGCGGGAACTGATCTACTTCGACGAGCGCGACGACGCGGTCCGCGACGAGATCGACCGCCGGGACCTGCCGCCGCAGCCACCGGCCGCGGAGCTGCGCTACGACCCGCTGGTCGACGAGTGGGTGGCGATCGCGGCACACCGCCAGACCCGTACCTTCCTGCCGGCCGCCGACGACTGCCCGCTCTGCCCGTCGACGCCGGAGCGGTCCACCGAGATCCCCGCGTACGACTACGACGTGGTGGTCTTCGAGAACCGGTTCCCGTCGTTCAACCACCGCGTGCCGGCCCAGCCGTTGGTCGCGCCGACAGCGCTGAGTCCGGTACGGCCGGCGGCCGGGCGCTGCGAGGTGGTCTGCTTCACCCCGGACCACCAGGCGTCGTTCGCCTCGCTGTCCCCGGAACGGGTGCGCACCGTGCTGACCGCGCTGGCCGACCGCACCGCCGAGCTGTCCGCGCTGCCCGAGGTCGAGCAGGTGTTCTGCTTCGAGAACCGGGGCGAGGAGATCGGCGTCACCCTGCACCACCCGCACGGGCAGATCTACGGGTACCCCTTCGTGCCGCCGCGCACCACGGCCATGCTGCGCGCCGCCCGCCGCTACGCCGACGACACCGGGGCGATCCTCGGGTCCGCGATCCTGGCCGCCGAACGGGCGGCCGGGGTACGCGTGGTGGGCGGCAACGAGCACTGGACGGCCTACGTGCCGGCCGCGGCGCGATGGCCGTTCGAGGTGCACGTGGTACCGCACCGGCACGTGCTGGACCTGACCGGGCTCACCGACGTCGAGGTGGCCGCGTTCGCCCCGGTCTACCTCGACGTGTTGCGCCGCTGCGACGGGCTCTTCCCGACCCCGATGCCGTACATCGCCGCGTGGCATCAGGCCCCGGTGCGCCACCCCGACCGCGAGCTGGCCTACCTGCACCTGCAGCTCACCAGCGTCCGGCGGGCCGCCGGCAAGCTAAAGTACCTCGCCGGATCCGAGTCGGCGATGGGCGCGTTCATCAACGACGTCCGGCCGGAACGCGCGGCCGCGATGCTCAGGGAAGTGGAGCTATGAGGTATCTCGTCACGGGGGGCGCCGGCTACATCGGCAGCGTCGTAACCCAACTGCTGCTGGAGGCCGGGCACGAGGTGACCGTGCTCGACGACCTGTCCACCGGGCACCGGGTGGCGGTACCAGCCGGAGCGTCCTTTGTGGACGGCCGGGTGCACGACGCCGTCAGGGCGGCGCTGGACCCGACGTTCGACGGGGTACTGCACTTCGCCGCGTTCATCGCCGCCGGGGAGTCGGTGGAGAAGCCGGAGAAGTACTGGGAGAACAACCTCGTCGGCTCGCTGCGGCTGCTCGACGCGATGCGCGCGGCGGGGGTACGGCGGCTGGTGTTCTCGTCGACCGCCAACGTCTACGGCGACCCGGACGAGCTGCCCATCCCGGAGACGGCGCACACCCGGCCACCGAACCCGTACGCCGCCTCGAAACTCGCCGTCGACCACGCGCTGCGTGACGAGGCGCGGGCGCACGGGCTGGCCGCGGTGTCGTTGCGCTACTTCAACGTGGCCGGTGCGCACCGGGCCGCCGACGGCACGCTCATCGGCGAGCGGCACGACCCGGAGACCCACCTGATCCCGATCGCGTTGCAGGTCGCCGCCGGGGCACGCGAGAAGCTCCAGCTCTTCGGCGACGACTACCCCACGCCCGACGGCACCTGCATCCGCGACTACATCCACGTCTCCGACCTCGCCGCCGCGCACCTGCTCGCACTGTCCACAATGGAGCCTGGCGCGCACCGCGTCTTCAACCTGGGCAACGGCACCGGGTTCTCCAACCGGCAGGTGGTCGAGGTGGTCCGCGAGGTGACCGGACATCCGGTACCCACCGAGGTCGCCCCGCGCCGGGGTGGCGACCCGGCCGCCCTGGTCGCCTCGTCCGACAAGGCCCGGCAGGAGCTGGGCTGGACGCCGGCCAAGCCGAGCCTCACCGACATCGTCTCCGACGCCTGGGAGTTCTACCGTGCCACCAGCTAGCGGGGTCTGGGCCGCACCCGGCCGGGTCAACCTGATCGGCGAGCACACCGACTACAACGACGGGTACGTGCTGCCGTTCGCGCTGCCGTTGCGTACCTACGTGTCCGCGTCCCGGCTCGATGGTCCACAGTGGACGGCAACGTCGGAGGCGTGCCCGGGCGAGGACGTCGCGTTCGGAGCCGCCGAGCTGCGGCCGGACGGCGTCGACGGCTGGGGCCGGTACGTCGCCGGGGTGGTGTGGGCGCTGCGCGCCGCGGGGTACGACCCACCCGGCGCGGACCTGCGGATCCGCTCGGCGGTACCGGTCGGCGCCGGCCTGTCCTCCTCGCACGCGCTGGAGTGCGCGGTGCTCACCGCGCTGTGCGACCTCGGCGACCTGGACCTGCCGCTGGCCGACCGGCCCCGGCTGGTGCAGCGGGCGGAGAACGAGTACGTCGGCGCGCCCACCGGCATCATGGACCAGACCGCGGCGATGCTCTGCCGGCCCGGCCATGCGCTGTTCCTCGACTGCCGGACGATGGCGGTCGAGCACATCCCGTTCGACCTCGCCGCCTCCGGCCGGGCGATCCTGGTCATCGACACCCGGGCCCCGCACCGCCATTCCGACGGGGAGTACGGCGCCCGGCGCCGTACCTGCGAGGAGGCCGCGCGCACGCTCGGCGTCGCGGCGCTGCGCGACGTCACCGACCTGCCGGCCGCGCTGGCCGCCCTGCCCGACGAGGTGAGCCGAGAGCGGGTGCGGCACGTGGTGACCGAGAACCAGCGGGTACTGGACACCGTCGAGCTGCTGCGCGCCGGCCGGTACGACGAGATCGGACCGCTGTTGACGGCTTCGCACGTGTCGATGCGGGACGACTACGAGATCACGGTGCCGGAGGTGGACACCGCCGTGTCGGCCGCCCTCGACGCGGGCGCCTACGGCGCACGGATGACCGGCGGCGGCTTCGGCGGCTGCGTACTGGCGCTGATCGACGTGACCGCCGCGGACGCCGTGGGTACCGCCGTCGCCAAGGCCTACGCCGAGGCCGGCTTCACCGCCCCCGCGACCTTCGCCGCGCTACCGAGCGGCGGCGCGGAACGGGTGTCCTGACCGTCACGACCTGGTCTCCCGCCGAACCTCCGGCTGCTGCGCCTGGGCACGCCGCACGACTGCGGCAACCGCCAGCGCCGCAGCGTGCTGCGGGGAGCCAGCCGGGTCGGTTCGCAGAGTCCGGTAGACGACGATGATCCGCCAGCACACAGACCCACCTGCGCCGTAACGCGCAGAGCCCCCAACGTGGTCTTCCCGCACGTCGGGGGCTCCCGGTCAGAACCGAACGCGGCTAGTGAAGGTCAAACTCACCGTCCTTCGCGCTATCGACAAAAGCGCGCCATTCGGCCGGCGTGAACAGGAGGTGTCCGCCTTCCGGGTCCTTGGAGTCACGGACGGCCGATCATGAGCCGCCTGACCAGACGTGACGAAGTACTTCACCAGCCGCGCTCTTCGGCACTGCGCAGGACGCAGAACTCGTTGCCCTCGGGGTCGGCGAGCACCGCCCAGCCGGTGCCGTCGGGCCGGCGGCGGTCCGCCACGAGCGTGGCGCCGATCCCGAGCAGGCGCTCGACCTCGGTATCGCGCGGGCCGTCGGGCCGCAGGCACACATGGACCCGGTTCTTCACGGTCTTCGGCTCGGGTACCCGGTTGAAGAAGAGCGTCGGCCCGCCGGGCAGCTCGACGATCACCTCTTCATCACCCGGCTGGTCGCCGTCCCCGAGCGGCTGGCCGGTGACCGTGCTCCAGAAGAGCGCCAGCCGGTACGGGTCGGCGCAGTCGAACGCGACGTTCTCGACCAGCGACGGCATCAGGCGGCCTCGACGATCATCCCGGCGCCGACCGTGCGGTTGGTGGTCTCGTCGATGACGATGAACCCGCCCGTGGTGCGGTTGCGCCGGTACTCGTCGGCCAGCAACGGCACCGTGGTGCGCAACCGGACCCGGCCGATCTCGTTGAGCCGCAAGGCCTCGGCGGACTCGTCGCGGTGCAGGCTGTTGACGTCGAGCCGGTAGTGCAGCTGCCGGACCACCGCCCGGGCGGCCCGGGTGGTGTGCTTGATGGCGTACTTGCCGCCGACCGCCATCGGCCGGCTCTCGTCCATCCAGCACAGCATCGCCTCGATGTCCTGGGCCACCGCCGGCTGGTTGTGCGGGCGGCAGATCAGGTCCCCGCGCGAGACGTCCAGCTCATCCTCAAGCCGGATGGTGACCGACATCGGCGGGTACGCCTCCTCGACCGGCCCGTCGGCGGTGGCGATCGACGCGATCCGGGTGGTGAACCCGGACGGCAGCACCATCACCTCGTCGCCGGGCTTGAGCACGCCGGAGGCGACCTGTCCCGCATAGCCGCGGTAGTCGGTCACCTGTGTCGACTGTGGACGGATCACGAACTGCACCGGGAACCGCACGTCGACCAGGTTGCGGTCGGACGCGATGTGCACGTGTTCCAGGTGGTGCAGCAGCGACGGGCCGTCGTACCAGGGCATGTTGGCCGAGCGGCTCACGATGTTGTCGCCGTGCAGCGCCGAGATCGGGACGACCGTGAGGTCGGGCGCCTCCAGCTTCATCGCGAAGCAGGAGAACTCGTCGGCGATGGCCTCGAAGACCTCCCGCGAGTAGCCGACGAGGTCCATCTTGTTGACGCACAGCACCATGTGCGGTACCCGCAGCAGCGAGCACAGGAACGCGTGCCGCCGGGACTGTTCCACCAGGCCCTTGCGCGCGTCGACGAGGATCAGCGCGAGGTCGGCGGTGGAGGCGCCGGTGACCATGTTGCGGGTGTACTGGATGTGCCCCGGGGTGTCGGCGATGATGAACTTGCGCCGGGGGGTGGCGAAGTAGCGGTAGGCCACGTCGATCGTGATGCCCTGCTCCCGTTCGGCGCGCAGCCCGTCGGTGAGCAGTGCCAGGTTGGTGTACTCGTCCCCGCGCGAGCGCGACGTCGCCTCGACCGCCTCCAGCTGGTCCTCGAAGATCGCCTTGGAGTCGTAAAGCAGCCGGCCGATCAGCGTGGACTTGCCGTCGTCCACGGAACCGGCGGTGGCGAACCGCAACAGGTCCACTTAGAAGTACCCCTCCCGCTTGCGGTCCTCCATCGCCGCCTCGGAGAACTTGTCGTCCCCCCGGGTGGCGCCGCGCTCGGTGATCCGGGTCGCGGCGATCTCGGCGATCACCTTCTCGATCGTGTCGGCGTCGGACTTGACGGCGGCGGTGCAGGACGCGTCGCCGACCGTGCGGTAGCGCACCCTCTCCACGAACGACTGCTCGCCGGCGCGCGGCGGGAGGTGTACGTGCACCGCGTAGAGCATGCCGTCGCGGTCGACCACCTCGCGCTCGTGCGCGAAGTAGATCTCCGGCAGCGCCACGCTCTCCCGGGCGATGTAGTGCCAGATGTCCAGCTCGGTCCAGTTGGACAGCGGGAAGACCCGGATCGACTCGCCGGCGTGCACCCGGCCGTTGTAGAGGCTCCACAGCTCGGGACGCTGGTTCTTCGGGTCCCACTGGCCGAACTCGTCGCGGAAGCTGAACACCCGCTCCTTGGCCCGGGCCTTCTCCTCGTCACGGCGGGCACCGCCGAAGAGGGCGTCGAAGCGGTACTTCTCGACCGCGGCGAGCAGCACCGGGGTCTGGATCCGGTTGCGCATGCCGTCGGGTGGCTCGCGCACCAGACCGGCCTCCAGGGCCTCCGGTACCGACGCGACGACGAGCTGCACCGCCAGCTCGGCCACCCGGCGGTCGCGGAAGTCCAGCACCTCCGCGAAGTTGTGCCCGGTATCGACGTGCATGACCGGGAACGGGATGCGGGCCGGGGCGAACGCCTTCTCGGCCAGCCGGAGCATGACGATCGAGTCCTTGCCGCCGGAGAAGAGCAGCACCGGGCGCTCGAACTCGGCGACCACCTCGCGCATGACGAAGATCGCTTCGGCTTCGAGCGCATCGAGGTGGGACACCCGGTAGGTGTTCATTCACAAGACCCTATCGCGCGGTTCTTCTTCACCGGTGCCGTGTTTCGGCTACCGGACGGCGGCCAGCGCGGCGAGCAGCCGGGCGGCCAGATCCTTGCGGCAGACCACGATGTCCGGGAGCAGCGGATCCGGCCGATTGTATGCCAGCGGGGAGCCGTCCAGCCGGCTCGCGTGCAGGCCCGTGGCCAGCGCCACAGCCGCCGGTGCGGCCGAGTCCCACTCGTACTGGCCGCCGGCGTGGACGTACGCGTCGACCTCGCCCGAGATGACCGCCGCGATCTTGGCGCCGGCCGAACCCATCGGTACCAGGTCGGCGCCGAGCTCCTCGGCCAGCTCGACGAGGAAGGCCGGGGCCCGGGACCGGCTGACCGCGAGCCGCATCCGGCCACCGGCGGCCGCCTCGGCGGACATCGGCGGGTACCCGGGCGGGAAGTCGGTGGCGAGGACCCGGTGCTGGGTGGGCAGCGCGACGGCCCCGGCGGCGAGCTGGCACGGGGCCGCCGAGGTCCGCGCCCATAGTCCGATGTGGACTGCCCAGTCGGTGCGGCCGGGCTCACCGAACTCGCGGGTGCCGTCGAGCGGGTCGACGATCCAGACGCGCTCGGCGGACAGCCGCGCGGGATGGTCGCGTACCCCTTCTTCGGAGAGCACCTCGTCGCCCGGCCGCCAGCGGGTCAGCGCGGTGACGATCAGGTGGTGGGCGTGCTTGTCCCCGTCGGCGCGCAGCGTGTCCGGGTCGGCGAAGCCGCGCTGGACGCGCAGCTCGCGCAGCAGCTCGCCGGCCTGTCCGGCCAGCCAGCGCGCGAAGGCGCCGTCGGCGGCGGGGGGCATCAGTAGGCTCCGGAGGCTCGGCACACCGCGGAGATGGTGCGCAGCAGGATCATCAGGTCGAGGGAGAACGACCAGTTCTCCACGTACCGCAGGTCGAGCCGGACCGCCTCAGCGAAGGGCAGGTCGGAGCGGCCGGAGATCTGCCAGAGACCGGTCAGGCCGGGCTTGACCGCGAGGCGGCGGCGCACGTCGTCGGGGTAGACGGCGACCTCCTCCGGCAGCGGCGGGCGGGGGCCCACCAGTGACATCTGCCCGCGCAGCACGTTGATCAACTGCGGCAGCTCATCGAGCGAGAACCGGCGCAGCCGGCGGCCGACCCGGGTGATCCGGGGATCGTCGCGCAGCTTGAACAGCACGTCGTCATAGTCGTTGAGATGGCGCAGCTCGGCTAGTCGGGCGGGAGCGTCGGCATGCATCGTGCGGAACTTGTACATGACGAACTCGCGTCCATCCTTGCCGACCCGGACCTGGCGGAACAGTACCGGCCCGGGGGACCCGCACCGCACCGCGACGGCCAGGACGGCCAGCACCGGGGCGAGGAGCACCAGCAGGAGCAGGGCGGCGAGCCGGTCCAGCGCGGCCTTGAGGATCCGGCCGGGCCCGGACAGGTTGGGGTGCTCGACGTGCAGCATCGGCAGCCCGTCGACCGGGCGCAGGGTGGTCCGCCCGCCGGCCACGTCGATCAGCGCGCTGGCCACGATGAGGTCGACCTCGTCGCGTTCCAGCCGCCAGGCCAGCCGGCGCAGGGTGGGCCCGTCCAGCTCGGGGCAGGACAGCACGATCACCGTGTCCGCCCGGGCCGCCCGTACGGCGTGGCCGACGTCGTCGAACGTGCCGTACACCGGCAGCCCGACGTGGCCGTCGTAGCCGGGCGGCAGGCAGCAGCCCACCACGTCGAGCCCGTGAAACCGCTCGCGGCGCAGTTGCCGGGTGATGGCCTCGGCGGCCAGCTCATGCCCAACGACGATGACGCGGCGCAGGTAGGCGCCGCGGCGGCGGGCCTGGTGCAGGGCCTGGCGCAGCACGAAGCGCAGCGCCATGCCGGTGAGCGTGGCCAGGGGCAGGGCCACGACGACGTACCCGCGCGAGAGGCGGATCTCGAAGGCGTAGGAGATGACGGCGACCGTGGCGGTGAGGGCCACGCCGGCGCGCAGTACCCGCTGGTACTCCTCGGTGCCGACGAACAGGAACCGCCGCTCGTAGGCCCGGCTGAGCGCGAGGGTGACCAGGAAGCCCAACGGGAGCAGGGCGGACAGCAGCAGGTACCCCCGGTTGTACGGGGTGACGTCGTTGCCAAACCGGGCCCCGAAGGCGATCGCCCCCGCGGCGAGCCCGACGGCGAGGTCGGCGACCACGAGCCCGGCGACGTACCGGACCTCCCAGGCCGGTACGCCGCCCCCGGGGGCCGCGTGCCGGCCGGGACGCAGGACGAGCTGCTCCTCGGGCTCCGGCGGGACGAGCTGCTCCTCGGGCTCCGGCGGCTCGGCCGGCGGTGCCGGGGCGGCACTGATCGGCACCGGCAGGATGTCGTGGTCCCGCACTCGACCTCCCGTCAGACGCCGGCCGCGCTATCAGTCGTTACCACGCGCGACTTATGCCGCATGATAGGTGTTCTGCGACCATTCCAGACCACGTGCGATGAGCGCCTCGGTCGCGTCGGCAGCCCGGTCGATGAGGAATTCGAGATCCTTGCGCTCGGCTGCGGAGAAGTCCGACAGCACGTAGTCGGCGGGGTCCTGGCGCCCCGGCGGGCGGCCGATGCCGAACCGTACCCGCAGATAGTCGCGGCTGCCCAGCGAGCCGGACATCGACCGCAACCCGTTGTGGCCGCCCTCGCCGCCGCCCAACTTGAGCCGTAGCTGGCCGAACGGGACGTCCAGCTCGTCGTGCACCGCGATCACCTGGTGCAGCGGCACCTTGTAGAACTGGCGCAGCGCGGCGATCGGCCCGCCGGACAGGTTCATATAGGTCATCGGCTTGGCCAGCACCATCCGGGGCGCGTCGGCGCCGATCCCGAGCCGGGCCTCGGCCACCTGGGCCATCGCTTTGCGGTGCCGGCCGAACCGCCCGCCGACCCGGTTGGCGGTCAGGTCGGCCACCATGAACCCCACGTTGTGGCGGTTCTTGGCGTATTCGGTGCCCGGGTTGCCCAGCCCGACCACCAGCCACGGGTCGGTCATGCGGCGCCGCCCGCGGTCGACCGGGAGCGAGGGAGCGCAGCGACCGAGTCGGACGGTCGGGCAAAGGGCGGCCGAGTCCACAGCAGCGCGGGCGCAGCCCGCTCCTCCCGCGAGGATCGGGCATGACCCGCGCGAGCGCAGCGAGCGCCAGCCAACTCGGTCATGATCACCCCCGAACCGCCGGCCGGACGGTGGCGCCGACGCGCCCCGTCCCGTCCTGGCATCGCTCGCTCAGGCCTGGATGCTCTCCGCCTCGGCCGGTTCGGCGGCCTCGGCGGCCTCGGCGGCCGGCGCCGCCTCGGCGATCTCGCCCTCCATCTCGGCGGCGGTCGGGGCGGCGGCGACCAGGGCCACCACGAGGTCCGGGTCGGCGGCCAGCTCGACCCCCTCCGGCAGGGCGATCTCGCCCGCGGTCACCCGGCTCCCCGCGCGCAGGCCCTCGACCGAGGCCTCCAGCTTCTCCGGCAGGCGGGTCGCGTCGGCCAGCACGGCCAGTTTGTCGTGCTCCAGCATGACGAGCGTCTCGCGCGCCGCCTCGCCGGTCAGGACGACGGGTACCTCGATCGTGACCATCTCGCCCTGGCGCACGATCAGCAGGTCCACGTGGTCGAAGGTGTCCTTGATCGGGTCCCGCTGGATCGCCTTGGTCAGCGCCAGCGCGCGGGTCCCGTCGGACACCTCGATCTCGAAGAGCTGGTTCGCTCCGCCGTGGCGGATGGCCGCCGCGAACTCACGCGCCGGCAGCGCGATGTGCTTGGGCTTCTCGCCGTGGCCGTACAGCACGGCGGGCACCTTGCCGGCCCGACGGGTCCGCCGGGCACCACCCTTGCCGAACTCGGTGCGGGGCTCGGCGCTGATACGTACCTCGGACACGGGGTAACACCTTCCGTCTAGCTCTGTGCTGCGTCAAGTCGGCTGCGGTGCTCGGACGAGGGGGTCGCGGGCGGGCCGGCCCGGAGCACCGCGTCGATCACGGCGCCTCGGCTGGCCGTCTTCAAGGCGGCCCGCTGGGCACCCTCGCCGTGGCAACCGCACCAGCTTACCCTCCCCGACCGGCGCGCGACCGGCGGGGGCGCGGCCCCACCCGCGCCCCGCGCGGGCTAGCTGAGGCCGCCGAACAGGGTGGTCACCGAGCCGTCGTCGAAGACCTCGCGGATGGCGCGGGCGATGAGCGGCGAGATCGACAGGACGGTGATCTTGTCGAGCCGCTTCTCCGGTGGCAGGGGCAGCGTGTTGGTGACGACGACCTCGCTGATCCGGCTGTTCTTCAGCCGCTCGGTGGCCGGGTCGGACAGCACCGCGTGGGTGGCCGCCACGACCACGTCGGCGGCGCCGGAGTCGAAGAGGATGTCGGCCGCCCTGGCGATCGTGCTGCCCGTGTCGATCATGTCGTCGACGATCAGCGCGATACGGCCCTCGACATCGCCGACCACCCGGTTGGCGACCACCTGGTTGGGCTTGAGCGGGTCGCGGGTCTTGTGGATGAACGCTAGCGGGCAGCCGCCGAGCCGGTCGGTCCAGCGCTCGGCCACCCGTACCCGGCCGGAGTCCGGGGCGACGACGGTCATCGGCCGGCCGGCGAAGCTCTCCTGGACGTAGGCGGCCAGCATGTCCATCGCGAACAGGTGGTCCACCGGCCCGTCGAAGAAGCCCTGGATCTGGGCGGTGTGCAGGTCGACGGTGAGGATGCGGTTGGCGCCCGCGGTCTTGTACAGGTCGGCGACCAGCCGGGCGGAGATCGGCTCCCGACCCCGGTGCTTCTTGTCCTGCCGGCCGTACGGGTAGAACGGCAGCACGACGGTGATCCGCTTGGCCGAGCCGCGCTTGAGCGCATCGACCATGATCAGTGACTCCATCAGCCACTGGTTGACCGGGTGGGTCATCGACTGCACCACGAACGCGTCGCAGCCGCGCACCGACTCCTTGAACCGCACGAAGATCTCGCCGTTGGCGAACTGGTACGCGTCGGTGGGTGTCGGGGCCGTGCCGAGGACCTCGCCGATCTCCTCGGCCAGCTCCGGAAAAGCCCGGCCGGAGAAGAGCATCAGGCTCTTCTTGGTCTCGCCAATGATGCTGCCCATCGGCTCGGTACTCCCCTGTTCGAGTCGGCGTGCTATTCGCTTGCAGTATCGCCCGGGGGCTGGGATTCGGCACTCCCGCGGGCGCGGGCGGCGGCCTCGGCGGCGGCCGACCCGGGGCGGCGCTGCTCCACCCAGCGCTCGAAGATGCGCTGCGGCCCGCCCGACACGGACAGCGCACCGGGGGGCACGTTGCGGCGGACGACGGTACCGGCGCCGGTGTAGGCGCCGTCGCCCACCTCGACCGGAGCCACGAACATATTGTCCGCGCCGGTCCGCGCGTACGACCCGATCACCGAGTGGTGCTTGGCCACCCCGTCGTAGTTGACGAACACGGTGGCCGCCCCGATGTTGGTGTACTCGCCGATCGTGGCGTCGCCGACGTAGGACAGGTGCGGCACCTTGGTACCGGTGCCAATCTCGGCGTTCTTGGTCTCCACGAACGTGCCGATCTTGCCGTCCGTGCCGAGTACCGTGCCGGGGCGCAGGTAGGCGAACGGCCCGACGGAGGCGCCCGCCCCGATCCGCGACCGCACCCCGTGGGTGCGCACGACCGACGCGCGCGGACCGACGTACACGTCGGTGAGGGTCGTGTCCGGCCCGACCAGGGCACCTTCCTCGACCACCGTCGTGCCGCGCAGCTGGGTGTTGGGTTCCACGACCACGTCACGCGCGAGGGTGACGGTGACGTCGAGCCACGTGGTGGCCGGGTCGATGAGGCTCACCCCGGCGCGCATCCACTCGTCGTTGACCCGGTCCCGCAGCAGCGCCCGGAGCTGGGCGAGCTGGACCCGGTCGTTGGCGCCCAGCGCCTCCACCGGGTCCTCAACACGGTAGGTGACCACCTGGTGGCCGGCCGCGACGAGCATTCCGAGAACGTCGGTGAGGTACTCCTCACCCTGGTCGTTGTCCCTAGACAGCTTGGCCAGCGCGTCGCGCAGCAGGACGGCGTCGAACGCGTACGCCCCCGCGTTGATCTCCCGGATCAGCCGCTCCGCCGGGTCGGCGTCGCGCTCCTCGACGATGCGCTGCAGCCCGGCGGGCCCGGTGATGATCCGGCCCAGGCCGGTCGGGTCGGGCACCTCGGCGGTGAGCAGGGTGGCGGCGCGGTTGCCCGCCTCGTGGCTGTCCACGAGGGCGGCCAGCGTTTGCGGCCGGACCAGGGGCAGGTCGCCGTTGAGCACGACCACGGTGCCCTCGACGTCGGGCGGCAGCGCGATCCGTACCGCGTGTCCGGTCCCGTGCTGGCGCTCCTGGAGTACCGCCTCGGCCTCCGGGGCGATCGTGGCGAGATGGGCCTGGACCTGGTCCGCCCCGTTACCGACGACGACCAGGGTGCGCGCGGCCGACAGCGGGGCCGCGGCGGCGAGGACGTGGCCGAGCATGGTGCGGCCGAGCAGGGCGTGCAACACCTTGGGGGAGGCGGACTTCATCCGCTTGCCCTCGCCGGCGGCGAGCACGATGACGGTGCGGGACATGGCTTGCGCTCCATTCGCTCGGCAGGGTGCGCCGCGGCCATGGTAACCACGCCCCCACCGCGCGGGGCGGGCACCTAAGGTCGGTTGGCATGGCACGGAAGGTCAGCCGGCGGGGGCTGTTCGCTCTGGGTGGGCTCGGCGTGGTGGCCGCGGGCGCGACCGGGTACGCCCTGGTCGACGCGGGGAAACTGCCCGGCAAGGCGGTCCTCGACCGCCATTTGGGTCGCTGCGACGCGCCGGCCGCGCCGGCCGCGCTCCGGGCGACCCCCGGGCCGACGGTGACCGGCGGCTTCCGGTCCAGCCGCCGCCGCCGGGAGGTCGCCTTCGCCATCTCCTACCCGCCCGGGTACCGCGACGGCGCGCCCCTCGCGGTGTGCGTGCTCCTGCACGGGTACCGGTCGACGGCGCGGGACGCGCTGACCGCCGGGGACTACCCGCAGTTCATCGCCGGCATGGTGCGCGACGGGGCGGCGCCGTTCGCCATCGCCGCGGTGGACGGCGGCGACGGGTACTGGCATCCGCACACCACCGACGACCCGCTCGGCATGGTGCTCCACGAGTTCATTCCGCTGCTCAGGACGCGGGGCCTCGACACCGACCGGATCGCCGTCGCCGGCTGGTCGATGGGCGGGTACGGGGCGATGTTGTGCGGCCTGACCCGGCCCGGCCGGTTCCGCGCGATCGTCGCCACCTCGCCGGCGGTCTTCCACTCCTACGCCGACGTCCACCGGCACAACGCCGGCGCGTTCGACTCGTCGGAGGAGTATCACACCTACGACGTCGTCCGGCGGGCCACGGAGTTCGCCGGGCTGCCGTTGCGGATCGCGATCGGCGCGGCGGACCCGTTCGCCGAGGCGGTGCGGACGCTGCGCGACCGGTTGCCGGACCCGTCGGTGGTGCGGATCACGACCGGGTGCCACGACAACGTGTTCTGGGCGTCGGTGGCCCCGGAGCAGGTACGGGCGATCGGCGCCGCGCTGAACGGGTAGGGCTCCCGGGAGAGGACTCGAACCCCTACAACGGGGACCAAAACCCCGCGTCCTGCCATTAGACGACCCGGGACGGCGCCTCCACCTTACCGAATGCCGGGGCGGCCGGCTCGCGGCCCATGGCCAGCAGGTGTGCAGCCAGGCAGCCGGTGCTGTGCCCACATGACCCTATCTGCTGTCTTTGGAATTCGGACGGAAGCCGCTCATGCTTCATTCCGAAGGACCGGTTTAGCCACCGGCTCGTTGGGAATCTACGGTTCCGTAGGTTACGGTGACGTAGGCGTAGCCATTCGACCCCGAGGTGCCGCGGTGACCAGTGCCCTGCTCGACCAGTCCCCCGTCCAGTCCTCCGGGCCCAAGCCGCTGACGGAGGGGAAACAGTCGCCCGGCATCCTGATCGCCTTGTGGATGTTCGTGGTGATCCCGTTCCTCGCGGTGGTCGCGGCGGTACCGGTGGCGTGGGGCGGCTGGCTGAGCTGGACCGACGTGTCCATCGCCCTGGCCTGCTACGTGAGCTCCGGACTCGGCATCACGGTGGGGTTCCACCGGTACCTCACTCACGGGTCCTTCAAGGCCAAGCGCTGGCTGCGGATCACGCTCGCGGTCGCCGGTTCCACGGCGCTGCAGGGCGAGGTGATCCAGTGGGTCGCCGACCACCGCCGCCACCACGCGTTCTCCGACCTGGAGGGCGACCCGCATTCGCCGTGGCGGTTCGGCACCAGCTTCTGGGCCCTCACCAAGGGGCTGTTCCACGCGCACATGGGCTGGCTGTTCCAGCGGGAGCTGTCCAACCGGGCGCGGTTCGCCCCGGATCTGGTGGCCGACAAGGACATCAGGCGCATCGACCGGTTGTTCCCCCTGATCACCGTCGCCTCGATCCTCGCGCCGGCCGTGGCCGGTGGCGTGATCACCTGGTCGTGGCAGGGCGCGCTGACCGCGTTCTTCTGGGGCGGGCTGGTCCGGGTGTCGCTGCTGCACCACATCACCTGGTCGATCAACTCGATTTGCCACGTGTACGGCGAGCGGCCGTTCGAGCTGCGCGACGGTGACAAGGCGGCGAACTTCTGGCCGCTGGCCATCCTGTCGTTCGGCGAGAGCTGGCACAACCTGCACCACGCCGACCCGACCTCTGCCCGGCACGGGGTCCTGCGCGGGCAGCTCGACTCGTCGGCCCGGCTGATCTGGATCTTCGAGAAGTTCGGTTGGGTACACGACGTACGCTGGCCGAAGCCCGAACGGATCGCGGCCAAGCTGGCACAATCGCGCGGTGACTGACGGTTCGACGCCGAAGGCGTCCCGGGTGCGGATGTCCTCTACCCAACGGCGGGAACAGCTCATCAGCATCGGGCGCCAACTGTTCGCCGAACGCGGCTTCGACGCCACCTCCATCGAGGAGATCGCGGCCCGCGCCAAGGTCTCCAAGCCGGTCGTGTACGAACACTTCGGCGGCAAGGAAGGGCTGTACGCGGTCGTCGTCGACCGGGAGGTCCGGGCGCTGCTCGATCGGCTGACCACCGCCCTAACCGCCGGTCACCCGCACGAGCTGCTGGAACAGGCCGCCCTCGCGTTGCTGGACTACATCGAGGAGGAGACCGACGGGTTCCGGGTCCTGGTCCGGGAGTCGCCGGTGATGTCGGCCACCGGCAGCTTCTCCAGCGTGCTCAACGACATCGCCCACCAGGCCGAGCACATCCTCGGCGCCGAGTTCAAGGCGCGCGAGTACGACCCGCGCCTGGCCGAGCTGTACTCCCAGGCGCTGGTCGGCATGGTCGCGCTCGCCGGGCGGTGGTGGCTGGAGGTCCGCAAGCCGCGCAAGGAGACCGTCGCCGCCCACCTGGTCAACCTCGCCTGGAACGGCCTCTCCCACCTGGAGAAGAAGCCGGCCCTGATCACCCGGCGCGGCCGCTGACCGGTGCCGTCCGGTGGCGGTCCTGCTCCACCGCCTCGGTGTCCGCGGCCGACCCGGCCCGCGAGTACAGGCCCGCGGCGAGCAGCACCAGCCCGATCACGAACGACACGACGCAGGTGGCCACCGAGTAGTTCAGCAGGTTGAGGTCGGTCTGCAGCAGGCTCAGCATGAGCATGCCGGCGAGCAGGAAGGCCAGGCCGCCGACCAGGTTCAGGATGTGGTCCCAGTTACGGCCGACGACCACGCCGACCAGGACGATCACGCCGACGACGATCGACAGGATCGCGAAGGCCAGGTTGGTCCGCAGGCCCAGGGCGGAGAGGTGCTCCCGGCTGAAGACGTCATGGCCGCGACTGACCGCGACGCCGACGATGCCGAACGCGAGTACGTACAGGCCGGTCAGGGCGGCCAGGAACCGGTATGCCGCCCGGTACCGGTGGTTGACGGGCAGGTGCAGCAACATCCGCATGCCCTCGATGTTCCTCCATCGCGGGCCGGGAAACGTCAAGCCCGGCGATGTGCGCCCGAATTGCTCGTCCCGCTACGCCCATACAGCCCGGCGGCGAACACCACCGTGCCGAGCACGAACGACACCACGCAGTTGACCATCGAGAACCCGAGGAAGTTCACGTCGGTGCGCAGCAGGCCGAGCATCAGCACGCCGACCGCCATGAAGAGCAGGCCACCCAGCACGTTGACCAGGAAGTCGAGGTTGCGCCCGATGACCGCGCAGACCACGAGCACCGCCCCGCTGGCGATGGACAGCAGGGCGAAGGCGAGGTTGGTCCGCAGGCCGAGGACCCACGGCAGGTGCTCCTGGGCGAACAGCGCGGTACCCCGCGTCCGGGTGAACCCGATGATCCCGAACACCAGCGAGTACCCGCCGACGAGCGCGGCGAGGGTCCGGTAGAGCGGGCGCAGCGGGTGGTTGACCGGGAGGTGAGCGAGCATGGCGGAGATCTTATCGAAGCCGTCAGTCGCCGATCCGGTCGGCCAGACGCAGCCACGCGTCCTCGGTCTGCTCGCGCTCGGCGCGTACCGCCCATAGCTCGGCGTCGAGCATGGTCACCTTCTCGTAGTCCGTCGCGTGCACGGCGAGCTGCTCGTGGATCCGGGCTTCCCGCTCGGCGAGCTTGCCGGCCTGCCGTTCCAGGCGGGCCAGCTCCTTCTTCGCGGCGCGCAGTTCGGCGGCGTCCGACAGGGGCGCGGCGGCCTTGCGGGACGGGCCGGCGGGGGCCGGCGCCGGCGCGGACACCTTCGCCAGGTACTCGTCGACCCCGCCGGGCAGGTGGGTCACCCGCCCGTCGCCGAACATCCCGTACACCGTGTCGGCGACCCGCTCCACCAGGTACCGGTCATGGCTGGCGACGATCAGCGTGCCGGGCCAGGAGTCGAGCAGGTCCTCCAGCGCCGCGAGGGTGTCGGTGTCCAGGTCGTTGGTCGGCTCGTCGAGCAGCAGGACGTTGGGCTCGCCGGCGAGCAGCCGCAGCAGTTGCAGCCGGCGCCGCTCCCCGCCGGACAGGTCGGCGACCGGTGTCCACAGCCGCTTGTCCGTGAACCCGAACACCTCGGCGAGCTGCGCCGCGGACAGTTCGCGCCTGCCGAGTACCACGCGGCGCGCGACCTCCTCCACCGCCTCCAGGACGCGCAGGTCGTCGGGCAGCTCGGCGAGTTCCTGGGAGAGCAGGGCCGGGCGGACGGTGGTGCCGACGGTCAGCCGGCCGCTGGCCAGGTTCAGCCGTCCGGTGAGCACCCGCAGCAGCGTGGTCTTCCCGGCGCCGTTCGCGCCGACGACCGCGATCCGGTCCCCCGGGCCGACATGCCAGGTGACGCCGTCGAGCAGCAGCCGGTCGCCCAGGCGGACGGTGGCGTCGACCAGCTCGTAGACCTGCCGGCCCAGCCGGGCGGTGGCCAGCCGCACGAGGGATACCGCGTCACGCGGCGGGGGTACGTCGGCGATCAGCGCGTTGGCCGCCTCGATGCGAAACCTCGGCTTGCTCGTCCGGGCCGGTGGACCCCGGCGGAGCCAGGCGATCTCCTTGCGGAGCAGGTTCTGCCGGCGGGCCTCGGCGGCCGCGTCGAGCCGGTCCCGCTCGGCCCGGGCCAGTACCCACGCCGCGTACCCGCCCTCGTAGACCCGTACCGTCCGGTCGACGACCTCCCACGTCCGGGCGGACACCGCGTCGAGGAACCACCGGTCGTGCGTGACCACGACCAGCGCCCCCCGGCGGGCCCGCAGGTGCTCGGCGAGCCACGCGATCCCGGCCACGTCGAGGTGGTTGGTGGGCTCATCGAGCACCAGGAGGTCGGCGTCGCGTACCAGCAGCGCGGCGAGTGCCACCCGCCGCCGCTCGCCCCCGGACATAGGCCCGACCGGCTGGTCCAGCCCTAGCCCGGGCATACCCAACCCGGAAAGCACCGCGCGGATACCGGCGTCGCCGGCCCACTCGTGCTCCGCACCGAACTGCGCCGGCAGCCACGCGGCGCCGAGCACCACGTCGCGCACGGTCGCGCCGGCATGGAAGCCGAGCGCCTGGGGCAGGGCCAGGACCCGCAGGTCGCGCCGGTGCGTCACGCGCCCCTCGTCGGGCTCCTCCGCCTTGGTCACCAGCCGCAGCAGCGTGGACTTGCCGGCGCCGCCCCGTCCCACGACGCCGATCCGGTCGTCGTCCTCGATGCCGGCGGAGACGTCGGACACCAGCGCGCCCACGCCGCCGTACCCCTTGGCCACCCGGTCCAAGTTGACGATGTTGGCCACTCAGACCACCCGGGCGCCGGCCACCGGGCCGGTCGCGGTCAGTGCCGTCCGGCAGGTGTCGCTGTCGGCCAGCTCGCCCGCGAGCGCGCTGGCGTGGCCCGCGTCGCGGGCGAGGAACAGGCAGGTCGGCCCGGAACCGGAGACCATCGCGGCGAGCGCCCCCGCCTTCTGCCCGGCCGCGAGCGTGGCGGCCAGCGAGGGGCGCAGCGACAGCGCGGCCGCGTGCATGTCGTTGCCCAGCGCGGCGGCCAGTACCGCGGGGTCGCGCTGGCGCAGGGCGCCGAGCAGCCCGTCGGGCGGCCCGAGCGGCGGGTCGGCCGCGCCGGCGGCGCGCAACCGGTCCAGCTCGGCGTAGACCGCCGCGGTGGACAGGCCGACCTCGGCGACCGCGATGACCCAGTGCCAGGCGCTCGCGCGGGCGAGGACCGGGCTGACCGTCTCGCCCCGGCCGGTGCCCAGGGCGGTGCCGCCGTGCACGAGGAACGGCACGTCCGACCCCACCCGGGCGGCGATCGTCGCCAGCTCGTCGCGGGACAGGCCGGTACCCCACAGCGCGTCGCACGCCACCAGCGCCGCCGCGGCGTCGGCACTGCCCCCGGCGAGGCCACCCGCGACCGGGATCTGCTTGCGCAGGTGCAGCCGGGCCCGGGCCGCCACCCCGGTGTCCTCGGCCAGCGCCCGGGCGGCGCACAGCACCAGGTTGGACTCGTCGAGCGGCAGGATGCCGGCGCCCTCGCCCTCCATCGTGAGCGTCAACTGGTCGCCGCGCCGGGCCGACACCTCGTCGTAGACGGAGATCGCGTGATAGACGGTGGTCACCTCGTGGTACCCGTCGACGCGCGGCGCACCGACCGCGAGGTGCAGGTTGACCTTCGCCGGCACCCGTACCTTCACCGGCCCGGACGCGCCCAGCCGCGGCCGGCCCTCCTCGAACAGCGGTTCGGTCATGCCGACACCTCGCTCCGCTCGGTGTCGCCCTGACCGATGAGCCGGCTGAGCCAGCCGATGCCCTCGCTACGCTCAGTCATACCGACACCTCGCTCCGCTCGGTGTCGCCCTGACCGATGAGCCGGCTGAGCCAGCCGATGCCCTCGCTACGCTCAGTCATACCGACACCGCCGCTGCCACCGCCGCGAACTGCTCCACCGTGAGCGACTCCCCCCGCGCACCGGGATCGACACCCGCCGCGCGGAGGATCCGGGCCGCCTCGTCAGCCCCGCCGGCCCAGCCCGCCAGTGCCGCCCGCAGGGTCTTGCGCCGCTGCGCGAAGGCCGCGTCGATGACCGCGAAGACCGCGGCCCGGTCGACGTCGGCGGGCGGCCGCCGGGCGGTGAACCCCACCAACCCCGATTCCACGTTCGGTACCGGCCAGAAGACCCTCGGCGGCACCCGGCCGGCGGAACGGGCGTGGGCGAACCAGGCGAGCTTCACGCTCGGCCCGCCGTACACCTTCGAGCCCGGCCCGGCGGTGAGCCGGTCGGCCACCTCCTTCTGCACCATGACGAGGCCGTGCCGCAGCGTCGGTACCGTCGCCAGCAGGTGCAGCACCACCGGTACCGCCACGTTGTAGGGCAGGTTGGCGACCAGCGCGGTGGCTCCGCGCACCTCGTCGGCGCGCAGCCGCAGCGCGTCGCGGTGCAGGACGGTCAGCTTCTCCGCGTGCTCCGGCAGCCGGTCCTTGACCGTCTCGGGAAGCTGGGCGGCCAGCGCCGGGTCGACCTCGACGGCGTAGACGTGCGCGGCGGCGGGCAGCAGCCCGAGGGTCAGCGAGCCGAGCCCCGGCCCGACCTCCAGCACGTCGTCGGCCGGGTCGAGCGCGGCGGCGGCCACGATGCGGCGCACGGTGTTGGCGTCGTGCACGAAGTTCTGGCCGAGCGTCTTGGTCGGCCGCAGGCGCAGCCGGGCCGCGAGATCCCGGATCTCCGCCGGACCCAGCAGGCCGGTCACGCGCCGCCGCCCGCAGCCGACCGGGAGCGAGGGAGCGCAGCGACCGAGTCGGACGGTCGGCCACCGGGCGGGGCGTAATCCGCGCGAGCGAAGCGAGCGCCAGCCGACCCGGTCACGCGCGCCAGCTCCCGAACACCCGATCGCCGGTGGCGGAGATGCCGGCGCACACCTCGTCGAGGTCGGCCGCCTTCGCGGCGGCCAGGGCGCGGACGGTCAACGGGATCAGGTACGGGGCGTTGGGCCGGCCCCGGTAGGGCATCGGGGTCAGGAAGGGCGCGTCGGTCTCCACGAGGAGCTGGTCGAGCGGGGTCACCTTGGCCGCCTCCCGCAGCTGTGGCGCGTTCGTGAAGGTGACCGTACCGGCGAACGACAGCACGTACCCCCGCTTCACGCACTCCACCGCGAACGCCTCGTCGCCCGAGAAACAGTGCAGCACCACCGCGTCCGGCGCGCCCTCCTCGTCGAGTACCCGCAGGATGTCGGCGTGCGCGTCGCGGTCGTGGATGACCAGCGCCTTGCCGGTGTCCTTGGCGATCTGGACGTGCGCCCGGAAGCTGCGCTCCTGCGCCGCCCGGCCCGCCTCGCCGGTGCGGTACGTGTCGAGGCCGGTCTCGCCGACCCCCCGTACCCTCGGCTGCCGGGCCAGGTCCTCGATGATCCGCAGCGACTCGTCGAGGTCGGCCACCCGGGGCGCCTCGTTGGGGTGCAGCGCGACGGTCGCGACCACCGCGGGTTCGGCGGCGGCCAGGGCCGCGCTCCACCGCGAGCTGGCCACGTCGACGCCGACCTGGACCAGCCGGGTCACCCCCACCGCGGCGGCCGCGTCGATGCCCGCGCGCGGGTCGCCGCCCACCATGTCCAGGTGGGTGTGCGCGTCCAGGACCGGGACGCGCAGCGGCGCGGGCGGCGGCGGAGGCACGGATGTCATCGCCTACCAGCATGCCAGATGCGTCGATCTCGGCTGGGCGGCGCCGGCCCACGCCGAGCGCCGGGCCCGCTGCGGGAGGCGAACGAGGCGGTCGCGGCTCAGGTCCGCGGGTACTACACCCGCCCGTGGGCGCACGGCGACGCCGAGGCGGTCGTCCAGGAGTTCAGCTGCGAATGCGGCGGCCCCCCTGCGACGCGAGCGTCCGGATCCCGGTGGGCGCGCTAGCGCGCGGGGCCGTGCTCGCCATCGGTCACCGGTGAGCGGCGCAGGGTCAGGGACTGGAACCTGTACGTGGTCAGCTCCACCGTGTGGAAGTCGACAATGTCGAAGCATGCGCGCGCGTACCGCTGGAGCTGCTCGTCCGTGCGCCACGAGAAGAACCGGGGCGGGTCGTGCTGGTCGTCGTCGAGCGGGCCCTCGGTGCCGTCGCCGCCGTACACGCCGAGGAAGAACAGCCCGCCCGGACGCAGTACCGCCCGGATGGCCGCCAGCGCCGCGGGCAGGTCCGCGTTCGGCACGTGCAGCAGGCAGTTCATCGCGTATGCCGCATCGAACGACTCCGGCGGGAAGTCCAGGTGCAGGAAGTCCATGACCCGCGCGTCGATGCCCTTGGCCCGGCAGCGGGCGACCATCGCCGGGGACAGATCGGTCGCCACCACCGCCATGCCGTGCTCCTGGAAGAACACGCTGTCCTGGCCGGTGCCGGCGCCGAGCTCCAGGAGCCGGGCGCAGCCGTGCGCACGGAGCCGGCCCAGGAACGCGTCCCGCTCGGCGAGCTTCCACGGCCACTTCACCATCTGGTCGCGCCGCTCCACGCCGCCGTCGTACGCGGCGCGGAGCGGGCGGAGCACGTCCCCGTACCGCGGTCCGGTCATCCGCCCAACCGGGCCAGCTCTTCGTCCACAATGGACGGATCCAGCTTCTTGAACACGGGCTTGGGCGGGTCGAGCCGGCGACCGGCTTCGATCGGTGTTGACTCCCACCGGGCGCCGGAGGTGTAGTCGCCGGTCAGCACGGGGTATCCGGGGCCGCCGTCCAGGTCCTCGACCTCGACGATCGACGGCATCGGCGCGTGCACGCCGGTACCGCCGAGGAGTTCGTGGATCTTCTGTGCCGCATGCGGCAGGAACGGGGTGAGCAGCGTGTTGGCGTCGCTGATCACCTGCAGCGCGACGTGCAGGACGGTACCCTGCCGGACCGGGTCGTCCTTGATCTTCCACGGCGCCTGGTCGGACAGGTACTTGTTAGCCTCCCCCACCACCCGCATCGCCTCGGTAATGGCCTGCTTCTGCCGGTGCCGCTCGATCAGGCCACCCACGGTGTCGAACGCGGTCCGGGCGCTGTCCAACAGGGCCCGGTCGGCGTCGGTCAGCTCGCCGGCCGGCGGGATGGCGCCGAAGTTCTTCGCGGCCATCGAGATCGACCGGTTGACCAGGTTGCCCCAGCCGGCTACCAGCTCGTCGTTGTTGCGGCGCAGGAACTCGGCCCAGGTGAAGTCGGTGTCCGTGCTCTCCGGACCGGCCACGGCGATGAAGTAGCGCAGCGCGTCGGCGTCGTACCGGGACAGGAAGTCCCGTACGTAGATGACCACCGAGCGGGACGAGGAGAACTTCTTGCCCTCCATCGTGAGGAACTCGCTGGACACGACCTCGGTCGGCAGGGTCAGCCGGCCGTACTTCCCCGGCTGCCCGCCGCGCGATCCCTCGCCGTCGTACCCGAGCAGCTCGGCCGGCCAGATCTGGGAGTGGAAGGTGATGTTGTCCTTGCCCATGAAGTAGTACTGCCGGGCGTCCTCGGCGTCGGCGGACCACCACTGCTTCCACGCGGCGTCGTCGCCCGAGCGCCGGGCCCACTCGATCGCGGCCGACAGGTACCCGATGACCGCGTCGAACCACACGTACAGCCGCTTGTTGGGGTTGTCCGACCACCCCGGCAGCGGCACCGGGATGCCCCAGTCGATGTCCCGCGTCATGGCCCGGGGCCGGATGTCATCGAGCAGGTTCAGCGAGAACTTCAAGACGTTGGGCCGCCAGTCGGTGCGCGAGCGCAGCCACGCCTCCAGCGCCTCGGCCAGGGCCGGCAGGTCCAGGAAGAAATGCTCGGTCTCGACGAACTTCGGCGTCTCCCCGTTGATCCGCGACCGGGGATTGATCAGATCCATGGGGTCGAGCTGGTTGCCGCAGTTGTCGCACTGGTCGCCGCGCGCGCTGTCGTACCCGCAGATCGGGCAGGTGCCCTCGATGTAGCGGTCGGGCAGGGTACGCCCGGTGGACGGGGAGATCGCGCCGTGCGTGGTCCGCTCGATCATGTACCCGTTGGCGTGGACCGTGCGGAACAGCTCCTGCGCTACCGCGTAGTGGTTGCGCGTGGTGGTCCGGGTGAACAGGTCGTAGGACAGGCCGAGCGCGGCGAGGTCCTCGACGATCAGCCGGTTGTACCGGTCGGCCAGCTCGCGCGGGGTCACGCCCTCCTTCTCGGCCTGCACGAGGATCGGCGTACCGTGCTCGTCGGTACCCGAGATCATGAGCACGTCGTGCCCCGCCATCCGCATGTACCGGCTGAACACGTCGGAGGGCACCCCGAAGCCGGAGACATGACCGATGTGGCGCGGCCCGTTGGCGTACGGCCAGGCAACCGCGGCGAGTACGTGGCTCATGTCGCGGCCTCGCTACGCTCGCCCACGCCATGAGGCACGACAACGCTGAGCCCATGATTCGCTCGCTGACGCTCGCTCATGGGGCACTAGCCTACTGACCGCGACATCCGACACGCCTCGCAGATCCGCCGCCCGGGCGGTCACCCGGTGTCCAATGTCCGCATGGCCTCGCGTGGTGATCAGCCCCAGGGCGGGCAGACCGCCCCTGAGCAGCCGCTTCCTACGCAGTCCGGGGCACCCCCGTGGCCGGGTCCGGGGCCCGACACGGACTGGTGGCACGGCGGGCGGACCGACCCGTCCGACGCCCTGGCGCCGGTGTCACCCGCCCCGGCCCAGCCCGCCACCCCGGCCCGGTCCGTGGCCCGGCGGGTACGGCCGCCGCGGCCCACCCGCCGTCCGGGGTCGGGCCTGGTGGCGCTCGTCGCCTGTGCGGGTTCGCGATCGCCTGGCTCACCGGTGCGTACCGGCTGCCCGGACGGCGGGCCCGCCTCCGGGCGCTGGCGCTCAGCCTCGCCGGTCCGCTGTTGCTCGCCGCCGGCATGCTCGCCGCCACCTGGTGACCGGTCAGCCGGTGACGCCGTGGCTGTGCTCGCCTTCGCCAGACCCCGGCTCCGGCTGCGCTCAGCCGGTG